>Ga0302326_10024114_pt1 | contig 12378 bp, 10 predicted proteins | sample Palsa_T0_3_FD_202264 | JGI IMG/M metagenome (GOLD analysis project Ga0302326, IMG submission 202264) | Peat permafrost microbial communities from Stordalen Mire near Abisko, Sweden - Palsa_T0_3 | ecosystem: Environmental > Terrestrial > Soil > Palsa > Peat permafrost | place: Sweden: Abisko...
TCGCAGCGCCGGAACGCTGCCCCAAGCCGGTCATCGCCGCGATGGAGAAATACGCCTTCGGCGTCGGGCTTGAACTGGCGCTGGCTTGCGACTTCCGGGTGGCAACGAAGGACACGCTGATTGCGCTGCCTGAAGTCTCGATTGGGCAAATGCCGGGCTCGGGTGGAAGCCAGCGAGTTCTGCGGATGGTGGGCATGACCCGAGCCAAAGATATGGTCATGCAGGGCCGGCGGCTGTCGGCGCAGGAGGCGTATGAGTGGGGTCTGCTCACCGAAGTCGTCGCCGACAGCGCCGCGCTCGACGAGGCTGTGCTGGCCTACGCCGCGCGGCTCAACGCGCTCTCACCGTTGGCGCTATCGACGGTAAAACGCGTGCTCAATCTCGGCGACGACGCAAGCCTGGAGGCAAGCTTCGATCTCGAGGGACACGCATATGAAAAGCTTCGCGACTCGCACGATTATACCGAAGGCGCGCATGCGTTCTTCGAAAAGCGCAAGCCGAAGTATGACGGGACGTGATCGCGTGACGGCGATCGCTCAGCGCCCCTTCGTCGGAGGTTGCAACCACGGAGGGTGAGAGTACGACCACCGAACGCGCGCTGCGCGCGCTTTGTCGATGGTCCAGGGTCCGGGGCGAGCCGAATTGTCCACGCTGCTTTGGCCCAGCGGCGCGCCGGTGACCTCACTGACCACCCGAAGACCCGAGCGGATCGCACCGTCCATACCGCCGGGGCCAGGCCGTTCGTCCGTGTGCTCACCCGTGAAAAACACTCGATTGCTAAGCGGCCGTTTGATCTCGCGGAGCACGGTCTCCCGCTGATCGCCGATCGGGGCGCGGGCGATGCAGCGAGCAAACGGATCGTCCGTCCAGCTCACTATCGCGCCGCCGACTCTCGTCAGACGGCTTCTGGTGATCTCGGTCAGCGCCTTGTTTATCTCGCCGAGTACTTCGTTCTGAGCGAGCCCGCGAGGCTCTGACTCGGCACTGAGGATGGTCGTCACGATCGCGGCATTCCCGGGCTGGTCGACGGAAAGGTCGAGCAGCCAACGCGGAATAGTGTCGCTGAAGAACGCAGTTCGCACTGCATCGCTCACCGCCTTGCGCTCCTGGTATTGCGCTACGACCGCGGCTCCGGTGCCATAACGCAGCGAGACAAGCGCGCGTACCTTCGCCACCGGTAGCGGAGGATTCCAGCCGATGTCGGTCGTGAGTGGACCGGGAACGGCGAGGACAAGGAGGTCGCCCTCGAACTGCGCCTTCTCGGTCTCGGCCATCACGGACGAGCGAGACCAGTCGATCAAGCGCACGACCTGCTCAAGACGCACGTCCAGGCCCTGCGCTAGGCGCCGCGGAAGCTGATCGTTCCCTTCCGCCATCTGCATGTACCGTTCAGGTCCAAGGTGCAGGCCGCGGGCGTCGACGAACCGGAGCGGGATCGATGGCTGGATTTCAATGATCGCGTCGAGCAGCGCGATCGCTGGCGCAGAGACGCGGCAGCGGCGCACCCAGGCCGCACCCGTCTCGAACGGCTCGGGCGGATGCTCGGCGTGCGCTTTCCCTAACTCGCCAAAGCAGGCGCCTATCTCCTCCGGACCGAGGAGACGTCCGCGGTATCTGACGCAAGGGAGTTCAGCTCCGACGGTCGTGAGTGGCGTGAGCTTGATTCCGAACTCGTGGCAGAGGTCAAGGATCGTGTTTTGTCCCTCGTAAAGGATCATCGCTCCGACGTCTGCGTGCTGGCCGTCGGCGAAAGGGTCCCGCAGCGTCAATACACGTCCGCCGACCCGCGGCCGCGCCTCGAGGATCGTAACCTTGTGACCGGAGGTTTGCAGTCGGTGCGCGGCTACAAGACCTGAAAGCCCAGCGCCGACGACCAGTATTTTCATGACGTCGCTCTTTTCCCGTGGGAGCGATCCTGTCCAACAAAAAGATTATGATTACAGGTCCAGCAATGCAGGATGTCACCGCTCCCGATCGGTTCGAGAGTTCCGTTGCTGCCATGCAGCATCCAGCACCAAGGGCAGCGAAGCGTTTCGTTTTCTCTGGCCTTGAAGGATTTACGACGCTTCGGCTTTTCAAGTTCTGCTGTACGTTCGCTGGTCTTTTTCTTCAGTTTACTTTTCAGGTCTGCGATATTTTTTTCAAGACCGATGATCCGCTGTCTGGACACGACAGCGAGTTGATCTGCCACTTTCAAGATCTTGTCCTCGACGGTCATCTCGTAACAATCGTTTAGGCGCTGCAAGCGAGTAGATTTCAATCGCAACTTTGATTGACTTTGATCTGCGACGTTCCCCGAAACGCCGCCGCCGCAAATACTACAGGCTATCGTTCGTCTCGCGCCGACGTTGACGATGCCGGCGGCGATCTCCTAGTCGGGCGGTGCACATATCAGATATGCCCTACGATTTAGGCTCGTTGCGCTGAGCTGAGCTAACCTGACTCAAAGACGTCTGTCGCCTTGGATCAATTCTGCTCAAGCCTCAGAGAGCCCTGTTACTGAGGAAACTAGCTGTAGTGGTACTGCGGAACGTGCCCTCGCGCGGTATCTTGGCTGACGCGGCGCCATTGCGAAGCTCCCAGTTTGCGAGCTGCGCGATGGCCTTCGAAAGTTGCCTCGTAGACCGTCCGTGGTGCGTTCGCGCAGCCAATTGTCTCGACGCTGACACCGCGCTCCCTCAGCAAGTGATAAAGCGCATTGTTCGATCGTCGCGCCGTCGCCATGACGATGGCATCTGCTTTGATTCGGCGAATGCTCGAAGGTTTGTAGACGTTGACGATGGCCGCGCTGGCGCCATCAATATTTGTGACCAGGTGGGAGGTCATTATTTGGACTTCGGCTTCATGCAGGTAGGTCATCATCCAGTGCAGATAGACTTCCGGCGCGGTCTCCATGCCGATCATCGGCCACCTTGTAATGAGCGTGACCTTGGCGCCCTGTTTGGCCAGTTTGACCGCCGTCAACGGTGCGGCCACATCCGCCATTTCGTCTATCACCACGATCTCCCCCGATATCGAAGTCTTGTCGAGCGCAACCTGGTCCCAGGCGACGCACTTGCCCGCTTCCCAGCCAGGGATTGGCTTTCCGGTCTGGCCTTGAAAGCCGTCGCGACGGTACTGCGCTCCAGTCGCCACCACGATGTGATCCGGTTTTTCAGCGGCGAGCACAGAGTCGATATTTTCAGCGGTCACGGGACTCATCAGTTTGATCGATGCGCCATTGCCCCTGGCTTGTTCGGCCAGCCACGTGGCAATGGTCCCGTATTGCTGGCGGTACGGCAGCGCGCCGTAAGCCCGAACATGTCCGCCTACGGCTTCTTCACGTTCGTAGACCGCTACCGCGTGCCCGCTAGCCGCCGCTATGCGCGCGTATTCGAGGCCGGCCGGTCCGGCGCCGATGACGAGCACCCGCTTGGGCGCGTAGGTTTTGGTGATGGAGCCCGCGCCCCAGATCGTTTCGCGCCCTACCACCGGATTATAGGCACACTGAACTCGACTGCCGCGTATAACCGACCGCCAGCAATAGTTGGCGGCGACGCACCGCCGAATATCCTTTTCGCGCCCTTCTTTCACTTTATTCATCCACTGTTCGTCGGCAATCATCTGACGGGAAAGCAGCACCGCATCGGCGTCGCCCGAGGCGATGAGCTCGTCGGCAACGTCCGGATAGCTGATCCGACCGACAACCAGGACCGGCTTCTTCGAAACAGATTTGAAAGAGCGTGAATACTCGCGCTCCCATCCCTGCTCGAAAGTCATCGGCGTATGGATCCACGAATGATGGACACCGGCTGACACGCTCACGTAATCGATGTCGGCCTGCTGTTCGAGATCGAGATGGACGCGCTTAACATCGTCAATCTCGAGATCACCTTCCCAGAACGACGTCGAGTTGATGCGATAGCCAAGGATAGCGCGGTCGCCGATCCGCTTGCGGATACGCCGGAGGCACTCAACCGAAAACCGCAACCTGTTTTCGTACGATCCACCCCAGCGATCATTGCGGTGATTGTAGAGCGGCGACAGGAACTGCCAGGGCAGATAGCCATGCCCGAGGTGCAACTCCACGCCGTCTAGACCCGCCGACACCGCCCGGCGTGCGGCTTCAGCAAAGCAATGCAGGATGTATTCAATCTCGTGCTCTTCGAGTTCCTTGGGAGTCGGCCCCCCAGGAATCTCGCCGACCGGCATCTGGCTCGGGCCTAAGTTGTAGGAATTGTATTCGTATGGATCACGAGCGGGATCCGTTTTCAAAAATGGCGTCGGCGAGCGCAGGCCGATGTGCAACAATTGCGCGATCAGCGCGCAGTCGTGTTTCTTGACGGCCCTGGCCACTCGAGCCAGCCCCTCCACCTGGTCTTCGTTCCAAAGCCCGGGAAAGCCGGCCGGAGTGTAAAGCGTATCCTTATCGATCAAATGGCCGCCAAGAATGATCATCCCGATGCCGGTCCGAGCGCGCTCTTCGTAGTAGGCGACAGCCTGCTCGGTAAAAACCCCCTCATGGGGGCTTCTGACCCACGTGGGACAGACCGGCCCAAAAATGACCCGGTTTGCAATCTTGGTATGGCGGATCTGCCAGGGCGAAAATAAATGGGCATAAGGTTGAGGGTTTGGCACCTTGGTTTCTCCTCCGACGCTCTTCGTTTTCTAGCGCGCACGACGCATTCTTCTGCCCGGTCGCGTGGCTCACCGCGGCTTTCGGTAATGTGCTCCATGGCGCCCGGCGCATGATACCTGACGCGCGACCGAGGTATAGGGTTGAAAAGCCAAGGACCGAAGGTCGGGAAAGAACCCCGCGTGGGTTCGGTTGGGTAATGACGCGTTGGCCGACAAGCCCGCGCTGTGTTGACGATCGCGTTTAAAAAAATCACCGGTGAGTGTATTCGCATAAAATTGGGGAAGCGCAAATGAAACTAGTAGGCTTTTTGCCGAACCAGCAGGTTCGTCTCGGTTTCCTTCTGGAGAAGGAGATACTTGACCCCGGCTTGGCCTGCTCTTCATTGGCGCCGGGCGAAGAGCATTTGTTTCGAGACGCAACGTCGTTCATTCGAGCCGGCAAACCGGCCTTCGAGTTGGCAACACGTTTGATCGAGCAGCGCCCAAGAAACGCGCTGCACCCACTTGCGGGCGCCAAGCTCACCGCGCCGATGCTTCCATCGACGATTCTTTGCGCCGGCAGCAACTATCGCGAACACAACGAGGAAAAAGCCGGCGCGCCGATGAGCGGAAAGGAGCCCGAGTTCTTTATCAAAACGTCGGATAGTGTTGTCGGTCCCGAAGAAGATATTCAATCCGATGAAATCCTGACGCGCAAACTCGATTGTGAGGCGGAACTCGCGATCGTCATCGGCAAAGCCGGGCGGCACATATCCGTAGAGCGGGCGCTGGAGCACGTGTTCGGATACACCATCGCCAACGATGTAACCGCGCGCGACCGGCAGGTGCGCAGGTCGGGGAATTTCACCTGGTACGAGTTGGGCCGTGGCAAAGCTTTCGACTCCAGCGCCCCGATCGGACCCTGGATTGTCACGGCCGATGAAATTGATGATCCGCAAACACTGGATATAAAAATGCGGATCAATGGCGAGCTTCGCCAGTCAAGCAATACCAAAAATATGATCTGGACTTGCGCCGAGCTGATCCACTTTTTCTCAGTAAATTTTACGCTGAAGCCGGGTATGGTGATCATTACTGGCACGCCGGCAGGAACCGCATGGTCGGTCGATCGCGAGCTTGGAGGTCGGTGGCAGCCAAGAGAAGGAGTTGTCGCCGCGACGCGCTATTGTCTCCCAGGCGACCGGATCGAATGTGAAATCCAATCGATTGGCGTGCTCAGGAATGCCGTCATCTAAAAGCATGCACCCGCAGTATCCGCAAGACCGTTACATTTGGTAACCGTTGGGCTAGCATGCGCGTCGCTTTGAATACGGCTTAGACCCACACCTCCAAGCCAGACCAAAACCAAGGCGCAGGGAATGTTGCCTCGAATACGGATCAAGGGTGCGACGATCGTTTCGATGGATCCTACGCTCGGGATCATCGAGTCGGGCGATCTGCTCATCGACAACGGCAAGATCGTTGCGGTCGGCAAAAACGTCCGCAGTTGGGCCGTAAGCGAGATAGACGGCCGCGGCATGATCGCGATGCCGGGCTTTATCAACGGCCATATCCACCTCTGGCAGACCGCGTTGCGGGGTATCGCCGCAGACTGGACGCTCGACCACTACTTCGGCGTGCTGATTGGCCAAGTCGTCGGCCTCTACAAGCCGGAAGACGCATATATCGGCAATCTCGCTGGCGCGCTTGATCAAATCAATTCTGGCGTTACGACGCTGTTCGATTGGTGCCACATCGTCAATACGCCGGCACATGCCGACGCCGCGGTCGACGCCCTTCAAGAATCGGGAATTCGGGCAATATTTGCGTACGGCACGCCGATGACTCTCTTCGGCACTAAAGAACCGCATCCCACTGACGCGAGACGGATGCGCAGAGAGCGGTTAGCTTCCAGCGACGCATTGGTGACGATGGCGCTCGCTATTCGCGGTACTGACTTCGCGCCGGGCACGGCGGAAGCGGATATCCGATTCGCTCGCGAACTCGGCCTTCTGGCCTCGTTCCACGTCGCTTGCGCCAAGCATGGACCACGGCCGCAATCCATGCAGAGCCTTGCAGAGCAAGGCTTGCTTGGTGAGGACATTAACTTGGTCCACGCTAATTTTCTGACTGCTGACGAGTTCAGGGTCATCGCCAACAATGGCGCAAGTATCTCCATCACTCCGGAAGTTGAAATGCAAATGGGTTTGGGCCTCCCGCCGACCGGAGCAGTGCTTGCCGCTCGCGGTAAATTCAATATCGGGACCGATGTCGTCACCGGCGTGAGCACCGACATGTTCACCCAAATGCGCTTTCTCATTCAAACTCAGCGGGCGCTTACGAACGATACCTTCCATCAGCGAGAGGCCATGCCGGACAAGCTGGCAATTACGGTACGACAAGCTCTCGAACTCGTTACCATCAAATCTGCGCAATGCTTCGGGCTGGACGGCAGGCTCGGCTCGCTTACTCCGGGAAAAGAGGCCGATGTGGTTCTGCTGCGCAAGAGCGATATAAATATGCGGGCGGCAGCAGATCCGATCGCGGCTATCGTGCTGCACGCGGGCGTCGCCAATGTCGACACCGTCATTGTCGGCGGCAATGTCGTCAAACAGAACGGGAAGCTCACTTACCGCGACCTGCCACGACGTCTCGCAGAGCTTGAGCGCTCGTCCGAGCGACTGAACGCTGGCTTCGCTTCGAAAGCTTCCGCCGCCTGACGGCTAAAGCGGTTCGCGCGACTTTACTCAACGTCGTTCTCGAAGGAGGCCAGAAAACCGCGGCGCCTGCGAAAGGCCTTGGCGTCCGGTGTTGCCGGATTCAGCTTTAAGACTGGACGAGCGGTCATGCAGCTTAGGCGCGACGCTGTCGCTGGCACCGCTTGAGCTTCCCGCCTCCTCGAAGATCGCCGGGACAAGATCCTGACTGAGCTGTGGATCGGCGCATGGCACATATGTAGTCTCCAGACCAAGCTCGCCCCGGACGATGTTTGCGCCCTGAGCGGCGGCGGCGCTTTTATAAAATGCAACTAAGCGGTTGGCGCCCTGACGACCGAATCCGCAATCGGAGGTGACGAGCAGGTTCTCGACGCTCACATACTTCAACGCTTTGCGGATGTCGCTGGCGACCTCCTCCGGCCTTTCGGCGTTTAGCGTGCGGTGCGAGACGACGCCGAGTGCAAACTTTTTCTGCGTCTTGCCCTTCCAATTGCCCAGCAGTTCGAGTTCGGCGAAGCCGCGGTCCTTCATCTCAAGTGTCAACACATCGCATTTAATCCGATCGAGATAGATTTCCAGCGCGTTCGCATACGACGTCTTGTCGAATACCCGCTGCATCATCGGATTTCCCCAGCAGGTGTGAATCCAAATCTCAGCGTTTTCGAGGCCCGCCAGCTCGTGATTCAGGGCCTCCGTCAAAAAGTTGAGCGTGTCGGTCGCCTCAGGGTAATAGCAAGCGATGAAGTGGATCGTCGGCTCCTCAATCTGGATGACGTTGCAGCCCGAAGCGACCAACTCCCTGAGTTCGCGGTTGATGGCGGTAGCCATGTCCCAGATCATCTGTTGTTTGTTGTCATCAAGCCGGTATTCGGGCGTGTGAGAGTCGAGAAACAGCGCCATGACTTGGCCCGACACAGTCCCGAACTTGACCGGCTTGCGTGTGCGCGCCTGGGTCATGCGGTAAATCTTGGCGTATTCGAGCGGATTGCGCGGATTGTGCTCGATCTTGCCGGTCACAATCGGCCAACGCCAAGACGTGTAGATTTCATTCAATAGCGTGCCAGGCGGATATTTCAGAAGGTCAGAGCGGGTAGTTTCGGGCTGCAATTCGTCAAAAACGACACCGCGCCAGCGTTGCAAAGGATAGTGATGCCATGACCGTCCGGCTAAATCGGCATCGAGGAAAAAATCTCCGCACGTCACAATATCGAGCCCGGCCCGCTCCTGATCTGAAACGACCACGGCGAGGGCGTCGGAGAATTGCTCGCGGTAGATCGGGTCGAGCATCGCCGTATCCAGCGGGCGGCCCCAAAGACTCTGAGTGTACCAGGCCGGCCGCGGCCAGGACCCGGTCGTGGTGGCGGCCAAAGGTACGTTTTTTGTAGCGGTTAAGGCCATAATAGATCCTCCCGAAATCGATGATGAAGCTTACCTTAGACGGCGAAGCCGCCCAATAACGTCCGTAAGACGCCTGTTGCGAAGGGCGGCCGGCGGAGCTTGGCGAGGCGATTGTGCACGCCATGCTGCTTGCGACTGCGCTGCTTTCGGCCGCGGTCTTGTTTTGCTCGCAAGGAAATCATCTCAAACTGATATGACGGCGTGTCATGGCGTCGCTAAATCGATCTCTATAGCTTTTTACGGGCGCGACAAATTTGCGGCGTGGGAGCATCCGTTGAATCGGGCGGAAACGAGCGCGTTGGATTGGCCCGACGTGATCTATTCGAATTTTCGGCGCGCCGGTATCCGCCAGGTCGGCTATGTGCCGGATGCCGGCTTGAGTCGGCTGATCCAACTCTGCCAGTCCGATCCCGAAATCGAGGACGCCGTGCTCACGACGGAGGAGGAAGGTATCGGCCTGGTCGCCGGTGCAGCTCTCGGTGGGCAGCGCGCTGCGATCCTCATGCAAAGCAGCGGCGTCGGCAATTGCGTCAATATGTTCTCGCTGGTGAAGCAGTGCCGCCTGCCGTGCCTTATCTTCGTGACCATGCGCGGTGAATACGCCGAATTCAATCCTTGGCAGGTGTCGATGGGCTCAATCACTGACGCGTGCCTGCGGTTGTGCGGCTTCTTGGTCTATCGCATCGAAAAAGCCGAGGACGTCGCTGACGTGGTTGCGGCGGCCTGCGACATTTCGTTCGACTCAAACCAATTGGTGGCCGTCATCTTGTCGCAACGTCTTGTCGGACGCAAACGCTGGAATAATTGATGCTGCACCGCCGCGAATTCGTGAAGCAGTTGCTCTTCGAGCGCGGCGATCTACTGGTGATATGCGGGCTGGGTACACCGACGTATGACGTGGCGGCGGCCGACGACGACGGATCGAACTTTTATCTGTGGGGAGCAATGGGTTCGGCCTCAATGGTCGGGCTTGGGCTTGCTCTAGCGCAGCCCGACCGGCGGATCGCGGTGTTCACCGGCGACGGCGAAATGCTAATGGGACTGGGCAGCCTCGCCACCATCGGCGTCAAGCAACCGCCGAATCTCGCTATCGTCGTGCTCGATAACCAGCACTATGGCGAGACTGGCATGCAGCCGAGCCACACGCACTCGGGCATCAGCCTTGTCGATGTCGCGCTCGGCTGTCGTTTCAAAGAAGCGCGCAGCTTCGAGAAGGCGGAGGAAGCGCCGCTGGCGCGGGAAATGATGTATTCGCGGCCAGGACCGCTGTTCATTCACGCCCACGTCGCTGCGCAACACCTTGAACAAGTGCTGCCCGAGCGCGACGGAGTCATCCTGGCGCGTAATTTCACCGACCGGCTGCGCGTCGGCGGCAGGCAATGAGCTACATGTCGCCGTTTGGCGGCAAAAAGGACAGCGACTTCGGGTGAGAAACGGCCAGGATTCGATCGACGAATATTCTCAGACTAAGAGTGTTTGGATCAGCGCCGCCTTGCGGGTGCCAAATCCTTTCTCAATTCGTTGAGCGTTACGGCGGGCTTTGCAATCCCAATATCGGCTTCGGAAACAAAGCTCGTGCAGGACTAATGCTTGCTCGCTGATATATCGCTGCCGCATTAGCTACACTCGAAGCGCTTCAATTCCGTTTTGATCGCATTTGCGATTTGCCCGAAGCCCTGTACCTTCGGACGATGATTGGGTGTCGCCAAGATGAGCGTGCGCGTCACTTCCGGCTCGACAAGAAGTGAAGCCTGCAAATGATTGCGTGAAAGTTCATCCTGGATCGCCGCTGCTGGAAGCACCGTGCAACCGAGATTGGCAATCACAAGAGTAAGTATCGAGTCGAATGAATCGGCTTCGATCGGGATGTTGAGCATGATCTTCTGCTCGCGAGCGACCGTATCAAGCAATCGCCGCAGCCCGTGTGGCGCGCTCGGCAAAATCAAGGAATAGCGCGCAAGCTGTGCCGTGGGCGTCCGCCGGCCAAGTTTCTTGTGCTTGGTCGAAGCGATCAGGCAGAGTTTTTCGGTTATCACCTTTTCCGACAGCAGGCGACCGGCCGCCCAGCCCTGATAAAGCACCGCCATATCGACGCTACCGGCGTCGAGCCACTCGAGCAAATGGGCGGAGAACCCTTCAACGAAGCGCAGCCGGACATTAGAAAACTTGCTTGTCAGTTTTCTCGCCAGCGGCAGGGTCAGCACCCGTCCAACCGTCGGCGTCAGCCCGATGGTCACACGGCCATGCACGCCAGACCGAGCGTCGTTCGCTTCCTGCTTGGCAAGCGCGATCTCCTTGAGCACCCGCGAGGCTCGCTCCAGCAGCCGTTTGCCGTCCTCGGTCAGGATGACGCCGCGCCCGTTGCGGTAGAAAAGCGCAATGCCAAGTCCTTCTTCGAGGTTGCGCACGTGGCGGCTCAACGCCGACTGGTTGATGCCGAGCGAAATTGCGGCACGCGAAAAGCTGCCGTATTCGGCCACCTTGCAAAAATACTCCAGATGCTGAGAGTGCATGCACCTCGCCGGAGGACCGTCACGGAACCAATTACATGTTAGATTAGCGCAACCGATGGCCTGCGCAAATGATACGACTCAAAGTCTGCTTCTCTTCTCTAATCGACCGTTTGACTCAACCGCTTTCGACTATGGGTCGCTGCGATGTCAATGTCACTCACGCGCTGGTGCAGCCTTCGATTTGTCCGGCGGACGCGCCACGTATTGATGCCCCAATGAGGCAACGTGACCAGCCATGAAACTCTATTACGCACCGGGCGCTTGCTCGCTCGCCCCCCACATCGCGCTTGAAGAGGTGGGCGTCCCCTTTGAGCTGTCCCGCGTCGACCTGGCCAACAATCAGCAAGGGGGCGCCGAATATCGCCGCATCAACCCCAAGGGTCACGTCCCGGCCCTCGTCGACGGAGATTGGGTCTTGACCGAGGCGCCGGCCATTCTACGTTACATTGCGGCGCGTCACCCCGCCGCAGGGCTTTGGCCTTGGGATCCGCGAGAAGAAGCACGTTGCGCTGAATGGCTCAATTGGCTTTCCTCGACAGTTCAAGTCGCATTCGTTCATGTGCGCCGCGCGGCGCGCTACGCCACCGACCCGCGCGCGGTCGAGGATGTCGCCTCGACCGCCAAGAAAACCAGCCACAATCTCTGGCGAATGATCGATCAGAAAATCGGCCAAGGCCCTTGGGCACTCGGCAATCGCTACAGCGTCGTCGACTTGTTGCTGATGGCTCACTGGCTTTGGGGCCGCGGCCCCGTGCTCAGCTTCGACATGGAGCGCGAGTGTCCGCATTGGACAGAACATGCACGACGGCTCGCGGCACGACCGGCAGTGCAGCGCGCGTTTAGCAGCGAGGGCCTTACGCTGCCCTCTTGAGCCGCGGACTCATAATTCCGGAATAGACGTGCGCTTTCGAGGTAAGGCTGACTATCGCTATCTGGTCGCTGAGCCACGGTTTCGCGCGGGGCACGCTTCACGGCAACTTTGGTCCCAGCCAACCGGCGATCCACCACGCTGTGAAAGTTTTGCCGCCGGGAACGCTGCCTGCCGTCCTGCCGCGCGGTGACCCCAAACATCGAAGGCGCCAGCGTCTAATCATCCGATGGTCGTCGAGAGCGCCGCCCGATTACGCCGGTAAGGCCTTGCCGGTATCCATGTA
>Ga0302326_10024117_pt1 | contig 12378 bp, 7 predicted proteins | sample Palsa_T0_3_FD_202264 | JGI IMG/M metagenome (GOLD analysis project Ga0302326, IMG submission 202264) | Peat permafrost microbial communities from Stordalen Mire near Abisko, Sweden - Palsa_T0_3 | ecosystem: Environmental > Terrestrial > Soil > Palsa > Peat permafrost | place: Sweden: Abisko...
GGCCTTCTCCCGCTCGAAAAGCTCCTTCAGAATTCCCTTAATCGCCGCCACATCCCCATTGACGCGCACTGGCAGATACAGATCCGCAAGCGCCTGCCCCTTGCCCAGCAGAGCAAAGGGCAGCTCCAGAGGATTCGGGTAATCCTGCGGGTTCGGATTGGTCACTCGCATCAGGCTTACTTCCGGCAGAGGGTTGACCACGACAATCTTGCCGCCCTGGTCCTTAGCCTTCTGCAGCGAGGTCAGCATCCGCGGATGGTTCGTGCCCGGATTGTTCCCGAAAATAAAGATGAGCTCTGAACTTTCCATGTCCTCCAGCGTTGCCGTGCCCTTACCAACGCCGAGCGTCTCGACCATGGCTACACCCGACGACTCGTGGCACATGTTCGAACAATCTGGAAGATTGTTCGTCCCGAACTGGCGAGCAAACAACTGCAGAAGAAAGGCTGGTTCATTAGTCGTTTTTCCCGAGGTATAGAAGGAAGCCTGATCGGGAGAATCTAGGCTGTTCAGCTCCTGCGCAATCATGGCAAAGGCCTCTGGCCACGTAATCGGCTGGTAGTGGGTCGCATTCGCGTGCCGTACCATCGGCGAAGTCAGGCGGCCCTGCTGGTTAAGCCAGTAGTCCGACTGCGCCGCCAACTGTTCGATCGAATGTTTCGCGAAGAACTCCGGCGTGACGCGCTTCTTGGTGGACTCGTCAGAGACCGCCTTCGCGCCGTTCTCGCAGAACTCGAAGGTCTTCCGCTTCTTGTCAGGACTCGGCCACGCGCAGCTCTGGCAATCGAACCCTTTCACATGGTTGATCTTCAGAAACGCTTCCGGAGCGCGAACGAGGCCCATGTCGCCAATGCCGTAGAGCATTGTGTTCCAGATCGCCGGGATTCCCGCCGCCTCTTCCGAAGCACGCCCGACCCTGAGCTCGCCGAAATCCGCGGGATTTTGCGCCTGCCGCGACGTGGGATCATTTGCATCCCCATCAGCCGCCTGCTTTGCGCCCGCGCTCTTCGCGGAGTATTCACGCAGGTTTTCCTTCGCGCGATAATGTCCGTCTCTGCACCCGTCATCTCCCTGAATAGCTCTCGTGCTGTCTGGTGTGTTCATTAACCTGCTCCCGTACGAATCGCCCACGTTACCGTGCGCAACGGATTTCGTCACGCAATCCCCATAATCGGACCCAATGAGCTCAATCGGCGTCGCCGTTCTCGTATTGTGTTAGCACGTTTCGCTCCTCAAAAAGCAACTCGCAATTCCGCGTGCCCCCTTCATCGTTCAAGTTCTGATTGGCGCCGTTCCCGGACAAGTGGATTACTAGCTGGGTAGACGTCCCGCTGACCCCGACACTGACCACTACGGTCTGGACGGGGAGATTTTGTAAATCATGCGACGGCAGCACAGAAAGATCCCGGTGAAGAATAGAGCCGCGGGCGCCAGTCCTATCAGGGCCCAAAATGCCTCGGAGAACCAGCCGAACCTCCCAAAGTGCAAGTGGCTGAGCCAAGCAAGAGTGTGGTCACTGAAGCGATCGCCGGGATCAATGAAGCTGAACAGGCCGTTAAACGAGTCTGGAAATGCAAAATACAACCCTGAGATTCCCCACATCAGAACAAACAGAAGGCTCCAGAATCCCAACGCGCTATGCAGGTCCCAATTGAACCGCGCAAAGGGCGATCTCCAGTTCACAGTTAGGGCGCGGCGCCAATAGCTGATTCCCGGCCACCAGATAACGGCCCCGGTCAAGCAGAGAAGGATCACGCAAATCGCGCCAATGCCGTTTGCGAAACGGCCATTCCTTCCAAATAGCAGGTTCTCGTGAAGGTTGACAATCCACTCCACGGCGGGAACGAGCGAGGGCGGCCCCTTCTCCAGTTCGTTACGAAAAACGATCAAACTGCCCGTGATGCTCATGAAGACCACGTAGACGCCGGCTCCCACTCCCAGCCACAGATGAACGCAGAAAAACAACTTGCGCAGCCATACTCTTTCAGGGTGTTGCACCCACTGTTGCCATACGGACATTTCGCCCCTTACACACAGAGAAACAACGGCATCACCTTGAATTGGCCATCAGTTGCCACAGCATTCGGGCCGTTTGGGAAGTGAGGATCGATCCCAGCCGCCGCCGAGAGCTTGAATCAGCAGCACCGTGTTCGCCATGCGCCGCCCTAAGATATTGACCGCCGTCACCTGATCGGAAAGTGCGGCGCTTTGCGCGATGGTCACTTCCAGGTAATTTGTAACCCCACCTTTGTAGCGAGTGACGGAAAGATCGAGAGATCGTTGTGCTGCCGCCACTGCTTCATCCTGGACTTTGGCCTCGTTTTCCAGAACTCTCACAGCCGCCAGATTATCTTCCACCTGTTGGAATCCGGCCAGCACGCTCTCTCGATAGTCGGCGACTTGAAAGTCGTAAGCGGCGCGCGCCTCGTCGGTGAGGGCATGGCGCCTTCCCCCGTCGAAGACGGTCTCCACGGCAGATAGTCCAAAGGACCATAAGCCACTCGGTCCTTGTAGTAAGGTCGCGATAATGGTGCTTTCAAATCCACCCGAGGCTCCAAGATTGATCTGCGGGTAGTAGGCCGATTTCGCGACTCCGATCTGGGCATTGGCGGCCGCCACGCGCCGCTCCGCCGCTGCGATGTCCGGACGCCTTTCAAGCAGTTTCGAGGGCACGCTGAGAGGTATGTGAGGAGGTGGCGCGGTGAGAGACAGCGGAGGAAGACTGAATTCCGCAGGGGGTTTCCCGATAAGAATTGCAACCGCGTGCTCGTACTGCGCGCGCATCACGCCTACATCGATAGCTTGCGCTCGAACCGTTTCGAGTTGAGTCTTCGCCTGCTCCACTTCCACTTCCGAAGCAAGTCCTCCCTGGAAACGGCTCAGAGTCAATTCCAATGCGTCCTCGTACTGCGTCACGGTAGAGTTCAGGAGCTGCTCCTCAGCGTCTAGGCTGCGGGCCTGAAAGTAATCAATTGCCAGATCCGCGTGCATACTCAGATTAACCGTCGCAAGGTCTGCGGCACTCGCTTGCGCTTGTTCTCGATAAGACTCCACCGTAAGTCGCACTCGTCCCCAGACGTCAACCTCATACGAAAAGTCGAACGGCAGCGCAAAATTGTTGTAGGTGATGCCGTCAAACTGCGAACCCGGGGGTGGGGCGTTGGCCGATACCCGCGTCCGAGAGGCCGACGGCCCGACTGTAACGGTTGGGTAGTAGTCGGCCCGGTAGTAACGTAGAAGAGCTCGCGCTTGCTGATACTGTGCTTCGGCGGCCTTCAGATTCTGGTTCGAAGCATTGACTTGGATCTCCAACGCATCAAGCTGTGGATCTTGAAATATCGTCCACCACGCGCCTCCAAGATTCTGGTCATTGGGTTGGGCGGGCTTCCAGTCCCCTACCTCCTTATAGGCTTGGGGAGTTTCCACCATGGGAGTGTGGTAATTAGGACCGACCGCGCATCCGCTGACCTGAAGCACGGCTAGCGCTAGTGCAACTCCCATCCAATGCGCTTGCCGCGAGTTCTCGGTCAAAATTATCCGTCGAGGGCGATTCACTTGATGTCTCCTGGCAAAGTTGCCTGTACAATCTGGACTTCCTGCCCGGAAACGATCGAGTCGGGTGGGTTGATAATGATTTGATCATTTGATTTCAGCCCGGAGACGATCTCTATCTGATCACCGAAATCGTGCCCGGGAGTCACGGTAGCGAATTCGACCTTCCCATCTCTTACAGTGCCGACGCGTAAACCCTCCGAGCGGAATAGGAGTGTATTGACGGGAATCAGGAATGTGGAAGCCTGCGTCGGGACCCCCAAGTGAACTTCCGCATAAGAGCCCGTGAGCAGCGTCCCGGAAGGATTGTCCACGTCAATCTCGATCAGCAGCGTGCGGGTAGTCATATTGATGGCATCGGCCGTGCGCACCAGCTTTCCCTGAAATCTTTGGCCCGGAAACTCAGCGAGGTTGAGATCCGCCGTCATGCCCACTTTGACGCCCCGCGAGTATTCCTCCGGGACATTTACGTAAACACGCAGCTTTCCCGGCTGGGCGATATGGAAGAGATCGGTCTTCACTCCGTCGCTGCTTCCGGAATTGATCAGGTCGCCGATGTCAGTGTTTCGAGCAGTAATAACACCATCGAACGGAGCGTAGATCTTTTCGAAAGACACCAACGCTGCAAACTGCTCCACGGCCGCCTTATCTGCTTCGACGATGGCTTCATTCGCATTATAGGAACCGACCGCATTGTCCACATCCTGTTGGGATACGGCGTTGCTTTTCAAAAGTCCCTGATATCGGTTTTTGGTGATGGCAGCGAGCTGGAGATTTGCCTGCGCGGTTAAAAGATTGCTGCGAGCCTGTTGGAGTTGCTGATCGACTTCAGGCGTTTCGATTACAGCGAGTAAATCCCCTTGCTTGACATGCGCCCCAATATCGAAATACCACTTCTTTAGATAACCGTTTGTACGGGCGTAAATCGGTGCGGTTATAAATGGTTGAACGTTACCTGGAAGGATAATCTCCTGGGCGGGAGCAGTTTGTTTTGGCGAAACAACGGACACTGCGGTCACAGCCACTTGAGCTGTTTCTGTGCGCAAGGATGAACGTGCTTTGACGCGTGACCAAATGCCCGTCGCCAAGAGAGTGACAGCCACGACCAGCGCGATCACCAAGTACAGCCAACGCCTGTGCCCGGACCTTTCTGCCGCGGCGTCCTTCGATGGGCCTGAATTCCCGCCGAACTGTTTTCCATCCTCAATTTGGGGTGACATAGTGACTCCAGACAAGTTGGCGCTCATTGCAAACCTTTGGTTTGAGCCGTATATCGGTGCGAACTTTGCAGGACGCTGAAGAAGGCCGGCACAAAGAAGAGAGTCGAAACCGTCGCGAACAGCAGCCCACCGATGACCGCCCGGCCGAGAGGGGCATTTTGTTCACCACCGTCCCCCAATCCGAGAGCCATTGGCACCATGCCAATGATCATGGCGAGAGCAGTCATCAGCACGGGGCGAAAACGCGTGAAGCCCGCCTCCAGGGCGGCGGTGACGGAATCACTTCCTCCCATCATTTTTTCCGTGGCAAAACTCACGACCAAGATGCTGTTTGAGGTCGCAACACCCATGCACATAATCGCTCCCATGAGTGCCGGCACACTCAGAGTGGTGTGCGTTATAAACAAGAACCAAGCAATTCCGGCGAGTGCTGCGGGCAGCGCGGAAATCATGATGAAAGGATCGAGCCAGGACTGAAAATTGACCACGATCAGAAGGTATATAAGTACGATCGAGAATGCTAAACCGCTCAGAAGACCGATGTAGGAGGATCGCATCGTCTGTACCTGTCCACGAACAATGACTTGAGAACCACGGGGCAATTGCTGCCGTGAGGCTTGGATGATCTTGTTGATATCGCCGGCCACGCCACCCAAGTCCCGTCCGGCGGCAGCGCCAAAGATATCGATCACAGGCGCGACGTTGTAATGTGAAACCACCGCCATGCCCACTCCCCGCTGCGTGGAGACTAAACTAGCCATAATCGAGGGGGGTGCGGAGGGGTCTGTACCTGTGATCGGGATGTTCTCAAGATCCTGCAACGTGTCCGCGTGGTATTGGGGGGTCTGCGTCGCGATTTGATAGCTCACCCGATTCTTTGGGTCGACCCAGAATGTAGGTGAGGTTTGGAAGCTCCCGCTCAGGGATACCAGAAGATTCTGCGCGATATCGTGAGCGGTGAATCCAAGCTGTTCCGCTTTCGTGCGTTCGACCCTGAGGCGCAGATAGGGTTCGTCGAACGGCTGCTGAATCCGCAGATCAGCCGTTCCTGAGACGTACTTCAACTTGCTCAGCAATGCATTTGCGTAACTCTGGTTCCCCTCGAGGTCATTTCCCACGACCTGCACATCGATCGGGGCAGGCAGGCCAAAATTCAGGATCTGGCCGACCATGTCGGACGGCAAGAAAGCGAAGGTCACACCCGGAAATTGCTTTGGGAGCGTCAGCCGAAGCTGGTGAATGTAGTCGTCCGTCGGATGATGGTTGGCAGACAGGTTCACAAGAATGTCGGCATCCGATGTGCCAACCGGCGCGGAGTTGCTGTAGGAAAGATTGATGCCGCTATAGGGCAAGCCTATGTTGTCGATGACGCTCCGTACTTCGCTGACCGGAATCTCCCTGCGAATTGCCTGCTCCACCAAATCACAAAGGTTGGCAGTTTCTTCAATCCGCATGCCCGTAGGAGCCCGCAAGTGAAGCTTAAAAGCGCTACTATCCACGCTTGGGAAGAAGTCCTGGCCCAGCCATGGGATTAGAATCGCCAGAGAGCCAAGGCAGGCCGCGAAAAACGCGATCAAGAAAGCCCTCTGGTGATGCAGGCAGGTCTCCAGAAGCCCGCGATAGCTTTGACGGAATCTCTCGAAGGCCGCTTCAAAGCGCTTTTGAATTCGTACCAGCGGATTGCGGCTGGCGATATCTCCGGCTTTTTTCTTGTCTCCCGCTAAGAGATACTTCGCCATAGTTGGGACGATCGTCCTGGAAAGAAAATAAGACGCCAACATGGCGAAAACGACGGCTTCAGCGAGCGGCACGAAGAGATACCGCGCCACGCCGGAGAGTAGGAACATCGGAGCAAAGACGATACAGATCGAAAGCGTAGATACGAAGGCAGGTGTCGCTATTTGCGATGCACTGTCGAGGACGACTTCGTCCATGTCCTTGTCGGGTTCCGCGTCGCGATTTCGATTGATGTTCTCGACTTCAACTGTGGCGTCGTCAACCAGAATACCGACAGCCAGAGCGAGTCCGCCGAGCGTCATGATATTGATCGTCTCTCCGATCGCGCTGAATACAACGATGGAGGTAAGGATCGCCAGGGGGATTGATGTCGCGATGATAAGAGTGCTTCGCCAGCTGCCCAAGAAAGTGAGGATCATGAAGGTCGTCAGGCACGCGGCAATCAGTGTTTCCCTGACCACTCCACTGATCGCACCACGAACGAAAATCGACTGGTCAGCCAGAGGGGTTATCTCTAGCTGGGGCGGAATCTGCGTCCGAATCTCAGGAATAAGAGCCTTGATGCCTGAGATCACGCTCAGCGTCGATGCGTCTCCGGCCTTTTGAATCGTCAGTAATACCGACCTCTGGCCGTTGACCTTGACGATATTAGTCTGCGGGGGAAAGCCATCGCGTACCCAGGCCACGTCCTTGATGTAAATGGTAGTGCTGCCGACTGATTTGACCGGAATGCGGTTCAGGTCCTCAATCGTTTGGGGCGCTGCATTGGGGATGGAAACATCATATTCCCTGGAGCCGATCTTGGACGTTCCAGTGGGCAGGATTAGATTCTGCAGGCTGATCGCATTCACTACGTCTAGTGCAGACAGGCCCTTCGACTGCAAGGCTGTTGGATTCAAATCGACTTGCACCTGGCGCTGTTTGCCGCCATAGGGATAGGGAACGGATGCGCCCGGGACGGTGATGAGCTGCGTGCGAATAAAATTCAGGCCATAGTCATTGAGCTCTTGCTCGGACATGATTTGACCCGAAAGGGCGAGCTGCAGGACAGGTACACTGGATGCGCTATAGGCCAGAACCAGTGGTGGCGTTGTTCCTACAGGCAACTGCCTGAGCTGGGTCTGAGAAACCGCTGTAATCTGTGCGATACCACGCTGAATATCCGCCGTCGGCTGCAGGAACACCTTGACAATTGCTATTCCGTATAGCGACTGAGACTCGATGTGCTCAATATTGTCAACGGTTGTGGTAAGGCTTCGTTCTGTGACGCTGACGATGCGATCGGCCATATCCTCCGGGACGAGACCGGTATAATTCCAAATGATGCTGACAACCGGAATGTCGATATTTGGAAAAATATCGGTGGGGGTGCGAACGATTGTGAGCGCTCCCATGATCACGATGAGTATCGCGACCACTACAAATGTATAAGGCCGCCGCAACGCAAGCCGAACGATCCACATTTGTTCTTCTTACCTCGGACACAAACGGTGCAACCCGAGTGCCACAGCAATGGTCGAACAGGGGTTGCGGAATAGCTGAAACTAAAGGCTCTAACGCAGAGACGCCAGCGCTAAGGGCGGAATAGGTGAACGAAGCGTCCAGCGGATTGAATGAGTGTCAGCGCGTTGGACAGGCATGCCTGATTTGCAACGGATTGAACGAAACTATGTATGGGAAAACAGAGGTCGAGTCGGAATTACATTGCGCGCCAAATCGTTGGAGATGTGAGCGCTGTTCTTGCTACGCGGGAAGTAGTTCCCTGTTGGAACGTGAAATGCCAAGTTTTTGCATACGGAAATAGAGGGTGGACCGCTTGATTCCGAGACGGGCAGCAGCGCCATTGGGGCCGGCGACCACCCAGCGGGTGCGCTCGAGCGTTTTGCGGATATGATCCCGCTCGGCTTCTTCCAGTGTGGTAGCTCCCAGCGATTCAGTTTCAGGGGCTGACTTCAGCTCCGCTAGAGGAGAACACAGAACCTTCCCGTCACTCAGTATGACGCTCCGCTCGATAAAGTTCTGCAGCTCTCGGATGTTCCCCGGCCACTCGTACGATCTGAATGCAGACATTGTTTCAGGAGGAGTGTGGTCGACATGCTTCCCCATCCGGCGCCCATAAAGTTCGACAAAATGCTCCACCAACGCTGGAATGTCTTCTCGGCGCGCCCGCAACGGTGGTAACGCGACCGGAAAGACGTTCAGCCTGTAAAATAGGTCGCTGCGAAACTCGTTGCGTTTCACCATGTCCACCAAATGTCGGTTGGTCGCAGCCACGAGCCGAACATTCACTCGGTGAGTCCGAGTGCTGCCCAAGCGTTCAAACTCCTGTTCCTGCAATACCCGCAGGAGTTTCGACTGCAGTGCCAAGGGAATATCGCCGACCTCATCCAGGAATAGCGTGCCGTTATCGGCCAGCTCGAAACGGCCAATCTTTTGCGCCACTGCACCAGTGAACGCGCCTCGCTCGTGCCCAAAAAGCTCGCTTTCCAGGAGATCAAACGGAATAGCAGCGCAATTCAGCTTTACGAAAGGACGCCCGAATCGTGGACTCAAGTCATGGACCGCGCGCGCGATGAGTTCCTTACCGGTACCTGTTTCTCCCTGGATAAGAACCGTGGAATCCGTGGGCGCGACGCGTTGGACCTGTTCGAGCACCGATTCCAGCGCAGGACTGTTGCCTATGATCTGCTCGAATCTGCGCTTATTACCGTACTGGCCGGCGGATCCGAATCTTACAATAGCTGCCACGGGAGACCTCCTTACGTAAGCCGACGGACGCTCGTACGTGTGGGTTTAGCTTTCGAGAGCCGCCCGAACGCTATCGAGCAGGACTTCGTTGTCAAACGGTTTTGACAAAAATTCCACTGCGCCTTCTCTTCGCGCCTGCAGGCGCATTTTTTCGTCGCCATGTGCCGTGATGAAGATGATTGGAATCCTGCAACGTTCCGCGTTCAGCTGCGCTTGCAGGTCGAGCCCGGACATTCCAGGCATGCGGATATCCGTGATCAAACAAGCGGTGCCGCGCTGTTTGCCGGAACTTAGGAATTCCTCCGCCGATGCAAAACCTTGGGCTGTCAACCCCACCGCTTCCAGCAGGTCCTGAACTGCGGTGCGCAGCGAATCATCATCATCGACAATCGCCACTAATTTGGTCTGTCCTACAGTGTTCATGTGCACAACGTACCAGCTTCGCCAAATACGGCGCAATCACACGTTGGTATTATGCTATTTCGCCCCGGGAGGAAGCCCCAAGATCCCCGCCATCTTAACCAAATCCGCCAGAGACCCGGCTTTCATTTTCTTCATCGCGCGGCCGCGTTGGATCTTCACGGTCACTTCGCTGGTCCCGAGCTCAGCTGCAATTTGCTTATTTAGCATGCCCGAAACCACTAGGCCCATGACCTCCCGCTCGCGTGCGGTCAGCGACTCGTATCGTCTTCGCAGCTCGCCAAGATTGCTTTGCTGTTGGCGCGCTTCCTGGTCTCGATCTAAAGCCTGGCGTATGGCACCCAGCAAGTCACGATCCCGGAAGGGCTTGGTGAGGAACTCGATGGCTCCTGACTTCATAGCCTTAACCGTCATGGGAATGTCCCCGTGACCGGTAATGAAAATGATAGGAATTTGAAAACCTGCGTCAACCAACCGGCGCTGAAAATCCAGACCATTCACCCCGGGAAGTCGCACGTCCAGGACAAGGCAGCTTGGTCCCTCCGGTCGATTCCTTCGTAGAAACTCTTCCGCCGTCCCGAAGGACTCGGAACACAGTCCTAAAGACTCCAGCAGGTCTTGGATGGACGCCCGGATACCAGCATCGTCATCAATAATGAAAACGGTAGGAGCACCAGAGGGAGTCACGCGCGCGCCTCGAATTGGGCGGGGAGAGTGAGGTGGAAGTTTGCGCCGTGCGGAGAATTGCTGGCGGCCCACAACCGGCCGCCATGTGATTCAACGATGGAGCGACAGATCGAAAGCCCCATGCCGGTACCGTGGGGTTTCGTGGTGAAGAACGCATTGAAGATTTGGTCCGCCTGCGCCGACGGTAGGCCCACTCCCGTGTCGGTGACGGACAACAGAATGTGCTCACTTTCCGCCCGCTGCGACGCAATGGCGAGCTCCCGCATCCCGTCAACATTCTTCATCGCATCAATGCTGTTAATCATGAGGTTCATCAGTACTTGCTGCAATTGCACCCGATCCCCCATGACCTGGGGAAGGCCTGGCGCAAGTTCGGTCCGGATGGACACCGAAAATCGCGCAGCCTCACCACGCAGCATGACGATCATCTCCCCGATGATTTCGTTTACATCGACCAGCTCCTGCTGAGTAGCACTCTTCTGGAAAAGCAGGCGAATCCGGCTGACGATTTCTGCCGCACGCGTTGCGTCTTTGGCGATCCTCATGGCCGCGGCACGGGCCTTGTCGAGATTGGGAATGTCGCCCGCCAGCCAGTGGACGCAACTATGGGCGCTGGTGACCACAGCGGCAATCGGTTGATTCACTTCGTGCGCTAGGGAGGCAGTCAGCTCTCCCATTGTGGTCACACGGTTGACGCGTGCAAGATCCGCTTGCAACTGGCGCAACCTCTCGCGCTCTTCCTCCGCTCGCTTGCGCTCGGTGACGTCCATCAGGGTTCCGACGAACTCGACGAGGTCGCCGGATGGCCCGAGAACCGGGTGGCCCACTACGTGGACATCTTTGATCTCGCCGCCGGGATAAACGATTCGATCATCCAGCGCGAACTCCGCATGTTCGAGCTTTGCCCTCTCGAGCGTTTTTGCGACCTTGGGTTGATCATCGGGATGAATGCGATTAAAGAATGTTTCGAATCGCGGCTGGCCACCCCGCGGGTCAAAACCCAGCACGCGATAGCATTCCTCAGAACAGTACCTGATCTCACCGGTCGCGGGGGCCCATGCCCAACTGCCCGTGTGGCTGAGCCTCTGCGCTTCCGCGAGATAGCTCTCGCTTCGGCGCAAAAACTCTTCCGCCCGCTTGCGCTCGGTTATATCGACCACGGTGCCGACGAATTCAACGACATCACCGGATGGGCCGAGAACGGGATGGCCTATCACGTGGATGTCTCTGATTTCGCCGTCGGGATGAATGATTCGGTAATCCACCTCGTACTCCGAGTTCTCACGCCCTGCTGTCTCGACCGCTTCCCTAACTTTGGCTCGATCATCCGGATGGATGCGCTGAAAGAACGATTCGTATCGCGGTTCTCCATCGTGCGGATCGAAACCCAGCACGCGGTAGCATTCTTCGGAGAGGTACTTGATCTCGCCCGACGCAGGTATAGACGCCCAGCTTCCCGTGTGGCTGAGCCTCTGTGCCTCGGCCAGATAACCCTCGCTTCGCCGCAGCGTTTCCTCCGCCTCTTTCCGGTCATGAATATCTGTATCGCAGCCGTACCATCCGAGGATGTGTCCTGAGCGATCAACCAACGGACAGACACGACTGAGGAACCAACGGTACTCTCCATCGGACCTTCTGAGGCGTGACTCGATCTCGCGGGGCTTCCCCTCTGATATGAGTTTTTGCCACTTGCTGAGCACTCGCTCAATATCATCGGGATGCACCATGCGATTCCAGCCCGATCCCACTGCTTGTTCGAGCGTCATTCCCGTGTAATCAACCCAGCGGCGATTCACAAAATCGACCACGCCCTCCGGAGTCTCCGTCCAGAGTTGAGCCGGCACGGTGTCGATAATCAGGCGGGTCCGCTCTTCCGACTCCTTTGCGGAAGTAATGTCCATCACCGCCCCGACAAACTCGAACTCGCCCGATTTATCCGTCACCGCGCGAGCCACGACTCTTAAGTATTTTGTGGAGCCGTCCTGCATAAGTAAGCGATGCTCAAAATCCAAAT
>Ga0302326_10024118_pt1 | contig 12378 bp, 14 predicted proteins | sample Palsa_T0_3_FD_202264 | JGI IMG/M metagenome (GOLD analysis project Ga0302326, IMG submission 202264) | Peat permafrost microbial communities from Stordalen Mire near Abisko, Sweden - Palsa_T0_3 | ecosystem: Environmental > Terrestrial > Soil > Palsa > Peat permafrost | place: Sweden: Abisko...
TCGCCGTCTCGAGATTCAACCACCATCCCAAATGTCTTGGCCATTACGCTGGGCTCCCGGCGCATCGAAGAGTGGCAGCTGAAGCAGACCATTGAGAAAAATATGGGGCCAACGGGTTCGCAGGGGAAGCGCGTTGACTAGCGAAAAATGTCCTGAAAATTGGCATGCTACGATGAGCCGTGAGACCAGTTACGGGAGGGGGCGAAGTTGTCGGAGCGATCAGGAACCCTCGCTGACGACCCGTTCGGTGGTCGGCGCCCAACCAGTCACGAACGGATGACGGGATTACCCTGGGACGCGTCGTACCACGACGGCCCTGCGCCTTGGGAGATTGGCCACCCTCAGCCGGCAATCGTGCGTTTGGTCTCGGAAGGTGGATTCGCCGGAGCAGTGCTGGATGCGGGCTGCGGGACGGGCGAGAACACGCTCCACGTCGCCTCGCTCGGACTGTCGGTTCTGGGTGTTGACGTCGCGGAGACCGCACTGGCGATTGCCCGAGAGAAGGCTCATCACCGCGGGGTCGAGGCTGAGTTCGCCGCGGTTGACGTGTTCCAGCTGGAGCGTTTGGGGCGCAGGTTTGAGACCGTGCTGGACTGCGGACTGTTCCACACTTTCGACGGCAACGAGCGACCAGGATACGCGGCGAGTCTGGCGTCGGCGACCGACCACGATGCAATCCTGTACGTGTTGTGCTTCAGTGACGATGGTCCCGATACTGGCCCGCACCCCATCAGTCAGGAAGAACTGAGAGCGGCGTTCAACCCCAGCAATGGATGGAATGTCGCCGCCATCGAACCGGACCGGATTCAGACGAGATTCCACGATGACCACGGCGCACCCGCCTGGTTCTCGACAATCAAACGGCTCTAGTTCCGCGCGACTGATCGCACCCGCAGATGAGACAATACGACGCTGATATGAAGAAAGCGTCGCGTCAGCGCTTTGCGGTTGTTTTTCTTCTAGCGCTATTGGCGCAATCGCTCTTCGCCCAATCCGCTCGCGGAACTCGTACGGCCCGGCCGCCCGAGTACACCTTCGAGATCGTCCAATCCTTCTCCCATGACCCCAATGCTTTTACCCAGGGCCTCGCATTTCGCGATGGGTTTCTCTATGAAGGCACCGGACTCAACGGGCGGTCGTCGTTGCGCAAGGTTCGTCTCGAATCGGGAGAAGTCGTTCAGCAACTGGACCTGGCCCCGGAGTTTTTTGGCGAAGGCATCGCTCTCCTCAACAACGAAGTCGCAGAGCTTACCTGGCAGTCGCAAACCGGATTTATCTACAACCTCAGCGACTTTCATCTGTTGCGCCGCTTTTCATATCCCGGCGAAGGCTGGGGCCTGACTTCCAACGGCCATGACTTTTTCATGAGCGATGGAACCGCGGACATTCGCCTTCTCGATGGCGGCTCCCTCAAGGAGAAGCGCCGCTTCACCGTCCACGACGGCAACACCCCGATCCACCAGTTGAATGAGCTGGAGTTCGTCGAGGGACAGATATTTGCCAATGTTTGGCAAACCGATCGTATCGTCCGGATTTCTCCGCAAAATGGTGAAGTGGTCGGGTGGATTGATCTCCAGGGCCTTCTGAGTCCGATCTACCGCCTGGGCCCCGACGCTGTACTGAACGGCATCGCCTACGATTCCATTCGAAAGCGTCTTTTTGTAACCGGCAAGCTGTGGCCAAAAATCTTTGAAATCAAACTCGTCCCTAAGCGCACAAAACCCTCGAACTAAATTACGGGTTGAAAATCGCAGTCCGCGCTCCGCATCCGCCTTGCTATCCACCCGCGGCGCCCGTGCGTCTCGCCATTATTGCGTCGTAGACGCTCTTCTCCACCATCGGCAGGTCTAATTTGCTTTCCACCACGAGATCGGCGTAAACCTTGCTGGGCAGCAAGTACTTCCGCGCCGCCGGCAACACCGTATTTTCGTATTGCCACAGAATGAGATCCATCGAGCGCTGACGCTCGGTGATGTCCCTCACCTTCCGGCGATGGAAACAGACCTCGTTGGGAGCGTCCAGGTAGATCGAGAAGTCATAACAGGGGCGCAGTTCCGCAAAATGCAAAGCGAGGATGCCCTCCACAATTAACAGGGATGTTGCAGGGATATGTTCGTGCCGGTCGCTGACCCGCGAGTGCTCCGTAAAGTCGTAGATGGGAGCCTCAATGGCCTTGCCCGTTGCGTAGTCGCGGATGTGGCTTTCCAGCAACTGCATGTCAATTGCCTCCGGCGCATCGTAGTTCAGCTTCGCACGCTGCTCCAGCGGAAGATCGTCCGTCGCCGTGGCGTAGGTCTCCATGGAAAGAACGTGCCCGTTGAGACGGGAGGCCACGCGTTTGGCGACAGTCGATTTCCCGCTGCCAGATGGCCCGGCCAACCCAACAACGAAGATCTTTTCCTGGCCCGTCATCATGATGACCTAGTGGTCTCGCAGAAAACTCCTCTTCCTATCGGCTATAGGGCTGCCCGCCTGAGGCCACGAATACCTCAGATCTCGGGTCGAGTTTGGTTACGTGGCGATTCACCACGCAAAAAATTCGCCACGAGTTTCTTCCCCTCGTCCGTCAGCACGCTCTCGGGATGAAACTGGACCCCCTCGACCGGGAACTTACGGTGCCGCAAACCCATGATGACGCGGGTGCCGTCATGATCGCGAGTCCAGGCGCTAACTTCGAGGTCAGCCGGCAACTGATCCTCAGAGACGATCAGCGAATGATATCTAGTCGCGGTCATCGGCGAAGCCAGGCCCCGAAAGATGGTCTTGCCATCATGCTCGACCGGACTAGTCTTGCCGTGCATCAGGTTTCGGGCGCGAACCACCTGCCCGCCGAAAGCCGCGCCAATAGCTTGGTGCCCAAGGCAAACTCCGAGCAGCGGCACATTATGCTTGTCCTTGTCCTTCCTCTTGCCCGCAAAGTGACGGATCAGCTCGATGCTGATGCCGGCTTCCTGCGGAGTGCACGGCCCGGGGGAGATGACAATTTTCTCGGGGTGCATCGCCTCGATTTGTTCAACGGTCACTTCGTCATTGCGGCGAACTTCGATCTCAGCACCAAGTTCGCCCAGGTACTGGACAAGGTTGTAGGTAAACGAATCGTAGTTGTCGAGGACGAAGACCACGTGTCCATTGTAGACGGTGATCGAGGGCCAGGTTTCAAAGTTTCAGAGTTTCAAGGTTGCAACGAAAAAGCCGAAAGAAGCGAAATCCAAATCTGGCTGACCCTTGAGGATCTAAACCTTGAGTCTTCGGGACTTTGAAACCTGGCTTTAGCTTCTGCTTGACAGTCCAGCCGCGAATTGACATGCTTACAAGCGATTTCGGATAAGTCTTTGAAACTCTGAAACCTTGCAACTTTGAAACCTCGCTCCTAAAGGCGGTTCAATGGCCGAAACCCAGCAGAACCATGAACACGATAAAGTTGACAATAACCATGACAAGCGGGGCACGCGGCGTTTCGCGCTTCGTCTGCCCGTAACCGTCCGCTACGAGCCAAACGAGCAAGAGCATGCGGCGCAAACTCGCGACGTCAGCGCTCGTGGCATCTGCTTCTATGTCGATTCCTCCATCCAGGCTGGCTCCGCCATTGATTTCACCCTGACCTTGCCGCCCGAGATCACGCTCACCGAGAGCATTCGTGTGCGCTGCAAGGGCCGCGTGGTGCGAGTCGAGAGTGGAAATCCCGCCAGCAAACTGGCCGTGGCAGCTGTTATTGACGAGTACGAATTTCTGGCCGAGTCGTAATCGTCGGCGCGCGGTCTTCAGTGTGGCTTCCTCCGCCTCTTTCTCTTTTGCAGCCCGTGATATGTTTGTAAGATTCGAGTGCTTCTGTGAAGGATTTCCCGCGGAGACTGGCGCCCCGGCAACCGAACTCTGGCTGCCTTGTGGGCAGCTATTTTTACGCGACGCTTGCGCTCGGATTGCTGCTTTTCGCCACCCCTTGTTTGCGTCCCCAGACGGAGTCTGACTCTTTCAGGCCTGCCCCGGTGGATAGGCAGTTCTCCAGAACCGCCAGTTTGAGCAAGTTCGCGGCGATCAGGAGCCTGCGGATTGTTCAGGAAGAGGATGGCCCAGCGGTTGAAATTCTCTCCTCTAAACCGTTAGTTCCTTCGATCAAGGCGGTTACCGCACCGGATCGAATCGTCATCGATCTCCCCAATGCGACGCTGGAAACTCAGGCGAAGCGGATCAACATAGAAGCTGACGAGATCACCACTTTGCGCGCCGAACAGTTTCAGCAGGATCCGCCGGTAGCGCGCGTGGTCGTCGATTTGCTCGCGCCGCGCGCCTACAGCTGGGATGCCGCCGGAAACCGCACGGTCGTGCATCTCGGGAAAAATCCTACCCAAGCGAACGGCTCGCCCTTCGAGGCCCCGACGGTTCCCAGCCTGACGCCTGGGCCGAAACCCGTCGTAGCTGCGGTGCGTGCGGCTGGACCGTTGACCATGGCCGCCAAGGACGGAGACGGAGGCTCGGGTTCCACGATCGCAGCCGGGGCCGAGACCAGCATCCTCAGCCTGTCGAGTGGCGGCGAGTTGCATGTTTGTCCGGGAACGACCGTAGCGGTGACTCCCTCGCAGAATCGCCACAACCTGATGTTCAGCATGAATACAGGTGCGCTCGAAGCCCACTTCGCGCTTGATGCCTCTTCGGATTCCGTGATCACGCCGGACTTCCGCATCCTTTTGCTGGGACCCGGCGAATTTCACTACGCCATCAGTGCGGACAACCAGGGGAATACCTGCGTACGCGCGCTACCCGGCAACACCGCGTCGGCAATGGTCAGCGAGCTGATCGGAGATCGCACCTATCAGGTCAAGGCCACCGACCAGCTCGTCTTTCGCTCGGGGCAACTTGATCGCGTGGATATGTCCGTACCGTTAGAGTGCGGATGTCCGCCAGCGCGAGAGGCTCCGCTGCGGGCGACGAACAGTCTGCCAGCGCTGAATCCGTCACGAGATCCCATGAGCGCTAATGCATCGGCGCTCAATCCATCCGCGGCGGCGCAGGAGAAAGAGAAGGAGGAGGCAACGGCAACGTCGGCCGCGCAAGACCCTTCCGCTACGCCCAACCAGCTTCACGTGCAGCTAGAAGTGCCGTTCGTCTTCCACGCGACGGGACCTCCGCCGGCGCCGGTTGAAGACGTGAGAGCTCTGCCTATCGATGCGCGTCCACTGACCATTCCCGCTTTGGTCGCTCCGGCCGCCCCCGGCGCGAATCAACCATCCGATGGCGCTGCAACAGAATCCGCGAATCACCCGCCAGAGCGCGGCTTCTTCAGAAAACTGGGCGGATTCTTTGCCGCGCTATTCCGTTGAACGGTTGCTAGTGGCTCAATTGGAATTTGTTTTGAAAGGGCACGACTTCAGAGGTTGATGAAAACTCGAGCTTCGTATCCGGATATCGCTTTAGCGATACCCTAAGTCTTGCGAACTCCGTCGCCCCTTTAAGCGGCCGGCCATCGACATTCCGAACTGTTCGATCCGAAGACACACTTGCAGCAGGCAAAGGTTTCTGCCGTGCTTGCATCTAAATTTTTCCTGAGACCCATTGCATTTGCTCTAGGACCGCACGCAAGGAGAGAAGGAATGCCACGGCTGTTGAAAGTCGCACCCTTGTCAGGAGTTTTGTCGCGGTTCTCATTGGCGCTATTAACGCTATTAGCGATCACCGGCGCCGCCTCGGCGCAGATTCCGACGAAGGGGAACGTTTTCTTCGGATATTCCTACGACCGCACTGCTCTATCCTCAGACGACACCACCAACATGAACGGCTGGGACGCATCGCTCGAAGGAAAATTCCTGCCGTGGATCGGCCTTGTAGCCGATGTGGATGGGCATTACGGCAGCCACAACTACGGCGGCACCAACGTGGACATCACTGCGCACAACGCCCTGTTTGGTCCAAGAGTCTCGCTGCAGATCGAGCGCTTCCGTCCGTTCGCAGAGTTCCTGGTAGGCGTGGGGCACATCAGCCGGAACCACGGCATCTCCGATTCCGATACTTCGTTCGCGAATGCCGCCGGCGGAGGACTGGATTACAAAATCTTCGGACCGGTCTCAGTGCGAGCGCAGCTCGATTGGGTCAACACTCGTTTCTACGGCCAGGGGCAGAACGGAGTGCGCTTTACGACCGGTATTGCTGTGCACTTCTAACCTGGAGAACAGAGGTCATCCGCTCTCGCCTGTTCTTATACGTATTGAATGGCCTGAGATCTTGAAGCCGCCGTGTGCGCAGCGCATTGCTCCAGGATTATGGGCACCTCAAACAGCGCTCGATTCGAATATGCTTTGGCCTTCAGACTAAATTCGTTGAAAGTCGCGCTCTCCAGCAGACATTCAACCGCGGGAGCAATCTTTCTAAACGTCCGCACCACGATGCCGTAGCCGTTCTCCGTCACCCATTCTGCGTTGTAGCGCTCTTGCGGCAGCGTTCTCGCATTGCGTTCAACGATCACCGGCAAATGGAACTGCAATGCCTCGCTGATCGATCCCGGGCCCGGCTTCCCTATAAAAAAGTCAGACAAGGCCATATAGTATTCAACATTCTGAGCGAATCCAACGACGGCGATCGGCTTTCTCGTTGGCAGCTTCTGCAAAGCAGTCGCGAGCTTCTGGTTGTGCCCGCAGATCAGGATCAACTGCACGCCGCTCCCCGATTGGTTGATTCTCCGTGCGATATCGATCATCACCTGAGAGCCATGGCCGCCGAACAGCACAATGCCCGTCGGGCAATCCGGTTCCAAGCCGAGCTTTTTTCTTTCGGCAAGGCGATCGATGCTGATTTTCTCGTAGAACCTTGGCTTCAGGATCATTCCCGAGGTCTGAAAGATATGGTCGGCGGGATGCCCCATGGCCAAGGCCTGCTGCCGCGCACGATCCGTGCCCGCGATGACGTACTCCGACTCCCGCTCAATCCAGAAGTGTGGCGGGTAATCCGCCAGATCCGTTATGAGAGTCACAAAAGGCGCGACCAAGGCCTGGGTGCCCCGCACCGTTGCGTCCTTTGCGAATGTCTGGGTGTGTGCGGCTTCCGAACCGTCAGGTCGAAGACTTTCGGCGATCTCGCGATTGAAGTGCGGAATCACAGACAGAACCATGTCCGCGGGATGCTGGGCCCAGTAATCACGGAGCAGCTTCACAATCGGCGAGTGGTAGATGTGTATCGTCGCCTTCAACACGACCAGCAGTTGGGGCGAGAAACGGGTCCAGCCCTTGCGAAGAATCAGATTGTAGGTGTCCTGAATCCGCAGCCCGGTTGCGCGGCGAATCAGGTCCAGGGGGTCGAGCAATTCCTGAATATCGAGAAGCGTAACCTCCCAGGGATTTTCCTGGCTTGTGAGAGTGGTTTTGAGGGCTTCCGCTGCGCTGCGATGTCCGCCGCCGGCGTGATGGAAAACGATGGTTAGTTTGCGCAAGATCTCGCCAGCCTCATTTGCCGCAAATGAATTTTCTACACCGACCAGGAGCGAAAACCTACGTCAGGTAGCCACACCTTCATACTCGCCATCTTCGAATTCGCCAGCCCGGACTTCGCTCTCTTCGAGCCATTCCGCCGCGTTTGCAAATTCCTGAGGATCTGCCCCAGACCGATGGTTTTGTTCTGTGGCGGAAAACTGATCTTCAGGTAGATCCACATATTCGTGAATCTGCACACCGTCTTCCCCCACGGTGATGTATGCCGGATGCGCATCGATCCAGGCTCCGCAGTTAAAATAGTCGATTCCGTGCTGGTCATCGTGTTGGTGCAGGGCATCGTGAGTATGGCCGCAGAAGATGCGAGTTGCCTGACGGTGATGGGCATGGGCCAGGGCGCCCGCAGCGACCTTCGCCGACAAGCGCTGCCAGCGTGTGCCGAGTCGATCCAGAAAGCGCGTCACGGTTTTATTTTTCGAATCCCACTTCTGCAGTTGCAGGTAGAGCAAGGTCCCGATCAGATAACTGACACGAACATTGCGCACCACAAAGCCATCGAACTGGTGGCCGTGCACCGCGAGATGACGGACTCCGCGATATTCCCATTGATATTCCTGGTACACGCGTACTCCCACCAGGTGGGACATGATTTCCGCCAGGCCATGATCGTGATTGCCTTCGACCCACACCACTTCAACTTTGCGCTTAGGATTGGAAAGCTTGCGAATGAAGCCGAGAAACTTCCAGTGCTCTTTCTTCAGGCGTCCAAAATTAAGGTCGGCAAAAATGTCGCCGAGCAGAATGAGGCGGCGATACCGATTGTCTTGAAGTACGCGCAGCGCCTCACCCGCACGGCTCATGTCCGCGCCGAGGTGCAGATCCGAGAGGATCAGCGTGTCATAGATCTGGGGTGCTGTGACCGGCGTCGCCACGGCTTTAGTGTCGCCGAATCGTGTTACAAGGTGATGAATCGATAATGGTTCCGAGGAAAAATGTAACCCTTAAGTAACCAGTATGGTCCCCGGTCTTAAGGCGGCGGACTACCGCAGAAGGCTTGCTGGACGCCGTTCCGAATTAGCCACGAGGTCGCCGTCGCAGTGCCATCAGTGCGTCGGAGGAACGTATTCGGCGGGACGGGCGGCTCCCTCTCCAAAGAAAAACTGCTCCATCTGCTTCACGATGACTTCCTGATCCTGCTTGCGCGCCGGGTTCAGGCGATATTCGTTCAGCAGCATCTTGCAGTGTTCCATCCACTGGCCCCATGCCTGTTGCGAGACGTTGTCGTAAATCTTTTTTCCCAGTTCGCTGTCGAATGGAGGCTCAGGCAGCCCAGGTAATTCCTGTTTCAATTTTGCGCAGAAGACCTTGTGATCCGACATAAATTTATTCTGAAATTATCGCACAGGCATCGCGCCTTCTCTGGCCCTGAGGCGAAGTTTCGGCCCCCAAGGATGAAAGACTGCCGGACCGGTTCGTCGAAGCGAAGCACGCGGTGAACCAAAATCGTTCGCTGACGCGAAATACTTGTTGACAATTCGCATACGAATGGCAATATCTTGTGGTAGGACAGCTGCTCATACTAGAAGTTGAGTAGCGCGGGCATCAAGGTGCCCTGTAGAAGTACCTTGGGAGAACAAATCGTTCAAACGGAGGAAATACTTCATGGCAACCAAGAAGAAAGCCGCCAAGAAAAAGAAACACTAAGCAGGACGGATGCTCGTTCAGAAACTCCCCAAAGCCTCTCCGGAGAAGCACCTCTTGAGAGGCTTTTCCATTCGCGACTGACCGGCGGAGTGCGCTGCATCGACCGGGTTTGCCTGGCCCATGTGCACTTTGGGTGCTCCGGGGGTTGTTCCGCGGCGCGGCTCGTGCTAGAAACGCGTATACGGCAATTCGGAAATGGCCTTGATGAATCTGCGCAAGAAAGGTTCGAAAAAAACGGCGCGCAACGCCGAAATCATTATTCCGGATAAGCTCTATTTCCGCATCGGCGAGGTAGCGTCTTTATGCCGTTTGCCGGCCTACGTGCTTCGGTTCTGGGAAACAGAATTTCCGCAGCTGAAGCCGGTAAAAAGCAGCACTGGACAGCGCATGTATCGCAAGCGCGACGTCGAGTCCGTGGTGCGTATCAAGAGATTGCTTTACGACGACGGCTTCACCATAGCCGGAGCGCGGCTGCAATTGCGCGAAGAGACCAAGTCCGAACGGAATCAGACGGCACTGCCATTTCCCATGAGTCCTGCCGTCAATGTGGCGCACTTTCGTCACGAACTGCAGCAGATCCTGCACATTCTTTCCGCCCGCCACTAAAAAAATCACTCGTGGGGTGACGGGGTCCACCGGGGGAGACGGGCCTCCTCGCCCGTCGAGCACACGCCCAAGACCCGCCACCACACAAGTCGTCTCTTAAGCCGATTCCTGAATCCGCTCGGCTTCCACCAGCGGCGCATCGACCAGATGTTCGCTCACGAACCAGGTCTGCAGCTCATTCGTGCGAAGCACATCGCTAACTACAACGTCGTTGGTGCCGGCATCACCCAACTTGTCAGAGCGCTCCGCCAGCTCACGGCATGCGGTAATGATGATCTGGTGCGCATCCAGCAAGCGCGACAGCTGTACCGGAACTTCTTCCCGTCCCTTGGGTGGTCGCGGAATGCGCGTCAACTCCGCGACGTCCGGAGCCATGGCAATACTGATTCCGCCGAGCAGCTGAATTCGTTCCGCAATGGTATCGACGAGTTCGCTCTGCTCTTCATAATGCTTATCGAACAGAAGATGGAGTTGATAGAAAGTTGCTCCCGACACCTGCCAGTGGCATTTCTTGTAAAGATCCCGCAGCGTAATGGTGTCGACCAACAGTTGGTTGAGTTGCTCGGTCATTTCCAGGCGCACCGGCTCTTCCAGTTGCAAGGGCTGCATGCTGGTCACTGTGCCAAATGCCTGCAGTTCGCGAGCGCTCTGGTGGAAACGAGGTTGGGCTGAGGCTTTGTGCGAGTTGTTGGAGACTGGTTTCTTCGCCATGAGATTCTCCTGAGACTTCGAGTTTGAGCAGGCCGGAAAGGACGAATTGACGGAAGTAAGTATCTGTCCCCGGGAGCCGCTTGTAGGTTCAGGAGTTTTGGATGCGAAGCACCGAAAATGGATACTCAGTTTCTTGTGCCGGGGCCGTTCAGCGGGTCGCGCTGTCTTGCCGAGGGCAATGGGGAACTGGAAAGCCAAGTCGGTCAGGAAACTCCCTTTGGGGTCGGATTGGCGGAAGAACAAGCATAGAAATCCAGCCCCGGAGGGCAATCCAGCTTAGGCCAGTGCTTCAGCACCGGGAAAGCTCCACAACCTTGAGCCAAGTGTCTGCCCATCCACTTCAATCGGCGGCGCTGCGACGCACGCTATGCACCTCAGCCAGGAAGTCGACTCGAGGCGCGCCTTTCACTCCCGCCCGCGCCATTTTGGCTTTAAGTTCGTCAGAAGCTACGAAGGCGCGCGCCGTTTCCAGATTCTCCCATTCGAACAGAAGCGTGACCTCATTGACGTTTCCGGCGCTGCGGAAAACTCGGCAACTGCGCTCGCCATGCTCGTGCCGCCAATCGAGGTTGGAATCGAAAACCGCTTTCCAGGCCATGTAATCGGCGACTTCGTGGTGGATAAGAACATTGATCATGATTTCCTGGCACTCCTCTCACCGTGGAAAGGTGCTCCCAATATGGGAAAAATGCAAGCGTGCGGGTCCTCCTAGCCATCTGGAAACAGCGCCATTTAGAAACCGGACCTACACGCTCAGAACGGGAATCGGGACCGCGCTGATGACCCCGAAGCCATGAAGCCGCAGGTTGCCGCCGTAGGGGTAGCACTCGTTCACCAGCAAGTCCGCCTTCGTCTGTTCCGCCGCTTGGCTCAGTACCTCGGACACGTCGCCACTGCCGATCAATATCTTTGCCTTGATATCCCTGTTTTGCTGGAGCTTTTCCATTTGCCGATCCGCGTCTTCGACCAGCTCAGCTTTCAGTCTTGGATTGACGTAAGTGCCGCCGGCAGACCAAATTCCCACATGGGGAGTGGCGTGAGCGAGCGTAAGGTGGGCATCAAATTCCCGAGCCATGCGCGCTGCCCATGACACAGTTATGTCGCTGTGGGCAGTGAAATCGATCGCGCACAGGATGTTGCGGACGGCAAACTCCTGGGCCGACTGTGCGGGCGACAAAGACGCTTCCGCGTAGGCGCTCGTCCAAACCGGGCACTCGATCCCGCTGGTTACGTCCGCTGCCTCAGAGCCGAGAAGAAAACGATTGAACGTGTAGCCATGAGACGGCATCATGATCAAGTCGGCTTGTTGCGCCTGAGCCGCCTCTACAATGGCCTGCGCGGGGTCACCGCTCGCCAGCACGGGTTGGATGGCGATGCCGTCAAGCTGCGGGCCAAGAGAAGGGTCTCCCTTTTTCTGGGCTCCCTGAACGATGTCAGCGAGCATATTCCAATGGGCCAGGTCGGAAGCGCTCTCCGGCACACCCGCCAAGCGGCTCTCTCTGGTCACGACGTGCAGAGCGACGATCTCAGAATGGAAACGGCGAGCCAAGGTCGCAGCTTGGTGAATCACGGGCAGCGAGGTATTCGGGAAATCCACCGGCAGAAGAATCTTCTTGATATCCATCGAGCGCCAGCCTAAGGGGCAAATTCGCCGGACCACCTCTCTTTAGGATATGCCTGACAGGTTGGGTTGCACGCTCCAGCCTCGCAGCCAACGGGGATTGATCGTGTGCTCGTGAGCCGCTGAAGCGGATTCTTCGAATTGTTGGTCGGGACGGCGAGATTTGAACTCGCGACCCCTTGCACCCCAAGCAAGTGCGCTACCAGGCTGCGCTACGTCCCGATCGAATCGCTGCCAGGGATGAATCTAAAGATGGCAGCGAGGGGTCAGACTTCCAAATTCTACACTAGCTGCCGGCCATGGGCGATGGCCTGAGCGGAA
>Ga0302326_10024119_pt1 | contig 12378 bp, 12 predicted proteins | sample Palsa_T0_3_FD_202264 | JGI IMG/M metagenome (GOLD analysis project Ga0302326, IMG submission 202264) | Peat permafrost microbial communities from Stordalen Mire near Abisko, Sweden - Palsa_T0_3 | ecosystem: Environmental > Terrestrial > Soil > Palsa > Peat permafrost | place: Sweden: Abisko...
GACGCCGTCTGCCCACACGAAGGCTGCACCGTGGCCTACGTGGCGCCGGACAAGTTGTTCATCTGTCCCTGCCACGGCTCACGCTTCAACGGCACCACGGGGGCACTAGTGAAAGGCCCGGCCACCAGGGGTTTGACGCCCATCACCATCGCCGAAGGACCCGACGGCGACCTCTACGCCGTCTGACTCGGCCCGGGCCCGCACCGGGCCAGCGTGAGCGGCTCCGCCAGCGCGGCGCTCGACCGGTCCCGTTTCATCCGAAGGTGGCGTGGGCCCCGCCCTCCACCTGAGGACAGAGGCCGTCATCTGGCTTGAGACGTCCCCGTTCGGGCTGTACATCGCCCCGGGGTGGACGACTCGTCGGGACTGATCAAGGCACGGCGGGGACGTCGACGCCCGATCCCCTCCAGATCCTGCTCCCCGTGGCCGATCACTCGAGAGACGAGACCTCTCGGGAGAAACGGCCATGGCGAGCGGCAGACACGACACACGGTGGGAGATGGAACGGCAGGTGGTCCCCCGCTCCCGCACCGGCCTCATCATGGACCAGCTGCTCTCACGGGGACCGTTGGCCGACGTCGAGCGGCTCACACTGGTGACCGACGCTACGAACGGCCCGAGCCCGCCCGGACCCTGGGCGTCGGTGGCCCAGATCCTGTGGGCCACATCGGCTTCCATTCTCGAAGGACATCTCACATGGCTGGTGGCCCTGGCCCCCCGGGAGGATCACCTCTCGGTGCACCGTGTGCTGATGGAAGACCAGGCCCGGATCTTGATACGGGCCCTGGACGAACGTCACGAGGACGACGTGATCACCCGGGCTCTCGAGCAACCGTGGACGGCGGAAGACGTCATCGACGATGACGAAGATCTCATCGGCTACGCCTCGGACCTGAACACCACTACCTCGGGCCAACCCCACTGGTCGCCCTACGTGGCCCTGGCCTACAGCGCCGGCAAAGTGGTCGCCGAGGTCCTCCACCACCGGAATCCCTCGAAGGGTCGACCCCGCTCGATCCTGAACAGGGCCGCTTCCGCCCGACGGGGCTCGTGAGTGGTCAGCCAGGGGAAGCGCCTGCGCCGAGCCCATCACCTCGCCCCAGGGGGTCCATCCGCCATAGCCGGGGGCCGGCGAAATAATGTAAGGCGGCGGTGGAGCTAAACATTCAGGTGAGCGACGCGCCCGGAGCGTCTCTCGTTTCCGTCACCGGAGAGCTCGGCCCCGATACGGCACCCGCCTTCGGCAAGGCGCTCACCCATCTCTGTGAGCAGGCCCGGCCGGTGATGATCGACCTCGAAGGTCTCACCAGGATCGACGGGCTCGGGCTGAGCATCCTGGTCCAAGCGTTCAGGCAGCTACGCCAACACTCCTGCGCCCTGATCATCGTGGCTCCGCCCCCCGGTGTGCGCAAAGTCATGTACGCCAGCGGCGTCGAGGACTTCATGCCCATCTGCCGGACCCTCGACGAGGCGGCCGCCCTCGTCACCATCCTGCAGAGACACGACAGGACCGTCCCCAGCCCGACGTCGGGACCATCGCCGGACCACCGGTCCAATTAGATCCCCGGCCCGGTCCCGCTCCACAGAGTCGTCCACCAGGTGACTCGACCGCCCCGGGATCACGGGCACGTCAGATTCGCCATCGGATTGGCCGTGACCGGTGTGGCGTTCCTGCTCGCTGGGCGCCGTCCGGGCCAGAACGTGCTCGCCCGTTCTTCGTCCAGAGCCCGATGGCCCCTCACCAGCCACGAACCCGACCATCTGGCCACCGCGCCGCCGGTGCCGAAGATACGGAGCGATGCGGTCATGGCCACGCCCGATGCGACATCCACGAGATCGGCGGCATCCGCCGCTTTCACCCCGGTGGTCGTCCCGGGCGATTCCCCCGGCTCCTTTGACGCCGTGATGTCGCGTGTCACCGCCCTTCTCGCCACCGCGTCCCGACACGGCTCTCGACTCGGCTGGGGAGATACCGAGAAGGCGTCGAGTCCGGTAGCGGTGGACTCTCTTCACTGGTCGAACGGCACCACCGTCCCCAGCAACGGCAACGGCAACGGCAACGGCAACGGCAACGGCAACGGCAAGGTCACGGTGATGAGCGGGGCCGTCCCCGCTCCCGTCGAGACGGCCGAGCCGATCGGGACTGTCCCGGAACTTCTTCTCCGGATCGGACTCGAGGAGACCGCCCTCGCCTCGGTGGTGGGACTGCGCCGCGGAGCCACCCCCGATGTGCCTCTGCTCGAGAGCTTCGCCCACCTCGCCCCCGCTCCCGCCGTCCCTTGCCGAGCGGGCAATCTGCTCGTGGTGGTGGGAGCCGCGGGTCCGGCCCGGCGTCTGGCTGCCGCCCTGGCCGGCGAGATGGGCATCGACCCGGTGGCCGTCCCCTTCGCCTCGCGCCACAGCCACGGCGATGTCCTGGTGACGGGCCCACTGCTGCTGCGCACGGCCGAGGACGCCGCCCTAAGGGCGCCGGTTTGGCGTCGGAGTGAGCCGGCCGTGGTGGTGGTCGAGGCCCCCGTCGCCGGTTCCGAGCGAGGGTGGGCGAGACCCATGATCGATGCCCTGCGTCCTACCGCCGTCTGGGGCGTGGTCGAGTCGACCACGAAGACCGAGGACATCACGGCCTGGGCTGAGGCTCTCGGCGGGGTCGACGCCCTGGCCCTCGAGAACCTCGACGCCACCGTCAGCCCCGCCGCCGCCCTCGGCGCCGGCATTCCCGTGGCCCGCCTCGACGGTCAGCCCGCCACCGCGGCGCGTTGGGTGGCCAGCCTGGTGGCACGGACCGACCGGTGCGCATGAGACGACGGCCGACGGCCCGACGCCCCGATGCCCACCGGCCCGGTAGAGACGGGCCGACGGTGCGTCGTCAGGGAAGCGGTCTGATCGTGCGGGGGATGATGGAGCGGAGTTCCGCCTCAGCCTCGCAGTACTTGTCCAGCAACTGCTTGACCATCTGAGGGGACGAGGAGCGGTCGGAGCGGGCCAGCCGTATGGCGGTCGTGATCTGACTCATGGCATCGCTCAGTTGCTGGGCCCTCTCGGTCTGCTGCGAGGAGAGTCGAACGACCATCCCTTTCCCCTTTGCCGTGGACGGTGATGCCTGTCCCTATCGGCTCCAGGGAGTGGTTTCTGAAATTGCGGGCGCCTCTGGCGCCCGCTCAGGGCTCGAGCGGAGACGGGGAGGATTCCGGCAACGGCGGCGGGCCGTCCTGATACGGGGCCGGCGGGGCCTCCTGATACGGCAGTGGCTGGCTGGCCTGATACGGAACAGCGGGAGCATCGGGGTCGGCGGCGACCTGTTGTGCGGCGGTCACCATCTGGGTCGCCTGGTCCTTGTCGATCTTCATCGTTTGGCCGCAGAGGGTACAGGTGGAGAAATACTTGGTCCCGAGCGGGATCACGGGAATAAAGAAGAGGGAGAACCAGGTACTGACCCGGACGATGACCTGGGCCGCCGGTCGACCGCAGTGCCCGCAGACGGCGAGCATGGTGGCCAGTCGACGCTTCAGACGCTTGATGCCGAAGATGAGGAACATGGCACTCGCCTTTCTACCGGTGGGCATCCTCCCGAGCTCGGGACGGACCCGTCCCGAAGTAATTCGGCGCTGTCGAGTCGATCCTTGAATCGAGCCACCGACCGACCGGCACGGACCCCGGAATCCCGAAGATGCCATCGTACCGAGGTCCATTCTCCCGGGGACGGGGCGGTCCTCCCGGTCGGCGTGGACGGCTCAGCGGTGCGTCCGTCGGCGTTTGGTGGCGTCGGAGTCCGGTGCGGGGATGCCGTTGTTCTGGGCCGGCGGCGGGTAGGCCGGCCCGTAATCCTCCGTACCGAGAAGGGCATTGATGAGGGTCTGTTGGGCCACGTCGGGGTCGGTCATGGAGGTGGCCGGCAGCGTCGGGACGGTGTCGACCGGCCGGCGCAGGGTGGGCAGAGCACTGCTCAGATCACCGACGGTGTCCCAACGCCAGGGAGAGATCTCGAGCCCGTCGGCGCCCATCAGTGTCTTGGCTGGGAGGAAGACCTTTTCGATCAACTTGAGGGTCGACACGTGATCGAAGAGGTCGGGACACAGCCAACCGCCGGCGCTGAAGGGTGAGACGACCAGAGCCGGCACCCGGAAGCCCAGACCGACGGGGCCGAGGACACCCTGGCTGTCGCCGGGTGACGACGTGGGGTACACCGACGCCAGGGCGGCGGGGGTGGTGTACTCCCCGGCGTACGTGGCGCTCGTCGGTGGGGTCACGCCGTTGGTGAGAGTGGCGAGCGGCCCCGGTGTCGGTGGGGCCACGTGGTCGAAGAAGCCGCCGTTCTCGTCGTAGATGACCAGAAACACCGTGGTCGCCCAGACGTCCGGATTGCTCACCAGGGTCTGGAGGATCTCCGATACGAGGTACTCGCCGTAGGCGGGGGGCACGGCCGGGTGCTCGCAGTTGGCCGCCGGCGGCAGGATCCACGAGACCTGGGGAAGAGTGCCGGCGGCCACGTCCGAGGCGAACCCGGCCGGGTAGACGGGGGTCAGTCCGTTGGCTGCGTTCTGGACCTCGGTCGGTGTGGAGGGTTCGTAGAAAGTCGAGAAGTAGGTGAGGGTGTTGAACAGGACATTGGAGGTGGGGTCCTGGTACACCTTCCAGGTCACGCTGTTGTCGGTGAGAACCTCGGCCATCGTCTTCCAGGTGAGCGTGCCGTATTTCTCCGGACGGGTCTGCACGTAGGTCTCGAGGATGGGCCCGCCGTTGGCGTTGCCCTGCGGGTCGAGCCCGGTGGCACCGATGCTGCCCGACATCCACATGAGGCGGTTGGGGTCGGTCGGCCCCAAGACCGAACAGTGGTACTTGTCACAGATGGTGAAGGCGTCAGCCAGAGCACGGTAGAACGACAGAAAGTCGGCGCTGCGGTAGTAGCCCATGGTGGTGATGCCATTGGGAAGGTCGGACGCACTCGAGAGGGGCGACGGCGACGTGCCGTCCCACATGAGGTGCTGGACGGCGAACTGGTCCATCGATCCGTCGTTCCAGGCCATGTGCTGGGGTCCCCAGTCATGGGTGATGTCATTGGTCGTCTGACCATCGACCGTGGGGGCGTTGCTCACGAGTTCGAACGGTTGCAGCGAGGTCTCGCCATCAGCCAGTTGGTACAGGGCCTGGGAGCCACTCACCATCGTCTGGGTGAACACGGTCGAGGGATCGGTGCTCGGCCCGCCCGAGTACGAACGGTATGCCGTCTTGTCGTTGAAGCCGCTGACGCCGGGAAGGGTGCCGTAGTAGTGATCGAAGGAGCGGTTCTCCTGCATGAGGATCACGATGTGCTCGATGTCGTGGATCGAGCCGCGGCGGCTGGAGGCGAGGGCGGCGTCGATGAGTCGACCCTGGGCCGAGGTCAGCCCCGTCTTGCCGACGGCGGCGCCGACCCCCAGGGCCAGGCCCCCGGCGAGCACGCTCCGGCGGCTGATGCGCTTATCCATGGGAACCAGCGACATTGCGGATCCGGCCCGCGTGCTTCGGCGCCGCCCTCTTGACGCGTGGCCATCTCTTCGGGCGACGTGCCCTCATCACAACCCCTTCAGTCGCCTCGGAACCGACCACGAAACTGGCTGCCCGCCATGGTGACGAGACTCTGGCACCCACGCAAACATCGTCCGTGACGCCAGGATGAACTCTTGGTGAACGACGGCCGTACACGTCACCGGCCACCACACATCCATGACAGAACGACGGGTCGGGGAACAGAGAAGATCTACGCGCTGTCACGACCAGGTGATTTCACCTGCGGCCGCCGGCGACGACCGAGAAGCCGAGATGGCATCGTCCTGCCTCAGCGGAGCAGGCCGAGATGGACGGCCTCGACCAGGGTGCGCTCCACCGGTGAGTCGAGGGCGAGGGCCGAGGTGGAGCGGATCACCCCCTTCAGCGAGAGAATGGCCTGCAGGATGCGGTGGAGGTGCTCCTGGTCCCGGGCGACGACGCGGAGGAGAAGGTCGGCCTCCCCGGTGGCCTTGTGCACTTCGAGGACCTCGGCCAGCCGGTCGAGGCCGTCGAGAAGGGGGGCCTCGTGCCCCTGCGACACCTGGAGCGACACGAAGGCGAGCACCTCGAAACCCAGACGACGTCGGTCGAGGAGCGGTTCGAAGCCCCGCACGGCACCGTCTGCCTGCAGCCGGTCGAGCCGGGCCTGGGCGGTATTGCGGGCCACCCCGAGGGCCCGGCTCACCTCGAGCACGGAGGGGCGGGTGGCGGCGCCCAGCGCTTCGAGAAGTTGAACATCTGTCGTATCCACGGCGGACCTCCTAAACAGATCGATCAGATCGTAGGCTATAGATGAGCGATCTGTTCATAAATATCCCCGTGTCTTGCTTACCGTGGCTCGCTAGGTTCAGCTGAACGGCATGACCCCCTCTCCGCTGCCCGACACCACTCTGGCCCCGCCGGCCGCCCACCTGCTCGGATGGGACTGCATCGAATTCTGGGTGGGCAACGCCCGGACGACGGCCGGGTTCTTCATGTCGACACTCGGCTTCGCCTGCACCGCCTACGCCGGGCCCGAGACGGGGGAGCGGCGCAAGGCCAGCTACGTCCTCGAACAGGGAGGCATCCGCCTGGTGGTGAGCGGTGCCCTCGAGGCCGACTCACCGATCGCCGTACACGTCCACAAGCACGGGGACGGGGTCCACGACCTGGCCTGGTTGGTGGACGACGTCGGCGCCGCCTACGAGGCCGCCGTCAGCCGTGGCGCTCGAGGCCTGCGTCCCCCGTGGGCCGAGGGCGACGAGCACGGAGAACTCCGTCTGGCCCAGGTCGCCGCCTACGGCGACACGGTCCACACCTTCGTCGACCGGACCCGGTACGCCGACTCGGTGCTCGAGCCCGGCTACGGCGCCGACCACCTGCCGTCGACGACGGTGGGTGGGCCCGTGGGGCTCACCACCATCGACCACGTGGTGGGCAACGTCGAACAGGGCAAGCTCGACGACTGGGTCCGCTTCTACGAGGAGGCGCTCGGCTTCGGACGCCTCCAGCACTTCGACGACGACCAGATCCGCACCGAGTACTCGGCGCTCATGTCGACGGTGATGTGGGACGGCTCCAAGATCGTCCTTCCCATCAACGAACCGGCCGACGGTTTGAGAAAGAGCCAGATCCAGGAGTACATCGAGCACTACGACGGCCCCGGCGTGCAACACATCGCCCTGGCCACCGACGATATTGTCAGCACCGTGCGGGAGCTGAGCGCCCGGGGGTTGCGCTTCATGCGCACGCCGGCCGCCTATTACGCCGAAGCCAAGCAGCGCCTGGCCGGCTTCGATCTGCCGTGGGCCGACATCCAGGCACTCGGCATTCTCGTCGACCAAGACCACGAGGGCTATCTGCTGCAGATCTTCACCGAGACGATCACCGACCGACCCGCCGTCTTCTTCGAGATCATCGAGCGCCGTGGCGCCCGTGGGTTCGGCGAAGGCAACTTCAAGGCCCTGTTCGAGGCCATCGAGCGTGAACAGGCCCGCCGGGGACACGTGTGAGCGGGGTCGGTCCCGACAGAGTGACGTCGTTCGCTCCCGGCGGCGGCGTCGGACACCACTGAGATGGCGCATTACCGGCGCGTGGGCGACGTCCCGCGCAAGCGCCACATCCTCCACCCCCTCCCCGAGGGGCCGGCCTACGAGGAACTGGTCGGGGAGGAGGGGTTCGCCGCCGCCTCGTCCTTGCTCTACCACCGGCGGTCGCCGTCGGCCCTGCGGGCCATCGAATCGGTCGACACCACCGGGCCGTGCTTTCGCCCCAACCTCCCGGTCACGCCCTACCATCTGCGCCCGACGTCGCTCGAGGGCGGGTCGGACCCGGTCACCGGGCGCCGCTACCTGCTGGGCAACGACGACGTCCGCATCGGCTGGATCGACGCTTCCGGCGACTCCCCGCTGTACCGCAACACCAAAGGCGACGAGCTCGTCTACCTCCACCGCGGTTCGGCACTCCTGGCATCGACGTTCGGACTCCTCGTCGTCTCCGCCGGTGACTACGTCCTCATTCCCGCCGGCATCACCCACCGGTGGTCCCCCACGGCCCCCTGCCAGGCCCTGGTGGTCGAGGCCACCGGCCACATCGACACCCCGGCGCGCTACATGAACGTCGCCGGCCAACTGCGCGAGGGCGCCCCCTACTGCGAACGTGACCTGCGGGCGCCGGACGAACTGTCAGCCGAGGAAGGCGACGACGTGGCCGTCCTCGTGCGCACGAGGGCCGGCCTGTCACGCCACGTCCACGCCCATCATCCCTTCGATGTGGTCGGCTGGGACGGCTGCGTCTATCCCTGGGCCCTCTCCATCCACGATTTCGAGCCCCTGGTCGGCCGGATCCATCAGCCACCGCCGGTCCACCAGACCTTCGCCGGGCCCTCTTTCGTCGTGTGCAGTTTCGTTCCCCGTCCTTATGACTTCGACCCCGACTCGGTGAAGGTCCCCTACCATCACGCCAACGTGGACTGCGACGAGGTGCTCTTCTACGCCGACGGGGACTTCATGAGCCGGGCCGGATCGGGCATCGGGGTCGGCTCCCTGAGCGTGCATCCGGCCGGCTTCGTCCACGGTCCCCAGCCGGCCAGCCGGGAGAACGCCGCCGGCCAGAACCGGACCGAGGAACTGGCCGTGATGATCGACACCTTCGCCCCCCTGGGGTTGAGCGACGACGCCCTGCTCGTGAGCGACGCCCGCTACCCGTTCTCCTGGGGATCGCCGAACCCGGAGCCACAACCATGACCGACGACCTCCATCCCCTTCCCACCGACCATCCGGGAGCGAACGACCCCGTCTACCGGCGTCGGCGGGGCACCATCGCCACCGTGGGGGCCGCCTACCGCCCCGGCGACGCCATACCCGACGTGACCTACACCGAAGAAGAGGACGCCGTCTGGCGCACCGTTTCGCAGGAACTGGCCGTGAAGCACCGGCGGTGGGCCTGCCGTGAATACCGGGAGGGGGCCGGGGCTCTGGTGCTGCCCACCGGGCGCGTCCCGCAACTGCGCGAAGTCGACGAACACGTCCACGCCCTCACCGGGTTCCACATCCGCCCCGTGCCCGGCCTCGTCCCCATTGGCACCTTCTATGGTGCGCTGGCCGAGCGCACCTTTCTGTCGACGCAGTACGTCCGGCACCACAGCGTGCCCTACTACACGCCCGAGCCCGACATCATCCACGAGATCATCGGCCACGCCAACATGCTCGCCAGTCCCGTCTTCGCCGACCTCTACGAGGCCGCCGGCCGCAGCTCACTGCGGGCGACGAGCGCCGAAGCCCTCCAGTTCTTCAGCCGGGTCTTCTGGTTCACCTTGGAGTTCGGCGTCGTGTACGAAGACGGTGGGCTGCGCGCTTACGGCGCCGGCCTGTTGTCCTCGTTCGGGGAGATCGACGTCTTCGACCAGGCGCAGATCCGCCCTTGGGATCTCATGGCCATGGGCAGCCACGACTACGACATCACCCGCTACCAACCGGTGCTCTATGCCGCCGACTCGTTCGCCGACCTCCTCGATGACCTGGGCACCTTCTTCGCCGACTTCAGCGAGGACTGGTACGGCGCTGCCCTCGAGGGCCACTCAGTCTCGAACAACTGAGGGCGCCCGGCTCACTCGTCGGCGCCCTCTCAGGGCCGGCGAGCCCCACCGGAGACCGTCACCCCGTCCTCGTCGCCCTGAGCAAGCCACGGCGAGCCGTCGACGTCGCGCCCGGGGGCGGCGAACGAAATGCCGGTGCCGTCCACGGCCAGCACGTTCTCCTCGACGGGAGCGAGGAGGACCGGCGCCGTCACCCCGGCCGTCTCCCGGCGCCCGGGCAGGAACCAGAAGGCGGCCAGGGCGCCGACCACGGCGACAGCGGCCCCCACGACACAGGCGATCTTCAGGCCCGAGCCGAAGGCCGTGAAGGCGGCTTCCCGCAGGACGGGGCGCACCATGACCGGCGCCCGGTTGACCACGGCCAGCGCCGCCGCCATCGACTGGTGGGCGGCGCTCTTGGCCCCGGCCGGGATGGGGTACGGGCCGAAGGCCCGGATGACCTTGGGGGCGTAGGCCGAGGCGAAGACCGATCCGAGCACGGCCACACCGAGCGTGCCCCCGAGCTCGCGGGTGGTGTTGTTCACGGCGGCGCCGGCGCCGATCTGGTCGGCGGCCAGGGAGCCCATCACCGCCTCGGTCGACGGTGCCGTGATGAACGACAGCCCCAGGGAGAGCAGCACCATGCCGACGATGATGGGGCCGAAGTAGGCGGCGTGCGGGGTCGAGGTGAACCCGGCCACGAGCAGTCCCCCGGCCATCAGTACCAGGCCCGCCCCGACGACGAGCCGGGCGCCCACCCTGAGCGCCAGGACGGCGCCGACGGGGGTGAAGATGGCGGCCACGATGGCGAAGGGGAGCGTGTGCACCCCGGCCGAGAGCGTCGAGTAGCCCTTCACGTCCTGGAAGTACTGGGTGATGAGGAAGATGAAACCGAAGAGGCAGAAGAAGGCCACGGCGATCGACGAGGCTCCGGCACTGAAGCGGGGGATGGCGAAGACCCGCACGTCGAGGAGGGGCTTCTCGGTGCGGAGTTCGACGGCGACTAACGCGGCCAGGATGGCCCCCGCCACCACGAAGCAGGCGAGCGTCCCCCACGACGACCAGCCCCACTGGGGTCCTTCGATGATGGCCAGCACGAGCAGGGTCACCCCGGCGGTGGAGATCAGAACCCCGCGGGTGTCGAAACGGTGTTGCTTTTCGGGGGCCAGCTTGGGGATGAACACGGCGCTGCCGATCAGCGTCACCACGACGATGGGCACGTTGACGAGAAAGATCGATCCGTACCAGAAATGCTCCAGAAGGGCTCCCCCGGTGATGGGGCCGAAGGCCACGGCGATCCCGGAGGTGGCTCCCCAGATGCCGAGGGCCTTCTGCCGCTCCGAGTGATCGGTGAAGACGCTCGTCAAGATGGCCAGGGTGGCGGGGAAGATGAAGGCGGCGGCCACGCCCATGAGGGCCCGGGTGGCGATCAGCGTGCCGGTCGTGTGGCAGGCGGCGGCGGCGGCCGAGAAGATGCCGAAGAAGACCAGTCCGGCCTGCATGACCCCTTTGCGGCCCAGCCGGTCACCGATCCCGCCACCGGCCAGGAGCAGGCCGGCGAAGGCGAGACTGTAGGCATCGACGATCCATTGCAGGGAGGTCGTGGATGCCCCGAGATGACGGCTCAGGGTTGGCAGGGCCACGTTGACGATGGTGTTGTCCACCACCACCACGAAGACGCACAGGCACAGGACCGGGAGCATCACCCAACGACGGTCGTGGGCGGCGGGAGTCGTCATGGCCCATCCCTTTCAGTTAGAGAACAGTGTGCTACAGTTATAGCACGATGTTCTACAGGAGCCAACCGTGAGTACGCCGACCCGGAAAAGGACCCCGAGCGCGGGGATGGAGGCCGGTCTGCTGGAGGCGGCGTCCGAGCTGCTCGAACGGGAGGGGCCCGACGCCCTGTCCATCCGCCGGATCGCCGCCGCCGCCGGCGTGGCCCCGATGGGCGTCTACAACCACTTCGCCTCGAAGTCCGGGATCATCGAGGCGCTGTTCGTCCAGGGCTTCGAACGCCTGGGCCGGGCCATGTCGAGCCTGGAAGCCATCGAGGACCCCTTCGGAGCACTGACCGAGGGCGGGCGCCGTTACCGGGCCCTGGCCCTCGCCCACCCCATGGCCTACCAGCTGATGTTCCTGAGGGCCGTGCCCGGCTTCGAACCGAGCGACCAGGCCCTCGAGATCGCCGCCCAGGCCTTCGCCGGTCTCGTCACGGCCGTGGAGCGCGCCATTCGAGCCGGGGTGATCGCCGAAGGAAGTCCCACCGTGATGGCCCAGATCATCTGGGCCAGCATCCACGGATTCGTCGCCCTGGAGCTCTGTGGGATCGGCTTCATCGAGGACCAGGACGCCGGGGCCGACCTCCTGTGCGCCACGGTTCTGCGGGGCCTGCGACCCGGGCCCTGAAACGCCCCGCCGGTGGTGCCGGCACCGGGGCCGTCGGAGCCGGATGGCGCTACGCCGGCTCCATCCCGAAGCGAGCCATGAGGGCCCGCTCCTCGTCAGGGGAGGGGGCCTCTCCGGCGTTCCAGAGATCGTGGAGGCCGGCGAAGTAGGCGTCCATGGCCGGGGCATGGATGACGAGCAGGCGCGCTTCGCTGTCCGACGAATTGCCGAAGGTATGGGCCGTGCCGCGGGGGACGAGGACGAAGTCCTCGCGTCCGAGGGTCAGCTCCTCGTCCTCGACGATCACCGACACCGGCCCGTCGAGGACGAAGTACGCCTCTGAGCAATTGGTATGACGGTGCGGTGGCGGCCGTCGTCCGCCGGGAGGCAGGGTCCGTTCCATCAGGGAG
>Ga0302326_10024120_pt1 | contig 12377 bp, 11 predicted proteins | sample Palsa_T0_3_FD_202264 | JGI IMG/M metagenome (GOLD analysis project Ga0302326, IMG submission 202264) | Peat permafrost microbial communities from Stordalen Mire near Abisko, Sweden - Palsa_T0_3 | ecosystem: Environmental > Terrestrial > Soil > Palsa > Peat permafrost | place: Sweden: Abisko...
CCTCGATCTTGCCCAGCCCGAACACATCGGTGTCCGGGTCGGCCTCCTCGAAGTCCAGCACCTTCCCGTTGCTGCGCATGGGTTCGAGGGCGCCGAGGGCGTCGGGCTTGCGGCCGAACAGCACGTTCACCGGGGCCAGCGCGATATGCAGGTGCTTGGAATACACCACGATCACCGCGAACGCCATCACCACGCCGATCTGGGCCAGCAGGAACACCACCTCCAGCACGCTGTTCACCCCGGCGCCCAGCGGATGCAGCCAGTGCCCGGCCTCCTGGGAGGCGAACGCGCCGTGCCGGTAGGGGAACACGCCGGTGTCGACCTGCGCGCCCCGGTACAGCAGCAGGGTGGCGATCACGGCGAAGATCATCCCGAGCACGACCCACGCGGCGCGGGTGTGCGAGCCCAGGAACCGGGACGCGCGGCCGCGGCGCTCGGGAGAGTCCCGGATCCGGATCACGGTGAACGTGAGGATGCCGGCCAGCACGCCCACGCTGAACAGGTCCTCGATGAACCCGATCCAGGCCCAGTGCCCGATGCCGGGGATCGCGAAGGTGCGGGAGAACAGGTCCCCGTACGCCTCGATGATCGTCAAGATCAAGACGATGAAACCCCAGAACGTCGCCGCGTGGGCCGCGCCGGGCACCGTCCACTTCAGCAGCTTGCGCTGGCCGATCACCTCACTCGCCTGCGACCCGAGGTCCCGCCCGGGATGCTCCCGTACCGCCGCGACCCGCTCCGGCGCCGGCTGCCCGGACAGCGCCAGCCGCTTCAGCCACCACACCCGGCGCCCCGCGATCCCCAGCGCGACCACGGTCAGGACCAGGCCAACGGTCATCCGCAAAACCACGCGAACCTCCCCTATGACGGGCCCGGCATGAAGCCGGCCCTTTCGTATCTGCTGTTGACGAGCCGTTTGTTGGCGGTCACCGCTTCGGCCTTCAGGCCCGCGATCCGGTCCGCGAGCCGGGTGACCTCGGCGTCCAGCTCGGAATCCGAGACCACGCGGTTGACCAGGCCGATCTGCATCGCGAGCTCGGCCTTGACCATCTCACCGAGCAGCAGGACCTCCTTCGCTCGCTTGAGCCCGAGCGCGAACGGCATGATCGGCACCGGCGGGCCCCAGCCATGGTTGATCTCCACCTCGCCGAACGTGGCGCCCTCCGCCGCCACGGTAAGGTCGCAGACCGCCGCCAGCTCACAGGCCTGCCCCAGGCAATAGCCGTGCACCGCGGCGAGTACCGGCTTGGCCAGGTTCCAGATGGCCCAGCTCAGCGCCGTCGGGTGTCCGACGTCCTCGCCCGCGGCCACCGCCTTGAGATCGCCGCCCGCGCTGAAGGCGCGTCCGCTGCCGCGAATGACCACCACCCTGATGGCGTCATCGCCCGACGCCCGGTCCAGGGCCGCCAGCACGCCGCGGTGCATGGCGCCGTTGATGGCGTTGAGGGCCTCGGGCCGGTTCAGCGTGATCTCGGCCGTGGCGCCCGCAGCGCGGTAGAGCACCGCGGATGATCCCAGCCAAGATTGTCCCGGGACCGCCCCGTCCTCCGGATTCCCCGGTTCCAGCGCGGCGTCGGCAGCAGCATTCATGACACCTCAGATAAGATTCGATGGATGTATAAATATGATAATAGCGTGCACGCGCCTGCTTCGGGCCGGGCCGTCGCCGGGCACGTCAGTCCATGGCCGAGCAGCGCGGGCCAGGCCGCCAGCTATCCACGCCGTGGCCTTCGTCGACCACGCGCCGGCGCGCGCGCAGATAGGCCAGGTGCGCCCACGTCTCGCTGACCGCGTTGACGCGGACCAGCCCCTGGGTTTGCTCCCAGCCGCGCGACCACGTCAGCGCCTCCGATGCGTCCCAGGTCGACAGGCCAGGATCGCACGCGACCACGTGCTCGATCTCCGCCAGCCTCGTCCGGTGATGCCGCAGCAGCTCGTCGATCCTGGCGCCGAGATCGGTGAACCGGTACTCGTGCGCCGGGAGCACCTCGGCCGGCCGGTACCGGGCCAGGGTCCGTAGCGAGGCCTGGTACTCGCCCAGCGGGTCACCCGTAGCTCCCGGCATGAGCCCGATGTGCGGAGTGATCCGGGGCAGCACGTGGTCCCCGGTCATCAGCACATCCTGCTGCTCGTCGTAGAAGCAGAGGTGACCTGGTGTGTGGCCGGGCGTCCACACCGCCCGGATAGCGGCCCTCGCCCCGAGCGGCGCGCTGCCGTCCTCGATCTCGAAGTCGGGCCGGGCCAGGCGGGCGTGACGTTCGGACGCCACGGCGATGAGGCCAAGGATCTCGGCCGCCTCATCCTGGGGCGCCCCCCGGGAACGCAGCCAGTCGGCCATCCGCCGCCGCGGCGCCGGCGACGGCCGGAGGGTCGCGGTCTCGGCCGGGTGCATGCCGACCAGGGCGCCCGAAGCCTCCCGGATCCGGCCAGCCATGCCTAGATGATCGAGGTGCGCGTGCGTGACGAGCACGTACCTAATATCGGTCAGGTCACAGCCCGCCTGCCGGATGCCGTGCTCGAGAGCCGTCCAGGCCGGCTCCGTCGGCCACCCGGTGTCGATCAGGGCCACGCCTCCCCGGCCGCTCAGCAGGTACGCCAGCGTGTAGCCCAACGTGCTGTCCGGCCAGGGCACGGGGATAGACCACAGGCCGGGCCGGACCTGCTCGACCGGCGGCAGCAACTTGATTCGAGCGCGCCACTGGGGCGCGCCAGTGGCTGGAATCCCCGGCTCTCCGCCGCTGCTCGCCGCATCCGGCTGCACCGCCAATTTTCTCCAGCCCTTCAGATGGTTCCGTGCCGTTGATCTAGCGAGTACAGTCGTCAGCTTGGTAAATAAGGTGATATTTGTCAAATAGTGAATGTATGGGAGCTCAGGCCCGCCGCCTGCGCCAGCTCCTGCTGCGTCAGCTTGACCTCGGCCCGCAGTCGGGCTCGTAGGCGACCGTAGGCCGCTCGTCGGGGACCGCAGGCCCGGCCGCAGCCGCCTCAGCCAGCCGCCTCAGCCAGCCGCCTCAGCCAGCCGCCTCAGCCAGCCGCCTCAGCCAGCCGCCTCAGCCAGCCGATGGCGCCTCGACAGCATCTTTGCGCGCCGCCTGCACCGGCGGTGCCTCATTCCACGGCACCACCCCGTACTTCGCCGTGCCCACCGGGTAGTGGTCCTCGTTGATCTCGGCCCAGTGGGCGTGATTGACCTGATGCAGGCTGAAGCAGGCGTTGAGCGCGTTGTAGAAGCCCATGTTGTCGACACTCTGGTTGACTGATTCTTTGATCAGCAGCGCCGCCAGAGTGGGGGTCTTGGCTATCCGCCGGGCGAAGGCGAGGGTCTGGTCCGCCAGCTCGTCCAGCGAGAAGACCTTGCTGACCATGCCGAGGCGGTACGCCTCGTGCACATCTATCGAGTCGCCGGTGAGCAGAAGCTCCTTGGCCTTGCGCGGCCCGAACTCCCACGGGTGGGCGAAGTACTCCACGCCGCACATGCCAAGCCGCGTGCCGACCACATCGGCGAAGAGGGCGTCCTCGGCCGCCACGATCAGGTCGCAGGCCCACATCAGCATCAGTCCCGCCGCGTACACGGTGCCCTGGACCTGGGCGATGGTGATTTTCCTGAGGTTTCGCCAGCGGCGGGTGTTCTCGAAGAAGTAGTGCCATTCCTGCAGCATGCGAGCCTCGGCGCCCAGGCGCGTGCCACCGTTGATCGTGACCGACGGGTGCTGGTTCGGACCCGGCTGCCGCTCCTCGACGGACTCGCGGGACCCCATATCATGCCCGGAGGAAAATAGCGGGCCTGCGCCGTTGAGGATGACCACCCGGACCGTGTCGTCAGCTTCCGCGCGGCCGAATGCGTCCCCGAGCTCGACCAGCAGACCCCGGTTCTGCGCGTTGCGCGATCGGGGGCGGTCCAGGGTGATTCTGGCGATCTCCCCGTCATCCAGCGTCTCGTACTTGATGTAGCGGTATGTGGCCATAGCTCTTTCCCCTGGCTGATGACACCGGCCGACCCAGGTCGTGACCTCGGGTTTAGGATTTATTTAGAAACTTGAACCCATTTCATCACGTTCCTGGTCCATGGTCCAGGCTGGCGCCCGAGCGGCGTCATGGTCTGCTAGGCGCCGTTCAGCGCCAGAACGGCCGCAGCGACCCGGCGCCCTTGGAACGGGTTCGGCGGGCCCGGATGCCGCACTGGGAAAGGGTTCGGCGGACCCGGCGACCGCCCCCGGGGGCGGGTCCGGCGGGCGGGTGGATCGGCCGGTGATGGCCGCCGGCCGAAGAATGGTCTAGTATTCTCCTTCGATCTCTACAAAACCCTCATCGAATCCGTGCCGGGCGGTGAACAGCTCAGACCGGCACTCCATAGCGGAGCGGCCAATGGCAACCACTCAGTCCACCGGCTTGGTCGATCTGACCTTCCCTTCACCGGGAGTCGCCGTGGTCACCCTCAACCTGCCCAGGGTCCGCAACGCGATGACGGCGGAGCTGACGGCCGCCTGGATCGTGGCAATGCAGTCGGTGAGTGCCGACCGCTCGCTGCGCGTCGTCGTGGTGACCGGAGCCGGCCCCGCCTTCTGCTCGGGAGCGGACTTGTCCTGGCTCGACCAGGGCAGCATGGATGACAATACGCCGGACCGGTTGCGCGAGAAGATGCTGCCCTTCTACCGGGCGTGGCTGACGCCCAGGTCGTTGCCCATCCCCGTCATCGCCGCCGTGAACGGTCCCGTGGTCGGTGCCGGGGTTTGCCTAGCGTTGTCGTGCGATCTGCGGTATGCCTCGCCGAGCGCTACGTTCAGCGTGCCGTTCATACAGCTGGGCACGCACGGCGGGATGGCCGCGAGCTGGCTGCTGCCCGAGGCCGTCGGGTTGCCGCGGGCGCGCGAGATGCTCTACACCGGTCGGGTCGTGAATGCCGAGGAGGCGCTGCAGTGGGGCTTGGTGAGCGGCGTCGCCGATGACGTGCTGACACAGGCGGTGGAGGTCGCCGCAGGCATTGCGGCAGCGGCGCCGATCGCCGCCAAGCTCACCAAAGCCGGGCTCGCCCAGGCACAGGATGGCGGATTCGAGGCCTCGCTGCAGTGGGAGGCGCTGGCCCAGCCCGTGACGATGGCCACCGCTGACATCCATGAGGGCATCCGGGCCAGAAGGGAGCACCGTCCTCCCATCTTCGACGGAAGCTAGCCGCGGCCGGACGGAACGAGCCCCAAGCCCGCCGACCTCCGATAGCCGGCCGACCGAGGCCGTGCCAACACCCGAGGACGGCAGGCCTAACTGGTGACGACGGCACTGGTGAGGACGGCAGCCCTAATGAGTGAGGACAGCAGCCTTACCAGGTGAGGACGGCGGCCTCTTCCGCGTTCTCAGTGGTGTCGCGGTAGCGCTGGTGGCGGGCGGGGGCGGTGCGGCCGCCATCGGCCAGCAACTGGCGCGTGCTCGATCGCACGTAGCCCTTCTTCTCGCCGATGACCGGGCGCGGTGTCGGCGCGAGTTCCCACAAGCTGTCGAGCACTTCGTGCAGGACGTCACGGCGCAGTGAGTAAAAGTAGTTGCGGCCCTTTTTCCGCACGCTGATCAGGCCGGCGTGGTGCAGGATCTTCGTGTGGTACGAGATGGTCGGCTTGGAGACCGGCAGCGTGTTCTCGAGCGTCAGGCACGCCAGTTCATCGACCGACGCCATCTGCTCCACGATGCTCCATCGGATCGGATCTCCTAGCGCCTTGAAGATCTCGGTCGGCGGGACACTCGATTGAACATCGTCACCCATGGGATACTCACCCTCCGTAAATAGCGCTGACCGTCAGGTAATCTCTGCCCCGCCCATGGCTCGGTATGCCGAGATGAGCGGAGCGCTCACTTGACGGGACAGCAAGGTCAATGCGCCGAATCGGCTCTGACCCGCCCGCACTTACATACTAAAGGCACAAGATATTGAAATTATGCCCGGGGCCGAAGCTTCCGCTCACGGTCGCGCTCGCGGCGCCAGCTGAACTGGCCCACTAAGCGCGGCCTTGCGGGTCGCGCGTGTCCGGGCACGGGCGCACGAGCGTGCGGTCACCGATGTCGGCGAAGCCGCCCAGCGTGCCACGGTAGTAGACAAGTGGCTGCCCGCTGCCGGGCCAGCCGCTCAGGACCTTGGCCAGGAAGATCGTATGGGTTCCGCCGCGGAAGGTGTCACAGACGGAGCACTCCAGGTAGGCCACGGCTTCCTTGATGATCGGCAGCTCAGCGGGCCCGGTCGCTGTCACCACGGGGTCGAGCTTGCCCGTCTCCTTGGTGGCGAACCAGCGTGCGAGCTGATGCTGGTGCTCGGCCAGGATGTTAACGGCGAACCGGCCCGACCTGGCAATGGCGTCCTGGGTGACACTCGAGCGGTTCAGGCAGATCAGCAGCATGGGCGGTTCCAGCGAAACCGAGGCCAGCGCGCTCACCGTCGCGGCGGACACCTGGCCGTCGGCACTGGTCGTCACGACCGTCACTCCGGATACGAACCGGCCGATGACGTCACGGAACGTGTCCCGGTCGATGTGATCCTGCCGCCCGGCCGGGGGCGCCTGGCCGGCGGTCGCGATACGGGCGGCCGCGGTGCCGGCGGCCGTGGTGCGGGCGGCCGCGGCGCCGGCGGCCGTGGTGCCGGCGCGACCGGCCTGCGCGGCATCGTCCGGCGGCCCGGTGGCGTGGCCCGAGTCCGCCAAACTTCCTACCTCCCGCGATCGTGCGATGGCCCGTCCCCATTAGCATTGGACATGTTTACATGTATCTATTATGAGCGTAACATCGCCCTTGAGCTACCGGTAGGTGCACCTGGTGCCGCCCTCTGCGTGGCCCGAGCCAAGTCGGAATTAACCCAAGCCAAGGGGGCTTCTCCGTGAAGGTCGGCGTAACCTCGTGGTTCTGTAATGTCGCGGAGTGGCAGGAGCGCGTCCAGACCGGCGACTTCAGCCGGGCTTACCCGATCACCGATAGCCAGCAGCTGGACCGTGAGCTTTACCTAGCCGATCTGGTGGAGCCACTAGGGTTCGATTCGTTCTGGACGATCGAGCACCACTTCAGCCCGTACGGCATGACGACCAATCCGCTGCAGCTCCTGACCTACGTGGCCGGACGCACGTCACGGATCGAGCTGGGCACCATGGTCCTGGTGCTGCCGTGGCACCATCCGCTGCGGCTGGCGGAGAGCATCGCCATGCTGGACAATGTGCTCAAGGGACGACGTCTCAACATCGGCATGGGGCGGGGGGCCGCGGCCAGGGAATTCGACGGCTTCGATATCCCCTATGGCAGCTCTCGGGAACGGATGCTCGAGGTCCTGGACATTCTGCGCACCGCGCTGACGACGGAGTACTTCTCCTACTCCGGAAAGTTCTTCCAGATTCCGCGTGCCGCCATCCGTCCCCGCCCGCGTACGCCCGATCTCACCACGAACATGCTGATGACGTGGGCATCGCCCGAGTCGCTCAAGCTGGCGGCCGACTCGGGAGTAGCGCCCCTGTTCACCAACCTGCACGGCATCGACCCGCTGAAAGAGGGCATGGCGACCTTCAACGAGATCCGGGCGCAGCACGGCTGGGGCCCGAGCCCCTCGGCCGTAGCCATCACCGTGTTCTGCCACGAGGACCAGCAGCACGCGCACGAGTACGCGACGCATTACTGGCGGGCCACCACGGGGCAGACCATCTGGCACTACGACCGGCTGGGCAGCCCGGACTTCATGGCCGACGCGACGCCAGAGCAGCGCCGGGCGGTCATCGACCAGGCATACCAGAGCCAGACCGCGGCCGGCATCTTCGGCACGCCCGAGTATGTCACCGAGCGCATCCGTCAGATCCAGGCCGCGGGCAACGTCTCGCACCTGATGACCCTGCACAGCTTCGGCGACATGCCGGTGGCGGAGGTCGAGCGCAGCATGAGGATGTTCGCCGCGGAAGTACTGCCCGCGGTGCAGGCCATCCCGGCACCGGACCTGGCCGCGATCAGCTACCGGGACCTGCCTGACCAGCACGCAGTCGGCGTCTGATCGTTGTCGGCCGGCATGCTCGATCCTCAGGCTGAGCCGATCCTTCGGCGGATGACCAGCGGACCGCCGCTGAACCGCCTTGGCGTCGACGGGGCCCGGCAGTGGGCCCGCGACCGGGGGCAACCGCCGTCGGCCGACGTGGCTGTACAGGCGTCCGACCTGCGGGTACCCGGCTGGCGTGCCGACCACGACGAGGTCACGGTCCGGCTCTACCGACCCGCCGGCCCCGGATGGCCGGCCGGCCACCTGGAGCCCGGGGCCGCATCTCTGCCCGCCCTGCTTTACCTGCACGGCGGCGGATGGATACTCGGCGACCTGGACAGCGCCGACTGGACGTGCCGGCAGCTCTGCGCGCTGACCGGCGCCGCGGTGGTGTCTGTGGACTACCGGCTTGCTCCCGAGCACCCCTATCCGGCACCGCTGGAAGACAGCCTCGCGGTACTGCGCTGGACGCTGGGAGCCGGGACCCAGGCGGGCCTGGATCCGGCCCGGATCGCGGTAGCCGGGGAGAGCTCGGGCGGTCAGCTGGCGGCCAGCCTGTGCCTGGCCGCCCGTGATGAGGGGCTCGGCCCGGTGGCGCTGCAGCTGCTCGTCTGTCCGGTCACGGACTCCCGGATGGCGACCTCGTCGTGGCGTGAGCTGGGCCAGGACTACCTGCCCTGCGCAGAGCAGATGTCGTGGATGTGGGACTTGTACTGCGGATCGCCAGAACTGCGGCATGTCCCGCTCGTCTCGGTGGCCGAGGCTCCTGACCTAGCTGGGCTGCCGCCCGCGATCGTCGTCACGGCCGAATACGACCCGCTGCGGGATGAGGCCGAGCAGTACGCGGCGCGGCTGCGTGCGGCAGGGGTACCCGTCTCGCTTCATCGCTATGCGGGGCAAGTCCACACGGTTTTCGGCTGCGCGCCCTTCGTGGACAGTTGCTGGCTGGCCCTTACCGAGGTCGCGCGGGAAATTTGCCGGTCCGTCCGGCAGAAAGGGTGAGGCGCAATGAGCGTGACACTAGAGCCGGGTTCCCGGTACGACATGCCGGTCGCCTATGGCGTCTCGACGGCCATTCCGGTCAGCCAGGGCTTCCAGACCTATACGGCGACGCTGACCTTCCGCACCGAGTCCGATGCGCTCGTCCGGCTCATGCCACGGTGGTTCGAGCCGGTCGGCGAGCCGCTGTGCAGCGTGACCTACACGCGCATGGTCGGCATGGAGTGGATGGGCGGGCGTAACTACAACATCGTGTCTGTGGGCACGCCGGCGGTGTACGTGGCGGGTCCGGAGGAGGTCCGCGGCCGGTACACGCTGGCCATCTGGGAGTCGGATTGCGCGCCGATCATTGCAGGCCGTGAGCTGATGGGATCACCGAAGCTGTTCGGCCAGATCCCGGACACTGACGTCGCCGCGCCGGAGTTCACGTTCTCGTGCCGCGAGTACGACGCCTTGCTGGTCGAGGGTACGCTCCATGACCTATCCGAGCTGACGGCGGAGGAACTGGCGCCGCTGACCGCGGCGGGCCGCAACTCGGTCGGGCTCAACTGGAAGTACGTCCCGGGCCTGAACGGCGAGCCCGATGTGGATTACCCCACCGCGCTGTACATGTCCACGCCGTACGACTGGGCCCGCCGCGGCACAGGCTCGGTGCGGTTCGGCACTCCTTCGGATGCTGAGGCTCCTTACTCCGGCAAGATCGCCCGGGTACTGGCCAAGCTGCCGCTGCTGGAATTGCGTGACGCGGTGGTGCTGCACGCGGCGGGCTGTGCCCTGTTCCGCGATAGGACGCGCAGGCTCGACCGGCCTGCCTGACAGATGGAGTAGCTCATGGCCCAGTTCCTATGGCTTGTCCTGACCAACCCGGCCGAGGGTGCGGAGCAGGAGTTCAACCGGTGGTACGACGAGGAGCACGTACCGGACATGCTTGGGGTCGACGGGGTCGCCGCCGTGCAGCGGTTCCAGTTCGTGACCAGCGGCGGCTTGCCTGAACCCGCCCAGCGCTACCTCGCGGTCTACGAGGTCGAAGCGGACAGCCCGGAGGACGTCATGGCGTCCTTCGGAAAAGCCCTGGCCGAGCCGGGCCGGATACGGCTGAGCCCGGCGCTGGACCGGGAAAGCCTCCAGTGGCACTTCCGGCCGATCGGGCCAAGGATCAGCCAGGACTAGATCCGTCCGGTTCTGCGGCGGCGCAGCCCAGCGCTTCTGGACTGCGCCGTCCGCCGTCTCCTCCGCCGGGTCGGAAGCTGGCCTGGCCGTGGGTCGGTCAGCCGTGCACGTACTCGCCGGGTGCGTCGCCGAGGGGCGGGTACCGCTTGCTGCCCAGACCGGGCGGCGCGATCAGCTCACCTGCCCGGGCGTCGGACCAGGCGGTCCAGTCTTCCCACCAGGAGCCGCGGTGCTTGCTGTTGGCTGAGCGCCAGGCTTCGGGGTCGGGACCGGCGTGATCGCTGGCCTCGTACCAGGCTTTGGGGCCGGGCGGGTTGACGATCCCGGCGATGTGCCCGCCGCTGGACAGCACGTAGCGGACCGCGCCGCCGAGCAGTCCGCCGGTCTTGTACGAGGAATGCCAGGGCACGATGTGGTCGTTGATCGCCCCCACCACGTACGTGTCGTTGCGCACCGAGGCCAGCGAGAGCTGCTGCCCGGCCAGCTCCATCTCGCCCTTGGCCAGCTCGTTGCGCATGTAAAGCGAGCGCAGGTAGAACGAGTGCATCGCGGCGGGCATCCGGGTGCTGTCCCCGTTCCAGGCCAGGATGTCGAAGGTCGGCGGGTCCTGGCCCATCAGCCAGTTCGACACGACGTAGTTGAAGATCAGGTCGTTGGCGCGGAGCATGTCGAAGGTCCCGGCCATCTGGGCGCCGTCCAGCACGCCAGTGGCGGCCATCTGCTTCTCCAGCCGGGCCACGGTCTTCTCGTCGGTGAACACGCCAAGGACGCCGGGTTCGCTGTAGTCCAGCAAGGTGTTCAGCAAGGTAACGGAGCCGATCCGGTCGTCGCCCTTCTCGACTAGATAGGCGGCGAGCATGGCGGTCAGCGCGCCGCCCAGGCACAGCCCGATGATGTCGATCTTCGGCGCCCCGGTGATCTCCCCGATAATGTCGAGCGCTTCCCGCGGGCCGTCGATAAGGTAGTCGTCCAGCCGCACGTCGCGCATGGACGCATCGGGGTTGCGGTAGGAGATCGCGAACACGGTCCGCTCGTGCTGGACCGCCCACTCCAGGAAGCTGCGGCCCGGGGCCAGGTCCATGACGTAGTACTTGTTGATCCACGGCGGGCTGGCCAGCACCGGGACCGCATGCACCTGCGGAGTCTGCGGCGTGTACTGGATCAGCTCCATCAGGTCGTTCTTAAACACGACCTTGCCTGGGGTGGCGGCCATGTTCTTGCCCACGGTAAACGGCCGGGTGTCCACCTTCCGGGGCATCCCGCCGTTGTTGAGCTGGTCGTCGGCGAAGTGGGCGGCGCCGGCCACCACGCTGGCGCCGGCGGTCTCGAACGCTCGCTTGAGCGCGGCCGGGTTGGTGGCCAGGAAGTTGGTCGGCGCGGTCGCGTCGAGCACGAAGCCGGTCGTGAGCGCGGCCTTGGCGTCATCGACCGGGTCTCCGGCTCCGGCTGCCAGCAGGTCGCTGACCAGCCGTGAGGCGGCCAGGTGCGCCTGCCGGACGGCGAAGAACGCCGGGCTTTCCGTCCAGGCCGGGTCGATGAACCGCTTGTCGCCGTCCGGCACCGGGACCGGCGGCGGCGTCTTGACGCCCAGCCAGCGGGCCGTGGCCACCGGCCCGGCCAGCGCCAGGCTGGCCCCGTAACGCAGCCACGCCGCCGCGGCCGCTCCCGGGTTCCCGGCGGCCCGCTGCATCACGGCCATCGTGGACTGGCCCAGACCCGCCGAATCCAGCGAGGCGAGCATGTCGGCCTCTGGAGCCAGCGCTGCCGCCGCCGCCTCCGCGGCTTCCTGCGCCGTCTCCTCCGTGTTCATGTCCATCTTCCGACACTCCTGTCATTCCACGCGTTACTTGCCTGATTCCATGATTGCTTTCCTCACATATCCAGTCCGCCGTTCACGGCCCAGACCTGTCCGGTGATGTAAGAGGACGCATCGGCCGCCAGGAAGGCGACCACCCGGGCGATCTCTTCCGGCGTGCCGAGGCGGCCGACCGGGATCTGGGCCCGGATCCGGTCCAGCGCCTTGTCCGGGATGGTGGCCATCATGTCGGTGGCGACGTAGCCGGGGGTGACCGCGTTGACGGTGAGCCCGATCCCGGTCCCGACCGGATGCTGGGCCCGGTGCCGCTGGAAGAGGGTCTCCCTGGCCAGCGACTTGGTCAGGCCGAACAGGCCGGACTTGGACGCGGCGTAGTTGACCTGGCCGATGTTGCCGGTCTCGCCGATG
>Ga0302326_10024121_pt1 | contig 12377 bp, 11 predicted proteins | sample Palsa_T0_3_FD_202264 | JGI IMG/M metagenome (GOLD analysis project Ga0302326, IMG submission 202264) | Peat permafrost microbial communities from Stordalen Mire near Abisko, Sweden - Palsa_T0_3 | ecosystem: Environmental > Terrestrial > Soil > Palsa > Peat permafrost | place: Sweden: Abisko...
GTGGCAAGAATCGCCGCGGCGATCGGAGAACCGGCGCGGGCCCGCATGCTCTACTGTCTGCTGGATGGTCGCGCGCGAACCGGCACGGAACTTGCGCTGGCGGCCGAGGTGAGCCCGTCCACCGCCAGTGCTCATCTGAGCCGCTTGAAAACGGAGTGTCTGGTTCAGGTTGCCGTACAAGGTAAGCATCGTTACTACCGTCTCGAAGGGCCGCACGTGGCAAGTGCTCTGGAAGGGTTAAGCGTACTTGCGGGCGGATCTCCTCTACGGGCGTTTGTTCCGAACACACCGAACAGGCTCCGCACCGCACGAACCTGTTACGACCACCTGGCGGGCACCTTGGGTGTAGCGCTCCATGACCGATTGTTGGCGCTGAGGTGGCTGGGCGAGGCCTATGACGTCGCACCGGATCGCGCAAGAGGATTTGCATCGCTTGGAATCGACATCGAGGCAACGCGAAAGCTACGCCGCCGCTTTGCCTGCGCGTGCCTGGACTGGAGCGAACGGCGGCCTCATCTGGGCGGAGCATTGGGCGCGGCTTTGTTAGGCGCTGCCCTGAAGAAGAAGTGGATCGTGCAGGATCTCGACAGCCGCGCGATCGGTATCACGAGTTTCGGGCGTCGCGAAATGCTGGCTCGGCTCGGCGTTCGTCTTTGACGTTCTCGCGCGCCATGCCGGGGTTAACGATCAGCGACGCAACCAGTCCGAGCAGAGCTGCAAAGGACAGCCACAGGCCGGGGATAGCACGGTTTGAAGTAACGTGAATCAGCCAGGTACAGATGGCCGGGGTGAATCCGCCGAAGATCGCGGTTGCCAGGCTGTAGGCCAAAGAGAACCCGGCGGTGCGCACGCTTTCGGGCATGATCTCCGTCAGGTAGGCAACCATCGCTCCGTTGTAGCTGGCGTAGAAGGCTGCCAGCCATAACTCAACTACCAGCAGCTTGGCGAAGCTCGGCGAGGCAGCTAGCCATAGCATTGCGGGATAGGCGGTCACTAAGGCAACACCGGTACAACCGAGCAACAAGGGCTTGCGGCCTATTCGGTCCGATAGCGCGCCCATAGTGGGCAGAAGGATGAAATTCGAAGCCCCTACACAGAGTGTGACGACAAGGTTGTCGATGCTGGCTAAATGCAGGGCGGATGATCCGAAAGTCGGCGTATAGGCAGTCACCATGTAGAAGGTCACAGTGGTCATGGTCGCGAGCATGGTCCCTAGCGTTATCAGCCGCCAGTTCCGCGCGATCACCGTCACAATTTCGCGCATCTCCGGGTGGTGTTTCCGTGCGAGGAATTCGCCGGTCTCGGGCAGTGTGCGCCGCATCCGATAGACCACCGGGATGAGCAGACATCCGGCAAGCAGCGGAATGCGCCAGCCCCATGCGCTCATCTGTGCGGGCGCCAGCGTTTCGCCCAGCACGATGCCGAACACCGCGGCCAGCATGACCGCAAGCTGCTGGCTGGCCGATTGCCAGCTCACGAAAAAGCCTTTGCGCCCAGGTGTTGCGATCTCAGATAAGTAGACGGAAACGCCTCCCAGTTCTACGCCTGCCGAAAAACCTTGCACCAGCCGGCCCAGCACTACCAGCAGCGGGGCGATAAATCCAATGGCGGCGTAGCCAGGCGTCAGTGCGATGGAGAATGTACCCGCCGCCATCAGCGCAAGCGTCAGGATGAGGCCCTTGCGGCGGCCGTTATGGTCGATATATGCGCCCAGCACGATGGCGCCGAGGGGCCGCATCAGAAAGCCGGCGCCGAACGTTGCCAGAGCCGCCATCAGCGACAGGAATTCGCTGCCGCTGGGGAAGAATGTTTTGGCGATGGGGCCGGCGTAATATCCGAAGACCATGAAGTCGTACATTTCGAGGAAATTGCCGAATGCGACCCGAGCGATATCCCATGCCTTAACGCGGTTTCCCATGGCTCACTTTCGACGATACACGAGCCTGTATGCTCGGAAGCATGTCCTCGGCGATTTGTGATCTGAGCGCGGTCGAAATGGCGCGCCTTATTCGTGCGGGGGATCTCTCGGCGCGGGAGACCGTCGGTGCGCACCTCGAACGGATTGACAGCACGAATCCAAAAGTGAATGCGATTGTGACGTTGACAGCCGGGCAGGCGATAGATGCGGCCGCGCGTGCCGATGAAGCGCAGGCTCGGGGCGAAGCACTGGGGCCGCTCCATGGACTTCCCGTGGCGCATAAAGACCTGCAGCCGACCGCTGGCATTCGCACTACTTTCGGGTCGCGAATCTTCCGCAAATTCGTGCCGGACTCCGATTCATTGCTGGTGGAACGTGTCCGTAAGGCGGGTGGAATCATGGTCGGCAAGACTAATACGCCGGAGTTCGGCGCGGGATCTCAGACGTACAATGAGGTGTTCGGCGCAACCCTGAATCCGTGGGATATGACTAAGACCTGCGGCGGAAGCAGCGGCGGGTCGGCGGTGGCGCTCGCGTGCGGAATGACGGCGCTGGCGGACGGGTCGGACCTGGGCGGGTCGTTGCGGAATCCTGCGAGCTTCTGTGGTGTGGTGGGGCTGCGTCCTTCGCCGGGGCGCGTTCCGGCGTGGCCCGTTCCGATGGCATGGTCGCCGCTGAGCGTGGAAGGTCCGCTGGCGCGGTCGGTGGAGGATCTTGCGCTGTTTCTTTCGGCGCTTGCCGGGCCGGATGATCGCGCGCCGCTTTCAATTACGCAACCAGGTGTGCGCTTTAACGCCCCGCTCGACCGGGATTTCCAGGGCGTACTTGTGGCCTGGTGGCGGGATTTGGGTGGAATTCCGATGGACCGCGAAGTCCGCGAGATCACGAACGCACAGCGCGGTGTCTTCGAATCGCTGGGGTGCATCGTGGAGGAAGCAGAGCCGGACTGGGAGGGCGTTGATAAGGCTTTCCGCACACTGCGGTTCTGGATGAGTGGGCTGCGGCTGGCCGACGGCGCGAAACAGTATCCGGAACGGGTGAAAGATACTCTCCTTTGGGAGATTGACCAGGCGCGCGGGCTGAGCGCGACTGATGTGGGGCTGGCGCAGATGAAACACACCGAGATTGTGGAGCGCATGCGCCGCTTCATGCAGCGCTATGAATTCTTCGTGCTGCCCGTGAGCCAGGTACCGCCGTTCGACGTGACACAGCATTGGCCTGTACAGATCGGGAACACGAAGATGGAGACTTACATCGACTGGATGAAATCCTGTTACTACGTTTCGATGACGGCGGCGCCTGCAATGTCCGTGCCCTGCGGGTTCACGCGCGCGGGGTTGCCGGTGGGGATTCAGATTGTGGGGCGCCATCGCGACGATTTCGGTCTGCTCCAGCTGGCGTATGCGTTCGAAGAAGCGGTAGGAATCTCAGAGAGGGTTCGATGGTAGGACGTGTTGTTGTTTTGTTGCTGGCCGGTGCATGCTGCGCGAATGCGGCCGATACATGGGTTGCGTCGTGGGCCGCCTCGCCCCACGGTCCATATCCTTCCGGGAACGCGGTGGCTCAGCCGGAACTGAAAGAGATTCTGCCGCCGGCTGGCGCGAACGATCAGACGTTTCGGTTGATTGTGAAGCCGGACCGCTGGGCCAAGCGGATGCGTCTGCGCTTCACGAATGTGTTCGGTGCGCAGCCCGTCAGTCTGGATGACGTTTACCTCGGGATTCATGCAGGCGCGGGACGCGTTCTGACGCATACGAACCGGGCCGTGGCTTTCGATCATGGCAAGCGTGCGGTAACAATTGAGCCGGGGAAATTTGTCTACTCCGATGCCGTGGCGCTGGAAAGTGTCGACGAGAGCGGCAAGCTTGCCGTTAGTTTTCATGTGGTGGGTGCGTCGGGGCCGCTGACGTGGCACGCCAAGGCGATGACCACGTCCTATCTGACCGCGCCGCACGCCGGATCGCATGGCGCGGAAGAAGCAAGCGATGCGTTTCCATTTACTACAACGTCATGGTATCTGCTGGATGACGTGGAGACTATGGCGCCCCAGGGCACGAAGGTGATTGCCGCGTTCGGAGATTCCATCACCGATGGCACCAATTCGACCATTAACGGCGATGATCGCTGGCCGGACTTCCTTGCGCAGCGCGTGCATGCCGCGATGGGGGATCGTGCCGTTGTGGTGAATGAGGGGATCGGCGGGAACAAGATAATCGGCCCCGGTGGCGGTCCTGCTGCTCTGGACCGGCTGGATCGCGATGTGCTTGGACTGCCGGGTTTGCAGACGGTGATCTGGCTTGAAGGTATCAACGATTTGGGCGCGGGTGCTTCCGCCGAAGAGATCATGGAGGGCTTGCGGAAAGGTGTGGCGCGGCTGCACGAACACCACATCAAAGTAATCGGCGCAACCATTACGTCAGCGCTCAACAGCACGCCCACGCAGGGAACGCCGGAGGCGGATGCGAAGCGCAAGGCCATTAATCGGTTCATCCGGACGGGCGGCGTCTTCGACGGCGTGGCCGATTTCGATGCCGCGACCGTGGATAGCAATACCGGCGCGTTGCGGCCCGAGTTTCAGCCCAGCAGTTCTACAGGCGGTCCGGGCGACCGCCTGCATCCGAACCGCGCGGGGTATCAGGCGATGGCGAAATGCATTGACCTTAAACTGCTTTAGCGGCCTTAAGCTGCTTCAGTGAATGTGTAGTCGAAGGTGTAGGAATGCTGTCCGGCGACGATCTCGATGGTCAAGCGTCCGTCAATCCCGGTGAGTTCTTCGGTGCCGGAGTCTGGCACGACTATGACTGAGAGTTGCGGCGCGCCCCTTGTCATAACCCCGGTGTGCTGCAGGGCGAAGCTGCCGTTTTTTCCGTGCAGCGTGCCCGTAACGCGTTCGATAGCAACGTAGCCAGCCGAGCCTTTGACGGCGGTGCGCGCGGCAAGCATCTCGCCTTTGCTGGTTGCTTCGAGATCGCCGTGGAACTGTTTGTCGATGGACATCCTGCCCATGAGCGGGTCGCCGCCGATGCCTTCCGGTGTCATGGGGACGAGTTTCACTTCGAACGTGCCTGCCGCTTGTGCCATTACATAGAGGCTACAGCAGGCGGAAGTCCACCTGAATCTGAGCGCGTACGTTGACGGGCTTTCCGTCTTTGCGCCCGGCTCTGAATTTCCATTTACGAACTGCTTCGGTGGCCTTTTCGTCGAGGCCCATGCCGAGGCTCTTCATTACACGAATGTCACGGGCGTAGCCTTCCGTATCGACGATGACTGACAGTATGACTATCCCGCTGTATTTGGCTTTGCGGGCTTCTTCGGAGTACTCCGGTTCGATCTGGAAGACGACCGACGGCGCGCTTACAGAGCCTCCGGCATGGTAGACACCTACGCTGTCGCCGTAGGAATTTCCAGCAGTGTTGCCGATGCCGCCGCCGGGCCCGCCGTTGCCCATGCCCGGACCCGCGCCTGGCCCGCCGGAGCCGTTCATCAACTTCGCCAATGGATCGCCCCAGTTGTTGAGATCGGATTGCGGTAGCGGGGCGTCGGGTGGGGCGACAATCGACGGCGTCATGGCGAGCAGGGGGACGTGGTCGGTTATTTGTGGGGCCACGAATTGCTTGAGGGCCGGTTTGGGTAATTGGCCTTTGGTCAGGGGCAGGGGATTGCGCTGGCCTCCTCCTCCGCCTCCGGAGGTTCGTTTTGCGACGGTGAACGGCTTGAGGGGCGTTGGGTCGATCAGTTCGATCTGATGCCGGATAGTCTTTTGCACCGCGGGATTGGTGAAACCCAGAAGCAGCAAAGAGATAACGACTACGTGTATGGCTATCGAGACGAGTTGAGACGTGGTCCGATCTGTATTCATTGGATTTTTCCTTTGCTCGCGCCAGGCGATACCGCTAAAACTCCGAGCGGGCAGGCGCAAGCGCCCAATGCCGCTTACTTTTTCCAATCGGGACTCTCCAGACACCGCTCCAGGGCCCGCTGTGGGGCGGGCAATCCTGCCCGCCGACCAGCTTTCCAGCCGGTCGAGCCGCCTGAAAAGGCGGCTGCGGCCAGGATTGACCGCCCCACGAAGAAAAGTATGCGGTATTGGGCGCAAGCGCCTACCCCACACCTGGACAGGCCAAACGGCCTGTCTTACCTTTGTTTCACGGCGGTTCGTGGGCTGCAGACCCATCCGAGACAGGGTCGACGCCCTGACCCCTACAACAACCGGAAATTGACTTCGATCTGGGCCCGGACGTTCACTGCGACGCCGCCCTTCATGCCCGGCTTGAACTTCCACTTCTGGACGGCTTCGATGGCCTTTTCGTCGAGGCCCATACCCAAACTCTTCACGACATGGATGTCGCGGGCATGGCCTTCGGCATCGACGATGACGGAGAGCAGCACCGTCCCGCTGTACTTGGCTTTCCGCGCCTCTTCCGAATACTCCGGGTCCACTTTGAAGAGCACGGCCGGAGCGCTCACGCCGCCGCCAACCTTAAAGACTCCTCCGCCGACACCGCCGCCGCTGCCCGGCCCGAAGCCGCCGCCATTACCAGACCCTACGCCTCCGCCCGAGCCGTTGCCCATACCGCCGCCCGATCCATTGCCGTTCGAACCGTTCATCAATTTCGCCAGCGGGTCGCCCCAGTTGTTGAGCGTCGACTGCGGAAGAACGGTGTCGGGCGGCGCGATGATCGAGGGGTCCATCGCGAGCTTCGGTGTGTGGTCGACGATCATCGGTGGTACAAACTGCTTCAGCGATGGCCGCGGTAGCCGGCCTTTCGAAACAGGCATCGGCTCGCGCGCTCCGCCTCCGCCTCCACCCTGCGCGGCCTGCGGTTTAGCGGGCATATACGGCTTCAGGTTGGGATCGATCAGATCGAACTTCTGCTTCATGGCCTTCTGGATCTGCGGGCTGGTCACGCCGAACAGGACCATGGAGAAAACCGCGATATGAATTCCCACGGAAATCAGCCGGTTTTTCGGATCGTTTGCATAGAGGCCCCAGATGTCTTTTACCGGCACGGGCGTGGAAGTCAGCTGCAGCGGCGGCAGTTTTTCGGGTTTTACGAAATCGTGCAGATTGCGGTAGAGAGAAAGATACCAGGGGATCTCCGCCGCGGCCGGGGCGAGCAGACGTCCCAGATGGTCATCCTCGGCGCCCGCGGCTGCGGCGGCTGCTTCCTGACGATTCACGACACTCGCCAGCGCGGCGCTCACATCGAGCGGCGCGTCTTCCAAGGGGGAAGCCAGCGCCGAAAGCCATGTGTTTACGCGATGGTTAGTGGCCGCCAGCTTATCGAAAGTTCCGCGGCAGCGCTCACACGCCACGAGATGATGCTCCACCTTCTGGCGCAGGTCTTTCTGGAGCGCGTCAGACGGCTCGCGATCTTCCAGATATCCCTGCATTTCGCGAATATTCAGACACGGCATTATTGTGTCCTCCCATAGAGGCGCAGATATTTTTGTTCGAACTGCGCTTTGGCCCGTGCAATCAATACATAAAGGGAATCGGGCTTCATTCCGATTACGGCCGCAATCTCTTTGCACGAATAGCCGCTCGACCCCATCAGCAGCACCTGTCCCTGAATGGGTTTGAGCTGGGCGATGACGGCGCGCACACGGTCGCGGCGTTCTTCGGCAAGCAGATCGTTTAATGGGTTTTCCGGCGTTTCATTCATGAGATTTTCCCTGCCGGCGCGCTCTTCCCGGCGCAGGCGGCGCGAATCGGCCCGCAGCGCGTCGAGCCCCAGGTTCATTGCCGTCCGGTAAAGCCATCCGGCAGGATTTTCGTCGGACACGTGCTTTTCGCGCTCCCGGTAGAGCTTGTAGAAGGCATCGGCGGCGAGTTCCTCCGCCCGCCCGGGGTTGCCGACCAGGCGGAGCAGTGTCCGCACCAGACGGGGATAATGTTCGACGAAAAGATCTTCGAAAACCCGGTCGCCGCCCGGCCCGCGCGCTCTGACCGCAGGACCGAAGCTCAGGAGCGCCTCTTCACTGGTGTGCACATCTATTAAACGGCGCGGCGCGGAAAAAGCTAACGAAAAAGTTCGGGAATCACGCCAGGGCGATCAAACCCTTCTGCATGGCGTATTTCGTCAGTTCCGCGGTATTGTGCAAGCCCAGTTTTCGCATGATGTTGTATTTGTGGAACTCCGCCGTCCTTACGGAGAGATTCAGTATGCCGGCAATTTCCTTGGCCGTCCCTCCCTGCGCAATCAGTTGCAGGACTTGTTTTTGCCGGGCGCTGAGTTCGGCGCCTTGCATATTCTCCCCGCGCGGGCCCGGTTTCGCGGCGTCCAGTGTTTCGCGGGGGATGAGGGGGGTGATGTATCTGCGGCCCGCCATCACCTCCCGAATGGCAATGAGGAGTTCCTCCTCGGCACACGATTTCAGCAGGTATCCGCGGGCACCGGTCTTCATGGCCTCGGCTACGTAGACCCTTTCGTCATGCATGGTCAGGAAAATCACCCGTGTTCCCGGCAGTTTCCTTCCGATCTCACGGGCCGCATCGACGCCGTTCAGAACGGGCATGCCGATATCCACGATAGCGATATCGGGTTTCAGTCGAAGGGCCGCGTCCACCAGTTCACGTCCGTCTTTGGCGGTACCCACCACTTCCACCTCCGCTGCAAGAATGCGGCGGATTCCGCCGACGATCAGGGAGTGGTCGTCGCCCAGCAAAACTCGTGGGAATTCCATTATGGGTGTCCGATCGGAACATCGACCGTTACCCGGCAGCCCAGCCCCGGGCGGGAGCGGATCCGCAGCGTGCCTCCCAGAAGGCGGGCGCGCTCCTCGATGCTGATCAGCCCGAGACCCGTTTTCCAGGACGGCGACGCGGGGTCAAACCCTACGCCGCGATCCCAGGTACTAACCCGCAATCCGGTATCTGTCCCGCTCAGCGATACCAGCGCCGCGCCGGTCTTCGCATGTCTTGAGACGTTCCAGAGGCTTTCCTGGACGATTCTGTAGATACTGGCGCGAACTCCAGGACGGAGAGATTCCGGCACGCGGCGATGCACGAATCGCACTTCGATGGAATTGCGCTGGCTGAACTCCTCGCAGAGGGAGCGGACTGCTACTACCAGCCCCAGATCGTCGAGACTGGAAGGGTGAAGATAGTGCGCGGTGCGGCGAGTCTCATTGCACAGTTTCGAGACTTCCCTCTGTAACTCCGACAGTTCCTGCTGAATCCGCGGCTCGGGGGTTCTGGGCACGCGACCCGAAATTTTCCCCAGATCCACCGCAATCATCGCAAGGCGCTGGTTAAGGTCGTCATGCAGGTCGCGGGAAACCCGGCGCCGGGCCTCATCCTCTGCCACCAGCACACGCCCGGTGAGCGCTCGCAACTGCGCATGACTGGTCTGCAGGGCGGTCTCTTTTTGCTGCAGCGCCATTTCCGCCTGACGCCGCTCCGTGAGGTCGCGGCAACTCAGGATAATGTTGCCGTCCATGACATATTTCCTAAGACCCTTGCCAATGACTTCCAGATAACGCCACTGGCCGGCGGCATCGCGGATACGAAACTCCGCTCCGCGGGCAAGACCCGGTTCCTCCTGTAATTGCCGAAGCATTCGCCGTATAAGATTCCGATCCCTGGGGTGAATTCTGTCTAAAATGAAACCTCCGATGAGATTCTCCGGACTGTAACCAAGCACGCGTTCCACGGCGGGATTGACATAAAGAACCTTCCCTTGGCTATTGATTATCTTAAGAATGTCCAGCGCGTTTTCAATTAAGGCGCCGTAATCCGGTTCGTTGTTCTTGTGTTGGCGCAGTCTTTCTATGTGTCTTGTTATGTTGGAGTGAGAAATAACCACGCCGCCGCTGCTAAGTTGCAGAGGCGTTACAGTCACGCAATACCAGGCGGAATACCCGTCGCGCGCGCACCGGTATTCCAGCTCGAAGATTTGTTCTGAGCCATTCAGCACAGAGAGAATGCCATCGCGAATTAACCTGGCTTCTACAAGGTTAGCCTCAACGCCTTTCCGGCAAATATCCAGATAATTAAGCCCTGGTGAAATCACGGAAAGGTCTAGTACCCCGTGATCCAATCCGGATTTTAGCCACGATTCATTTACATGGATAATCGCTCCGTTAGAGTCCAATACAGATATAAGCGCCGGGAGCGAGCCTAGCGCGGCGCGGGTAATATCGTCGCTCTTGCCAGGCGCGGTCTTCACGTTGAAACCCACCTCATTCTCTTGAGCGGTTAGCTCTGAGGGCGCGGTCCTAGCACGTATGGAGCCAAGAGGTGTTGGTTCAGGCATTGTCACTCTGAATGCAAAAAAAATGGTACGGAGCTTACGGTAGTTTTCCTAGTGTCAAAGTAACACGGCTTGACGCACACTAAGATATGGAATGCGTGTCCGAGAGCTGTCGAACGTACCCAAGGTCATCTAATGACCGCATCAAAGCGGAATGCTCTGCTGACCGGCTCGTCGCTGAAGGGGAAATCCAGTGACAGATCGAACCGCGAGAGCCAGAGGTGAGGCGTTTCTTGGCATGTTCGCGGAGGCAATCCGGGCACAGCAACCGCCTTCCCTGAGTGTCCGGATTACGGAATCCGAGAACTCGGTTGCAGACCCCGAGTCGAAGAATCCCGAACGCGGGAGTAAGAAGGAAAAGCTCCGCGGCGAATCGGCCGGTTCTCAGGATTCGTTGCTGGCTGCGGACGTTTATACGACGGCGGTCCTCCACCTGGCGGCGCTCACGGCGGACGCGACCTTCACCGATCTGAAGAGAGCGCTCGATCTGGCGAATCGGGCCTGGTGGCGGCTTCAGGAGGCTCGCACACCGCGGCTCGGGCGGACGGCCTGAGTCGCCGCCTGCGGTCAAGGCTTCCGCCCGGCGCGGAGCATCGCTGCTTCCGATATTTTCGGGGGGCCGTCGGCCTGCCCGCCGACGCGGGTTGCTTTGCCGGCATTGGGTTGCCAACCCGCCCACGAAGCCTTCTTTTCTGCCGCTGAATGGCGGCAAACCACTGGTTCTGAAGTGGCCACTCAAAAGAAGCCAAATGAACGGCCGGATCATCCGATGCCGTGAAGTGATATTCCGAGGAGACCGCGTACGATGCCGTTAGCCGATAGGGTTTGCATTCCTTGCAAAGGTGGGGTTCCGGCGCTGAAGGGCGCCGAGTTGCAGGCGCTGCGAAGCGAGGTGCCGGGATGGGACGTGAAGGACGAACACCACCTGCATAAGCTTTACAAGTTCCCGGATTTCAAGAAGGCTTTGGACTTTGTGAATCGCGCGGGGGCGATCGCGGAAGAACAGGCACACCACCCCGACCTGCTGCTCAAATGGGGCAAAGTGGAAGTTACGATTTTTACCCATAAGATCGACGGGCTCACGGAAAGCGATTTCATTCTCGCGGCGAAAATCGATCGGGCTTACGAATAAACGGCAGGCCCGCAAGTCACGGTCGCAGTCGCCCTTCTCGGCGGCAGAAGCCCTGCCCAATCGTTGTAGAGTGCTGCTCTCTCGGCGGCAATCACGAACTATCGAACCGATCGGCGGACTCTTGTTGTCGATTTAAGTTGACGGTCCCCCACGCCCGGGCCTCCCGATTGCACGGCCCGCCAGAGGGGCTGAGGCGTAACAAACTCCCCCAAAAGAAAGACGTTACCCTCAAAGCCCTGCCTTCCGGCGATTGGCCGTATCGTCGCTTCCGGGCAGGCTGCTGCCCCCAACGATGATGAAAACAGACCGGATCTGCGCTGACTTCGGTACGACCCCAACATATTGGGGTTTCTTGCTGCGACGGCACCGTTTTCCGGATTCCGGCTGGCAATAAAACATTTCCCGCCGATTCCGATCAAGAAACCATGCGCCCGGCTGTCCCCGCAACAGCGCGTCGATATCTTCTTTGCAATTCGCGAGCGAGTACACCCCGATGTCTTGGCGCAGGACTTGCGGGAGTTTATCGAATGCTTGAACTCGAACAGAGTTGATTATATTATTTGGTAAGGTCGGGGCGGCCCGCGGGTTGGTGTGCTTAGCCCGTTTGGGGGTAGAGTGCCTATTGCTGACGCGCGCCTGCGGACCACCAAACCGAATGAAGACGCTCCGCAGAAACGTGGAGTCGGGGCTTCTATCCTTGCCGCCGGGCCTCGAATCCCCTTCAGGGGTGAGAGCACTCGAATCCCTTCGAGGTAAGAGCACTCGAATGTAAGCGTCTGCCGCTTCGGGTTCGTTCAAGTCCGTTTGGAGGAAGCTCCCCGGTTGGTAGAATGTCGCTGAGTGGCAGACGTCTCTCGGAGAACAGCGAAGCGATTGATCTTCGTCAGCCACAGCAGGCCCGACACTCGAATCCCCTTCAGGGGTGAGAGCACCTGGGTAGCAAGACAGATTGCACGGGAGATCGAGGCTCGCGGCGCGACGCCCTTCCTTGACGAGGCCCAAGTCGACGCGGGGGCGGATTTTGAGGAGGACATTCTCCAGTTTCTGGGGAAAGCGCACGAACTGGTCGTGC
>Ga0302326_10024125_pt1 | contig 12375 bp, 14 predicted proteins | sample Palsa_T0_3_FD_202264 | JGI IMG/M metagenome (GOLD analysis project Ga0302326, IMG submission 202264) | Peat permafrost microbial communities from Stordalen Mire near Abisko, Sweden - Palsa_T0_3 | ecosystem: Environmental > Terrestrial > Soil > Palsa > Peat permafrost | place: Sweden: Abisko...
TTGTAACTGCATTTACTGCGTCGGACACTGTCTCGGGAGGCAACGTTACTGGTGGTACGTTTACGGAAAACTACGGCGCAAGTAACAGCGTGTTTGGTTCGTATACCGGTACATTTTCGATGACTGGTGCCACTGATACAGAAATCCTGACAATCACAGTTGCCGGAGGTACCGGGTCGCTCCTCGGAACCACAGGTACGTTAACCGGCGTGGATATTATTGATATTAACAGTCCTCCTCCTGATACTTTTGATCTAGACTTCTATGGCTCAGTAACAACGACGGTTAGTCCGACGCCCCTGCCTTCAACTTGGGTAATGATGTTGGCCGGTCTAGCCGCTGTTGGTTTCTTTGCGGCCCGGAAAAAGGCGGGATTAGCAGCCGGCGAAAACTCGGGATTTGCAGCCGCCGCTTGAGTTGCGGTTGCTTCTTACATTAGGTTGAGAGAACGCGCCGGTTTGGGCGCGTTTTTGTTTGTGATTTGGAGGCTCGCTGGTACCGGTCACAGAGGGTGTGCATAAACTAAATTTTGCTGAGGGCAAAGTTGGCGGTCTTTTTTGGTTTCTCCGCGCGCCCTTCGTTCCCCGACGCTCGCGTATTCACTGTTTGGTCTCGCCTGCTGACCGGCCCCCGCGGAGTGGTCCGTTTCGGAATGTTAGTTTAGGGCTGACATTTGGGCTACGGGTTTTGCCGGCCAGACGATTGCCGCTGGTGCCGGCGGTCGGTATCCCAGCGACGAGTGTGGCCGTACCTTGTTGTAATGCTGCTGCCAGATTTCGATCATGATCTGCGCCTCTTCAATGTGTAGAAGATTTCGCCGTTCAACAGTTCGTCGCGCAGCTTTCCGTTGAAGCTTTCGCAATAGCCACGCTACCACGGGCTTCTCGGCTCTCGATGTAGGCGGTGTGGGCGCCGACGGCGGTGATCCATTACGAATTCAGGGCCGTTACCTGAACGAATGTGCGTGGGAATGCCGCGCGATAAGAACAGATCGCACAACTCCGCTGAGTGTTCAGAAACTGCAGATAGCGTCGCACGCAAGACTATCGACGTGAAGTCTTGTCCGAGAGCCGGATGCGGGAAATCTGCCTGTCCGGTTCGATGAGCGGAGAGAGGAAACGGAGCGTTGCCGAATGGCCCAAGCTACCGCGCCTCTCTTCGACTCTACCACCTTCTGCCGCACCCACAATGAGCATGCACGGCAGAAAGACTCCTGACAGCGGACACGACGCTGATCGAACCGCGTGGCAGGGATTGAACGCTAAGTAAGCTGCCACGACGCCAACGCGCCAGGGTGTCCGCCAAATTCTGTGTAGATCGAGCACAGCAAGGCGTAATCTACTAAGAAATTGATTCTCGAAGCTGGGACCAAATCAGGGGGCTGAGAAACATGAAGGGGCTTTTGCTGCTTGCAGTATTCGGACTTACCCTCTTGAGCTTCACTGCTATCACGGCAGGGAACACGAATGTAGCTGTAGACGGCTACAATTGGGCCACAAGGATCTGTTCGTCCGCCCATGACCTCTGCAAATACCCACACGAAATGGGCTATGCAGCCGTTGGCTGTGGAGTCCTCTGGCTTCTGACATTGATCATGAAGTGACAGCCGCCAGCCAAGTTTTAGGTTTGCCGCCTCTCAGCACCGGGATCTGAACCTAAAGGACGCTAAGGCTCGCAAGCGACCGAGGCTTCCCGGTTTTAGAGTCGCCCGCTGTCTGTTGTTCCTCCGATTGTGTTGCAAAAGTCGAAAGTTGCAGATCCACGAATTTTTCGCGAAAATACCAAACAGGAAGCAATCGCCGATTCGTATAACCTCAATCGCGTTACCGAAGTCACCTGTGAGTTTAACGTGAGGCGATTAGGTCCCTCACATCTTTACACGAAAGCCGCGTCTGTAGCCCGCAGAATTTTTCATCATCGGTGCAAAACGACTTTTGCAACACAATCCCTCCAATAACGACCAAAAGTTAGCTGCGCTGCGATTGGTCGAGATGGGCCAAGAGCTGCCGCACGCGCCAGCAGCAAAAGCGGCAAGCTTTTCGGCCGCTCACCACAGTGAGAGTGGCTTCTCGGTGTGGTGTTGAGCGCGGCTAGGCTAAATACTGGGGTTGCCGCGCGAAAGTCATTGAGCAATCGAGCTTAACGTCTAGCAACCTTGACCGTGTCTGAATTGCAACTGATCGCAAGAAAAGAGTGGAAAGTCCATTTTGCTCTAGCGCGCAGCCGCACCCGCCGCCAAAGTTACGCAAAAGAAATTTGGGATGTGCCAATAACGGGGACCGATCATGAAGCGCATTTTGATAGGTGTGGCCGGCGTATGGGCACTGCTGATCGCTGTACCTGCTAGCATCGCGAACGCGGCAGACATGCCAGTTAAAGCGCCAGCGATACCCGCGCCGGCAGCACCGAGCTGGGCTGGGCTGTATGTAGGGATCAATGGTGGCTACGGTTGGGACCAAACCACCTGGACTTTTCCTACTCTACAGTTTTTTGACACGGCGGCAGGGCAGGCCTTCGCGACCCACCCGAAGGGTGGAATTGCGGGTGGCCAAATTGGCTATAACGTTCAAACTGGCGCCTGGGTCTTTGGGGCGGAATTGACTGGGGATTGGGCAGACCTGAGCCAAACCTTGGTGGGACCAGTCACTCCGATATTTCCTAGTGATACCTACACCACGAAGCTACAGGACCTGGAGACAATCACCGTTCGTGTCGGTTATGCGCCAGGGAGTTGGCTTTTCTACGCGAAAGGCGGCGCCGCCAGCGGAAGTGTTCGCTTGAACGCTATTTCAGGAGTGCCGGTTGCGGGCGAGGCATTCTCATCTACTCAGAGACAACTAGTTGGTGCCACGGCAGGCGGCGGCATTGAGTACATGTTGACGCCGCACTTCATCGTTGGGATTGAATACGACTACGTGGCGCTGGACGGTGCCACGATTAGCACAACCGCTATCTGCACCAATGCGGCCACATGCGGTGGCACTCCCACGACTCCCGTTTCCGTCGGCAGCAACACGTTCCGAGTCCAATCCGTCCTCGGGCGTGTCAGCTACAAGTTCTAACAATGCTCACAAGCGGTCCGGAAGCGGTGGCGTTTGCCCTGCCAACGCTGCCCCGATCATGATGATCGCAACACCGCGTCACAGTCATAACAGGGTCACATAACGCCCAGCCGTGCCTGCTCCGGCCCGCACGAAGTGGGAGTTGGACGCCCCACATCCAGGGCGAACGAACGTATCGCACTGCGGCAATTGACGGCCGCAAAGTGTTGCTCAGGGTCAAACGCGAGCGAGGCTTCCCGGCTTTAGGGTCGGCCAATGTCTGTTGCGCCTCCAATAACGACCAGAATTTAGCTGCGCCGCGATTGGTCGAGATGGGCCACTAGCTTACTCGGCTAACGCGCGGACGAGTATCGGCGCTGATCGCGGGTCCTTAGAGGATGAATGAAGGCGATGCCCGGCGGCACGGCGCGGGTTCTGCCAAAATAAAGACTAAGAAGGACTTCATTTTAGGGCTGCACTGGAGAAGGTGATGATGCGGCTCGTCTCGGTATGGGTACGTGAACTTTTCAAGGTGCTAAGCAGACAGCACCTGTACCCGCTCACAACGCAATGCCCTATATGCCGGCAATCGGTCCGTTTGCATGTGGATAATGCGGGACGCCGCCACGTGTTGACACATGCGAGGGCCTTGTACGAAGGCTCTCGCCTCGGCGTTCATTACGTCGACAAAGTCGAATGCGTTGGATCAAGAAGCGTGAACAAATTCGATCCGCGGCCAGGGGAACACCAACGTTTTAAGCTCCCGGAGTCCCTGCTCGGCGCATAGTTTGGAGTCCTGGAAGTACGTTCGCCCTTGCTACCACTGCCGCCCACACTCTCGCTGCCATTGCCAGATGATGAGGCCGGCAACTGAGGCGGCCTTAAAGGCTTTGCACGGTGTGTTCACGTAGCGGCGCGCCTGACTTGAGCGAGAGGATTTTAGTTCTTACAGGACCGCAACCCGCGCATTCAAAATTTTGGAGCGCAAGGTTTGGATTAGTCGGGTGTAGCTGGACTACTGCCTGCATTGTTGGCTTGCGGCACTTCGGGCAATTGTCATCGACATACAAAGTGAAAGCCATGTGAGTCTCCTTTCGCGCTTGGCGAACGGGGGATACTCAAAGGGTACAGGCGGCTAACAAAGCGAATGCTGCACTCTTCGGGGGTTGCTGACTGGTCAAAATCGCTCACCCCGATTGCTCGGCTCAAATCTCTCCACATCAAAAGGGGCCACTCAGAATCAAAAGGCACCACCCTCAGTTGTGGGTGGTGGAAAGGGGCCAGTACCCGACCGTGCATGGGAACGGATGGGGAATCCGAAACGCACCCTGAACTCGGCATACAGGCAGATCAGGCCGAATGTCCGGTTAGGGTCAGCCTCGACAAGACGTGCCGCCGCCAGCGCCGCCCGATGTCCGCTTTTCCGCCAGTAGCGCCCAAGAAATCACAACGCCGCATTTGGTCGCGACGGGCCAGGAGCGGACTCTAGGCTGATAACTATTCTGTGTGGCTGGTATAGACCGTTATGCCATTGCCATCAGGATCGACCAGCTGGAAGTAGTCGTGACCAAAAAATTGGTCTTGAGCGATTGCATCTATCGACAGTCCCTTTTCCATTAAAGTCGCCCTATACAGTTCCAGATCGCTCCTAGACTTGCCGTCAATCATCAAGTCGAGTTGTTCATTAGCGCCGCGCTGGCCAAGATGGCTAGAACTTAGTGAAGATGCCAATTCATCGTTTTTACTAAAAAGCAAAATGTGCGTTCCACCTCGCAATTCGATGATCGCTAAATCGGGAAATATCCCAAACGGACGTAAGCCCAGCTTTGTATAAAATTGATAACTAATATCAATATCACTCACCTTCATAACAAAATGTCCGAAGGCTGCTACGGGTAAATTGTTGTTCATGGCTCGATTAGTCCTCTTCAAGATGTTGAGTTTTCGCTGGTTGATACGGGTGCGGTGTCCGTCGGAACTCATGCGGTCCGCGCGGCAAATTTGAGAGACCAGCTTCCACGCCGCGCACCGGCGTGGTAATCAGACTGGTCAGTCGAATATAGTTATGCGACTGATCAGTCGGAAAAGCAAGGGCGCTAGGTTTGACGCGGAAAAAGGAAATTGATCGGGATCGGATTCTGGATGCCGCCGAGCGTGTGATCCTCGAATCCGGCGGCCGAAATTTCACGCTCGATGCCGTCGCCGAGCGTGCGGGGATCAGCAAGGGCGGCCTCGTCTACAGCTTCGCGACCAAGGATGGGCTGGTTCGCGCGGCGTTAGAGCGGGAAGTAACGCGCTTTCAAGAAGCGGTGCGCCAGCGGCTTGGCGGCAGGCCGGTTAAGCCTTTCGAACTGGTCCTAGCCCATATCGACGAAGCGCTTGATGAGGACGACGCAGCGACGCGCAAGGCGGCTTTTCTCGTAACCGCGCTGGTGCACGCGCCCGATATGATGGAACCAGCAAGACGGTATTACCGCGCGCTGCTCGATCCGCTCCTGTCTAAATCTGGCTCTGCCCACGACGTTCGTGAGGCTCTGCTTGCTGTTGAGGGAATTTTCCTGCTCCGAGGGCTAGGCTTCGTCGAGGTCTCGGCGGACGAGCACAAATCCGTCCTGCTTCACGCGCGAAAAATCGTTGCCAGGGTGCTGGCCGGACGTTAAGCGCCGTGAGGCCGAATATCCGAGTTAGGTCGGAAGCCGCCCTTGCGGTGCACAATCCTTGATTTTTGCACCTAAACCAAAGCAGCGCGGGGTCCGTTCAGGGTCAGACGCGACCGAGGCTTCCCGGTTTTAGACTCCCTCGATGTCTGTTGCGCCTCCAATAACGACCAGAATTTAGCTGCGCCGCGATTGGTCGAGATGGGCCAATCGGCGACATCCGATCATTTCAGTATTTATTGAAATAGCTCTTGACGCTCGAATTATATTTCGGTATTCGTTGAAATATGAAAACCCAGAACGCCGTGGCGGCATTAGCTGCACTCGCCCAAAATAACCGCCTCGATATTTTCCGGCTGCTGGTCCAAGCCGGGCCTGACGGAATGGCGGCCGGGCAAGTTGCCGATAAGCTCGGCTTAGCCCCCAACACTCTGACGTTTCATTTCGACCGGCTCCGCGACGCGGGATTGGTCACCGTCCGCCGCGATGGTCGCTCAATGATCTATGCGGCGCGCTTTGAGACCATGAATGGTCTGGTCGCCTTCCTCACAGAGAACTGTTGCCAAGGCGCGGCGGGAACGTGCGCGCCCGTGGCGGTCTGCAAACCCAAGGGAGTCCCCAATGAAGCGGTTTCACGTGCACGTCGCCGTGGATGATCTCAAACAGTCCATCGGCTTCTATTCGGCGCTGTTCGCTGCGGAACCTGCCGTCATCAAGACCGATTACGCCAAGTGGATGCTTGACGATCCGCGCGTCAATTTCGCCATCTCGACACGGGGGCGGCAGCCCGGCCTCGATCATCTCGGCATTCAAGCCGAAAGCGGCGACGAACTGAAAGAGATTTACTCCCGGCTGCACCAGGCGGGCGGCAATGTTGTTGAGCAGGGCCAGACGGCTTGCTGCTACGCCAAGTCGGAAAAGTCATGGATGGACGACCCGGCCGGTATCTCATGGGAAACGTTCTACACGACTGGCGAAAGCACCAACTATGGCGACGGCACGGGTGAGAACGCTGTCCGCGTTGCACATGAGAAGGCGTGTTGCGCGCCACAGGTAGCACCGGCCGCTGCGTGCGGCTGCCCTACAGCGTGAGGCGTGCCGTGATCGAACAATGTTGCAGTGGCGATCTGACCTATCTGCTGTTGCAGATTAAGTCATCTGCCTGTTGCTGGCTCTCATCGGTTCAGCGGCGATCATCAAGCACCCCACCTGGTTCGGAGGGGAGCCAACAATTACAGAACAATCCGTCGCTCAGAGATAGGGCCGTGCCCGATCAACCATTCAACGCGCTGTTTTTATGCACTGGCAATTCGGCCCGCTCGATCATGGCGGAAGCCATCTTGAACAAGCTCGGCCCAGGAAAATTCCGGGCTTACAGCGCCGGTAGTCAGCCCAAAGGGCAAGTGCATCCTGAAGCGCTGCGGCTCCTGCAAAGCCTTGGCTACGACACGTCCGGCTTTCGCTCAAAGTCGTGGCATGAATTCGCAAGGCCCGGCGCGCCGTCACTCGATTTTGCTTTCACCGTTTGCGACAACGCTGCTGGCGAAACCTGTCCGGTGTGGCCCGGTCAACCAATGACGGCGCATTGGGGCGTTCCCGATCCAGCAGAGGCCAAGGGGTCCGAAGCCGAAATCGCGCTCGCATTCAAAGATGCGTATCGCATGTTGCATCAACGCATCGCGATTTTCGCGGCGCTTCCGCTCCGCTCACTCGACCAACTGACGTTGCAGAGCCGGCTTAGAGAAATTGGCCGCATGACGAACGCGACCGCAAAGGCGAGCGAAGGCGCGTGAAGTCATCACTGGCGCAGCGGGGTGTTAGCGAATGGCTTGGGACAGCATTTTTGCTGGCAGCTATCGTCGGCTCGGGCATCATGGCGCAACAACTCTCGGGCGGTAACGGTGCGCTCGCGCTTCTGTGCAACACGCTGCCGACCGGTGCCATTCTTGTAGTGCTGATCTTGACCTTCGGGCCGGTGTCCGGCGCGCATTTCAACCCGGCGGTCAGTGTTGCATTTGCCCTGCGCGGCGAACTGTCATGGCCGGACGCCGCGACATATGTCACCGCGCAAATCGCCGGTGGCATCGCCGGCGTATGGGCGGCGCACCTGATGTTTGAATTACCGGTCTGGCAATTTTCGCTCACGGCGCGCACCGGGTTCGGTCAATGGCTCGCGGAAGCGATTGCGACCTTCGGACTGCTTCTAACGATTTTCGGCTGCCTTGCACGCACCGCGGCAGCGGTGCCTTACGCGGTCGGGCTCTACATCATCTCTGCCTATTGGTTTACCGCTTCAACCTCCTTCGCCAATCCCGCCGTCACTATCGCGCGTTCGCTATCCGACACATTCGCGGGCATCGCGCCGGCCGGCGTCTTTGCCTTCATAGCTGCACAACTCGTTGGCATGCTTGCAGCCCTCCTCCTTAGCCGCTGGCTGTGGGGCGGTACGCGAACGGCGGTCGCGGCGACGGTCGGATGACAGGATACTTCGAACGCAAGGAACGTCCCATGCGAAAGCCTTCACCGGAACAACCAATCTCGCTCCTAAATCGTCGCGGTTTCCTAATTGGTGCGGGCGCGGCCGGGGTCGCGTCTGGTGCGGCTATAAATGAGGCTTATACGCAGATCGCAAATGGGCCGGATTATACACTTCGGATCGCGCCGCTGCGGCTTGAGCTGGCTCCCAACAAAATCATCCAGACGTATGGCTACAATGGTAGCGTTCCCGGTCCGCTGCTGCGCCTGCGCGAAGGCCGCCCGGTCAGCATCGATATCCATAACGATACCGACATCGACGACATTATTCATTGGCATGGACTCTATGTGCCATCCCCAGCCGATGGAGCGATGGAAGAAGGTTCGCCAATGGTGGAGCCCGGCACCACACGGCGCTACACATTCGCGCCGAGACCCACCGGCACACGGTGGTATCACAGCCACGACGTTGCCGGGAAAGACCTGACGCGCAGCCTGTATTCGGGAATGTACGGATTTTTGATCGTCGAGCCGACAAGTGATGCGGGCCGCTACGACCGTGAAGTGCTGCTGGCCGCGCACCACTGGGAAGGTTCCTGGGTCAGCATGCAGGACCTTCGCAAAGGACTGCCGCCCGATAACGGCCTAGAGGTGCTTTACGCGTCCGCTTCCTTCAACGACAAGATGCTCGGCCACGGCGAGCCGATCCGTGTACGCGAAGGCGAGCGCGTGCTGTTTCGCGTGCTGAATGCCAGCCCGACAGAAAACATCAATATTGCCCTGGCAGGTCACCGCTTCACCGTGATCGCGCTTGACGGAAATCCAGTACCGTCGCCGCGAACCGTCGACACGCTGTTCCTGGCTCCTGCGGAACGGGTTGACGTTGTCGTCGAGATGAACCGGCCGGGCGTATGGATATTTGGCGGGATCAAGGATGATGATCGCAAGATGGGTCTCGGCGTCGTCGTCGAATACGCCAATCAAAGCGGCGAACCGCAATGGCTGCCCCCGCCCAACTCGCAGTGGGATTACACGATCTTCGGTGGGAATGGACCGGCGCCGTCACCCGACGAGCGTCTGGAGCTCACCTTTGAAAAAGTGCCGGGCGGACACGGCGGCTACAACCGATGGACGATCAACGGCAAGTCTTGGCCGGATACCAATCCCTTGTTCACCACGCTGGTGGGCAAGCGCTATCGCATCGCGATGAACAACAAAAGCGGTGATAACCATCCGGTGCATCTGCATCGCCACACGTTCGAGATCACGAAGGTCGGGGATAAAACCACGTCGGGCGTGATGAAGGACACGATCAACATGACCCGCTACAGTACGGTCGAGTTTGATTTTGTCGCCAATGATCCTGGGCCCACGCTTCTGCATTGCCATCATCAGGATCATCAGGACGAAGGCTTCATGGGCCTGATGACCTATCTGTAATAGGCGCAAGCTGTGGGCTGATCGCTTCGTGATAACGATGTCGGCTAGCCGAAGCTATCGCATCGATGGATTAAATCTGTCCGCTATTTTGCGGCTAGGGCTTTGGCAACAACAGGAACGCGCCTGCCTTAAGCCCCCAACGATCAAGGTGCGCTGTCGATGCCTTGTCGAGCGAGACCCAATGCGCGTGAGTGCGCTCGCCGCCGTGTGTTGCCACGCCGACTAGTGGTTCGGTTGGCCGACGCCATGGCGAAGCATCCCACCACCGGCGTCGGAGCAGTGGCCGATGCGCGCGGAGAAATCACGATCTAAAATTTTGCAGAATGACGTACTCAACAGTGCGTAAAAATCTGGATGGGATCAGGGCTATGTGACCGCGATGAGTACGTTTCCATCGACTGCTTCAGTTGGAGAAGCCAACAACGGACCGAGGTTTTCCTTGATCCACGGCATCAATTTCGGAGTCGAAGCTTCGGCAACTGCCCTGTCAGCCAACAATGACAGAGCAAGCACCCTGTCGTCCGCGCCGAAAACGAGGTAATAGCCTTTAAAACCGTCCATCTGCCGCAAGGCGATGCATGCGATGAGGACCAATCAATTTCAAATTTCGCCGGTGGCATCACCAACAGCGCCACGATTGCGTCGCGGCTCGTGGCCGTTGAAGCATCGATCGCCGTGCCGCCGGTGCCGGTAATATTGCCGCTGTTGACGATCGCGCCGCCTGCGGCAAAGCCGACGCCAGCGCCGATCATGATGCCGGTTTTGGCGGTGATTATTCCCGAATTGCTGATATTGCCGGAGAAGGTCGAGATCGCGAGCACGCCGTTCCGCTTTGATCGACCATTCGTTTGGTGATCGTTCCGGCCAGAAAGCTATCGGTTTGCTCCGGCATCACGTTCTCCTATGCTGATGTAGGTGTTCGGGGGCCTATCTTGCCCATTACACGTGAAGTTCGATGCGAAAGGTGCGGCACGCTCAATCGCTTGCGCGCTTACTCTTTTCGGCAGGTGCCAAATTGCGGCAAGTGCCATCAGCCGCTTCCTGAAAGCGCGACAATCAAGGGCTTGCGGGACATTTACTTGTGGCGGAAGCCGCTTGCGATCGTCGCGCTTCTCGCCATCCCCGGTTTACTTGCAGCGTGGCTGCTGTCCGGCCCACATTATTCAGCGGCTTCCGTCACCACGCCGCTCGCAACGAGAACCAACGTTTGCACTGCCCAAACCCAGCCCCACGAGGGAATCTTCAGGTGGTATGGTCCGTATTGGGGTCAGGACATTGCAGACCTGACAATCACAACGTCATCCGGCTCAAATTACTTCATCAAGCTCGTTGACGGATATGGCCGCACAGCTCGCTCCTACTTCCTTCACGGCGGATCAATGGGGCAGTTTCCAGTTCCGCTCGGCACATACACTCTTAAATACGCGACCGGCACTTCATGGTGCAGCGAAGAGGAGTATTTCGGTGCCGACACCGTTTTCAACGAAGCCGATAAGTTGCTCGATTTCGATCAGACCGTGCGACAAGACACGGACGGGACCACAACCTCAACCAGCTCAATCACAGTCGAATTAATCGGGCAAAGCAATGGGAACTTGCCGACGCACAGGATTTCCAAGGCAGATTTTAAGTAGTGCGGGCCGGTCGACTCTTCGGCTGAACAACCTTCTTGAACGCCTTATCGAACGCCTTTGGATCGTCCGACGCCCCGACCGTCTTAGCCGTTTCCAGAAAGCGCTTATGGCGCTCGGCGTCAGTCAGCTTCGGCTTGCGTGCGGGCTTGCTCGGCATGATTTGCAATTTTAACGGCGCAAATCACTGTATTCCTCAAAACAAGAGGGGCGGTTATCCGGTCAAACCCAACGCTGCCTGCGCTCTTGTGGTTTGCGACGATCCAAGACATCGAGAGCAAACACGATCTGGCTGGCTTGGCGCCACAGGATTGCTTCATACCGACTGAGCCGGTCGAGCGGGAAGCTCGGCAGATTCGCCAGACGCAAGAAGCAGGTTGCTAGGTCGGTGGCGGAATGAAGAAATTTCGAACCTAAGTTCGTCCGGACCTGCGTTGCTTTGGCGCTGCCAGGGCATGGTGGGCTCACGTCAGCATCGACGGAATAAGCCCCCGCGGAGCTAGCAGGATTAATTTGCTGTGGCCCTGGCTGAGATTGCCGTTCGTGCTTCAAAATACGCCGATACCCAGCCTGAATTTCGAGAAGGCCAGTTTCCATAGTCGTGGCGCGCCGAAGTCGCCACAGCACACTGGCTAACCGCAGCACCAACTCCCGCTCCACGGCCGATTGAACATCATAGTCGGCGATGATAGCCGCCTCGAAGGCCTTGTAATCTTCCGCGTCCTCGAGTGCGCCAATTGGACCGGTACTTTTGCAGTGGCGGCGGCATGTACACAAGGAAAACGCACGAAACACGGGAAGCCCAAAGCGTGGTCAGCGATGATCAACCGGACGCCCGCGAGGGACAGGCCGGGCGCCCTGGGGTGGCGGAGAGGTTCGTAGTACCGCTGAAGCCGGGTAACGCCGGTGGAGGGGAAGGGACCTCAGTTCAAGACAGACGCAATACGTGGCGAAGGACCCGGAGATTGGGCAACCTATCAACTCCGCTGAGTGTTCAGAAACTGCAGATGGCGTCGCACGCAAGACTATCGGCGTGAAGTCTTGTCCGAGAGCCGGATGCGGGAAATCTGCCTGTCCGGTTCGATGAGCGGAGAGAGGAAACGGAGCGTTGCCGAATGGCCCAAGCTACCG
>Ga0302326_10024126_pt1 | contig 12375 bp, 9 predicted proteins | sample Palsa_T0_3_FD_202264 | JGI IMG/M metagenome (GOLD analysis project Ga0302326, IMG submission 202264) | Peat permafrost microbial communities from Stordalen Mire near Abisko, Sweden - Palsa_T0_3 | ecosystem: Environmental > Terrestrial > Soil > Palsa > Peat permafrost | place: Sweden: Abisko...
GGCCACCATACCATCGCGCGTCTTCTCAAATAGTTCGGTAAGCTTCTGCGCTGCGTCGGGGGCGTTCTTCGCCTTGCGAATGCGCGCTTGTACTTGGCGCCAATTGGCCATGGAGAGGCATTGTAGCAGTGCCGCGATGCCGTAGCTAGTGACTGTTGCAGGAAAGCGCCATTTGGCGCCCGAAGGTGGCCGTGACTTTTCAGCAACAACGCCCAACCAGCGAAGAACGAACCGCATGGATCTGCGAGCAGGCGCGGACCATCGGGTTCGATCTGTGCGGCGTGGTGCCTGTCGCGGAGATGCTCGCCGAGCGCGATGCATTCACTCGCTGGTTCGAGCGCGGCTTCGCCGGCGAGATGAAATACCTTCACGATCCGCGCCGGCTGGATCCTGCGGCGGTGCTCGAAGGAGCGCGCAGCGTGATTGTGTTGGGCCTGAATTACAACGCCCCGCAGCCATACTCCACGCAAATTCTGCCGTATGATGCCGCGCCGCGCGGTTGGATATCCCGCTACGCCTGGGGCGACGATTACCACACCGTCCTCGGCAACATGTTGAACGTCTTAACCTGCAAAATGCGCGCGGAGATTCCCGAAGCGTTTACCGCGCGCTCTTACGTCGACACTGGCCCGATCTCCGAGCGCACCGCCGCCCTCGGCGCGGGGCTCGGATGGGTCGCCAAGAATACCCTGCTCATTCATCCCGAGCTGGGCTCGTGGTTCTTTCTAGCGGTGATCCTCACCACATTGGAATTGGCGCCAACGGTTGGGCCGGAAGGCCCGGTGGCCGACGGCTGCGGGAATTGCACTCTCTGTATCGACGCTTGCCCAACTCAGGCGATCACCGAGCCCTACGTGCTCGATGCGCGCCGCTGCATTTCGTATTTAACCATCGAGCTGCGCGGACCTATTCCCGAAGAACTGCGCCCAGGAGTCGGCCAGATGCTTTTTGGCTGTGACATTTGCCAGGACGTGTGTCCCTGGAACCGCAAGGCGCCGATCGCTGCGACGCAGAATTTTCGGCCGCGCGAGTTTTCACCCGAATTTCCGTCGCCATCCTCCATCCCGAGTCCTGCGGCCCCCGCGACCGAAGAATTTTCGGGCCACACCGGGCATTCGCTATTTTCCCCGGCGCTCGATTGGATCGCGTCGCTCAGCGAGCCGGAGTTTCGGGAAATTTTTCGCGGTAGCAGCATCAAGCGAACCAAGTGGCGCGGCCTGATTCGCAACGCCTGTGTCGCGCTCGGCAATTCGAATCTCCGACCCGCTGCGGAGAGATATCCCCGCGTGGTGGATGTGCTTTCGCGTCTTGCTGCAGGCTCCGATGCGCTGATCGCTGAGCACGCCCGATGGGCTCTCGGCCGGCTGGCCCGGGCCGAGTTCGGGCCAATTGACACTCCTTCGAGCCTCGGCTAGCGTAGCGTCTGAGGTCGCCATGATCGCCAGTTCAGCCTTGATCCACTTTTTCCTGCAATTGCCTTTTTCTTTTCCCAGCGGTGCCGTCGCGAATGAAGAAATTTTCCTGCGTTGGATTCATATTGTCGCCGGGATCACCTGGATCGGATTGTTGTACTTTTTCAACTTGGTGGGCACTCCATTGATGATGGAGCTCGAAATGTCCGAGCGCGCCAAGCTGTACCCCAAGCTGATGCCGCGCGCGATGAATTGGGCGCGCTGGTCCGCACTGGTGACGGTAGTAGTCGCATTGCGCTACTTCGGAATCATTCTGGGCGCGGACGCCGCAAACGCTGGGCAACCGGGCCTGGCGGCGCACTGGTTCGGTGAGTGGTTCCTGGTGTGGACGCTCGCCTACGCGCTGATTTACGCCCTGCAAATGCCGGCGAAAGGCGCGCTCGATAACGGCTGGGTCCGCGCCGTGCCGATGGCCGGCGTGGTGCTCGCAGCCTCGTGGATCATCCTTCGCCTGAACGCAAGCCCGGAATCATCGAACGCCCACCTGTCGATCAGCGTAGGCGGGGGTTTGGGCTGGCTAATGCTGCTAAATATGTGGGGCGTAATGTGGAGAGCGCAGAAGCGTCTGATCGGCTATGCGCGCGCCTACGTTAAGGACGGCACGCCTGTCCCGCCTGACGCGCCGCGCCTCATCCGGTGGTCGTTCCTGGCCTCGCGCACCGGATTCTGGCTGTCTTTCCCGATGCTGTTCTTCATGGCCGCCGCGGAGCACTACCCGTTCCTGGGCAAATAGCGACGTCGCCGTTGTGGCGCAGCCACTCCTGGCGTCGGGGCCCAAAACAAAAGCCTCTCCCGGCTCACAAATGCGACTACACCACTTTAACAGCCGCTTTCCAGCAGCTCAGGCACTCAAGACTTCCATCGCAACGTAATCGGCCCGGCCATAGGATGCGTCATCGGCGCACCGGTCTGCTGCGAAAGCAGGTACGCGGTCTTCAGCTCGAAATACCACCGCGCCTGCCGGTCCGCATCATCGATCAGCATGAGCTTGGGCTGCACCTTCAACCCCGGCTGCTGCCTTTCAATCACCCGCTGATCCTGGGCGATGAATCGCTTCCCGAAAAATCGTAGCGCCGAAGTTACCAGCGGCATCCAAGGAAATAGGTTCCACGCCGCGGAAAAATCCAGCCGGCAAAAATCGCGCTGGATAGGGGTGACCGTGGTGCGATTCGAAAACCAGTAAGGCCCGCAGCGAATCTGCTCGACGCGGATATTCGGCAAAACGAAATCGATCTGCGTAGTCACCTCACCGCCGTAGATCTTCAGCAGCTTGTACGGCGCGCTATTGGCAGAGGGCGCGTGCGGGCTCATGCGAAAGCCGTTGGGGATGGGCTCGAATGCCTTTTGCTTCTCGCGAATGCTGCGCCGGCTGCGCCACCACCACGACTGATGCACGAACGGCCCGTGCGCCGGATCCATCAGCCCGATAATCGCGTGATCCACGCTGCATCCCAAATCCGCCTCCAGATGCGTGATCCGGTAGCGCGAACTGAATTTCGGAAGTTCGGGCACCTCTGGCAGGGCGCTATCCGGCGGCAGCGCTCGGCCTTCTGGGTTGGCCAGAAATACCCACACGTAGCCGTCGCGCTCTTCGCACGGAAAGCTCCCCGCGAAAATACGATCGCAACGCAGCTTGGAATCGGCGGTCAGCGAGGGAATAGTGGTGCATTGCCCGGTCCGCGCATCGAACTGCCAGCCGTGATAGGCGCACTCCACCGCGCGTCCATCGAAATGTCCGAGCGAAAGCGGATACGCGCGGTGCGGGCAAACATCGCGCAGCGCGAAGCTGCGGCCCTGCGTGTCGCGTCCCAGCACCAGCGGAATTTCCAACAATGTCGCCGTGGACAGCCGCCGCCCACGAACCTGCGAGCTCCGCAGCGCGGGATACCAGAAGCCCCACAAAAACTGGCCGTCCGCGGAAGCCGCAACCGGGGCGGCAGGCGATTGGGCGAGAGGCGCGTCCTTAGGGTCCATAAACACGGCGTATCGTAGTACAGGGGCCACCCGGCGGCAAACGTCGCGTCTGCCGTGCCTTATCGTCGAAAGACCCAAATATTTCTTCTGGGGCTGCCTTACCGGAGTCCCCTTTGCCTTTCTGCAGGCGTGCTTAAGAACTTTTGTAGCCTGCCACCTACGGTCGTTGCGAATCCCCTGCGGCGTTTGACACATCAAATCTTTGCAGCTATGGTTATTTCCGATTCTCAACGCATGTTCGCATCCTTCTATTAGCGATTCTCGCCCCGCCGGACCATCCGGCGATGTCTACCGTTCGCTTTCCACTCATTCATATGTCACCCGAATTCCGGCCCGTACGTGGCTGGCAGGATGCTCCGATGGCTTACATGACGTTGTACGAAAAGTTGCAGCAGATCGAAGTGAAATACGAAGAGCTGAACGCGCAGCTCTCCATGCCCGACGTCCACTCCGATTCCGCGCGCTACCAGAAGCTTGCCAAGATGCACTCCGAGTATTCCCAGATCGTCGAGAAATACCGCGAATGGAAAATCATCGAAGCCGACCTAAAAGGCGCCAAACAGCTCTTCGCCGAAAGCGACGACGCGGAAATGAAGCAGATGGCGCACGACGAGATGCGCTCGCTTGAGGAGCGCATCGCGGTGGTCGAGCAGGCATTAAAGCTGCTGCTGCTGCCCAAGGATCCCAACGACGAAAAGAACGTCATTCTGGAAATTCGCGCCGGCACCGGAGGCGACGAAGCCTCACTTTTCGCCGGCGAATTATTCCGGATGTATTCGCGGTACGCCGAATCGCAGGGCTGGCGCGTAGAAGTGCTGGAAAGCTCGGCATCGTCGATCGGCGGCACCAAGGAAATCGTCGCGGCGATTCAGGGCCAGAAAGTTTATTCCAAGCTGAAATACGAAAGCGGGGTGCACCGCGTGCAGCGCGTCCCCGCCACCGAACAGCAGGGACGCATCCACACCTCCGCGGCCACCGTGGCGGTGCTGCCCGAAGCCGACGAAATCGACATCAAGATCGAGGCCAAGGATCTGCGCGTCGACACCTTCTGTTCCTCAGGCCCCGGCGGCCAGTCGGTGAACACCACCTATTCCGCGGTTCGCATCACCCACATCCCTTCGGGCATGGTGGTCTCACAGCAGGACGAGAAATCGCAGATCAAAAACCGCGCCAAGGCCATGCGCGTCTTGCGCGCGCGCCTCTACGAAATGGAACAGGAAAAGCAGCACCAACTGATCGCCGCCGAGCGCCGCGGACAGATCAAGACCGGCGACCGCTCGGAAAAAATCCGCACCTACAACTTCCCGCAGAATCGCGTCACTGATCACCGCATAGGTTTGACCCTGCACCAGCTGAGCGACGTAATCGATGGCAAGCTCGGGCAGATGCTCGACCCTTTGGTTACCCATTTCGAATCCGAGCGCCTGAACGAAGAACTGAACGACAATTAACGCGCAGTTGCGGAGTCGGTCCGCTGCATGTCTACCCCCACCGCCCTACCGAAACTAATTCGCGACGCCTGGCGAGATGGTTTGCAGCGCCTGGAGGCGGCGGGCGTTCCGTCGCACGCGCTCTCCACCGAACTTCTGCTGATGCATGTGCTGCAACGCGATCGCGCTTGGCTCTACGCCCACGCCGGCGACGCGCTTGATCCGGCCGCGGCCGGCGAATATTTCCGCCTGCTCGATCGGCGCGCCGCCGGAGTCCCCACCCAATATCTCACCGGGCGCCAGGAATTCTGGGGGCTCGAGTTTGAGGTGGCCCCCGCTGTGTTGATCCCGCGGCCGGAGACCGAACATGTGGTGGAAGTCGCCCTCGATCGGTTGCGCGGACGCAAAGGTGAGTCCCTCCGAATCGCCGATGTTGGGACCGGCTCAGGCTGCATCGCGGTGGCCCTCGCCCACGAGTTGCCGCACTCCGAAATTTTCGCTACGGATATTTCGCCGGCCGCTCTGGAAGTTGCTGGTCGCAACGCTTCTCGTCACGCGGTGCCGGATCGCATTCACTTCATCGAAGGCGATCTGCTCAACCCAGTTCGATCCCAACTCTCCCCGCCCGAATTTCTAGACATGGTCGTCAGCAATCCACCCTACATCGGGCGCGGAGAGCAAGCGCAGCTCCAGCGCGAAGTGCGTGAACACGAACCGCACGCCGCACTGTTCGCTGGTTCCACGGGCGTCGAGCTGTACGGCCGCTTGATTGGCGAGGCGGAACAAGTGCTACATGAAAACGGAATCATCGTCCTCGAGCTTGGCCACAACTCGCTCGAACACGTCCAAACCATTTTCAGCGCCAGCCCGGCTTGGAGTGATATTGCCGTTCAAAACGATCTCGCGGGAATCGCTCGGGTCATCTCCGCCGTTCGCACCAGGCGTGCTAGGATTTCGACGGACCAACTATGAACCCACGCTCGTCCGGCGGCCGTCTGCGTGCCTGCCGCGCACTGATCTTCGACTTCGATTACACGCTGGCGGATTCCACCAAAGGCGTGCTCGAGTGCATCCGCTTCGCCTGCCGAGAGATGAATCTTCCCGAACCGGCCCACGACGCGATGCGAGCTACAATCGGCCACTCCCTGGCGCACGCGTTTACGCAGTTGACTGGAAAAACCGATCCGGCTCTTCAGCAGGACTACCGCCGCTTGTTCCTCCAGCACGCCGGAGAAGTGATCGTTGGCCTTACCACCCTCTACGCTGTCACAGCGCCGACCATGCATATTCTGCGTGCCGCGGGCCTGCGCCTGGCCATTGCTTCCACGAAAACGCGCAGCCACATCGAGGGAATTCTCGCGCACAACGGTTTGAGCGAATGCTTCGAGGTGGTTGTAGGTGGTAACGACGTGACCTTGCAGAAGCCTGCGCCCGAAGCCCTGGAATTGGCGCGCACGCGTCTGGGCGCCAGCGCGGCGGAAACAATCTACGTCGGGGACAGCATTGTGGACGCCGAAGCCGCCTTCCGAGCGGGCCTGGGATTTGTCGCCGTGCTTACCGGAACCACTAAACGCGAAGAGTTCGCTGCGTTCCCATCACTGGAGATTTTAGACAGCGTCGCCGAACTTCCCAGATTCTGGTAGCGGGCCCGGTCAGCTCTCCGACTTAATTTTCCGCAATGAATCCTGGTAAGGTGCGCGCGCCACTCCGCGTTCCGTAATTATCGCAGCGATCAATCGCGCTGGTGTCACGTCGAATGCGGGGTGGGCCGCGCGGACGTCCGGAGCCGTGCGCACTCCGGCGATGTGCGTCACTTCCTCGGCAGAGCGCTCCTCGATCGGGATTTCCTCGCCCGAGGCGATCTCGATATCCACGGTAGAAACCGGCGCAGCGACATAAAAAGGAATGTTGTTTTCGCGCGCCAGTACCGCCATTCCGTAGGTCCCAATTTTGTTGGCGGTATCGCCGTTGGCCGCGATGCGGTCGGCACCCACCACTACCGCGCCCACTTTCCCGGTCTTCAGAAAGTGTCCAACCATGTTGTCGGTAATCAGCGTGAGCGGAATGCCGTCCTGGTTCAACTCCCAGGCGGTGAGGCGCGCGCCTTGCAGGTACGGACGCGTTTCCGGCACCAGCACTTCGATCCGACGCCCCAACTCGATGGCCACACGAATCACTCCGAGCGCCGTGCCGATGCCGCCGGTCGCTAAAGCTCCGGCGTTGCACTGAGTCATCACACGGCCTTGCTGCGGCATCAGTACCGCCCCGAGCTCGCTGATCCTGCGGTCCGCAGCGCGCCGCTCTCGATGGACCTTGTGCGCTTCGGCGACCATCGCGGCGCCGATCGTCGCCACGCCTACGGTCGAGATGCCGGCCGCGCCGTCGCGACGCGCCGCGGCGCTGAGAGTTTCGAACTTCCGCTGGAATCGCTCGATCGCCCAAAAGAGATCGACGGCGGTGGGCCGGGTCCGCGCGAAAGTTTCGCAGATGGTCTGGAATTCCGACGTCAATGCATCGAGGCTGGCCGCCGCCGATTTTTGCACTCCCAAAGCGATACCCATCGCGGCGGCGATGCCGATGGCCGGCGCTCCGCGAATTTCCATTTCATGAATGGCTCGAGCTACTTCGCGGTAATCGGTGTAGGTGTGAAAGACAATTTCGGTGGGCAATTTTCGCTGGTCCAGCATCAGCACACCTTTTTCTGTCCACTCAATGGGTTCGACGTTATGCACGCAATTGGCTCCTGGCGGTGAGACGAGATCGGGAATCGAAATTTTAACGCAAAGCGACTACGGTACAAAACGCGCGGCATCCTCGGAATTTAATGTCCGAGCGGCAACGCCCGGTAGCCCAGCGGCGAAAGCAAAAATCCGACGGCCATGAATGAATTGTATCCGAGATGCAGCAGATAGCTGGCCACCACGCTCCGGCTCATGGCCCGCGCGTAGGTAAAGAAAATTCCAACCATCACCAGCATCGCGATTTGCACCCAGCCTCCCCATAGTTGTTGGGCATGCAGCAGGCCGAATAGCGTGCCGGTGAGCAGAACTCCTACTCCCACACCAAACGTGCGCGCCACCACTGGGTAAATGTAACCGCGGAAAATAGTCTCCTCGATCACGGGAGCTAAGAACACCGCGAGGGTCACGAACAAAAGCGCCGAGCGGCGATCCTGAAACATCTCCTGAATCGGCAATTCTCGCTGCGAGCTGTACGTGTTTGAAATGACCGAAACCAGGAAGGACAACAATCCGCCGCCCAGGACATACGCCGAGTACACCACGCTCTTGGGCGCCTGTCCCGTCTCCAGTGGCCTCCAACCCGCAGTTTGCCAAAACGGCCGGCGACGAGAGATGGCCAAACTGAACCACAGATAGCTCAGCAAGCACGCGAAAACTCCGATCTGCGTAAACAGAATCCACAGCGACCGCTCCATGCCAGGATTCTGCAACTGCGATGCGGTGACCCCTCTCGCAAAAAAAGCCCACGAGCAGACCACGCTCGCGAGCAGAGTAGACCCAATCGCAACCACCAACAGCAAAATCAGATCAAGCCAGCCCCAGGGCGTCTGAAAGTTTTCTCCCCAAGACGGACCATTCGCGGGCGTCGCAAGCTGCGGAATTGGATCGAATTCTCCACCCGCTTGGATCGACGAAATGCGGATTTCAGGGGTAGGTACAACGTCTGAGGAGTGTGCGCCGCCTGTTGCGCCTGTTGCAATCAAATCGTCGCGCCGCTCGTCCGGCAGTGGATTTTCGGGATCGGTTCCAGGGTTGTTCATGGTTTGTTTACGCGATAAGGCATCTCATGCGCACTTGGTGCTGACGAAGAGCACTGTAGCGGCACCGCGTCCAACGCGCAAGAGTGCCAGCGAGGGCGCAATTCCAGAGGGAAAGGAAGAGCGCGGCTACGCGGGGCGCGCGATGCTCGCGCCGTTCAGTGCCAAGGCCAACACTTGACCGGTGTAGGATTTCTTGTTCCGGGCGATTTGCTCGGGACTTCCTTGCGCCACGATTCGTCCGCCACCATCGCCACCTTCCGGACCCAGATCGATGATCCAGTCGGCTTGCTTCATGACGTCGAGATGATGCTCGATGATCACCACGCTATTGCCGAGGTCCACCAGGCGATTCAATACGTCCATCAGTTTTTTCACGTCATCGAAGTGCAGCCCGGTGGTGGGCTCGTCCAAAATGTAAATGGTGCGCCCGGTCTGGCGCTTGGAAAGTTCCTTGGCCAGCTTGGTGCGCTGCGCCTCGCCACCCGAAAGCGTGGTGGCGGATTGCCCCAATTGCAAATAACCCAGGCCAACATCCACCAGCGTCTGCAGCTTTTGCTGGATCGCCGGTACGTTCTGGAAAACCGGCAGCGCATCCACGATCGGCAAATTCAGCAAATCGGAAATCGACAATCCTTTGAAATGTACCGCCAGCGTTTCCGCGTTGTAGCGCTTGCCGCGGCAAACCTCGCAGGTAACGAAAACGTCTGGCAGGAAATTCATCTCGATGCGCCGCAAGCCGTCGCCCTGGCACGCTTCGCACCTCCCGCCCTTCACATTGAAGCTGAAGCGACCCGGCCGGTAACCGCGTTCGCGTGCTTCGGGCAGCATCGCGTACAACTCGCGAATCGGCGCAAACACACCGGAGTAAGTGGCGGGATTGGACCGCGGAGTGCGTCCAATCGGCGCCTGATCGATTTGAATTACTTTATCGATGAATTCCAGGCCGGTGATCGAACGATGCGCACCGGGTTTTTCGGTCGAGTCATAAAGTTCATGGGCCAAGGCGCGGTACAAAATGTCGTTGACCAGCGTCGATTTGCCCGAACCCGAGACGCCGGTGACCACCGTAAGCATCCCCAACGGAAAACTGACGTCCACGTTTTTTAGATTGTTGGCCGTTGCGCCAATCACCGCCAGCGTCTTTCCGCTGGCGCTCCGGCGCGTCTTGGGGACGGGAATGGTCACGGTGCCGGCGAGGTATTGGCCGGTGAGCGACGCGGGATTGGCGGCCACTTCCAGCGGGCTGCCCGCCGCCACCAAGTAGCCTCCCAATTTGCCCGCGCCGGGTCCGAGGTCCACCACGTAGTCCGCGCGGCGAATGGTTTCTTCGTCGTGCTCGACCACCAGCACAGTGTTGCCCAGGTCGCGCAACGTGGCCAGCGTGCCGAGCAACCGGCCATTGTCGCGCGCGTGCAATCCAATCGACGGTTCATCCAGTACGTACAGCACTCCGCGCAGCCGCGATCCGATTTGCGTGGCCAGCCGAATTCGTTGCGCCTCGCCGCCCGAAAGCGTGGCCGCGGAACGATCCAGGGTCAGGTAACCCAGCCCAACGTTCAGCAGAAAGTCCAAACGCTCGGCCACTTCTTGCAGCGGACGTTCCGCAATTGTTCGCTGACGCGGATTCAGCTTTTGCAACGTCAGCACCGTGGATGCCCGAGCCCGGTCCAACGGTAGCGCTGTGAAATCCGCGATCGAGAGCCCGCCCACCTTCACCGCCAGGCTTTCCGGCCGCAGCCGCCGGGTCTGGCAGGTTTTGCACGGCACCGGGGACATGTACTGGGTGAGCCATTCGCGATAGCTGTCGGAGGTGGTTTCCTCGAGGTTGGACTCCAGAAATTCTATGACGCCCTGAAACTCCAGGGTCTTGAGGCTTTTTCCGTTGGCATGGCTTCCGTACAGGATTAGATTCTGCGTTTTCCGCGACAACTGATCAAACGGCAGGCTCACGTCGAAACCGTGCGCCGCGCCCGCGAGCTTGATGGTGCGCTGTAACTGCGACGATCCTCCTCCGGGTCCCAAGCCGCCCTCGAATAGCGGCTTCGACCGGTCCACGATTACTTTCCCCGGATCGAAGTCGTACTTCGATCCGAGTCCATGACAATCCGGGCAAGCGCCAAACGGGGAATTGAAGCTGAACGAACGCGGTTCGAGCTGCGGCACCGATATTCCGCAGTCCGGGCAGGCGAGCTTTTCCGAAAAGACCAACTCGTCGCCGCCCACCACCGCCACCGTCACCAGTCCGTCGGTCAGCTTCAGCGCGGTCTCGATCGATTGCTCCAGCCGGGTGGAAATCCCGCTTTTCAGTAGCAGGCGATCGACCACGATTTCGATGGTGTGGTTCTTGCGCCGGTCCAGCGGGATTGGCTCATCGATATTCATCAGCTCGCCGTCGATGCGCGCCCGAAGGAAGCCTTGCTTGGCGTATTTCTCGAGGTCTTTCTTATATTCACCCTTCCGGCCACGGACCACCGGCGCGAGCACCATCACCCGGTCGTCCGGCCGCAGTCCCAGCACAGCCTGGACGATCTGCTCGGTGGACTGGCGCTGGATGGGTTTGCCGCAGTTCGGGCAGTGCGGCGTGCCGATGGAGGTGTAGATCACCCGCAGGTAGTCGTAAATCTCGGTGATCGTCCCCACCGTCGAGCGCGGCGACCGGGTGGTGGTCTTCTGCTCGATAGCGATTGAGGGCGAGAGGCCCTCCACCGAATCGACGTCCGGGCGCTCCATCTGATCCAGGAATTGCCGAGCGTACGCCGATAGCGATTCGACGTACCTCCGCTGCCCCTCGGCATACAGGGTATCGAAGGCCAATGAGGACTTGCCCGAACCGGATAGCCCCGTGACCACGGTCAGCGAGTTCCGCGGGATTTCCAGGTCGATATTCTTCAAGTTGTGTTGCCGGGCTCCCCGGACAACAATTTTCTTCAGGCTCATCAGTCCCAACGCGGTCCGACTCGTCCATGCCGGGCGGCAGAAAAATCCACAAGCAGTGTAACTTTCCAGCGTAGCAAGGCGCTTTCCGTGGGTCAAGTTACCAGCGCAGTTCGCGATCGCGGCGGTCGGGAAAGCACAAGGGCAGTGCAAGAAACGACGTTAGCCTTATCCAACGCGCGATGTGTGAATTGCTGCTGGAGTTGCCTCGCGTGGTTAATTAACTTGGAGGGCAACAGGGTCGCGGTTTTTAGCGACGCGTTCCGAATCGGGAATTCTTCGTCAGAACTGCGGCGTCACGGCATTTTTACTGGCGGCATTTCTTTTTTACCGCCACGCCAAAAAACAAGTCGTTGTGTTTCATCAATTTGATTTTGGTTTGCCGCGTGCAACGTAAATCAGCGTCGGGGGAAAGGAAGCCGAGGATCCCTTCGGGGATTGAGGGCTGGGCCGGCTCCTTCCCCCCGCTTTTTTTTGTCCTGTGGCCCCCGCAACTCCTAGCTTCCCTCTCGTTTTTTCCCGTTTTGGTACTGGTCACCCGTTCCTCTTCGTTTACTCTCCGGCTTGCAAAGTTCTGCGTTCCCCATTAGTCTTTTCGGGACGCGATCGCTCGCCCCGCATCTGGGCTCGATTCTTGCCAGCCGCTTCGCGCTGCGAAAAGTCCACGGTCCCAACAGCCCTGGGCGCGTTCTGCAAACAGCTCCCGAGCTTGGGGCGTGGTCCAATTGGTAGGACACCTCACTGTTAATGAGGACGGTGGTGGTTCGAGTCCACCCGCCCCAGC
>Ga0302326_10024127_pt1 | contig 12375 bp, 10 predicted proteins | sample Palsa_T0_3_FD_202264 | JGI IMG/M metagenome (GOLD analysis project Ga0302326, IMG submission 202264) | Peat permafrost microbial communities from Stordalen Mire near Abisko, Sweden - Palsa_T0_3 | ecosystem: Environmental > Terrestrial > Soil > Palsa > Peat permafrost | place: Sweden: Abisko...
CGGCCTCGGGGGCTCAGCAGAGTGAAGACCGTATAGACACGCCGACCTGACTTCCGTTCCGACTGTCCTAGGCAACCCTCGTAGTTCGTTGGGGGCCGATATGTCCGGCCAGCTGCATATGTAGTCGGTTGTGAGCTTCCGCCACTCAAGCCGCCCCCCGTATAGCCGTCGCCGGGCTCGATGTACAGCTCCAGGTTCCAAAACGCGCGTGTGCTCTGTCTACACCGCCACTTGGCGGTTATGGCGATGTTCCGCTGCCCATGAGGAAAGCTGAGGCGCGGTTTGGCCGCCCAGACCTCGCATCTAGGCCCAGCTGACGGATGTTCACCGTCAAGCGACTCGACCGCGCGTCGACTGACTTCGGGTTTGATCGCGTCTTGAAAGGCGCTGATCTCAAGCGTTTCGGCGTGCCGGACTACATGCTCCGGTCCCGATACCTGAAGTGAGCAGAGCAGCACAGATGTGCCGAGCGCCGCGTTGATGCCCAGCTGAAGTTCTAGACCCGACTTGCCGATCCCCCTTGAGCCCGCGATGGCGATCAGGTTGGCCTTTTGGAAGCCACCAAGCAGTTCGTCGAGCAGGGAGATGCCACTCGGGACACCGGTCAGAACCCCGGCCCCCCCTCCTATGCACCGCAGGCGTCCCGCGACGCCGCCGAGTGGTCACAAAACGCTGTGAGGTTCCCTTTGGTCAGCGAGTCGTAGATGATCCCACGCTTCAACCGAAGCGTTCCGGTCTCACCGACACGTGGTCTGGGCCCACTGCCACGTGCGCGTTCCATTCGACCACAGACGTGACGCGTATCGTCGCGGTAGCGCTCACGCGCGTGCCGCGGTCTGAAGACAACGTATAGGTGATCTTGTATACCGGCGTGACGCCGAGGGTGTCCGTCTCGGTCGCGACACCGGCGGCGTTGATCGCGAATCCGCCGTCGTGCAAATACCACGACCCGGCGAAAACTCCCGCCGAGGCCGCACGTGCGTCGGACGCTCGCGCATCGGCAACGCTCAGCAGCGCAGAAAGCGAGCGTTAGCACAGCCGATATCAACACCCCGCCAACAGCTCGGAGCCATCTCGCCGATGCCACGACAGGGCGAGGGTCTAGCTGCATTGCACGCCGAGGATGAAGTGAGCAGCGCCGCGCGCGAAGCGAACGCCGTACAGCGTGTTCGTCAGAGCGTAGCCCCGGAACGAACGGTGCTCGGCGCGACCGACCGGATAGTCAGCGGATGGAGAAGTGAGGACACAGTTCACGGCGCCATCGTCGCGGGCCGCGATTCCGATGTCGCAGGCTCTCGACACGCCGATGTCGTGCTTGCCGTAAATCCCATAGAACTGGTTGGTAGGACATGAACCGTTAAGCCGAGGAGGAGCCGCCGCCCCAGCCAGCGTGGCGCGTGCGACCAGCGCCGCTAGGCAAAACGTCGTAAGTGCGATTGCTATCACACGCATCGTCCCACTCGATCTGATTGTTCGGTGGCCTATCAAGATCAGCAGATCCCTTTGCTCGGATCAGCCTGGGAGCTGGACCTGGATCCGTTTCCGGCCAGAAGTGCAGTCGGCCGTGTCGCCTGGGCTTGCGTATCCGGGGCTCTCTGGATGCGGAATTCGACAAAGGAACCCTAGCGAAGCGTGGCAACCAGGCCCTGTCAAGTTTGCGCCCTTACACGGTCCGCCCGAATAGATGACCTCCTTTACCACGCGAACTGCTTTAGCGCATGCGATCCCGGTCACCCGGAACGAGAGCGGACCAGCGTCACCTTCGACCATTAGTCCATCCGTTCCCGTGCAGGTTCTCGTGGCGGCATGCTCCGCAGTTGACGCCACCCTTTGCGAAGAGGCAACCGGTGCCACCAGCAGGAACGATGCCACTGCCAGTAGTCCGACCAGAGCTCTACTACCCAGCGCGACAGGTCTCATTGGCCTCTCCCATCACTATCCCAAGTGCCACGGCCGTCAACCCAGCAGCCCTCGACACCCGAATGCAGGCATCCTAACGCGAAACTCTGGTCCACGCCTAGTCTTCCCAGGCGGCCTGGCCACGATCTTTGTCGCCCGATCGCATTCGATCGGAGCCGCCGATATTACGTCGCTAGCGGTCCGCGTCAATTGGCCGAAATGCCTACTGGCGCAATCGTAGTTGCTGTCCACGTCGAGCGGCACTAGCCGCCGCTTCACACGGACCCTCCGAGGACCCTGCGTGAGCGGGTACCGGTGTTCCCATTGCGTTTGCGATGTGCGCCTGCACGGTACGGCGCGAGCCGCCAAAGCGATCGGCAATCTCCTGGTCGCTAGGCCATGGACGAGCATACCGATTACGTCGATCTCACGCTTGGAGAGCTGGGGCGGAGGAGTCGTCATCGGTCAGAGAACCTAGGTACCGGCGGTGCACCTCCGGCGTGATCAGCGGCCCAAGTTGCCCCGAACATCTCGCTGCGACGGGGCTGCGCATCCCCTATGGTGGCCCGGATGCACTCGACGAATGTGCCGCTGGAACGCGTCGCCACCGCCTGGCAGCCGCGTTGCGAGATGCCACCCAGCCTCACTCGCCGCGCGTTTGTCCGTGGGGCCACCGTCGCCGCCCTTGCTTTTGCCGTGGACGGATGTGGAACTGGCGCCACCGATCGGGCCAGGCGGACCGTCAGGCCAGTACGCCGCATGGCGGAATCCGCGCCGCCAGTGCCTCGGACGCTGGCAGAGGCGATTCGCGGGCCAGTCATTAGCCGATCGTCTCGCGGATTTGCGCAAGCTGCGCACGTCTACAACGAGCGTTTTGACGGCGTGCTTCCTTACGCAGTGGCGAGACCGCTCGATGTCGACGACGTCAGCGGCGCGGTGCGCTGGGCCGCCGCCCACGACATGCGGCTTGTGGCCCGTTCGGGAGGCCACAGCTATGCCGGGTATTCGACCGTGTCCGACGGGGTGGTGCTAGATCTCCGCCTAATGCGGTCGATTCACGTCGACGCGACCACCGGCACGGCCACGATCGCTCCTGGCGCGCAGCTGATCGATATTTATTGGGCCTTGGCTCGTCAGGGCGCGACGCTCCCGGCCGGCTCTTGTCCTTCGGTGGGAATCGCCGGTCACGCGCTCGGTGGAGGGATGGGCCTCGCCGGCCGCGCTTTCGGGCTCGCGACCGACAATCTGATCGAGGCTCAGCTTGTAACCGCCGATGGCGCCATCCGCACGGTCAATCGCAGCACCGACCCAGATCTTCTTTGGGCATTGCGCGGCGGGGGAGGCGGGAACTTCGGCGTCGCGACCGCGCTGAAGTTTAAGATTCACCGTGTCCCCGTCAGCGCGGCGTGGTTTTCGATCTCGTTCCCTTGGTCTACCGCTGCCGATGCTCTCGCTGCTTGGCAGATGTGGGCGCCGAGCGCCGCCAATCAGCTGACGTCCGTTCTCTCGCTCGACGCTGGTGGCGGCACTACATCCGTTGGCGTGGTCGGCCAGTATCTTGGACGGCAGGCGGATCTCGCGACACTCCTCGCGCCTCTCAGCGGACTTTCCGGCGCGAGTGTGAGCAGCGGTGGCCAGGACTACTTCAGCCTCCAGCTTCACTGGGCGGGGTGCTCGCAACAGTCGCTCGCCTCTTGCCACACTGAGGGCACCCGGCGCGGCGGGACGCTGCCGCGTGCGAGTTTCGACGCGAAGTCCGATTACGTTTCACGTCCGTTGTCGAACGAGGCGCGGTCGGTGCTCGTGGCTGCCATGGAGTCCCGCCTCGCACAGACGGGGTCCGGAGCCATACTGTTCGACAGCTACGGCGGTGCAATCAACCAGATCGCGCCTGACGCAATGGCGTTCGTGCACCGAAGCTCCCTGTGCTGCATGCAGTACCTGAGCTACGGTGGCGGCACAGCATGGCTTGAGTCGACCCACGGGGCCATGCGCCCGTACGTCTCCGGCTATGCCTATCAGAACTATATCGACCCGGCGCTGACCGACTGGCGCCACGCATACTACGGGTCCAACTATTCCCGCCTTGTTGCCGTCCAGGGCGAGGTGGATCCCGAGCACTACTTTCGCTTTCCCCAGGCGATCGGCAGCTGACCGGCGTCGGGGCCCGAGACTGGCGGGACCGGCACCAGGCGGAGCCGACGGCGCGCGGTCTCGCCAGAGCGTGCCACCGGCGTCCTTGTGCCCGCGCGGTCTGCTGGGCGTGTGTCGGCCGGCGGATCCGCGCGCGAATACGCTCCGGGCCGCTGCTACATCACGCCGGCGGCAGCTAGCAGCGCTCGGTTCTGCGTCTTCGCCAGCTGGTGCGCATCCACCGCTGCCCAGATCCACACGATGGGCAGCAGCACGAAGCCGACTGCGACGAGGATCAGGACGGCGCTGACGAGAGCCGCGCAGAAGAACGCGGCCCCTCTTCCGACGCGGCCGCAGTAGACCTGGCCTGCGCCGGTCCACAGCAGCGATAGGAGGACGGCGACTCCGGGCGACTTCGAGTTCATCGCAAGCGCCGCGGCGGCGACGCCCGGACTTGCGTTCCCGGTCGCGACTCCGCATCCCGTGCAGATAACAGCCCGCGGGTCGAGCTGAGTGCCGCATGCCCTGCAGAACGTGCGCTCGCCGACGGGTTGCTGGACTATGGCCGTGGACGGAAACGCGGGAGGAGGTGCTGGAGGGACTATGGGCGGGGCGGGATACCCCGCGGAAAACACAGGCCTCGCAGCCTCAGCCGGGCCCGGCGGCAAATCGTCGAGTGTGATCTCTAACTTGGGCTTGCGCCGAGCTGGCGGCATCCCACCAGGAGCGTCGTAACTCATGCGATACCCCCCCATCCCAGCTTCAGTGTTTAGGACTTGGCGTAGACTACCAATCTCGCATCTGCTTTTCCTCCTCTTTACTAAATGCGTCGGCCTCCGATACCGGTTCGCCGTCGCTACCAACAGATTCCTACCGGCTGGCCGCTGGTCGACGGCCGCTCGCGCCCTCTCTGGTCGACACGTGGTGCTGCGGCTCGCCGCTTTGAGAGTGCTGCGGGGACCGCAGTGAACGCGGAACTCCTGCGCGCGTTGCGGCCGCGGCGATGACCACTGCATCGTCGGAGCCGGGAAGCGCTCACGAGCAGACTTTCGGTCGTGAAGACGCTATCGCAATCCTTGTTTGGACTCCGCGCTGCTCGCTACCGCGCCGTTGACCGCCCGTAGCCGACGGTGACGTGGCGTCAGCCGGCGAACGATCGGGGTGTCGCTCAGGGACGAGCGATCTAGCTAGGTCCCTGCGCCGGCGATCGGCGACAGACGTTACGGACGATGAGACCGCGGGGCTCGACCCCCCGTCGTTCAGGACCGCAGAAAGATGGGCAGCCGCTGGCGCAAGATGACCGCCGTAGCGACGCAAAAGGAGACGAGGACGTACATCGCGGCGAGCGCGGGCAGCGAAAAGAAGCTGTGGCCGTAGCGGCTGACGCTCGCGAAGACCGGATCCTGGGCGATTCTGGCGTTCATGTGGACAGTGTTCCCCACCCCGGCGAACGCCCACTGCGCGACGATCACTTTAGACAGCACCTTGAGCACGACGCCCATCTGGTGCACGGGCATGACCGACCCACCGAACAGCAGTTGCGGGATCAGGATTAGTGGGATGAAGCTTGCAGCTTGGTCCTCGCTTCTTACCGACACGGAGACGAGCAAGCCCATGCCAACTCCGACCCAGGTGGTCAATACCAGGATGATCAGGACCCCGATGACGGTTCCGCTCGGCTCGTGTAGCGGTCGCAGCGCCAGCACGATGAGCGTGAGAACAACTGTCTGTATCCCGGTGAGCGTGCACAGCACGGCGAACTTGGACAGCATGTAGGCCGGAATGCGGACTCCGACCGCCGTCTCTCGTTGCACTACGGCCCGCTCCTTGACTATCTCTCTCGCGGATGCGAGTGCCCCGAACCACAGAGCGACGGTCACCAGGAGGAAGAGCAGTTGGGCGCTCAAGCCTGCCGACATTGTCTCGCCGGGTCCGTGCACGAACACTTCCCTGCTGAACAAAAGGGCCATCAAGAGAGCCAGAACCGGCACTTGGGCTCCGAGGATCGATAGATTCCGGGTGTCTCGCGACAGGATCCGGAGGCGTCGCCTGATTAGCGTGAGAGCTTGCGGAGCTATGGGGCGGTTGGGCTGCAGGCGGCGTGCAGTGGGAGGCGGGGGCATCGCCTCGAGGTGGTGCTGGCCCGTCTGCTCAAACTGACGGGACCAAGCCTCCCCCCCGCGTCGTTCAAGCGCCATATACAGATCGTCGAAGTGCTCGACCTCGAAGAATCGCAGCGCTTCGTCGGGCGGTCCGACGAAGCACAGATAGCCACCTTCGCCCATCACGACGATCTTGTCGCACAGCCGCAGGCTGCGCGTTGCGTGCGTCACCAGCAACGTCGCCCGGCCGTGCTCGGCGAGGCTTCGGAAGAGGAGCATCAGCCGCAGCTCGAGTCCAGGATCGAGACCCGTTGTGGGCTCGTCGAGGAATAGCAACCCTGGCTGGCTGATCAGCTCGGTAGCCACGCCTGCACGTTTTCGCTGTCCGCCGGAAAGGTCGGCGATGCGCGAGTCCGCATGCGCCGTGAGACCGACCTCGTCGAGGACGCGCGCTACGGCAGCCTGACGGTCCTCTGGCCGCATGTCTTGCGGCAGACGGAGCTCGGCTGCATATTCGAGTGCTTCGGTGACCGTGAGATAGGAATGGACGATCTCATCCTGGGGAACGTAGCCTAGGTCGCCGAGGCGGGCCTGCACGGGGTCTCCGTCGACGGTGACCCGTCCTCCGGGAATGCCGTAGACGCCGCAGAGGGACTTCATGAGCGTGCTCTTGCCAGCTCCACTCGGGCCGATTACGGCGACGAGCTCGCCTGGGCGCATCGTCAATGATGCCGGCCGCAGGATCCTCTTCTCGCCGACGTCGTAGTAGACGCCCTCGGCGTCGAGCCGCATCCCGAGTCCGGACTCGCGCTGCTGGAGCAGCTGGCCGTCAAATACCAGACGGAAAGGACCTATTGCGATCTCATCTCCGGTTTTGAGGAAGCTCCGCGTGACCAAGCGTCCGTTGATCCGGAGCCCGCCTCCGCCACGGGACAGATCCTTGATCCGTGCCCCGCTCTCGCCGGAGACGATTTCGGCATGTACCGGCGACACGGTGGGATGATCGAGAACGATGTCGTTGGAGGAATCGCGGCCGAGCTGTAGACGCGCTCGATCCATTCGCAGCTCCGACTGAAGGCGCGGGATCTCGATCGGCGGTAACGGCGCGTTCTCAGTGGTCACGAAGTACAGGACTTCGTCCCCGATCGCGATGCTGTCACCGCTGCGGAGCGGGCGCGAGCCACTGGCGAAGTGATCGCCGTTGACGTAGACGCCCGTACGCGACCCAAGGTCCTTGATCCATGCCTTGCTCGCCGAAGCGTGGATGCGAGCATGCTTTGGCGCGACCAACCCGCTCATCAGTTGGACATCACAATCTTGATCACGTCCAATGAGCAGGCCCTTACGCGGGACGGAAATCCGCTGATCTCCCGACAGCACCGCCGCCCGACGGAGTTGTACCTCGTCGGGGCGATGAAGCTGCACGCCTTCAGCACCACGCGGGCGCAAGCTGATGTCAAAGTCGTCGGCCATCAGGTCCGTCGTATGCCGCTGCCCCGGAAGTTAACGCTGTTCGATCTAGCATCCACAGTCGTCCAAAATCAAGAGTCTTTGCTGTAGTATGTCGCGCGTAGGCGGGGCAATGTCGAGAAACCTGGGGAGCATCGTTATCAACGAGAGGGCATTCGCGTGAGTTCGCCTCGGCTGCGTCGGTTGTCGGCCGATTTTGAATCGGTGCGGGGCGAGTTCTCGGGCCATCCATATGTGCACGTGACGCCGCTTGGCCCGAATCGCCCTCCAGAGGCGTATCGAGTGGTTTACCGGCTGCACGGGCTGCATTTGCAGGGCGACCAGCCCGTAGCCGTCAACCATCACGAAGTTGAGATTCATCTTCCTCTTGGCTACCCGCGCGAAAAGCCGATGTGCACGCCGCTGACCCCGATCTTCCATCCGAACATCAAGGATTACTACTGCATTCAGGACTACTGGGCTGCGGGGCAGTCGCTGGTCGACACGATCGCGAAGATTGCGGACATGATCCAGTACCGCGTCTACAACACCGCAAGCCCGCTCGACGCTATCGCCGCGCGCTGGGCTCTGCAGAATCCGACGCTGTTCCCCATTGGCAACGTGGTTGTGGGGGTGCCGGAGGTCGAGATCCTCCTCGGTCGTCACCGCGAGGTCGCAGTTGCGGAGATAGAAGTTGAGACGCCCGAGCTCCCGAGCGTCCTTGAGCCTGCGCTGGTCGTCAACCTGAGACGTGGGGTCGGTGATGACTGACGGGGAGCGCCGCCGGCTTGTCATCTCCGAGGATGACCTCGCCGGTCAACCTGCTTCCCCTCCCCCGCCCGGACCACCGCCGCCCACTCACCCGCCGATGCCACCCGTGTCCGCACAGGCTCAGAGCTTCCCAACCGTCCAGGGAGTCGGCTCACCTCCTCGTCCGGTGTCCGTGGGCCCTTCGCCGACGTTTTCGAGCGTGCAGCCACCGGCCCTGCAGTTCTTGCGGACGGTCCAGGGACGAAACATCGCGGCGGCCGCAACTGGCATCACTGTTGGCTGGGCGGTTTGTCAGATCACGGGGTTTGGGCAGATACCGGGACTGTGGACCCCAACTACGAAAGTCGGACTGGATGCGACCACCGCCGCCTGGACCGCTGTACTCGGCGCTATCTTTGCCGTCGTCTACGCCGGGTGGGAGCACATACTCGCCCGTAGCTGGGAGGGCGTGCGGCTCGTCAGCATTCGTGCCGTATCGTGGGGTCTCAGTCTCGCCTTCATCGCCGGGTTCATCGCACAGGCGGTCTATCTGCATTTCTACCTGCAGATCGTTCGAACCCTCACGTTGACGGATCTCGCAACCCTCTCGTCGAACATCAAGTTCTATCTTGCAAGGTCGTTGGCGTGGGGACTGTTTGGCGTTGGGATGGGCGTCGCGGTCGCTGGCGGACTTAAGTCGACGGACAAGCTCGTCAATGGCGTCATTGGCGGCGGCATCGGCGGAGCGCTCGGCGGGATCGTTTTCCAGTATGCGGGCTTCCATATCCAGTCAAATGCCGTCGCACAACTTGTCGGCCTGCTCGTGGTGGGCTCGGGGATCGGGCTTGCGATCGGAATCGTCGAAAAGGCGCGCCGCGATGCGTGGATCCAGGTGACTGGTGGTCCCATGGCGGGTAAGGAATTCATCCTCTACGGCGCCGACGCGACCGTTGGCAGCTCACCGAAGTGCGACGTCACCCTGATCAAGGACGTTGCGATACAGCCGTTCCATGCGGTGATTCGCACGGTCGACGGCGCCGGCGGCCAGAGGCGGGTCCTAGACGCTTACGAAGGATGCACGGTCGCCGTCAACGGACAGCCTTCTGTTCACCATCTCCTGCATTCCGGCGATTTCCTCGCGATCGGTAGCACGATGGTCGGCTATTCCGAACGTGCCGCCTCGCCCTGACCCGGACGATTACGTTCAAGCAATGCAACCCCGAGGAGGACATGCTCCGTGGACATCGTCGTCGTAGACGCGACCGGCAATAAGACCGAGGAGGCATCCGTGCCGCCAACTGTGGCTAGCGGGCGGATCATCCAGCGACTTGTTGAGCTCATGGAGCTGCCGGCGGTGGGTCCTGATGGGCAGCCACTGTCCTACAAGTTCCATCACAAGCAGAGTGGCCGCCAGATCGCGGACGAAGAGACGCTCGAGGGGGCTGGCGTTCACGACGGCGACGTCTTACGCCTGGTTGCTGAAATCACGGCCGGCTAGCCGCGTTGACCAGACGGCACGACCACTTGCAGGTCGACATCGACGCTGAAGACGGCCGCTACCACCGACAGGAACTCATCTCCTGGTGGGATCAGGCCCGCTTGGCTCGCGCCAAGGTGCTCGTCGTCGGTGCTGGCGCGCTAGGTAACGAGCTCTTGAAGAACCTCGCCCTGCTCGGGGTCGGAAACGTCGTTGTCATCGACCTCGACAGCATCGAGAACTCGAATCTCTCTAGGTGCGTGTTATTCCGCGAGGCGGACGAGGGACGCTACAAAGCTGAGGTCGCTGCCGAAGGCGCTCGAGCGCTCAATCCAGCGCTGCAGATCGGATCGGTGGTGGGCGACGTGCGGGTCGACCTCGGGCTCGGGGTCTTTGAGGCCGCGGACATCGTGCTTGGCGGCCTCGATAATCGCGAGGCCAGGCTTCACATCAACCAGAGCTGCTGGAAGGTCGGCACCCCGTGGATCGACGGGGCGATCGAAGGGCTGCTCGGGGTCATGCGCGTGTTCGTCCCGCCGGCAAGCGCCTGTTACGAATGTACGATGAATGAGCGTGATCACCAGGCGATAGCAGTGCGCAAATCCTGCGCGCTGCTTACCCGGGAGCAGATGCTGGCCGGAATGGTCCCGACGACGGCGACCACGGCGAGCGTGATCGCCGGGATGCAGGCTCAAGAAGCCATCAAGCTCCTGCACCGCGACCGCATCGAGGCCGACTTCGCCGGGCATGGCTTTGCCTATAACGGACTGACCCATGATTCTTACGTGGTCACTTATCGGTATCGGGAGGACTGTCTCAGTCACGACAGCTACGATCTCACCGCAGCCGAGTCGGCCAGCGCTGCCATGACCTTTGAGGACTTGCTTGAGCGAGCTGGGCAGCATCTCAAGGATCCTGTCCTGGATCTGGAGAGGGAGATAGTGCTCGCTTTCGACTGTAGTGAGTGTGGACCGGGCGATCCGGTTCGCAGGCCGGTCGAGCTCCTCTCGGCACGGTCGGCCGTGTGCCCGGGCTGTGGCGTGAACCGCAAGCCCCGTCTGACTCACTCCGTCTCTGCCGACGACGAGGAGCTGCTGGCTCTGACGCCGGCTGATCTCGGCCTTCCACGATTTGATGTCATCACCGCCCGGGTAGGAGCGATTCGACGCCACTTTCGACTCGAGGGGGAGCTCGACGCTTTCGAGGAGCTCATGCACGGATGAACAGCCTCGGTGTGCCCGGTTTAGATCGCCGCCTACGTGACGCCATCTACGACCATGTCTTCGAGAGCGACGATCACGAGGTTGGCGGAGTGCTCGTCGGGCATCTCGGCAGTGGCTCCCTCCCCGTCGTCACTGGTTCGATCGCAGCGCTCGAGGCCGATGAGCGACGCGCGAGCGTCACCTTCACCCACGACACCTGGTCCGGCATCCATGAGACACTGGAACGCGACTTTCCGGAGCAGCAAATCGTGGGCTGGTACCACAGCCATCCGGGGTTCGGGATCTTCCTCTCAGAGTACGACCGCTTTATCCACGGAAACTTCTTCTCCGATCAGCGACAAATCGCGTACGTGGTAGATCCGCACGCTGGCACCGAAGGCGTGTTTTGGTGGCACGACAATGAACTGACCCTGCTGAAGGAACAGCCCACTAGCCGGATCGGAACGGACGGCGCGGGCACCAGACCCGAAAGGGCGGCTGCGATCGGCGCGCGTCATCGCTCCAAGCCAGATCGCCTGAGGTACGGCACCGGCGCCGCCGTGATCGTGCTGTTGATCGCTCTCGCAGTCGCTCTCGTCTCGGCGAGCGGATCCACGCCGACGGTTCGCCATGCGGGATCGCATCGAACGCGCTTGGGTGCACACACAAGCAATGGGCGTGCTGCACGTGCCCGCGGGACGCATCGAGGCACCGTTTTGACAACGACGCTCGGCGACACACGAAACCGGGACAGCGGGCCGACGGCCACCCGTCAGTCAGGCTCGATCGGTCCGGCGCCGCCAACGTCGAGCTCAGGCGGGACCGCGACCTCACGTTCGGCCCCGACGACAACTCCGGTTCTGCCCGCAGCAAATCCGCAGACGAACCCGACCGCGACGACACGCGCGCCGGCTGGCTAGCCTCAGTACCGACATGGGGTCCAGCGTTCGACTCACCAGGAAGGCCGCGAACGAGCACCGACATCGCGGTCTTGGCTGGCTCTCGCTGGCTGGCCTAGTGAGCGTGGTGCTCGTGCTCACCGTCTCTCAGCTCATCCTGCCGGGTATCGCCACCCACCGTTTGGAGAGCTCGCTCGCGCGCAACGGCCAGGACGTGCGTGTGTCACTGTCCGCATTTCCCGCCGTCGAGCTTCTCTTCGGCCAGGCCAACACGGTAGTTGTGCATATCCGCAAGCTCACTTCTCGCGCCTCGCGGGTCGGCAATCTGCTGGCTCGCGCTCAAGGGGTAGGCACGCTCAATGCCACGGTCGGCGAACTCGACACGCATGGTCTCATCCTCACCGATGTGTCCCTCGAGAAGCGCGGTGGCACGATCACCGCGACCGGGACCGTGACGCGGGCGG
>Ga0302326_10024128_pt1 | contig 12375 bp, 9 predicted proteins | sample Palsa_T0_3_FD_202264 | JGI IMG/M metagenome (GOLD analysis project Ga0302326, IMG submission 202264) | Peat permafrost microbial communities from Stordalen Mire near Abisko, Sweden - Palsa_T0_3 | ecosystem: Environmental > Terrestrial > Soil > Palsa > Peat permafrost | place: Sweden: Abisko...
CAGGTTCTCGCCACACCCCCCGGCCGCGGCGCGAGTCGACCCGGCCCTGTGGCGAGAACCTGGTCACCACGGCGGATTTCTCGCCACACGGGGGCACGGCCACTCGACCAGCAGTCCGATTGGGACCGACCGCGACCTTCAAATCCAGTGGCACCCCTCCGCCGGCAACCTGCCGGCGACCCGCCCGCTACCGCTCGATCTCATCGGCGGAGTCCGAGCTCCGTCCCTCCAGCGAGCACCACCCCCGCACCCGCGGCGGCAGCCGGTCGGCCCGAGAGCCAAGCTGAGCCCCGGCCAGACGCACCACCTGATGACGCGTCGCCGCCGCCAGCGTCGCCGCACGCTGCGACGGGGGCACCTGCGCAGCCCCGAGCTCACGCCACTGCGCTCCGAGCTCCCCCCGCAACCCCCGCGCCATCACCCGCGGATCCGACGACTCCCGCCAGCCGTAGACCTCAAGCAGCCCACGCCACTCGTCAAACGCCCGACGAAACTGCTGCAGCGTGGTGTACTGGTGCGAATGCGTCACGGCCGCATCCGGTAGGAACGCCTTGGCGTAGCCGGCGCGCATGACGTCGAGGGCCAGGGCCTGATCCTCGGCGTAGGCGACATCGCGAAACGGCACCTGTCGCCACACGTCGCGGCGCAGGCAGGCGTTGGCATCGGTGAAGAAGGTTCGACGGCCGAACAGCTCGCGGGCCGGCAGCCCGCGCTCCTGCGCCTGCAGGCGGTCGATCCGCGGACGGCCGTCGGGCGCCAGCGAGGCGAACCACCGCTCGAGCTCGCGCGCGGTCTGGGCGTCAACCCCCGGACGGGGTCGGTAGGGCCCGAAGACGAGCGCGACGTCATCGGCGAGCCCAAAGCCCCCGAGCAGACGGGCCAGCCAGCGGTCATCGCTCGGCTCGGCGTCCTGGGTCAGCAGCGCGACATGCTCGCCCTGGGCCTCCGCCATGAGCAGGTTGCGCGTCGGTCCGTGGGCGAACCGCTCAGGCGCGATCGGCAGCACCCGGGCGCCGTGACGTTGGGCGATCGCCTGCGACCCGTCGCTCGAGCGCGAGTCACACACCAGCAGCTCGACCTCGTCGTCGACCGTCTGGCGCCGCACGGCGCCGAGCACGCCGTCCAGCGTGGCCGCGCCGTTGCGCACCGGGAGGGCAACCGTCACCGTCACGGCGCACCGTCACGGCCGGACGAGCTCAACCCAATCCACCGTTCGACCACACAACGTCCGCCAACGCGAGGTCGGAACCGTCACCAGCGTCGCCGGCGCGTCCCGCTGGACGGCGACGTCACCGAGCGTGCCGGTTGCGCCGGCTCCCGGCGCGAAGTGACGACGGCCGGCCGGGCGCACGACGCGCAGGACATGCAGCCCGGGCGCCAGCTGCACGGTGGCTGCCGGCAGCCACTGATCGGCCGACTGTTCACCGCTGACGCTCCCCACCGTGCTGCCGTCGACCTGCACCTTCAGCGTGGCCGGGAACGATCCCAGCACCCACACGGTGTATCGCCCGCCGCTGACCGAGACGACCCCGCTCGCGTGCCCGGGGGTGGTGGTGACGAGCGTGTCGGGGTCGCCCGGCTCCAGCCCCCAGCCGAGTGAGCGGTCGTTGGCCTGCAGCGTGCTGAACTGGGCCGTCTCCGGCCTGAGCGACACGGCGAGCTGGCTGCCCGTCGGTGCGCCCCGTACGAGGCCGCGCAGGTCAACACAGCTGAGGGTCGCGGCACTCGCCTGCGCGAGTTGCACGGGCAGGTGACGGAGGACCGTCGGCGTGCTCGTCCGCACCCAACCGACGTAGTAGGCGTTGGTGTAGGCCAGGCGGTAATTGGCCGGCGGGCGGCTGGCCGCGGGCGAACGCCGCAGCACGATGTTCGGAAACTGCTCCACCCACGACAGCGGCAGATCGTCGAGGTCGTAGGCATGGCCGAAGAAGTCGACCGGGTAGCGCAGCTTGTACTGAACGGGCGTGAGCGCCTCGTCGGGCTGGTCGACCTGGGCGCGATCGCCGAAGTACTTGGCGAATTCGTCGCTCTCGTTCCACAGCACCAGTCCCCGGCCCACGAAATGATCGGCCATCTGGGACATCGCCTGCATTCGCCCCGTCGGGGCGACGTGATCGTTGTGGTAGGCGAGCAGGTCGGAAGCGACGATCGCCACGGCAATCACGACCCCGATGACAGCACCGATCCGTCGAAGTCGACCGGGCAGCGAGAACAGCGCCAGGCCGGCGACGAGCACCACCGCGGGACTCGCGATCGCCAGGAGCTTGCCCTGCGCGTACGGGCTGATGCGGGGAAACACCACGACCAGCTCCAGTCCGATCGTGCCGAGCAGCAACACGATCCCCGTCTGGCGGCGACGCACGCCACCGACCAGCGCGAGCAGCAGCGCCAGGAGAACCACCGCCGAAGCGATGGCCGTCAGCACCCCAGCCGGCTCGGGCGCGATCGCCAGGCGAAAGTCTCCGCTCAGCCACACGCCACTGATCTGACTGAGCGGCAGCGCCCGGGCGAGCTGACCGAGCTGCGCGCTCGAGGCCGGGCCGCTGCCGACGGCCTGCGCGGCCGTGGCGACCGCGTAGAAGCGCCGAATCGTCGCCTCGGCCGGAATCGCCAGCAACGCGGTCAAGACCGCTCCGGCGACCAACGGTGCCACCCAGCGCCGATCGGGCAGCCGGCGCGTGCGCAGCGCCACCTCGACCCCGAGGAACAGGACGAACGCTCCGACGTAGGGCAACGCGGCGGCGTTGTAGGTGGCGAGCATGGCGGCGACCGGAAAGGCGACGAGCACCGCCGCGCGCAGCGCGGCATGACTCACCCACTGGCCGCCGGCGGTCCGGTACCAGCACCGCCGATCACCGCCCGCCTCCGGCTCCGGCCCGCCGCGAATCGGGACGGCCTCGAGCACCTCCCGACCGAGTGCGAAGGCACAGCACAGCGTCACCACCACGCCGATCTCCTTGAGCTCCCCCTGCATCGCGTACTGGAACGTGAGGTTGGCCGACATCGCGATGAACCCCAGCAGGGCCGCCACCGGTCGCGACACGATGCGCGCGGCGACCGTGGCGAGCGCCACCGCGCCGATGGCGGCCAGTCCCGCGAGGTAGCCCTGGTACACCACGGCCACCGACGCGCCGAGGGTTCCGCTGACCGTGGCGAGGAGGGCGTGCGTCCCGAGCGGATAGCCGACCGACAGGTAGTTGTCGGTGGTCGTTGTCGCGGTGCTCGGCGGCTGAGTGACGATGTGCGTGCCGAACGACTGCATGTGCTGCGCGAGCAGCATCTCAAAGCCGGTGTCGTTGTCGAGGTTGTAGCCGGCCCAGGTCCAGTGCCCCGCCCCGATGAGCGGGAGAATGAACAGCAGGTACGTCACCAGGCCGGCGACCCCGGGCCAGCCGGGGTTCAGACGCGAGCGGATCCCGCCGTCGGCGAACACCACCCCGGCCACCGCAACCGCGACCAGCAGCGCGATGCTCGGTCCGTCGCCGAACCCGAGCCCGTATCCCGGGTACACCAGCGCGAACGCCACGCACAGCCCGAGCACCAGCACGAGCGCGTTGCCGAGGCGGACCCGCAGCAGGCGTTCGATGGCCAGGCCACAGCCCAGGCTCGTCGCCCACATGACGAGCCCCACCCCAGCCATCGACATGACGTTGTCATACACGCCGGCGAGCCGCTCCCCGGGCTGACCGGATCAGTCGTTGCGGCGCAGGCCGAGAATCGAGAGCAGAAACGACGTGAAGAAGATCTGGATCCCGACGACCACGAGCGTTCCGCCGATGACGGCTTCGTACTCCTCGGACAGCGAACCGAACCCCCGGGAGATCCAGGTCCCCACGATGATCGCCCCCATGATGACGCCGACGAGGATGAACAGCCCGCCGAGGGCCAGACCGTGTTCGAGCCGCAGACGCGCCCGCATGCGATCGAACCACGGGTCCTTCTCGTTCATGAAGTAGGTGCCGTAGGCGTGCGCGCACAGACCGAGACCGAGCACCTGGGTGCCGACGATCATCAGCAGCGTCCCGCCGATGAGGGTGTGCAGCCCCCAGGCGCGGCCGAAGAAGTTCACGCCGGCCCCGACCAGCACGACGATCAACGTGCCGAGACCGGCCAGCGTGACGCCCGGCACGACGAACAGGTAGTTGGGGCTGTGGACGAGCAGGAAGCGCAGGTGACGCCAGCCGTCTCGGAAACTGGAGAGCTTGCTCTCGCCGCCCCGGGGGTGATACTCGAACTCCATCCCGGTCGTCCGCAGGTCCAGACGCGGGAGGACGTCACGGCGCACGGCACGCATCCCGCAGTGGGCGTCGTTGACCCCGGTGCGGAAGAGCAGGTTGAGCAGCCCGGTGAGGATCGGGTTGCCGACGTAGCGATGCAGCCAGGGCATGGCACCCGGCTGGATGTTGTTCATGCGATCGCCCATCACGAGCTCGGCGCCCCCGTCGAGCTCGGCCACGAAGTGCGGGATCTCGTTGAAGTCGTAGGTCAGATCGGCGTCAGCCATCACGATGTAGTCGCCCCGGGCCGCGGCAAAGCCGGCCAGGTAGGCACTCCCGTAGCCCCGACGCGTCTCGAGTACCACGCGCGCGCCGGCGGCCGCGGCGATCTCTCCGGAGCCGTCTTCGGAGGCGTTGTCAGCCACGATCACCTCGCCGGCGATACCGTGGCGTTCGAGCACCTCGAGCGCCGTTCGCACGCACGCCTCGATGTTGGCGGCCTCGTTGAGGCACGGGATGACCACGGACACCACTGGTGTCAGTGCGGCATCGAGGGCCATCGGGGCCTTGGTCTGCTCAACGGTGCTCATCACGGTGAAGGGTCGCCCGCCGGGCGCCGGGGCGTGAACCTATAACGCGCGGGCAGCGACAAAGTGGCGCGCATCCAGGATCGATCCTACAAGACCGCCAGACCGGTTTCTGGGCCGACTGTGGCACGCTGCCCTCCGTCATGCGCATCTGCATCGTCTACGACTGCCTGTTTCCCTACACCGTGGGGGGCGGCGAGCGCTGGTATCGCAGCCTCGCCGAACGCCTGGTGCGCGACGGGCATGAGGTCACCTACCTCACCCTGCGCCAGTGGGACCGCGACACCCACCTCGACGTCGACCCCCGGCTCGAGGTGGTGGCGCTCGAGCCGCGGCAGGACCTGTACACGGCCGGTGGGCGGCGCCGGATCGGCCCGCCGCTGCTGTTCGGCCTCGGCGTGCTGTGGCATCTCGCCCGCCACGGCCGCCGCTACGACGTGGTGCACTCGGCCTCCTTTCCGTACTTCTCGCTGCTCGCCGCCGCGGCCGTACGACGCCGCCGGGGCTTTCGGATCGTCACCGACTGGTTTGAGGTGTGGAGTCGGGCCTACTGGAATGACTACCTCGGGCCGATCGGCGGGGCCATCGGGTACGCGGTGCAACGGGCCTGTGCCCGCGTGCCCCAGCGAGCGTTCTGCATGTCGCATCTGCACGCCGAGCGTCTGCGCGAGGAGGGCCTGCGCGGCGAGGTGACCATTCTGCGCGGCGCCTACACCGGCGGGCTGGCGCCGGCGGCGCCGGAGGCGGCCGAGCCGGTCGTGGTGTTCGCCGGACGCCTCATCCCCGAGAAGCGGGCGCCGCTCGGCGTGGCCGGCGTGGCCGCCGCTCGGGCAGCAATCCCCGAGCTCCGCGCCGCCTTCTACGGCGACGGACCGGAACGCGAAGCGGTCCGGACCGCCATCACCGCCCACGGTGTCGCCGACGTGGTCGCCGCGGACGGGTTCGCCTCCGCTGAGAAAGTCGACCAGAGTCTGCGCCACGCCCTCTGCATGCTCCTGCCCTCCAGCCGCGAGGGGTATGGCATGGTGGTGGTCGAGGCCGCCGCCCGCGGCACCCCGAGTGTCGTGGTGGCCGGCGAGGACAACGCCGCCACCGAGCTCATCGAGGACGGGGTCAACGGCGTCGTGGTGGCCGAGGCGACGCCCGAGGCGGTGGCCGCGGGAATCGTGCGCGTGTACGACGGCGGCATGCGGATGCGCGAGAGCACCGCCCGCTGGTTCGCCGAGAACGCCGCTGCGCTGTCGGTCGAAGCCTCGCTGGAAACCGTGGTGGCGGCCTACCAATCGCGGGCTGCCGCCACCGCGACCGCGATCCCGTCCTAGCTGATTGATTTCGCGAGGTTCGACGCGGTGGTTTGACGATTGCGCGTTTGGGGCGGGCGAATTGGTGGTTGGGGGTGGTGGCGGCGAGGCAGCAGCAGCGGGCCAGGACGCGTTGTTTGAGTTCGGCGAGGGTGCGTGCGTGCGTGAGGCCCGCTCTGTGACGGTCGCGTGACGGGGCCGTCTGGCGCTCGGCGCATAGCGCACACTGCGGCGACATTCGCCTTCGAGCGCAAGGGGGGGTTGGCGAGAAACCGGTCACCACGACCAGTTTCTCGCCACACCCCCCGCCCGCGGCGCGAGCCGACCCGGCCCTGTGGCGAGAAACTGATCGCCACCGAGGATTTCTCGCCACACGGGTGCATGGCCACTCGACCAGGAGTCCGATTGGGCCCGACCCTGACCTTCAAATCCCGTTGTATCGCCCGCCGGCAACGCGCCAGCGACCCGCCCGCTACCGCTCGACCTGAGCCAACTGGATACGCAGACCCTCGATAACCACGACCCCCCCATGGAATCACCGATCAGACGGAGACGTTGGCACCAGCGCCTATCCTGCGCCGGATGTCCCGCCTGCCGGCAATCGTGGCCGTGTGTGCCCTGGCGCTGTCGGCCTGCGGCAGCACCAGCGCTCCGGTGCGGACCTTCCCGGCCTACCAGGGTCCGTCGGTGCCGCCACCCGTACCGGTGTCCAACGCACCTGCGCTGGCGGCCGTCGACCACCTGTGCCGCACGTCGATTCCCGCGCTGAGACCGACGATCCTCTCCACCTACACGCTCGACGGTGAGAGCCTGAGCGCGGCGGATCTGAGCGCCCGAGCCGCCGCCTACACCGCCGCGGCGCAGCGGCTGCGCACGTTCGCCGCGCACCTCTCGCGGTCCGATCACACGCCGACGGTCCGCGGTCTCGCGGGCGGGCTGAAGGACCTTGCCGCCGCCCTGAAGGTGCTCGGCAAGTCGGTCGGCGAGCTGCCCACGCTCGGAGGCAACGCCAACCTGCCCGGTGCGCAGGCGGCGATCGCCGAAGACGTCGCCGGGATCACGCCCTACGCGCTGCAGCACAGCCTGCCGGATTGCGCGCCGTGATCGAGACACCGCTTCGGTCACAATGCCCGGCGTGAAGTTCGCGCCCCGCACCCGCCGCAGCGTCGTGGCGCTCACTCTCGTTCTCGGGCTGCTCACTCCGCTGCTGCTCGGTGGATCCGCGGTGGCCAGCCGCCGCGCGGTGCCGTTCGGGTTCCTCGGCGTGATGGCCGACGGCATCCTGCTCAACCCGAAGGTGTCGCTCAACTCCGAGATGACCCAGATGGTGCGCACCGGTGTGGAGAGCGTGCGCGTCGGCGTGTACTGGAGCGCCGTCCAGCCCTACGCGAGCGCCGCCCAGGTCCCGGCCGCGGTGGCGAGTCAGTACCCGCTGCAGAACGGCGTGCCGACCGACTGGTCGGCCAGCGATCAGTTCTACGCCGCCGCCGCCGCCCACGGCCTGCAGGTCCTGCCGGTGATCCTGCAGGCGCCGGCCTGGGCCCGGAAGGACCCCACCCAGGAATGGTCTCCGCCCGCCGATCCGAACGCCTACGGGCAGTTCGTCGGGCTGGTGGTGCAGCGCTACGGCCCGAACGGCACGTTCTGGGCCGCGCACCCGAACCTGCGTCCGGATCCCAGCAACCAGTGGCAGATCTGGAATGAGCCGGCCGGGGGAACGACGGCCAACAGCGGCTCCCTGTTCTGGGCCGATCCGGAGCCCTTCCAGCTGCCCTACATCGCGATGCTGCGCGCCTCCCGCACGGCCATCAAGGCGGCCGACCCGCAGGGCCAGGTCGTGCTCGCCGGGCTGTTCGGCCGCAGCTGGATCGCCCTGCAGAGCCTCTACCAGGACGGCGCCCGCGGCCTGTTCGACGCGGTGGCGATCAACATCTTCACCCGCTACCCCCAGAACGTGATCCTGGCGCTGAAGTACAACCGCGACGTGATGGACCGCTTCGGCGACAAGAGCCTGCCGCTGCTCGCCACCGAGTTCTCCTGGCCGTCGGCGCTCGGCCACGTGCCCGAGGCGACCGATCGCAACTATGGCTATGACACGACGTTGGCCGGTCAGGCGGCCAATCTCACCAGCGTGCTGAAGCTGATGGTGGCCAACCGCACGGCGCTGAACCTGCAGCAGGTGTTCTGGTACACGTGGCTGACCCGGGACGCCGCCCTCGACTCGTCCTTCGAGTACGCGGGCCTGCGCCACCTCAATCAGACGACGCTGAAGATCACCCCCAAGCCCGCACAGGGCGCGTACCGCCAGGCGGCGGAACAGCTCGAAGGCTGCTCGAAGTCGACGCTCGCCACCGCCTGCGGCTGATCACCGCCGGCGGGGCGGCTGGGCCACGCCGCGGCTGTAGACATCGAGGGTTCCGCGCGCCGTGGCGGCCCAGCTGAACCGGGACGCCCGGGCCCGGCCGGCCTCCCGCAGCCGCTCGGCCAGCGCGGTGTCGGTCAGCAGCCGCCTGACCGCGTCGGCGATCGAACCCGGATCGAGCGGATCGAAGGTCAGCGCCGCGTCGCCGGCCACCTCGGGCAGCGAGCCCCGGTCGGTGGTGGCCACCGGCACGCCCCGAGCCATGGCCTCGAGCACCGGCAGGCCGAACCCCTCGTACAACGACGGAAACACGAACGCCGCCGCCATCGAATACAGCCCCTCCAGGTCGTCCGCCTCCACCCAGCCGACGAGCCGCAGGTCCTCGCCCACCCCGAGCGCGTCGGCGCGCGTGAGCAGCTCGCGTCCGTACGCCGTCTCATACCCGACGATCATGAGCACCGGCCGCTCCGCCGGCGCCCACCGGACGAGCGCCTCGATCAGACGCGCGAGGTTCTTGTGCGGCCGCTGCGCGGACACGCACAGCAGCAGGGGACGCGCGCCGAGGCGGTGACGGTCGCGCAGCTGCGCCTCCGGCGTCGGCGACCCGTCCATCCGCAGGCGGACCCCGAGCGGGACGGTGTCGATCCGCTCCGCGTCGAGGCGGTAGAACCGCAGGAGGTCCTCTCGCGTGGAGGCCGAGTCGGTGATGATCCGATCGGTGCGATGGGCGGCGGCCGGGACGAGCAGGCGCATCCCGAGGCCGAGGAGCCCGAGGTGCGCCTCGGGCACGACCCTATAGGTGACGTCGTGGATGGTGACCACGCGGCGGAAGCGCCCCCACAGCGGCGCCGTGCTGGCCAGGCTATGCACGAGATCACAGCCCGCCTGGGCGGCCAGTCGCGGCAGGTACTGTTGCTCGCCGCGCACCCACTCGGTGCGCCGCGACGCCTGGACGGGTACCACCACGGCCCGTGCGAGATCGTGCCAGGGCCCGGGCTGGGCGGCCGCCTCGCGGTTGATGAACGCGGTGAAGCGCTGCTCCGGGGGGGCGATCTCGGCCATCGCGGTCAATAGCTCGCGGGCGTAGATCTCCATCCCGCCGGTCTCACCGGGCACGAGGAAGACGAGGTTCAGACCCACGTGAGGAGGCGCAGCAGCCACGCCGCGCAAGGCTAGCGGCGCAGTGAAGCCGGTCGCCCGCTCACTACGATGGGCCGCCATGCCCGCCTCCATCGACGTGGTCATCGTCGCCTACAACCACTACGACCTGACCGCCAGCTGCCTGCGCCACCTGGGCCAGCAGACCGTGCCACACCGGATCATCGTGGTCGACAACGGCTCCACCGACGACACTCGGGCCCGCCTGTCCGCCGAGTGGCCGGACGCCGAACTTCAGTGCTTTGACGACAATCGCGGGTTCGCGGAGGCCTGCAACCGGGGCGTGGCCGCCGGCGTCGGCGAGGTGATCGTGCTGCTCAACAACGACGTCGACTGTCGGCCCGACTTCCTCGAGCGCGTCACCGCGCCGCTCCAGGCCGACCCGCGCGTCGGCTCGGTCGCCTCGCTGATGCTCCAGCCCGGGGAGCAGACGATCGACAGCTTCGGACTGGTCGCCGACCCGACCCTCGCCTGCTTTCCCCGCCTGCAGGGCTATCCGGTGGAGCACGCCGGCGACGAGCATCCGCTGCTCACCGGGCCGGCGGGTACCGCCGCCGCGTACCGGCGCAGCGCCTGGGCGGCGATCGGTGGCCTCGACGAGACGATCTTCGCCTACTACGAGGACTTCGACCTGGCCCTGCGACTGCGCAGCGCCGGCTGGCGCAGCGTCGCGGCCGCCGACGCCGTCGGCGTCCACCTCGGCTCGGCCACCCACGGCCACCGCTCGGCCTGGCAACGTCGCCATGGCGGCTTCGGCCGCGCCTACCTGCTGCGCCGCTACGGGGTGCTGCGGTCGGCCAGCGCGCTGCGTACCCTGGCCACCGAGGGGACGGTGGTGATCGGCGACCTGGTGATCTCGCACGACACCGCCGCGCTCAGTGGACGCATCTGCGGCTGGCGGACGGGGGCTCGCCGACCGCGACTGCCCCGCCCTCCGGCCGACGCCATCGACGCCACGATCGGCCTGCGCGACTCGCTGGCCCTGCGACGGGGGGTGTATGACCGCCGGGCGGCCTGAGCCGGCCGGCGCCTCACGGCGGCCGCGGGTGCTGTTCATCAGCGCCGATCCGGTCGGCGAGCGGATGGCCGGCCTGGGAATCCGCTACTGGGAACTGGCCCGGGCGCTGGGCCCACACGCCGAGGTGACCCTGGCCCACGGCGGCACCGGCGCCCAGACCACCGAAGGCGTGACCACCCTGCCCTACCGCCCGCACGCGCCGGCCGCCCTGCGCGAGCCGATCGCGCGAGCCGACGTGATCGTCACCCATCCCCAGTGGCCGCTCGTCACCCGCTGGCTGCGCCAGGCGCGCGCTCGGGTGATCTTCGATCTGTACGACCCCGAGACGCTGGAGACGCTCGAGTTGCTGGCCGGGCGGCCGCCGCTCGCCCGCCGCCAGCTCACCGCCACGACCCTCGACCGCCTCCACGCGGCCTTGCGCACCGGGCATCACTTCATGTGCGCCAGTGAGAAGCAGCGCGACCTGTGGCTTGGCGCGATGCTGGCGCTGCGGCTGATCGGCCCCGAGACCTACGATCGCGACCCGGACCTGCGGGGCACCATCGACCTGGTGCCGTTCGGGCTGCCCGACCGGCCGCCCGCCGAGGGCGACGGCGGCGCCCGCGCGGCGATCTCCTCCATCCCCGACGACGCCGAGATCGTGCTGTGGAACGGCGGACTGTGGAGCTGGCTCGACGCCGACTCGGCGATCCGGGCGGTGGCCGGGCTGGCGGAGCGACGGCCCCGGGTGCGGCTCGTGTTCATGGGCGGCGCCGCCGAGCATCCAGCCGCCGCGAGCAGCACGGCCGCGGCGATCGCCCTCGCCCGCGAGCTCGGGGTGTTCGGCACGGTGGTGCATTTCCACGATCGCTGGGTGCCCTACGCCGACCGCGGGGCGTGGCTGACCGGGGCCGACTGCGCCGTGTCCACCCACCGCGAGCACCTCGAGACCCGCTTTGCCTTTCGCACCCGCCTGCTCGACTGCTTCTGGGCCGGGCTTCCAGTCGTCTGCACGAGCGGAGACGCGCTGGCCGATCTCGTGGCGTCCGACGGACTCGGCGCGGTGGTCGCGCCCGGCGACGTGGACGGGCTGGCCGCGGCGATGGCGCAGGTGCTGGACCGGGGCAAGCCCGCCTACCAGCCGGCGCTCGCGGCCACCGCGGCCACCCACACGTGGGCGCTGGCCGCGCGGCCGCTGCTGCGCTGGATCTCGCAGCCCGACGCGCCACGACCCGGCGACGCCGCGGGCATGCTGCGGCCGCCGCTGGCCCAACGACTCCGCGAGGCGATCTACCTTGGCGGCGTGCGCGAGGCGCTGGCGCGACGCGCCGGGCCCGGCTGAGCCCCCGCCTCAGTCACCGGGCGCGATCGGGAGCACCCGGCGCCCGAGCACGAGAGCCGCCCCGCCGGCCGCCACCGCCCGCCAGGCGCGCGCCTCCTGCGGTCGCCGGCGCGAGAACGCGACGATCCGCGGCGCGCTGATGAGCAGCGCGATCAGCCCGAGGGCCGCGCGTTGCGGACGCGAGAAGTGCGCGTCGCCGTAGTGCAGGATGCCGTGATGGATCGAGCGAATGCGCTGCGTCTTGGTCCACCGGCGGAACGTGCCGCCACCGAGGTGACGAAACGCCGCCGCCGGCACGTAGAGGATGCGGCCGCGTTGATGCAGGCGACAGAGCAGATCGGAGTCCTCAAACCAGAACCAGAACCGCTCGTCAAAGCCGCCGATCGCTTCCAGGTCGGCTCGCCGCACGAG
>Ga0302326_10024129_pt1 | contig 12375 bp, 9 predicted proteins | sample Palsa_T0_3_FD_202264 | JGI IMG/M metagenome (GOLD analysis project Ga0302326, IMG submission 202264) | Peat permafrost microbial communities from Stordalen Mire near Abisko, Sweden - Palsa_T0_3 | ecosystem: Environmental > Terrestrial > Soil > Palsa > Peat permafrost | place: Sweden: Abisko...
GCGGCAAGGTGGCGGCAATCTTCGGCAGCGCGGCGCGCACGCGGGCCACGATGTCCAGCGTGGAGGCCTTGCCGTGCTTCAGAATGACTTGCAACACGCCGCGATGACCGTCGTTCCGCGCAATATTGGTCTGAAAACTCGCTCCATCATGAACGTAAGCGACGTCGCGCAGGTAGATCACCGTGCCGTTGACGACCTTCACCGGTACGTCATTGAGTTCATCGATGGTTTTCGCGCTACTGTTCAAGGCGATGTCGTACTCCAGCCCGCCAATTTTCTCCGTCCCTTGCGGCACCACCAGGTTCTGCGCGTTGACCGCGTTAACCACTTCCGCGCCCGAGATCGCCCTTTGCAGAAGTTTTTGTGGATCCAGATCCACGGTAATGAGCCGGTTCTTCCCGCCATAAGCGCCGGGAAGCTCCGCCCCCTGGATCGTCGCCAGCCGCGTGCGCAGAAAATTCGACGCCAAATCCTGCAACTGCTGTTCGGAGAGGGTCTTGCTGCTGAGGCCGATCTGCAGGATCGGAACGTCCGCGGCGCTATAGGCGATCATGAACGGGGGGATCGTGCCCGGCGGCATGCCGCGAACGGCGGATGACGTCGAGGCGGAGATTTGCGCCATGCCCGCGAACACATCGGAGTTGGGCTGAAAGAAAACCTTGATGACCGAAATGCCGTGGTAACTCTGCGCCTCCATGTGCTCGATATCGTTGACCGTCGTTGTCAGATTGCGCTCGAGGACGGTCCCGAGGCGATCCTGCATGTCCTGCGGGGAAAGGCCGCTGTAATTCAAGATGACGCCGACGACGGGAATGTTGATGTCGGGAAAAATGTCCACCGGAGTTTGCACGATGGCCACGCCGCTCAGGATCACAATCAGCAGCGACAACACCACGAACGTGTACGGCCGGTTGAGTGCGAGTCTAACAATCCACATTGAGTTCTGTCCGCGGGTACATCATGGCTCGAATTCCCAAACCTTGTGCGAAGCCGACCTAACGCTAGAAGATCGATTATAAGCGGAAGAGATTGCGAGGCCAAAAAAAACTGTGCAAGCCGCTCCTCCCTCAACAATATGCACATGGATGGATCTGGGGAATCGACTACAGGTGGAAGGCCAATGGGGAGGGATCAAACGAGGTCCTACGGATTCGGGGCCCGCACGATGGTGATGGACTGCACCATCTTCACCCAGCGCCCAGGGCGCTTGTCGCGAGGCGCGATGAGTTTGTAAGGGCCTTCGTCCCCGGCCAGCGGAGCGCCATTCAGGGTGTCGGCGAGGAGAAGTTCCGAATCGAGGAAGCTGGAGTCGGTCTCCCCGAGCGAGAAAATAACGCGATATCCGTCCGTGGCTTGCACCAGAACATACGCGGTCATCCACGGGCCGCGAATCTGATCCCCTTGCGGCACGCCGGCCTTGGCGAGGAACAGCGCCAGCGGAACGCCTTGGTATTCTTCCGTCTTATTGTTGTTGTGGGTGTTCACCACGCGAATCGTTTTTCGCGGCAACTGTTTCATGTCCGCCGCGGTCACCACCAGGGGCGTGGTCACCGCGCCGCCGATTTTGAACTCCGAGGGCCCTGTGACCGCCTGGGCGGGCGCGGATTGCCGCGCGGCCACGGAGACAGCGGCGGCAAATAACGCGGTCGCCAGGAACGCCGCCCGAAGGATGAAAAGGATCTTAAGGATGGGAATGGTCTTCATGAGTCCGTCCGGAAGCGACAGGGATTGCCTGGCGAGGAATCAGGCCTTTTCCAGCATGACCTCGGTGGACTTGATCACCGCCGATACCGTATCGCCGACCTTGAGCTTCATCTCTTCCGCGCTGCGCTTGGTGATGACACTTTCGATGATGTTCTTGCCCACGCGCACCACGACGTGCGCCATCACCCCGCCAAACTCGATTTCCACCACTTTTCCTTGCAGCCGGTTTCGCGCCGAGAGAGTCATGCGCGCAGCATACTCTTCCCGCTCAATTTAGTCGAGATGCGACGGCGGAGGCGTGGAAGCCGTACCGCGGAGTCAGTCGGTTTCGGCTATTGCGGTTTCTTGACCTGCACTGACCACTGGGATCCGGTCCAGGGGTCTGTGCTGACCGGATCGGTACATGGCATGGAATACCAAATTTGTAACAAGCACGGCGGTCACCGCTACAGCCAATGCCCAACCGCCCACGTGTTCTTCCACCACGGTCCAGACGAACTGCGCGACGCAGAGCACGGATACGAGGATCAGCGTCGGGCTGCGGGGCAGACGTTCGACCACTATCGCACCCAGAGGCGCACCCAGCGCCACCACCGGCGCCGCAGCAAGCCAATTGTAAAAAACCTCGGGAGACACGGCGTACCACCCCGGATTCACATGAGACAACAAAACGTTGGACCCGATGCCGATCACGGACGTGAACGCCATGAGGATCACCGACGTGGGAATGGCGATCTTCAGATCCGCACGGTACATCAAGACAAGCACGGCGTAGATGATCATATCGATTCCCACACCCGTCAGAGCCGCCACCACGCCGCCAATCAAGCCGATCCACAGACCGAGGGGCCGATCCAAACCGTGCCACGGTTCGGCAAGTCCCTTGGCAGCCACCAAAGTGCGAAGCTTGATGAAGTGCATCAGACCAAAGCTGGCCCAGATCACCGCAAATAGAAGCTTCACCCAAAGGTCCGGAGCGAATGGAGCGACAAGAGCCACTCCCAAGGGCGTGCCGATCGCCGCTCCGAATAGCGCCGGTCGGAGCAAATGCCAGTCAATCGGACGGCGCGCGGACAGGATGAAGATGCTCGCGGATACCATTCCGATCGACTGCACGGCGAGCCCGAAATCCCGTCCCAGCGAGGCCGGCAAGCCGAACAACAGAACAAGGACTGGAAATCCCACGCTTCCACCGCCCATGGGCGTTGAACCGGCGAAGTAGGAGCCGGCAGCCATGGCCACGGCGATAGGCCAGTGTGTCCGCACCGCATGCCACCAGCCGCCGAAGAAGACAATGCACAACCATGTCGGATAAAAGAGGGCCAGCCACGTTCCAAACGGCCATAGCCGGCGCAGAGAGGATTGATTATTGCCGGATAGAGTTGCAGTCATGAGCTCCGGTGTTTTTCGGGGTTGCGGCGACGCTACTCGATCGCTCTACAAACATCGCCGTATTCTACCTCACGTGGGCGAAAATCAACCCGGCGGCGGCGCCTTGGCCTTTATGCTTTTAACCTGAGCGTTCTGATGTATGTAATTCTGGAGCATTGACGGAGCTTGACGGGCAAGCGCGTTATTGTGCCGAAGGGTATATTCGCTGAGCCCGTGCGGTCAACCATGCCGACCAAAACCAATGACCTTGCAAGCCATCTTTCACTGGTCATCTTTGGGAACGGCCTTTTGAGAATTGCGTCGGGCGCGAGCGGAGTGCTGGTCGGCCTCTACCTGGCTGATCTTGCGAATCGCGGATTCCACGTAAATGCGGCTCTTGTCGGAACCCTTGGCGCAGTTGCCTTCGGAGCGGAACTGGTGGGCTCCATACCGATGGGCCTCGCGTCGGACGCCCTGGCTCCCCGCGGACTGATGACCGCAGGCGCATGGCTTGGAGCAGCGGCGACACAGCTATTTGGCATGAGCAGCCGAGCGGGTATTTTCTTTCTGAGCCGCAGCGTGGAAGGTTTTGGCGCGGCGGCGGAAACGCCTTCCTTGCTGTCCTACCTTACCGATGTTACGGAAGGGAATCATTCGCTGCGGGCCCGCGTCATGAGTTATTTCGAGCTCTCGCTCCTCGCGGGATTGGCTCTAGGCGGGCTGACGGGGGCGCAGTTATGGCATTTTCTAAGCACGCGTGCATTTGCCGCAGTCGCCGTGATCTACATTCTGAGCGCGTGCTTATTGTTCCTGGGCGCAGTGGGAAGCCAAGGATACGGATCGGCACGGGCAATCTCCGGCTTTTACGCGGCGCTGAAGGAACCATCCCTTCAACGATTGTCTCCCGTATGGCTGTGCGTAAATACCATCGTGGGTTTGTGGCTGGGGCCGACGCTGCCGTTCCTTCTCACCCATCGGGGCGGCGGCAGCCAATTCCTGGATGGAATTTATTCGAATCAGCCGGAGCGCGTAGGCTGGCTCTTGCTTGGATACTCGTTGATCTTCGGGATGGGCGTAGCAGCCTGGAGCATCGTGTTACCTCGCATGGCGGAAGAACGCGCGCTACGGATTGCGCTCGTGGCGATGGTCGGCGTCTGCCTCGGTCTATACTTGCTAAACCATTCCGGGGCTGAAACCCCCGGCGCCCGGTGGACAATTGGCATTTTGACGGCCCTCGCCATCATGGTCGAAAGCGGATTCACTCCCGCAGCTCTTTCCTTGCTGGCACGAGCAATAGGAGCCCAGGCGGGGCGGGGCGCGGCAATGGGAGTCTATTCGGTCCTATTGAGCATCGGTGCAGTGGTGGGTTCCCTTCTCGCCGCCGCGCTGGGGCAGTGGTTTGCCGTCGATGGGTTGATTTACAGCACTTTTGCCATGGCCGTCATCGCGCTGTTTTTCGTACGCTGGCTGAAACCGACGAATTCCAAGGGACGCGTAAATGTCGAAACAGCAGTATGACTTGGTGATTATCGGGGCGGGCGCTGGCGGCCTGATTGCCGCCGGATTCGCAGTGAAGCTTGGGGCCAGCGTGGCACTTGTCGAAAAAGACCGCATCGGCGGAGATTGCACCTGGATCGGCTGCGTGCCCAGCAAAGCCCTGTTGAAAGTGGCCAAGATTGCTCACCACGTGCGCACGGCTTCGCAGTACGGGATTATGTCGCAAGCGCCTGTAACAGACATGGCGAAGGTGCACGAATATCTCGACGCAGCTATTCAACATATCTACAAACCCACCACACCGGAAGCGCTGCGCCAAAAAGGAATGGACGTTTATCTCGGTCCCGCGCGGTTCGCCGACAAAGAATCGATTATCGTTGGCGGGCAGACGCTCCGGTCGAAGCATTTCCTGATTACAACGGGCGCCCGCCCATATATTCCACCGATCAGCGGCCTCGATGGCGTTCCGTATCTTACCTATGAGCGTATCTTCGACAACAAGCGCTTGCCCCGATCGATGATTGTGGTCGGCGGTGGACCCATCGGTGCTGAGATTTCGCAGGCTTATCAACGGCTCGGTTGCCAGGTTACCGTCGTCGCGGATCGCCTGCTGCCCAAAGAAGGCCCGGACGTTCGCCAATTGATGCAGAAGGTTTTCGAACGTGAAGGGGTCAGATTTGTCTGGGGACGCGCCACCTCTGCGCGTAAAGAGGGAGAAACGATCGTCGTCTCTACAGGCGCTGAGGAAGCGCGAGGTGAGATTCTGCTCATTGCGTCCGGGCGAAGACCGAATTTGGCGGGACTCGACCTTGAGAAAGCGGGCGTGCACTACACGGATGAAGGCATCAAGATCGACGATCAGCTACGGACCACGGCCAGGCACATTTATGCGGCCGGCGATGTCGTTGGCGGTTACCAGTTCTCCCATTTTGCGGGATGGCAAGCGTTTCAAGCTGTCCGCAACGCCCTTTTGCCGGGAAGAAGTTCTGGACTGACCGACCTCGTTCCCCGGATTACCTTTACCGATCCGGAGGTTGCGCAGGTCGGCCCGACGGAGGAACAAGCTCGATCCGAATTTGGTCAAGAGATAAGGGTCTGCCGGTGGGATTTGAGCCGTGTGGATCGAGCCGTCTGTGAAAATGACCAAAGTGGATTCATCAAGGTCATCGCAAAGAGCAACGGCACGATTGTCGCAGTCACAATCGTGGCCGAACGTGCCGGTGAAACCATCAATGAAGTGGCCGTGGCGATGAAACAGGGACTGAAGATCAACGATGTCGCCGGCACCATTCATGCTTACCCGACTTATTCTACAGGCCTCCAACTATTGCTCACGGAGATGTCATTGGAGCAATTTCTTTCGGGAATATCAGGGAAAATCGTTCAAGCAGTCTCCGGCCTCGGCGGAACTGCGGAAAAGGCGTAACCAACAATGGCCAATCGTGAGACAGTAACTGCAAAGCTCGCGGCAGGCGCCTCTTCGCCAAAGAAAAGGGATGCCGATTACGTTTTCTATGAACTGACGCGCAGCATTTGCCCCGAGTGCCGGCGTGTCATCGACGCTCAGATTATTCTGCGCGACAACCAGGTCTACATGCGAAAGCGCTGCCCGCAATGCGGACCGTTCGAAGCGCTTGTTTACGCCGACGCGGAAGCCTACACGACATTCGGAAAATTCAACAAGCCGGGAACCATTCCCCTGGCGTACGGCGCCGAAATCCACGAGGGCTGTCCCCACGATTGCGGTCTTTGCCCCGATCACCAGCAACACGCTTGCCTGGGGATCATCGAAGTGAATAGCGCTTGCAACATGAACTGCCCCCTGTGTTTTTCGGAAGCCCGGCCGGGATTCAACTTAAGCATGGAAGAGGTCGAACAGATTCTTGATGATTTCGTTCGAACCGAGGGCACGCCCGAAGTCGTTCAATTCTCAGGAGGAGAACCGACCATTCATCCGCAGATCATCGATTTCGTCCGCGCCGCGAAGGCTCGCGGTATCCGTTCGGTGATGATCAACACGAACGGAAAGCGGATTGCCAAGGATGATCGCTTTCTTGAACAGCTAAACGAGGTGCGACCGTCGCTTTATTTTCAGTTCGATGGCTTTGACTCAGAAACCTACCGCATCCTTCGTGGTGAGCCGGACATCCTGGAGGAGAAGCTCCGAGCCCTCGACCGACTGGGTGAAATCGGCCTGAGCGTTACGCTCGTTCCCGCCATCGAGCGCGGCGTGAACGAACATGAAGTCGGGAAGATTATCGGGTTTGCAATCAAGCATCCGGCTGTCAGCGGGATCAATTTTCAGCCCGCGTTCCATGCTGGTCGCCACACCGAGCACGACCCGATGACCCGCATGACCATCCCCGACGTGCTGAGACTGATCGAATCGCAGACATCGGGAAAATTCCTAATCAGCGACTTTGTTCCCGTTCCCTGCTGCTTTCCGACGTGCAATTCGGTCACCTACGCGTTCATTGATGGGGAGAAAGTCACGCCGCTACCGCGCATTGTGAATGTCTATGACTACCTCGACTACATCTCAAATCGTGTTATGCCGGATTTCAGTCTTGAAATAAAAGGAGCCCTGGAGGGCCTATGGTCCTCTTCTTCCGTGGCAGGCTCGCCTAAATCCGCCGACCAACTGGCGCTTTCTTGCCAGGCGTGCGGCTTGCCCGAAAGTTTGACGATCCGCGACATTGCGCAGCACATGATCATGATTATGTTGCAGGATTTCATGGACCCCTGGACGTTCAACCAGAAGAATCTCATGAAATGCTGCAAGGAATTTCTCCTGCCGGGCGGAAAACAGATCCCCTTTTGCGCATACAACACCGTCGGGTACCGTGAGCAGGCAAGAGTACAATTGGAGGCCATGGAGCCAGAACGACTTCGGGCGCGCAAGGCGGGCGAGGCCTTTGTTCCCCGGCCAATCACCTTTCAGTTCGGCGAGGCAGCCGATGTATCTGTGCCTTCGTTGGCAAATGTGCCTCGGCCACTCGGATCAGTACGCTGAACAATGGCTTCGGAACCTACAACCGGCGGCGAGCAAACTATAAAGCAGTGTTGCGCTCAGCTTTACGAGAGCGACCTCGTCAGATTCTTGCTCGGCGATTCATTTCATCCGGGTGGACTCAATCTAACCAAACGTCTGGGTGAGATCTTGCAGCTCACGCCGGAAACCTGCGTGTTGGATGTAGCTTGCGGGAAGGGCACAAGCGCAGTCTTTCTGGCGGAGCATTTTGGCTGTCACGTGACCGGCATTGACTACAGCGAGCAGAATGTCGTCCAAGCCAATGCACTCGCCGCTGCAAAAGGTGTGTTTTCTCGCGTGCGTTGCGAGCGTGCCGACGCCGAAAGATTGAGTTTCATGACGGGGGCATTTGATGCTGTCATCTGCGAGTGCGCGTTTTGTACGTTCCCGGACAAAGCTGCCGGTGCCAGTGAATTCGCGCGGGTTCTCCGGCCTGGCGGGCGCCTAGGTTTGAGCGACATTACGTGCGGTCCGGTGTTACCCCAAGAATTGGACGGTCTGCTTGCCCGCATCGCTTGTATTGCCGACGCACAATCCACCGAGGGATACCAGGCTTACCTTCGCGCGGCTGGATTTGATGCTAACTTCGTTGAAAGGCACGACGAGGCACTCGGAGAAATGATCCGCCAGGTGCGAGGCAAGCTGCTGGGAGCCGAAATCCTGACCGGGCTGGAAAAACTCGATCTGCCGGGAGTCGATTTCCAGGCCGCCAGGCAAATGGCAAAAGCCGCGCACGAAGCCGTTGAACGAGGTCAGTTGGGCTACGTCCTCATCTCTGCTATCAAGTTATGATTCCAGAATAAATTGTGCACTGCCGCAGGGTCATGTACATCGGGCAAAGCGCGTTCCGCGAACAACCGAAACTAAAGATTTTAGATGGTGGAGGCGGGGGCGCAGGCGGTTTAGGCATGCCCTGAGCGCAGTCGGAGGGAACCGTCTATCAGCGCGCTTTTCTTGATTCGGCTCCAGCGCTTCAACTGATTTTCGCGCTGGCGGGCGGAAGACAGCGAGGAATGCGCCTCGGTCCAGGCAATCTCTACAGGCAACCGTCTCGCTGTCCACTCAGCGCCTTTACTCTGGTTGTGCTCGCGGCAGCGGCGCTGAGGGTCCTCGGCGACTCCAACATAATAAGAGCCGTCCGCACAGCGAAGGATGTAGCAGTAATGCATGCCTCAGAAGTGCCCCTCGGCAAGCTCGGGACACCAAATCCTTGGTCGGATTTGGTGGAGGCGGGGGGAGTCGAACCCCCGTCCGAAAAGCGTTACGGCTCGAAGACTACATGCTTGTCGCGTTCGATTTGTTTCGCCGGCATCGCTTGGAACGCGCAAGACGCGCTGCCGGCTAGTCCGATGAATCTCGCCGATCAACCACGGACCGAGGTCAATCGGCCAGCCTACTGTGTGACGCCTCGATCCGAGCCCGCAGGCGAAGCTCGGGGAAACGGGCTAGCTAGGTTTTTCTAGGCAGCCAAAGCCAACTCAGTGTTGGCAGTTCTGTTTTTCCACCCGATTGCGGGCAGGTGGCGCCCGGCATGCCTTCGAGTCGCTACAGCTTCCGTCGAAACCGTTTCGCCCCCATGCAATTTATCGTACCACCTCCCGCCGCTCCCGTCGAGTTAGGCCGTCCCAACACGTGTCTCGCATCCCTGTAAGCTCCGTTTCTGCCTCCCGGCTGATTCCTGTCAGAAAGGGCAAAATGCGCCATGAACCCGCCTAGTCATTCCTCGGTACACGCCGGCGCCGCGCCTGTTGACAATGCTTTTCATCGCTCTTGATAATCAAACAGGCCCTACTCCGGCTGACGAAGGGCGCCAAGCATGATGCGAAACCCCAACGAGATCGAGCAGGCTGTCGCTCGCACGCTGCGTGACAGCCTGGAAAGACTCCAGCGCACGACGGAGGAGGTCAACCAGGCGATCAACGATCTGGTTTCGGCCTGCGCGAGCACGCGCCCGTCCAATTCCTTGCCGCCAATGTTGCGCGCGCAGACCTCCGCGGCCTCCCTCTGCGCCTCCTTGGAAGTGTTGTCGCGATTCGTTACCGCGGCCTTGCAACCGCCGCTTCACTCGCCTTCCGAGCAGCACGTCGTGATCGGCCATGCGCCTTCTTCTGTCCAGACCCCCGAGCCTCCCCCAGTCCGGGAGACGCCTCCCGAGATGAGCCAACAGAGTTGGCCCGCGTCCGATGTCGCACCGGTAATCTCCGAGCCCCTGATGGAGTCGCAGCCGATCGAATCGCCGGCACAGTTGCAGGCCTCTGACATGGTGGAAGAGGGCGACCCCGTTGCTGCAGCCGATTTCAGCGTTCCCGAAATCGAGCCGTTTCCGCCGCCGCACAGGGAGACATTATCCGAGGAGACATTAGCGGACCTTCAGGCATCCAACTATATAGAAGAAGAGCGTGTGCCCTCTCTGGACGCCGCAGCGGTTCAGCCCTTCTCTGAGTCAGTTGGCATGCCGCCTCCGGCGCCGGAAATGTTCGACCTTTTGGCTCTGCGCCAGGAGGAGCGGGATTTGCACCGGCGCGCAGACCGCGTCGCCAAGGTAGCCATGCAGGACATTAAGATGCTGCACCCGGACGAGGTGAAGCTTGGCAAGGAACACCACGACCTGTGCGTGCGGCTGCGCGAGGATATTGAGAGGGCCCATAGGGAATATGACCGGCGGTTCCATTCCATCCTTGACCACCCGGTTGATTACTTCTATAACCGCATGGTCGAGATCCTGGGCGACGGCAATGCCGAATCCCTCGGCGAATATCCGTATCCCTCACCGGTGCTGCGGCGTTAGCGCCGGTCCGGCCGCTCGCGTATCTTCCGCCACGGGTGCGGGCTGTGCGTACGGCCCGCATAGTGAAAGACTGCGGGCTGTACTTGCAGTCCGCATACGACACGGGCAGCAAGTCCGGCGAATCACATGTTGAAATTTCATCCTAAAGAGGTTCTTTCGGCGGCCCTGCTCCTGGTGGCCTTGTCCTTCCAGCCCATCGATGGAAAGGCCGCGGCCCAGACGCAATCTTCCAATCCCACCCGGCATGCGCATCATGTCGTGGTCAAGCCCAAGCCCAAACGCAAGAGCGTTCCATCGCTGGCCAGCACGCAGCCGGAGAGCCAGCTCGAGATCTTGGCCCGTGGGCTGCATGACGAGTCCACCGTCGAGCGTTACAACCGTCTCGCGCAATTCGCCACGCAGCATGCCAGGACGCCCGATGGCGCGCGTGCCGCTCTTGCCTTGGGTTACTTCGATTTCATGCACGGGGATTACGAACCCGCTCGCAAATGGCTGGATCAGGCTTCCGCCGATCCGCTCCTTTCCGATTACGCGCTTTTCTGGCGTGCGCAGACCGATCGCGCCACGGGCGCAAATGACGCCGCCTTGGATGAATTCTCGAAGTTCCGGGCCCAGTATCCCGACAGTGTGATGAGCGATACGGCCGTCGAAGGCCTGGCGCAAGCCGCGCTGGCCACCGACCGGCCCCAGATCGCTGCGTCTGCTCTTGAAAGCTATCCGCAGACCACGGCCAAGCCATCCTTAATCTTCCTGCGCGCCCAGGCGCGGGAAAAAGTTGCCGCGGCAAATGGTGAAAAACCCTTCGCCGCCACTACCGATTATCTCGACCTGATTTACCGCTTCCCGCTGAGCGATGAGGCCGGTTCCGCGGCTTACCGGATCCCCATTTTGCAGTCTGCCCTTGGCGACCAGTTTCCCGGCACGCCGCTGCAAACCGAAATATCCCGTGCGGAAGCCTTCAACGATGCCAAGCGCTGGTCCGATGTGAAGCAGGCCTACACCGCGCTTCTCCCCAAGCTTTCCGGTGTCCAGCATGATCGCGCGATGTTGCGCATCGCGCAGGCCGAGGTCCAGTCCGGAAGAGGCCCCGCGGTTTTGGCCGGGCTGCAGATCACCGATTCCGCCCTCGACGCCGAGCGCCTGTACAGCCTCTCGCAGGCGCAGCGCGCGGCAAAGTCCGAGAGCGACATGCTCGCGTCCACCGAACAGCTCGCCATGCAGTACCCGCAGAGTCCCTGGACCGAGCAAGCCCTGTTCGACACGGGGAACTACTACTGGGTGCTTCTGGATCGCGCTCATGCCGTGGACTACTACCAGCGCGTGTTCTCGTCTTTTCCGTCGGGGCCCAATGCCAGTTCGGCGCGCTGGCGCGTGGCCTGGACGGCTTACATGGCGCGCCAGGACAACGCGGCGAGCCTCCTGCAGCAGTACATCCAGCAGTTTCCGACCTCGGCCTATGTCGTGGATGCGCTGTATTGGCTCGGCCGCGCTAATGAGCGCAGCGGCAACGTCGCCAGCGCGCGGGGCTTTTACCTTTTCGCGGTGAACCGCTTTCCGCAAACCTATTTTGGCGAGCGTGCTGGGGATCGCCTGGCCGAAATCGGCCGGCAGCCCGCCGATTCCGCGGACTTCTTGTCCGTGATTCCCGCGCCGCCCTCGCTGCTGTCCATCACCGATCCCCTGCCGCCTGCCGCGCAAACGAGCTGGTCCCGCGCGCAGGCTCTGCGCACCATCGCTTTCGACAATTCCGCGGAACAGGAACTGCGCGCCGCCTACGCCGCCACCGGAGCTCCGCAGTTGCTCCTGGCCGTGGCCCAGGAGGCTGTAGCCGCCGGCCGCTATGCCGCTGGAATTACCACCGTGCGGCAGATGATCCCGCAGCTCGAAGCGCGGCAGTTCGACGATATTCCGGCCGAAGTCTGGCAGGCCGGTTTTCCGCTCCCGTATCGCGATGCGGTGGAACGCGAGGCCCAGGCCAATCATG
>Ga0302326_10024130_pt1 | contig 12375 bp, 15 predicted proteins | sample Palsa_T0_3_FD_202264 | JGI IMG/M metagenome (GOLD analysis project Ga0302326, IMG submission 202264) | Peat permafrost microbial communities from Stordalen Mire near Abisko, Sweden - Palsa_T0_3 | ecosystem: Environmental > Terrestrial > Soil > Palsa > Peat permafrost | place: Sweden: Abisko...
ATGTTATTTATATTTGTGATCGCGGTGCGTGGACGTGATGGGGATACGTCTTTCGTCGATCGCTCCATGGATCGTGTCCTCTCGGCGAAATCCGGCACACCCGGCGCAGGTTTTTCTCGCGCCGGAACCGAACTGGAAAGGACGCTCATCCACCTGCCGAGACTGGCACGAAAGACCGATGTTTATGTCGATTTAATGCGCGGAGCGGCCTTGCGGGCATCCGAATCCCACCCCGCCATCGGCATGCCCGGCAGTGCGCAGTCCCCGCGCCCGAACGCTCCGCGACCCCAGAATCGAGCCTTCGATTTTCTAAGCAGTTGATCGTCGTGTCGACCCGACCGCTGGAAGACGCGCGCGGGATTCATTTCACTTGCACGCAAAATAAAAACGTCATAGTTTTTTTATCGGTGAATTATATCGATCAATCGATAAGGCACCGAGAACGACCAAGGAGAGGCAACCATGCGTCAGTTTACTTTTGCAGCAGCAACCGTCGCAATCGCAGCTCTTTTTGCAGCGGCTCCGGCCTCGGCCGATCACGTCCAGGGTGGCCCGATCAAGAAGGGCGGCCAGTGCTGGATTGGGTCAAAGGGTATGGATGGCGGCACCTGGGGCACGTGGGGCGCATGCCCGGCGTCCGCCAGCACATCGGCGGCAGTTCATCGCCGGGTCCTCCATCATTCCTAGGCATCGCCTCCGGAGAACTCTTCTCGGGCCTCGCAGTCCCTGCGGGGCTTTTTTCTTGCCCGCAGCCGCGTGCGCCGTCGGGCGCGATCGGCGGCTTTTCGAAGACGCGCTGTCTATGTGATTTAATGCGGCAGGCCCGACGCATGTTAATTGATGTTTATGGCGCTCAGGACCATCGGCTCGCCGAGTGCAGCTAGCCTGCGGCGGTCAACCCTGGCCAATGCCCCACGACTGCGCCGGATATTTCTGAACAGTCGTTCATCTTTCTCTGTTGTGTGTCCCGCGCGCGAAAAAAACACGACCGACGGCGGAATCCGATTCAAATTCACTTGCGCAGCAAATAAAATTGACATAACTTTTTTATCGGTGGTTTATATCGATAACACCCGTAAGAACGACCAAGGAGAGGCAACTATGCGTCAATTCACCTTTGCAGCAGCAGCCATCGCAATCGCAGCTTTATTTGCAGCCCCGGCGTCGGCCGAAAGGGTCGATGGCGGCCCGATCAAGCAGAACGGCCGGTGCTGGCAGGCGCAAAAGGGTTCCGATTTGGGCACCTGGGGCACCTGGGCGGCCTGCCCGGCGACGGCCAGCGCTGTTGCGGCCCACAAGCGGGTTCGTGGCCATCGTGCGTGATGCCGCCTTCGAGGGCTGATTTGTTCTCGGGCCCCGCAGCGCTGCGGGGCCTTTTCGTTACCTGCCGTGCGCCCATTAACCCCGCGTCAACCGTCGCGCCACAAGACGCGCGGCCGGGTGCCGCGGGTGCAGGAATTGGCAAGCACACCGCGCCCACATTCGCCATGACGGCCACGCCTCACGGGCGGCCGGCGGCGGAATGCGGCGATGGATGGCAGCGCGGTACTTTACTTCAGCCTCGGTGCACTGGCGCTCGCTGCAGCCAGTGTGAGCCTCGCCTTCTACCGGGTCGACCGAGCCCGCCGCCGCCGCATCGACATGCTCGAAGAACGCGTGGAAGCCTTTGCCGACCAGGAATGGGAATGGCGGGAAGCCGATGCCGCCAACCGCGCCAAGAGCCGGTTTCTCGCCATGGTCTCCCACGAGATCCGCACGCCTCTCAACGGCATTCTCGGCATGACCGACCTGTTGCTCGATACGGCGCTCACGCCGGAGCAATCGACCTATGCCACCGCGGTGAAATCCTCGGGCGACGCGCTGGCGCGTCTGATCGATGACATCCTCGATTTTTCCAAGATCGAAGCGGACCGGCTCGATCTCGACCTCAGGCCGTTCGCTCTACGCCCGCTGGTCGAGGATGTGGTCGAGCTCTTGGCCCCACGGGCCCACGCCAAAGGCATCGAGATCGCCGCCTTCGTCGACGACGCCGCGGCGGGGCGCTTCATCGGCGACGCCACCCGCCTGCGCCAGGTCCTGCTCAACCTCATCGGCAACGCGATCAAGTTCACCGAGGCCGGCGGCGTCTCGATCGAGGTCGAGCCGGCGCCCGACGGCGCCCTGACGCTGCGCATCCGCGACACCGGCATCGGCATCGCCCCGGAAATTCAGGCGCGCATCTTCGAGGAGTTCGAGCAGGGCGAAGGCGGGGCCGGCCGCCGGTTCGGCGGCACCGGACTGGGGCTTGCGATATCGAAACGCCTGATCGCGGCGATGGGCGGCGAGATCGGCCTCGACAGCACGCCCGGCCGAGGGGCGACCTTCGTCTGCACGATCGCGTTGCCGCGGGCCGAGCCCCCGGCTGCCGATAGCGCGGGAAACCTCGCCGGAGCCGCCGTGCTGATCGTAGCGCCGGGTCCGATCGAGGGTCCGCTGCTGGCGCGGCAGCTCCATGCCTGGGGCGCCACCGCCGAGATTGCCGTCGGCGCCTCGGCCGCCGAGGACCTGTTGCGCGACGGCCGGTGGGACGCCGTGATCGTCGACGGCGCGGTCGGCCGCGGCGCCGTGGACCGGATCGGCGCGCTGATCCGGCAGGCGGAGACCCGCGCGCTCGTGCTGGTCGCACCGCGCGACCGCGACGAACTTCCCGCCCACGGGCATGCCGGCTTCGCCTATCTGGTCAAGCCGGTGCGCGCCGGCTCGCTGGCAGCACAAATCGGCGCGGCCGGTCCGGGGCCTGCAGCGTCGGTTGCGCCGCCGATCGTTCCCGGTCCTGCCCATGCCGGCGGCCTCGCCATCCTGGTGGCGGAGGACAACGACATCAATGCGCTGCTGGCGCGCCATCTGGTGAGCCGGCTCGGGCACCGCCCGGTGATGGCCGCGACCGGCGGCGACGCCGTCACCGCCTTCGTCGCGGCGCAGGCCGAGGGCGCGCCGTTCGATCTCGTGCTGGTCGACCTGCATATGCCCGGCATGGACGGGATCGAGGCGGCCCGCCGCATGCGCGCCGCCGAGGCGAACGGCAAGCGAACCCCGATCATCGCGCTCACCGCCGACGCCGGCACTGAAATCCGGGAGGCATGCCTGGCCGCCGGCATGGACGGCTTCGTGGTGAAGCCGCTCGACCGCGAGCGGTTCGCGGCGGCACTGGCGCACATCGCTTCCGCACACGCGGCGTGATGGAAGTCCCGGACACCTTGCCGGTGGCCGCCGGAATTGTCACAAATCTGTGCCCGCGCGATGATTATTGACGGCAAGATGAGTAACTGATTCGCGCGAATGGTATCGCGATTTCGGTCGGCTTGTTCGCAAGCTGAACGTAACGGGGGCGACCGCCATGCTGTCCCGCGCCAAGGGCCCGAGCTGGCCGGCGAGCCGGTTGAGCGCGCCGCTCCGCCTCGCCGGGATTCCGGGGATCATTCCCGTCCTCAAGGCCTATGGCGGTTTTCGCATCGCCGGCGCGGCGCCGGAAACGCCGCCGGCGCTGGGACGGCTCGGTGCGCTGGAGGTGCGGCTGGCGCGCAACGCCAAGGAGATCCGGCGCGCGCAGAAGCTGCGTTACCGCGTGTTCTATGGCGAGATGTCGGCGGTGCCCGATGCGGCGTCGTTCCTGTCGCGGCGCGACGTCGATCCGTTCGACGCGGCGTGCGATCACCTTCTGGTGGTCGACCACGCCGCCCCACGGCTGCGCAAATCGCCCCCGATCGTCGGTACCTATCGGCTGCTGCGCCAGGAGGTCGCCGAGCGCCGGTCCGGCTTCTACACGGCCTGCGAGTTCGATATCGCTACGCTGCTCACCCGTCACAGCGAGCGCCGCTTTCTCGAGCTCGGCCGCTCCTGCGTGCTGGCCCCCTACCGCAACAAACGCACCGTCGAACTGTTGTGGCACGGCATCTGGACGTACGTGCTGGCGCATCGCATCGACGTGATGATCGGATGCGCGAGCCTGGAGGGCACCGATCCCGACCGGCTGGCCCTGCCGCTGTCGTTCCTCCACCATTATGCGCGCGCGCCGGAAGCCTGGCGCGCCGCGGCGTTGCCGCGCCGCTATGTCGAACTCGACCGGATGCCGAAATCGGCGGTCGACGCGAAGGCCGCCCTGCAGAACCTGCCGCCCCTGATCAAGGGCTATCTGCGGCTCGGCGCCTTCATCGGCGACGGCGCGGTCGTCGACTACCAGTTCGGCACCACCGATGTGCTGATCGTCCTGCCGGTGGCGGGAATCAATTCGCGCTACGTGGATCATTTCGGGCCCGGAGCCGAACGCCACGCCGCCTGACGCGGCGCGCCGAGCACTGCCCGGCGGGGGCTACGCCGAGCAATACCGGGTGGAGCCGGACCCCGCGCGGCTGATCGGGTACGGGATTTCGTTCGGCCAGGCCGCCGCCGCCGTCGAAGCCAAAAATGCGAGCTGCGGCGCCAATTACATCGAGCACAACGGAGAAGGCTATGTGGTGCGGACCAGCGGCCGGGTCGAGCGGCTCGCCGAAATCGCCGAAATCGCGGTCACCACCAGGAACGGCGTTCCGGTACGCCTCTGGATGACGGAACTGCAGCCCCGAGGGTGGCGCGCGCTCACAGCTTGCGCAACGCCACTTCCTGGACGGTGTGGCTTGCCGCCTTCTTGAGAATGAGATCGCCGCGCTGGCGGGTCGGCAGGATGTTCTCGTGCAGATTGACCAGATTGATCCGGGTCCAGATCGCGGTCGCGGTCTTGACCGCTTCTTCGTCGGTGAGTTGCGAATAGCGGTGGAAATAGGACTTGGGGTCGCGGAACGCGGTCTCGCGCAGCGCCAGGAAGCGCTGGACATACCACTGTTTGAGCACGTCCTCGTCGGCGTCGAGATAGACCGAGAAATCGAAGAAGTCCGATACGAACGGGATCTCCTTGCCATCCCGGGGCAGGCGTCCGGTCTGCAGCACGTTCAGTCCTTCGACGATCAGAATCTCCGGGCGGTCGATCTCGACCCAGTGATTGGGCATCACGTCATAGACGAGATGGGAATAGACCGGCGCCCGGACCGGCCGCCGCCCGGCCTTGATGTCGGAGAGAAACCGCAGCAGCGCAGGCAGATCGTAGCTTTCCGGGAACCCCTTGCGCTCCATCAGGTTTTCGCGCTCGAGCACCGCGTTGGGAAAGAGAAAGCCGTCGGTGGTGATGAGATCGACCTTGGGCACATTGGGCCAGCGCGCCAGCAGCGCCTGCAGCACGCGCGCCGTCGTCGACTTGCCCACCGCGACCGAGCCGGCGACGCCGATCACATAGGGCATCTTGGCATCCGAGGTCGCGATGAAGCGCTGCTGGGCCCGGAACAGGCGCTGGGTCGCCGCGACATATAGCGAGAGCAGGCGCGACAGCGGCAGATAGATGTCCTCGATCTCCGCGATGTCGAGGCGATCGTGCAGCGAGCGCAGCCGGGTCACTTCGTCCGACGTGAGCGTCATCGGGGTGTCTTCGCGGCGCGCCGCCCACTCGGCCCGCGAGAACACGTGATAAGGCGAAAGCCCGTCTTCGATTCGTTGTTCCATCAAGACATCCGTGCCGGGTTCAGCCGCCTTTGCGCGAGGACTTTTCCTGCAGTCCGGTCTGGCTGGCGCGGGCGCCGAGCACGGCCTCGACCTCGGACAGCTTGATGTCGCGCGCCTTGAGGACCACGAGCAGGTGGTACATGAGATCGGCGGTCTCCTCGATCAGCCGCTCGCGGCTTTCGACCACCGAGGCGAGCGCGAGTTCGACCGCCTCCTCGCCGAGCTTTTTGGCGCATTGGGCGACGCCGCGATCCAGCAGCTTGCGCGTGTAGGACACGTCGGCGTCGGCGATCGCGCGCTCGTCGACGCGGCGTTCCAGATCGTAAATGGTGAATTTGTCCATGGTCGTTCCCCTTAACATCTCGCATGGCGCGCGGATAGGCGTTCAAACATCCAGGCGCATCGCGAGGCCGGTGCCGGCCATATAGGTCTTGGCTTCCCAAATCGAATATTCGCCGAAATGAAAAATCGACGCCGCCAGGACGGCGGCGGCATGGCCGTCCCGGACGCCGGCGACGAGATGATCGAGCGTGCCGACGCCGCCAGAGGCGATCACCGGCACGGTCACGGCATCGGCGACCGCCCGGGTCAGCGTGATGTCGAAGCCCGCGCGGGTGCCGTCGCGGTCCATCGACGTGAGTAGGATTTCGCCGGCGCCGAGCGCGACGACTTCGCGCGCATAGGCGATTGCGTCCAGGCCGGTCGGTTTGCGGCCGCCATGGGTGAAGATGTCCCAGCGCTCCGGTGCGCCGGGCGGCGATACCTTCTTGGCATCGATCGCCACCACGATGCACTGATCGCCGAATTTCTCCGCCGCCTCCCTGACGAATTCACGCCGGTCGACCGCCGCGGTGTTGATGGAGACCTTGTCGGCGCCGGACTGCAGCAGGGCGCGGATATCGGCGATGGTGCGTACCCCGCCGCCGACCGTGAGCGGCATGAAGCAGGCCTCCGCGGTGCGGCGGACGACATCGAGGATGATGCCGCGGTTCTCGTGGCTCGCGGTGATGTCGAGAAAGCACAATTCGTCGGCGCCCGCCGCGTCGTAGGCGATGGCGGCTTCCACGGGATCGCCGGCGTCGCGCAGGTCGATGAAGTTGATGCCCTTGACCACCCGGCCGTCCTTGACGTCGAGGCAGGGAATGACGCGGACCTTCAGCATCGCGCCCTCATTGGGGCCGCGCGGCGCGGATCAGCCGCAGCGCCTGGCTGGCGTTGAGCCGGCCGTCATAGAGGGCGCGGCCGGCGATGGCGCCGGCCAGCTTGGCGGCGCGCGGCTCGAGCATCTTGCGGATGTCGTCGAGGGAGGCGAGGCCACCCGACGCGATCACCGGGATCGCAATGGCGTCCGCCAGCGCAATGGTGGCGTCGAGGTTGAGGCCCATGAGCAGCCCGTCACGGGAAATGTCGGTGTAGATGATCGCCGCGACGCCGGCATCCTCGAAACGCCGCGCGATCTCCAGCGCGGAGAGTTCCGAGCTTTCCGCCCAGCCCTGGACCGCCACCTTGCCGTCGCGGGCATCGAGGCCGACCGCGATGCGGCCGGGAAAGGCGCGGGCAGCCGCCTTCACCAAGGCGGGATCGCGCACCGCGGCGGTGCCGATGATGGCGCGGTCGACGCCCTTTTCCAGCCAGCCGGCGATCACCGCCATGTCGCGCAGGCCGCCGCCGAGTTGCACCGGCAGAGGTACGCTTTCGATGATCCGCTCCACCGCCATCACATTGACCGGGCGGCCGGCAAACGCCGCATCGAGGTCGACGAGATGGAGGTATTCGAACCCCTCGGCTTCGAAGCTCTGCGCCTGGGAAGCGGGGTCGTGGTTGAATACCGTGGCGCGCGCCATGTCGCCTTGCTGCAGGCGCACGCAGACGCCGTCCTTTATGTCGATGGCCGGAAACAGGATCAATGGCGTGGCTCTTCAGACCGTTGGTCCGCGCGTGGCCGCGCGGTCACGGTTTCCAGTCGAGGTAATTTGAGATAAATGCAAGCCCAAGTTTATGGCTCTTTTACGGATGGAACTGGGTGGCGGCGTAATTCTCCCGGGCGACGAAGGCGGTGACCGGCCCGCCGTAGTCGGCATCGGCGACGAGATCGGCGCGGTCGGCCACTGCAAGGTGGTAGCTGTGTACGAAATAGGCGTGGAGTCCCCCGGGGCCGAGCGGAATGCCCGCGAACAGGGGATGCGGCTTTCTCTCGTCGAGCGTGTTCCAGCCCATATGCGGGATTTTCAGGCCGGGGTCGCCGGGCTCGATGCGGCATACTTCGCCGGCGATCCAGCCCAGGCCCTCGGTCACCTCGTATTCACGGCCGCGCTCGGCCAGGAGCTGCATGCCGACGCAAATGCCGAGGAAGGGCCGGCCGTGCCGGCGTACGGTTTCGGTCAGCGCCTCCACCATGCCGGGCAATGCGTCGAGGCCGCGCCGGCAGTCGGCGAAGGCGCCGACACCGGGCAGCACCACGCGATCGGCGGCGCGGACCGCCTCGGGGTCGTTGGTCACCGCGATGGCGTCGGAATGGCCGCTCTCGCGTGCCGCCCGCTCGAACGCCTTGGCGGCCGAATGCAGGTTGCCGGAGCCGTAATCGATGATGGCAACGCTCACCGGCCCCCTCCGGGCTCCGGAAACAGGCCGATCACGCCCGCGCTGGAGACCGGTGCGTAGGGCGGCGGCGGCGGCATCGCGCTCTCGGCCGACCATGAATCGAAGAAGCGGCGTTCCGCCATTTCGAGATCATCCGCGATGACGATGCCGCGGTCGCGCCAGCCCCGCCGCAGCAGGGTCCAGCGCCGCATGCTCGCCGCCTCGATGCCGACCAGCAGCGCAATGAGGAAAAGCACCATAGAACGTACCGGCGACGCTATTCCGAGGCGCAGCAAGCCGAACTCGATGAGTCCGAGGACGATCAGGTAGATGATCAGCACCAGCCACAACCGCCGCCAGATCATCCATAGCGGGCCGAACAGGAACGCCGCCCAGTTGAACCGTTCGCGCAGGAACACGCACCTTTCGGCGTGGTCGGCAGCGGAGCGGCCCGCACGCGCCGGAGGCTCGAACACCGCGAAAGCTGGCATGGCATGATCCCGGATTTACGGCCGCGAGCCACCCGCAGGTGACCGGCGACGCCCCTGTTGAAAGCGAACGGCAGCCGCTCAGCCGCCGAGCGATCCCTTGGTCGAGGGCACCTCATCCTTGGCGCGTGGGTCGATCGCCACCGCCGCCCGCAGCGCCCGCGCGAGCCCTTTGAAGCAGGACTCCGATATATGATGATCGTTGGTGCCGTAAAGGGTCTCCACATGCAGCGTGATCCCGGCGTTCATGGCGAAGGCCTGGAACCACTCCTGGACCAGTTCGGTATCGAAGGTGCCGATCTTGTCGCGGGCGAAAGCGGCCTTGAACACGAGGTAGGGCCGGCCGGAAATGTCGATGGCGACGCGGGTCAGCGCTTCGTCCATCGGCAGGTGCACGTCGGCATAGCGGGTGATGCCCTTCATGTCGCCCAGCGCCTGCTTTACCGCCTGTCCGAGCGCAATGCCGACATCCTCGGTGGTGTGATGATGGTCGATGTGCAGGTCACCCGCGGCCTTCGCCGTGATGTCGATCCGGGAATGGCGGGACAGAAGGTCGAGCATATGGTCGAGGAAGCCGATCCCGGTCGCGATCGTGGCGTGGCCGCGGCCGTCGAGATCGACGGTCACCGAGACGTCGGTTTCCTTGGTGGCGCGCTTGACCGTTGCCGTGCGCATACGCGCTGTCTCCGAAGCTCAAACCCGGCCTTGTATCAGGGGGCGGGCGCGCCCGCCACTGCCGCCATGGCAAAGGATTAATCAATGCCCGCAGGGCCGCCACCGGCCCACCGCGCGCCCGATTTGCGTTGCGCCGGGCGAGTGCCTAAATCAGGGCTCCCATATGAGAGCGCTGTCCATGCAGTCCCCGCAGTCCGATAGTTGGCACGCCACCACGATCCTGACCGTCCGCAAGGGCGGCGTGGTCGCCGTCGGCGGCGACGGCCAGGTGTCGATCGGCCAGACCATCGTCAAGGCCAACGCCAAGAAGGTCCGCCGGCTCGCCAAGGGCGACGTGATCGGCGGCTTCGCCGGCGCCACCGCCGATGCCTTTACCCTGTTCGAGCGCCTCGAAGCCAAGCTCGAGCAATATCCCGGGCAGCTCATGCGCGCGGCGGTGGAGCTTGCCAAGGACTGGCGGACCGACCGCTATCTGCGCCGCCTGGAAGCGATGATGATCGTGGCCGACGCCCGCATCTCCCTGGTGCTGACCGGCACCGGGGACGTGCTGGAGCCGGAGAACGGCGTCATGGGCATCGGGTCCGGCGGCAATTACGCCCTCGCCGCGGCGCGCGCGCTGGTCGACACCGACATGGAAGCCGAGGCGATAGTGCGCAAGGCGATGACGATCGCGGCGGAGATTTGCGTCTATACCAACCACAGTGTGACCGTCGAGACGCTGCAGGCCTGATCCCCGCGCGCTGCGGACGGCGAGAAAGACCCATGACCGATTTTTCCCCTCGCGAAATCGTCTCCGAGCTCGACCGCTATATCATCGGCCAGGGCGACGCCAAGCGCGCGGTCGCGATCGCGCTGCGCAACCGCTGGCGCCGGCTCCAGCTCGACGACAAGCTGCGCGAAGAGGTGATGCCGAAGAACATCCTGATGATCGGGCCGACCGGCGTCGGCAAGACCGAGATCTCGCGCCGGCTGGCCAAGCTCGCCGGCGCCCCCTTCCTCAAGGTCGAGGCGACCAAATTCACCGAGGTCGGCTATGTCGGCCGCGACGTCGAGCAGATCGTGCGCGACCTCGTCGAAGTCGCGATCGGGCTGACCCGGGAAAAAAAGCGCAAGGATGTCCGGGTCCGCGCCCACAGCGCCGCCGAGGACCGCGTCGTCGACGCGCTGGTCGGCCCCACCGCCAGCGCCTCCACCAAGGATAGCTTTCGCAAGAAGCTGCGCGCCGGCGATCTCGACGACAAGGAGATCGAAGTCGAGCTGCAAGCCTCCGGCGGCGGCATGCCGATGTTCGAGATTCCCGGCATGCCCGGCGCCCAGATGGGCGCGATCTCGATCGGCGACATTTTCGGCAAGCTCGGCGGCAACCGCACCAAGACCCGCCGGCTCACGGTGAAGGAGTCCTACGAGGTGCTGGTCAACGAGGAGTCCGACAAGCTGCTAGACCAGGACCAACTGGTGCAGGAGGCGATCCGGGCGGTCGAGAACAACGGCATCGTGTTCCTCGACGAGATCGACAAGATCTGCGTACGCGACGGCAGGGCCGGTGCCGACGTGTCGCGGGAAGGTGTGCAGCGCGACCTGCTGCCGCTGATCGAAGGCACCACGGTGTCGACCAAGCACGGCGCGGTGAAGACCGACCATGTGCTGTTCATCGCGTCCGGCGCTTTTCACATCGCCAAGCCCTCCGACCTGCTGCCGGAGCTGCAGGGCCGCCTGCCGATCCGGGTCGAGCTCAAGCCGCTCACCCGCGAGGACCTCAAGCGCATCCTCACCGAGCCGGAGGCGTCGCTGATCAAGCAATATGTGGCACTGATCGCGACCGAAGGGGTGACGCTGGAATTCACCGCGGATTCGATCGACGCCATCGCCGACATTGCGGTCTCGGTGAATTCGACGGTGGAGAACATCGGCGCGCGGCGGCTGCAGACGGTGATGGAGCGCGTGCTCGACGACATCTCGTTCGGTGCACCCGACCGCTCCGGCGAATCGGTGACCATCGACGCCGAATACGTGCGAAGCCGCGTCGCCGACCTCGCCAAGAACGCGGATTTGAGCCGGTTCATCTTGTGAGGATGGCGGGACTTGCGCCGCGAAGGCGTCGGATCAATTGATTGCTGCGTGGCCATGCCGCATCAGAACCAGCGCTTCCCGGTTATCTCCATCCGCGCACGCTGACCGCGCAGCAGGTCCTCAACATCCTGACGTACACCAAGCTTTTCCACTTCCGGATGAAGCCACAGCCCGTCGACGATGCGACCACCGCCCATCCCGCCGGCCACAGCTCCCGCGCTCGGCACGATCTCATAAAACACGCGCGCCATATTGGGATCAGCCCAGCACATCGCGTCAATGTCGGCTAGAAGTTGGTTGAGCGACGCTTGGCCACAGCTGACGTTGCGGACTGGAATTGTGAGATAGATCGTACCTCCATCATCGCCTTGCATGATCACGACGCTATCGGAACGACTGCGTGCCTCTTCCAAGCTCTTAAAGGCGATGTATTCGCTGCCATGACCCTCCGCCATCATCGACCGAAGTGAGCCGTTGTATTTGGGGAGCCATATCATCGAGCAATCCGGAGAATTCTCATCCTCAACGCGATATTTTTCTTTGTCGCTTGGTGACCCGCTACCCCCCGCGCCTCGCCTTGCGCAGTCGCACATAAAGAGCGCCTTCGCCGCCGTGGCCGACATGGGCGACATCGAAGCCGAGCACGCAGGCGCGGAATTCCGGCAGGCCGAGCCACAGCGGCACTTGGCGCCGCAACACGCCGCGCTCGCCGCGGGCCACCGCGCCGGCGCTGCCCTTGCCGGTGATGACGAGCACGAACTTCGCCCCCTCGGCCTGATAACGGCGCAGAAAGTGCAGCAGGGCATCGTGGGCTTGCGCCTGGGTCATGCCGTGGAGGTCGATGCGTCCGCCGATCGCGGTCTTGCCGCGGGCGAGCTGCTGCTTCTCCCGCCGCGCGATCGCGATCGTCGACGCCGGCGGCTTGGGATGGTGGGCAGCGGCCGGGGGCGGATGATCCGCCGCCGCTTTCCTCACCGGCCTTGCGGCTTGCGGA
>Ga0302326_10024132_pt1 | contig 12374 bp, 12 predicted proteins | sample Palsa_T0_3_FD_202264 | JGI IMG/M metagenome (GOLD analysis project Ga0302326, IMG submission 202264) | Peat permafrost microbial communities from Stordalen Mire near Abisko, Sweden - Palsa_T0_3 | ecosystem: Environmental > Terrestrial > Soil > Palsa > Peat permafrost | place: Sweden: Abisko...
CCGGGCTGATATCCACGCCGCTGGGCACCGCGCCGCGCCGGGCCGCCAGGACAAGCGCGAGCCCGGATCCGCAGCCGACGTCCAGCACCCGAGTGCCACGGCCTACGCCCGCGGCGTCCAGCACCGCCTCGAACAGCGGCCGGTTGTGTGCCTCGGCCAGGTCCGCCCATGCACGCGGGTCGGTGCCCCAGAGGCGGCGCTGGACCGCCGCGGCGGCGGTGACCGCCAATCCGCCGTCGGAGCCTGCGGTCGCCGCCGGTCCGCTGGGCCCGGGTGCCGGCCCGCTCGGCCCGGGTGCCGGCCCGCTCGGCCCGGATGCCGGCCCGCTCGGCCCGGATGCCGGCCCGCTCGGCCCGGATGCCGGCCCGCCGCTCATGGCGCGGCCGGAGCAGGCTGGACGTTCTGGTTGAGCCGGAAGACGTTGCCCGGGTCGTAGACCGACTTGATCTGCCGCGGGCGCTCGATAGTGCGCCCGTACGCGCCTGCGGCAGTGGCGTCCTCGTCGTCACCCATGAGGTTCATGGTCGCTCGCCAGCGTAAGCGCTCGTCGTCGGCGCGCAGCGCGGCCAGGCGGCCGTGCATGCCGGCGATGACGTCGTTGTGCTGGTGCACTTCGATCGGGTGGGGGAACAGCGGCCCGCCGTCGTGCCAGGCGACCGAGATCGGGCCCGACCGCGCCGTGTTGATCAGCCGGCACCCCAGGCCCGCGAGGCGCGCGCTCTCCTCCGCTACGTCGGGCACCACCCAGGAAACGTGGCTGACCGCGCCCGGAACAAGGCCGTATGCAGCAGCGAGCCGGTCGTCAATCGCGTGGACCTCGTCGAGTTCCACGACAATCGGCCCCCACGCGGCGAACGCGGCCGAGTGGTCGAACACGACGTCCTCGTACCGCTGGCCGTCGACGGTAAGAACGAACGAGTCAAACGGCACGTGCTCGATGAGCTGGAACGAGCCGACGCCGAGATCCCGGCCCCATCGCTTCAGCGCGGTGTCGAGGTCGTCGACCCAGTAGCCGACGTGGTGAATTACCGGCATCGATGGCCCTTCAGCCGGCCGGCGCGTCGTCGCGCTGTTCGCGGCCCTTCAGGGCGCCGCCGCCGAACTGCTGGTCATGGTCCATGGTCATCTGCATGAACGGGTAGACGTAGTCGCGCATCTCCTGCTCGTAGATCCCGATGGCCGGGACCAGGCCGACCTCGCCACGAGCGGCCGCGGAGAGCTGGTCGAGCAGGTGCGCGGCGTCGCGCAGCGCGAGGTTCGCGCCCAGCCCGAGCGTCGGGAGCATCGCGTGGGCGGCGTCTCCGACGAGTGTGACCCGCGAGGGCTCCCAGGGCGGAGCCGGTTCGAGGAACCCGAAGGGGATCACGAAGATCGAGTTGAGGTCGACGCCCGCGACCAGGGCTCGCGCGGCGGGGTGCCAGCCCTCGATCGCGCCCAGCATCGCAGCACGGAGCATGGCCGGCGTGCCGGGCGTCCAGTCGGCCGAAGGCGGGATCACCGTCCCGCGGGCCACGCTGCAGCTGATCATGACGTAGTCGTCGACCGGCTCGAGCGTCAGATCGGGGGCGATCGCGGCCGCCGCGTCGCCCGGGCGCTGCCGGGGCCGGTAGACCGCGATCAGCAGTCGCGAACCCACGCGGTCCGCGGCGATAATCACGCCATCGAACAGGTGCGCTGGCATTTGCTCAGCCAGCCCGGGCGTCAACGGCGTGCGGCCGTAGACGCCCAGCCCGCGTACACCGGTGTCGATCACTGTCGTGCCCGGCAGGCGTTGCCTGCGGACCGCCGAGCGGATGCCGTCGGCGCCGACGAGGATGTCACCCTCGGCCGTCCCGCCGTCCGCGAGCGTCACCGACACGCCGTCCGGCGTCTCCTTATACCCGACGACGGCGCGGCCGGGATGAAACGAGCCGCCCAGCCGGGCGCGCAGGATGGAGCGCAGCGTCCGGCGGTGGACGCCGGTATGCGGGCGTTCGCCCTCGTTGGGCGGCCCCAGGTGCGGCTGCGAGCTCAGCTCGTTGAGCTGGTCGTCCAGGACGAACGATCCGGCCCGCTCATCCGTCCGGCGCGAGGTCTCGGCGTACAGCTCGAACAGGTCCTCCGGCAGGCAGCGCCGGAGCGCCTCGCCGCCGTCGGCGTTCATGTGGAGGTAGTAGCCGATCTTGCGGCTGTCGTCGGCGTCACGCTCGAAGACCTCGCAGGTGTGCCCGTCCTTGATCAGGCCCTGGGCCAGGGCAAGGCCGCTGAGGCCACCGCCGGCGATGAGGACGTGCAGCGGGTGGGCTGAAGTCACGGGCATCTCCTTTTCATCGTGGCCGGGCCCGCCTGCCGAGGAGTATCAGCCCGTCGAGGAGTAAAGGGTCGAGGAGTAGTCGAGGAGTAAAGGTCGGTCGAGTAGGGCGGGGCGTCGTGGGCCTTCATCGTGGCCGGGCCGGCCTGCCGAGGAGTATCAGCCCGTCGAGGAGTAAAGGTCGGTTGAGTAGGGCGGGGTGTCGTGGGCCGCGCTCCACGGCACGACGTGGTTGCGGAGCACGCCGATCCCCTCGATCTCCGCCTCGATGCGGTCACCGGGCTGCAGGTAGAAGTCGAACGGATTGGGCTGGACCGCCGCCACACCTGAGATCGTCCCGGTGGTGAGGATGTCGCCGGCGGAGTAGCCCTGCGCCGAGTGGTGGGCGACGAGGTGCGGGATCGAGATGAGCATCTTGGCGGTGTTGCCGCGCTGGCGGACCTCGCCGTTGACCCGCAGCTCCATCGCCAGTGCCTGAGCGTCCGGCACATCGTCCTTGGTCACGATCCAGGGACCGATCGGGCAGAAGGTGTCGATCGCCTTGGAAAAGGAGAATACGCCGGACTGCATCTCCCGGCGCTGGATGTCGCGCGCCGTGATGTCGTTGAAGACCGTGTAGCCGGCGATGTAGTCCCCGGCTTCCTCGGGCCCGAAGAACTTGCCGCTGCGGCCGATGATGATGGCGAGCTCGAGTTCGTAGTCAAGCTCCTTGGTCAGCCCCTCGGGGTACACGATGGCGTCGTCCGGGCCGATGATCGCGTCAACGTTCTGGAAGAAGACGATCCCCTTGTGCACCGGGTGCGACCAGTCGACCGCCTGGAGCTCCTCGTGGTGGTCGGAGAAGTTCCCCGCGGTGTGGAAGAACTTCTTCGGCACGATCGGCGCCCGCAGCCGGACATCGGCCAGCGGCAGGTGCTCCCCCGTCTCGCCGACGTGGCCGTCCCGCTCGAACCACTCCCGAGTCGAGGCGCAGTCCAGCTCGACGACGACCTCATCCTCCAGACGACCCACCCGGCCGGCGTCGAAGGTGACCAGCTTCATGGTGACCGACTCGCTCTCATTCTGTGAAAGTTGATTTCACATATCATCGGGCGGGGGCCGTCACGGTGTCAAGAGGACAGCGCGAGGCCCTCCGGCCCCGCGGGGGCCGGCCCGGTGTCAAGAGGACAGCGCGAGGCCCTCCGGCCCGGGGACGCGGAACACGCGGAGCTGGAGCGCCAGCGCCGCGTAGTAGCCGACGAGGGTGAGCAGCTCGAACAGGCCCGCCGCGCCGATCTGGCCCACGGCCTCCTGGTACTCGGCGTCGTCGAGGTCGCCCCGCGCCACGAGAGCGGCAGCCGTGCGAGCGACCGTGGCCTCGGGTCCGGCCAGCTCGGCATGGCGGCCGTCGCGCACGGCGGCCAGCTCGGCGTCGCCCAGCCCGGCTGACCGGGCGACCGCCTCGTGCGCGTACCACTCGAAATCGGACCGCCAATACGCGGCCACGACGAGGATGGCGATCTCGCGGCATCGGTCGTCCAGGCCGGTGTCGTAGCGCACCGCCGAGCCGAGCGCCTGCAGCGCCGACCCCAGCCGCGGCTGTAGGAGGAACGCATTGAACGGGCCCTCGAGGCGCCCGTCGGCGTCGACCAGCCGGAAGAGCTGCGGGCCCTGGGCCCGGCGTCCTCCGGCAATTGCGTCATAGAGCGAACGCTGCTGGTCATCGAGCGATGACGGCTCCAGCTTCGGAATGCGTGGACCGGACGTCATGGCGTGCCGACGCTGCCGCCGGACAGGAGCGCGGAGATCTCCGCACAGGCCGCCAGCACGGCGGGCTTGAGCTCGCGGATGATCCGCTGCGTGGACCAGTCCCGGGCCTGGACGGCCAGGTTGACCCCGGCGACCACGCGGCCGTCCGGGCCGGTGATCGGGCCCGCGACAGACCGCAGTCCGTACGCCAGCTCCTCATCCTGCATCGCCCAGCCCTGATCGCGAATCACGCGGAGCTCCTGGCGCAGCTCGGCGAGCGACAGCTTCGCGTTGGGGCCGGAGTTGGCGGAGAACGAGGCATCCGTGATGAGCGCCTCCAGTTCGGCCTCGCCGAGATAGGCGAGCAGCAGCTTGCCGATCGAGGTGTGCACGGCGGGCAGCGTGGAGCCCACCTGGATGTTGGCGGTCACCAGGTCGGAGTTGCGCAGCCGGATCAGGTAAAGCACGCGGTCGCCGCTGAGCACGGCCAGATTCACCGTCTCTCCCATCCGCTCGCCGAGATCCTGAAGCATCGGCGCCGCGATCCCGACCAGGTCGAGGCTGCGCAGCGCGGCCATGCCGAGCGTCAGCGTGCGCACGCCCGGCCGGTATTCGCCGTTGGGCAGGTGGTTGAGATAGCCCTCCGACGTCAGCGTCATCACCACCCGGTAGACGGTCGGCATCGGCAGGCCCGCGGCGACAGCGAGATCACTCACGCGCCAGGACGGGCGCTGCTCGTCGAACAACGACAGGATCCGCAGCCCCTTGGCCAGAGCCTCCACGCGGTAGCCCGGGCGGTCCGAGGATTCGGGGCTGCTAAGGGATTCCGGCCCGCCAGCGGAATCCGCTTCAGCGGAGGGCTGGGCGGGCCGGAGCGCCGCGGATGAGGCGCTCGCGGTGCGGCGGGGCATGGTTAGCCTTCCTCCTCGGTGACGGGAACACCATCAGGCTACGGTTGCGTCGGCGCACCCTGGACACCTGTGGAGCGGGTCCGCTACGGTATTTTAGAAAGCGACTTTCATAGTACGAGAATTCAGCCGCGAAGGACAGATGCCATGCGGGACTGGCTCACGCTCGACCAACGGCCGACCCTGGTCTTCGGCGCCGGCGGCCTCGGGGGAGGCAGCGCCCTCAGCCTCGCCGCCCAGGGCGCCCGGGTCGCGCTCGTCGACGTGAACCAGCAGAACCTCGACGCGGTCGTGCGGCGCGCGAAGGACGCCGGCGGCGAGGTCAAGCCGCTGGTCGCCGACCTGCGCACGGCGGAGGCCTGCCGCGCGGCCGTCGGCGAGGCCGTCAGGCTGGTCGGAACGCCGCAGATCTTCCTGCACGCGGTCGGCCGCAACGTGCGCAAGCCGGTCCTCGACCTGGAGGACGCCGACTGGCAGGAGACCATGAGCCTGAACCTGTCGTCGGCGTACTGGCTCGGCCAGGCCGTCGGGCGGCTGATGGTCGAGGAACGCTACGGGCGCATGGTCTTCGTGTCGTCGGTCTCCGGACTGCTCGCCCACCCGCACCACGCACCGTACGCGGCGGCCAAGGGCGGGATGAACCAGATGTTCCGGGTGATGGCGCGCGAGTGGGCCCGCTATGGTGTCACGGTCAACGCGGTCGCTCCGGGCTACATCGAGACCGACCTGACCAGGGGTTACCTCGATAAGGACAACAACAGGGAGAGCCTGGAATCCCTCGTCCCGGCGGAGCGGCTCGGCCGTCCCGAAGAGGTGGCCGACGCGGTCACGTTCCTCGCGTCGGACCGCGCCCGCTTCATCACCGGCCAGATCCTGTACGTCGACGGCGGCCGGGTCCTCGTCTGACCGCCATATCCACCGCCCACGTCGCTGCCCGGCCACCCGCCTAAGGAAGGACATCCTGTGCCCCTCGCATCCGTTCCCCTGCCCCGCCGCTTCGAGGGCCGGTCGGTGGTCGTGACTGGCGCCGGCACCGGCTTCGGTGCCGAGATCGCCGTACGCGCCGCCCAGGAAGGTGCCCGCGCGGTCGGCGTTCACTACCGCAGCTCGGCAGACGGGGCGAAACGGACCGCCGACCGGGTGGCGGCGGAGGGCAGCACTCCCGTCCTGCTGCAGGCCGACATCGTCGACTGGGCACAGATCAAGGCGATGGCCGACGCCGCCTTCGAACAGCTCGGCGGCGTCGACGTCCTGGTGAATAACGTCGGCGACGTCGCACGCGAGCAGATGTCGTGGCGCGACATCACCGAAGAGTCAATCGATCACGTCCTGTCCGTCGACATCAAGGGCACGCTGCTCTGCGTGCATGAGTTCGGCTCACGGATGCTGGACCAGGGCCACGGGGCCATCGTGAACATTGGGTCGACCGTCATTGTCCGTGGCAGCGCCAGAGCACCGCAGTACGCCGCGGCGAAGTACGGGATCCTGGGCCTGACCAAGTCGTACGCGCACGCGTTCGCGCCGACCGTCCGGGTCAACGTCTTCGCCCCGGGATTCATCGAGACCGAGGCGACCCTGGGACGCAAGGACTGGAAGTCCGGCCGGGGCGACCAGCTGCGATCGCTCACCCCGATGGGGCGCATCCCGGGGCCCGCCGAGCTCGCCGGCCCGGCCCTGTTCCTCGCGACCGACGACGCCTCGCACATGACCGGCGGGTACATGGTCGCGGACGGCGGCTACAACATGGTCGGGGCTTAAAGGTGGGCGTGCGGCATCCGCGCGACCTCGGCCTCGCCGAGGCCCGGGCGCTGGTGCAGCGCGCTGTCGACAAGGCCGAGCAGCTTGGTCTGCGCGGGGCGATCGCCGTGGTGGGGGCGACCGGGACGCTGCTCACGGCGTCCCGGATGGACGCCGGAGGGCCGGGCGGAATGGCGCGCGCCCGCTCCAAGGCGTGGATCTCGGCGACGCAGCAGATCCCGAGCTCGGAGCACCTGCACCGGATGACGATGATCGCCCCGCCGGTCGCCGCCGGGTTCGCCGTGGCGTCCCCGGAGGCGCTGTTCCCCGGCGCGGGCGGGATGCCGGTCAGCGCCGACGGCACCGTCGTGGCCGGCATCGCGGCCTCCGGCGCTACGGTGAGCCCCTTCTTCCCGGCAGGCGTCGACCCGCGCGTCCTGAGTGCGGACGGGGAGCCGGCCAACCCCGAGGATCTGCTGATCGCCTACGCGCTCGGGCTCCCGTACGCCGGGCAGCACGGGGACGACGAGAAGCGCTGGAAAGAGCGCTTCGGGGATCTGGTCATCGACCCGGCGGAGAGCCTCGGCATGGCGCCAGCGCCCCCGGCGGCCGGCCAGGCCCAGCTCGAGTGGGCGAAGGGACTGTGCGACGCCGTCATGGACGCGGCCTCGCGCCGCGGTATCCAGGTGGCGGTGGCCGTGGTCGACCGCGGCGGTGACCCGATCCAGCAGGATCTGATGGACGGCGGACCAGCGGGCGCGGTCGCGATCGCGCAAGCCGTGGCGGGCGCCGCGGCCCTGTTCGACTGCGGCAGCGCCGACCTTGGTACCCGCTTCGGCACGCCTGATGCCGTCGCGGCGCTGGTCGTGCCCCCGGTACTCGGCCTGCCCGGCGGCATACCGGTCCATGATGGCGGGCGGGCGGTCGCCGGCATCGGCGTCGGCGGCGGCGACCCGGTTGTCTGCCAGGAACTCGCACGGATCGCCCTGGACGCACCATGACCGGAGGCGCGGCTGGCCCGGTCCGCGTGGCGGTCGTGGGCTGCGGCGCGATCGGGAGCCTGTACGCTGCCCACCTAGCGCGCGTGCCCGGCGTCGAGGTGTGGGCCGTCGACCCCTGGGCGAAGCACGTGGACGCGATGGAGGCGCGGGGCCTGCGGGTCACCGGGCTCGCGGACTTCGTGGCGCAGGTCCACGCGCGAACCGACGGCGGCCAATCGGTCGGCCGGGTCTGCACCGACCCGCGGCTTCGGCAGCAGGTCGATCGGCTGGTCACGGAGGCGGTGGCGGTCTGCGAGCGGGCCGGGATCGTGCTCACGCGCCCGCCGCTGGAGGCCGTGGACGAAGCCATCGCCGAGGCGTTCGAGCACAAGCCGAGCATGCTGCAGGACGTCCTCGCGCGCCGGGACACCGAGATCGACGTCCTGAACGGCGGCATCTGCGCCGAGGGGCGGCGGCTAGGAGCCCCCACGCCGGCGGCGGCGGATCGATCGTCAACGTCGCGTCCATCTCGGCCTCGCGCGGCGCATTCTTCATGCCGCAGAACGCGCACGGTGCCGCCAAGGGCGGTGTACTCGCGCTGACGTACCAGCTGGTCGTCGAAGGCGGCCCGCACGGCATCCGCGTCAACGCCGTCAGCCCGGCGATGACGGAGACGCCGCACACGACGCCGCTGCTCCAGGATCCCGACGGGCCGGCCGCACGCATCACGGCACGCGTACCGCTGGGCCGGTGGGGGCAGCCGGAGGACGTGGCCCATGCGATCCTCTTCCTGTGCTCGGATGAGTCGTCCCATGTGAGCGGCGCGAATATCCCGGTCGACGGCGGCGCGGCGATCATCGGATGACGGCACCTGCCCGCGGCGGGATCGCCAGCCGCCTGCTCCTGCGCGGCGACCCCGGGTACGAGCAGGCCCGCGTCGGCCGCATCTTCAACGCGCGCCGGCCGGTCCGGTTCCCCGCCGCGGTGCTGCTCGCCGAGGACGACGACGACGTGATCGCGGGCGTCAGGCTGGCGGCCGAGCGCGGGTGGACGGTCAGCGTACGTTCTGGCGGTCACTCGTGGGCGGCGTGGAGCCTGCGCGACGATGCCCTGCTCATCGACCTCGCCCGGCTGCGCGACATCGGCTACGAGCCGGCGGCCGGGATCGTTTCGGTACGGCCGGCCGTGCAGGGCGGCCTCGAGCTCGCCCCGTTCCTGGCCGAGCGAGGGAGGGCGTTTCCGGCCGGCCATTGCGCATCGGTCGGCCTCGGCGGCTTCCTGCTGCAGGGCGGCCAGGGCTGGAACGGGCGGGCCCGCGGCTGGGCCTGCGAGAGCGTGGTCGGGCTGGAGGTCGTGACGGCCGACGCCCGGCTCGTTCGAGCGGACGCCACGGCGAATCCGGACCTGCTGTGGGCGGCGCGCGGAGCCGGTCCCGGGTTCCCCGGGGTCGTCACGCGGTTCCACCTGCAGACCTACGAGGCAGCGCGGGTGATGTGGCACGACACCTGGACCTTCCGGCTCGATGACACGGTGGAGCTGCTGACCTGGTTGCACGGCGTCCTGCCGGAGCTCGACCGGCGGGTCGAGCCGGTGGTCGCGGCGACCCGGCTGCCGGACGTCCCGCTGCACGATGGCACGCCTCGCCCGGACGGGACGGTCGTGCTGCTGCACACGACGGCGATGGCTGACTCCGACGAGCAGGTGCTTGCGCTGCTGGCGGCGCTTCAGGATGGTCCGCTCGCCGGCCGGGAGCTCGGGCACGTGCAGGGCCGGACGAGCGTGCTGGCGGAAAACCTGGCTCAGACAGCGCAGAACCCCGAGGGCTACCGGTACGCCGTCGACTGCACCTGGACCGATGCGCCGGCCCGCGTCCTGGCCCCGCGGCTGCACGCACTGTGGAGCGAGCTGGACACCGAGTACTCCTTCTCCATCTGGTACGGGTGGGCGCCATGCCGGTCTCTGCCCGACATGGCGTTCTCGGTGGAGGCGGACGTGTACGTGGCGACCTACGCGATCTACGGCGACCCGGCTGACGACGCGCGGTACCTCGATTGGGTCCACCGCCGGACGGCCGCGCTGGCCGCCCACGGCAGCGGCGTCTACCTGGGCGACACCGACTTCACCCGGCGGCAGGACCGGTTCGTGTCGGATGACGCGTACCGCCGTATCACCGCGATCCGCGCCGAGCGCGACCCGTCCGGCCGCTTCGCGTCATACCTGACGTCCGACCCGGCCGGGCTGAACGTCCATGGCTGACCGGGGCGCCGTCGGGGCCCGGCTGGACCATGTCGGGCTGACGGTCACCGACCTCAGGGCGGCCGTCTCGTGGTTCTGCGACGTGTTCGGGCTGGTGCCGGAGCTTACGCTCCGGGTCGAGGCGCTGGACCTGAGCATCGAGATGCTCGTTCACCCGGCGTACCGTTACCGGCTCGAGCTGCTGCACCGGCCTGGCTCCCAGGCGGCCCGCAAACCCGGCACGCCTGGTGAGGCCGCGCTGCGCGACGGGTACGGGCACGTGGCGTTCGACGTGACCGACCTCGACGCCGGGTACGACCGGGCCGTCAGCCGCGGGGCCCGGCCGGTCATGCCGCCGGGCCCGGCACCGGAACCAGGGGTGCGGATGGCGTTCGTCGCGGACCCGGAGGGCAACCTCATCGAGCTCCTGCACCGGCCACCGCGGCCGGGCTAAGACGCCGGGAAGGTGGGCGGCGACCACGGCGGAACGGCCATCGTGCACGGCGGCCAGGGCGTCCTTCAGGGCTTGCGGAAGCTCCGCGGGATCGGAGACATTCACGCCGTAGGCACCGCCGGCGGCCTGGGCGATGCCCGGCAGGTCGGCGGCAGGCTCGAAGCTGACGTTGAAGTCGTCGGCGGCCGCGGCCGCGCCGTCGGGGTGGACGGCGAGCGTGGAGTTCTTCGGGGCGCGCCAACCGCGGTTGTTGTAGATCACGGTCAGCGCGGGGGCGCCGTAGCGCCGGGCCGCCCACTGCGCCGCGCTGGGCACCCCGAAAAGGTAGCAGCCGTCGCCGACCAGGCAGACGACCGTCCGGTCCGGGGCGGCCAGCTTCGCGCCGATCGCACCGCCACCGGCCCAGCCCAGCGAGCTGGCGCCGCTGCCGATCATTGAGCCAGGGCGGGCCGCCCGCATGTGCTCGCTGACCGCCCGCTGGTTCGTGACGGTCTCGACCAGCAGCAGAGCGTCCTTGTCGGCCAGGGCGTCCCGGACGCACGCGGTGAGGTACTCGGGGGTGATGACACCGTCCCGTGGCTGCTCGTGCGTGGCCCACTCGGCCCGCTGGGCATCATGGATGGCCGTGTTCTCCGCGCGCCGGGCGGCCACCAGTTCCTCGGCGGCCAGGCCATGCTCCCGGATGAAGACGCTGATCTGAGCCAGCGCGACACGAGAATCAGCCGCCGCGAACCTGCGCGCAGGTACGTGCCACAACGGCAGCTGCTCCTTCACCGGATCCGAGTCGATGCAGTAGATCACCGCGTCATCGGCGGGGCGGTTCACCGCCGGAATCCATGGCACGTCGGAGTCGGCGACCAGGATGACGTCGGCCTCGGCGAGCAGCGGGTTCTGGGCCGCAGTGTGCCAGTGATAGCCGTGGTGCATCGGATGGGTGTCGGGGAAGTTGACATGGTTCGGGGACGCCTCAATGACCGGCACGGCGAGCGCGTCGGCCAGCTGGACCAGCTCGCCGACGGCCGCGGGGTTGCGGCCGAGGTAAGAGGTGATCACGAGGGGCCTGCGGGCCCGGGCCAGGGCGGTGGCGATCTCGTCGGTCACCTCGGGGGCGAGGGCCATGGGCGCGACCGGCGTATACAGACCGGGCTCAAGCGTGTACGGCTCGACCTGCTCCTCCATCACCTCACGCGGGCCGACCAGGTAGACGGGACCGGCGGGGGCGCTGCGCGCGATCTGCAGGGCGCGCAGCACCAGCTGCTTGACGTTACGGCCGGTGCGGATCTCGTTGTCGTACTTGGTGTAGTTGCGCAGGATGCCCCGCTGGTCACGGACATCCTGGAGCCAGTGGATGAACTCGTTCCGGCTGCCCGGCAGCTCACCGTCCATGGTGTACGGGGCGGCGCCGGCGAAGATCAGCACGGGGATGCGCCCGCGGGCGGCGTTGTGGACGGCGCCGCCCAGGTTCTGCGTGCCCGCGTCCACGTGGACCAGCACGGCCTGGGGTTCCCCGGACACCGCGGCGTAGGCGTGCGCCGCGCTGAGGGCCACGGTCTCGTGCGGGCAGACGATCAATTCCGGCAGCTCCGGGCGACGGCCTTCGGCCCGGGCCTGGGCGAGCGCCTCGATCAGGCCGGGATGGTCGCTGCCGAGGTTGGCGAACATGTAGCGGATCCCGGCTTCGGCCAGCGCTTCCAGGAACGCCGTGCTCGTGCTGTAGTAACGGTCCCCCATGGGGGGCAGTCCCCCGGGGTCAGTAGCGGCCCGCGGCCTGCACGCTCATGGCGTGTTCGACCAGCGTGACCAGGGTCGCCTTGGTGGACTCACGGTTCCGCGCGTCGCACGGGATGACGGGCACGTCCGGGGAGATGGCCAGCGCTTCGCTCACGTCCTTGGAGCGATGCGGGAACTGACCGTGGAAACCGTTGATGCCGATCACGAACGGCAGGCCACTGGCCTCGAAGTAGTCCACGGCGGGGAACGAGTCGGCGAGCCGCCGGGTATCGACGAGGACCACCGCTCCAATGGCGCCCTGGATCAGGTCG
>Ga0302326_10024133_pt1 | contig 12374 bp, 14 predicted proteins | sample Palsa_T0_3_FD_202264 | JGI IMG/M metagenome (GOLD analysis project Ga0302326, IMG submission 202264) | Peat permafrost microbial communities from Stordalen Mire near Abisko, Sweden - Palsa_T0_3 | ecosystem: Environmental > Terrestrial > Soil > Palsa > Peat permafrost | place: Sweden: Abisko...
ACAGTCGGCACACTGATGGGACTCTACTCGTTCCTGCCGATGTGGCTCGCGGTTGCCGCCGGGCGACTGTCCGACCGCATCGGCGTGCGGCGCCCCATGCTCGCCGGTTCGTGCGGGCTGGTGCTCCGGCGCGATCGGGCCGCCGGAGGAACGCGCCCGGAACTTTACCCTGTTGGCACTCGGTTATTCCGTATCGAGCTTTGCCGGTCCGCTCATCGCCGGCGTGCTCATCGACCACACCAGCTTTGTCACCACGTTCCTCACCCTTGCCCTGTCGCCGCTGCTGCCGGCATTCCTTCTCGCCCGCGGGGCCCTCGCGTTGCCGCATCCGCATGCAACGCAGCGGCGAACGACGTCGGGCATCGCGGAGCTGTTCCGCAATCGCCAACTGCGGCGGGTGTTCATCGTCAATGCGCTGCTGTCAATGGCCTGGGACCTGCACGCGTTCTTCATCCCGGTCTATGGGGCGAAACTGCGACTCTCGGCTTCACTCATCGGCACCATCCTGGCCGCATTCGCCGCGGCGACGTTCGTTGTACGCCTTGTGATGCCGTGGATCGCGCGCCGATTATCGGAGTTCGAAGTGTTGACCGCGGCACTGTTCGTGGCCGGAGCCGCCTACGCCTTGTTTCCGTTCGTGGACAGCGCCGGACCGTTGATGGCGCTGTCGTTTACGCTCGGGTTGGCTCTCGGCAGCGGACAGCCGATGGTCATGTCGCTGCTGCACGGCGCCGCGCCGGCGGGCCGGATGGGGGAAGCGGTCGGGGTGCGCCTGTCGATCATCAACGCCTCGACCTTTGCCGTGCCGCTGCTGTTCGGCGCGATCGGCTCGTCAGTCGGAATCGGGCCGGTGTTCTGGCTCGTCGGTGGCGCCCTTGCCGGCGGCGGCTTCTTCGCGCGCCGCGGCTGACGTGCTTCAGGCCTTCAGGCGCTCGCCAAATTCCTTCTTGAACTTGGCGAGTTTCGGCGCGACGACAAATTGGCAGTAGGGCGCCCGGCCGTTGCGCTCGAAGTATTCCTGGTGATAGCCCTCGGCGGGATAGAAAGGCGCCGCGTCGGCGAGCTCGGTGACGATGGGTCCGGGCCACTGCTTATGCGCCGACAGCTCGGCGATGACGGCCTGCGCGTCCGCGCGCTGCTCGGGCGTCTGGCAGAAGATCACGGACCTGTACTGGGTCCCGACGTCGTTGCCCTGGCGGTCCTTGGTCGTCGGGTCATGAATGGCAAAGAAAACCCGCAGCAGGTCGCGAAAGCTAAGCTCAGCCGGATCGAAGGTTATGCGCGCCACCTCGGCGTGTCCGGTCCCTCCACTGCAGACGTCGTCGTAAGTCGGATTGGCGACATGGCCCCCGGCGTAGCCGGACTCAACCGCGTGCACGCCGCGCAGGCGGTCGAATACCGCTTCGAGGCACCAGAAACAACCACCGCCGAGCACGGCAATTTGGGTCGGGGAGGAGTCCTGCATCTTGGGTCTCCGCATCAGGTCGGACACAACGAGGGCATAGCGCCGTTTGGACGCCTTGCAGCGCCTCCGCTTGCCCCTGGTCCATGGCTACCGTTTCCCGAAGCGCCATCCCGGCGATGCGATAATCGCGCGTAGAGGTCACCGATGCTCTCGCCCATCATCGCTTTCATCTCGTTCCTTCGCCGACTATGGCATCGCCTGATGGGCGTCGACATCAACCGTACCGCGGCGAGCCTGGCGTTCACGACGCTGCTCGGCCTTGTGCCGTTGTTCACGGTGGCCTTCTCCTACGTCTCCCGGTTCCCGCTTTTTGACCGTTTCCAGAGTGCCCTCGAAGGCCTTCTGGTGCGCTCTTTCCTTCCCAGCAGCGGCCTCGCCGTTCGCCACTACTTGAACGAGTTCATCACCAAGTCCGCCGAGCTCAAAGGCGTGAGCATCGTCTTCGTCGTGGTCACCGCGGTATTGCTCGTGGCCCAGGTGGATACCGAGATCAACACGATCTGGGGCGCGCGCGCGCCGCGTTCGCTTGCACGCCGTGTTTTCATCTACGTGCTCGGATTCACGGCGGGGCCGATCCTCATCGGTGCGGCGGTCTACTTTACCAACTGGGTGATCGAGCAATCGGTCGCGGCGACGTCGATCGGGTACCAGGCCCTCGACTTGTTGCGCGCGCCTTTGGTGCTGCTCGTCGACTGGGCCGCATTCACCGTCATCTACGCGTTCGTTCCCGCACGGCGGGTACCGTTTCGACTCGCGCTTGTCGGCGGCGCACTGGCTGCACTGGCATTCGAAGTCGCGAAGCGCGGATTTGCGTTCTACATCACGCATGTGCAGACCTACCAGATGGTTTACGGCGCGCTGGCGGCGCTGCCCCTTTTTCTCGTCTGGATCTACCTCTCCTGGGCAATCGTGCTCGTCGGCGCGGCAATCACGGCAACGCTTGCCGACAGCGCAGACGGTACGCAGGCGAGCGACCCGGCGCTTCTTGCCGAATCGAGGCCGCCAAGTTAGAGTGCACGCTTCGCGTCGACGGAGTATTACCTCGTGTGGTCGCTCATCCAAGCAGCGGGCTGGCCGATTTGGCTGCTGATCTTCGCGTCGGTTGTTGCGCTGGCATTGATTCTGGAGCGACTGTGGTCGCTGCGGCAGAGTGTGGTCGCTCCGCCAGGCATGGTCGATAAGGTGCTTGCGGAGTACAAGCATGGCGGGGTTACGACCGAACTGCTCGCCAAGACCGCGCGTCGCGGACCGCTCGGGCGCGTGCTTGCCACCGGCCTCGCCAACCTGAAAAGCCCCCGACCGGTGATGAAAGAGGCGATCGAGGAGGTCGGGCACATGGTAACGCACGACCTGGAGCGGTTCCTTACGCCACTGGGAACGATCGCGGCGATGGCGCCGCTGCTCGGCCTCTTCGGCACGGTAGTCGGCATGATCGAGATTTTCGGTTCGCAAAGCGCCGTCGGATCGAACCCGACCCAGCTCGCGCACGGCATCTCCGTCGCGCTCTACAACACCGCGTTCGGCCTGATCGTGGCGATACCGAGCATGATCTTCTATCGCTATTTCCGCGCCAAGGTCGACGGCCTGACGCTGGAAATGGAACAGCAGGCGACCAAGCTCGTCGAGCTCGCGCACGGCGAACGCAGCTAGCCTCGCAACAATCGCCAAGCCATGAATCTGCGCGCCGGTCGTACCCGGGAAGAACCGGAAATCAATTTCATTCCCCTCATCGACGTGCTGCTCGTCATCCTGATCTTTCTGATGGTGACGACAACCTACCAGCGCGTTGCGGAGTTGCAGATCACGCTGCCCGAGGCCAGTGCCGATCCGATGCAGCAGCGGCCCAAGGAAATAAACGTCGGCATCGATGTCCAGGGCCGCTACGTGATCGACAAGGACGTCTTCCAGTTCACCAACGTGGCCGCGCTTGCCGATGTGCTCAAGCGCGCCGCGGGAGACGCCAAGGACCCCGTGGTCATCATCAACGCCGACGCCAATGCAACGCACCAATCGGTAATCCACGTGATGGAAGCCGCCCGGCAGGCGGGTCTGATACACATCACTTTCGCGACGCAAACGCCGGCCAAATGATCGATCCCGCGCCGGATGCGGGAGCGACGCGGCATTAGACCGTGGCCTTCTCCGACCGCCTCGTCGCCGCTTGGTACGCGCCGGGGCTCACGCCGCTAACCGCGGCACTGTTACCACTGTCCTTTCTCGCCGGTGTGACCATCGCCGTGCGGCGCTGGGCCTATCGGCGCGGCCTGCTGCGCAGTGCCACTCTGCCGGTGCCGGTGGTGGTGGTGGGCAGCATCGTCATCGGCGGGGTGGGCAAGACGCCGCTGGTGCGCGCGCTGTGCGCCGCGCTCCTGCAGCACGGCCGGCGGCCCGGTGTCGTCAGCCGCGGTTACGGTGGCCGCAATCGCGTGCCGCGCGCGGTCGCGTCCGGCGACAATCCCGCCGAAGTAGGCGACGAGCCCTTGCTCATCGCCGCCGACGCGACGCCGGTCTGGATTGGGCGCGACCGCGTCGCCGCGGCGCGGGCACTTCTCGCGGCGCATCCGAATTGCGACGTGATCGTTGCCGACGACGGACTGCAGCATTACGCGCTGCAGCGAAACTTCGAGATCGCGGTGATCGACGAGGCGCGCGGCATCGGCAACGGTTGGATGCTTCCCGCCGGCCCGCTGCGTGAACCGCGCCCGCGCCTCGCACACGTCGACGCGCGGGTGTACCTCACTGCAGGCGACCCGGCTACATCGAAGCGCGACGAGTCCGGACAAGACACGGTGATGCGCTACGAACCATTGCCGTGGCGAAACCTGGTGCGATCGGACGCACCGGCCGATCCGAACGACTGGCGCGGGGGCACCGTTCACGCCGTCGCGGGCATCGGCAATCCGCAGCGTTTTTTCGATCTGCTGCGTCGTCTGGGGCTCGATCCGATCTGTCACGCGTTCCCCGATCACCACCACTACCTACCCGCGGAGATCGAGTTCCCTGACGCGACGGTCATACTGATGACCGAGAAGGATGCGGTAAAATGCGCCGCGTTCGCCGATGGTCGCTGCTGGTATCTGCCGATCCGGGCACGCATCGAACCGGCGCTCGTCGCGCGCCTGGAAGGGGCTATCCGTGGACGCCAAGCTGCTTGAAATTCTCGTCTGCCCGGTGACCAAGGGTCCGCTGCTCTATGATCGACAGCGGCAGGAACTGATCTCCAAGCCGGCGCGGCTTGCCTACCCGATCCGCGATGGAATTCCGGTGATGCTCGAGGAGGAGGCACGCAGGCTCGAGCCGTCCGAATACGAGTGAGCTGCAGGCGTGGCCTTCACCGTCCTCATTCCGGCGCGCTTCGCATCCACGCGGCTGCCGGGCAAGCCGCTGCTCGATATTATGGGCAAGCCCATGGTGGTCCGCGTCGCCGAACGGGCGCGGGCGAGCGGCGCGGAACGAGTGGTCATCGCCACCGACGATGAGCGCATCCGCGCGGCAGCGGCGGCGCATGGCATCGAGGCGGTGCTCACCCGCGGCAAGCATGCGACCGGCACCGATCGCCTGGCGGAAGCCGCGATCGAGCTCAAGCTCGACGACAAGACAATCGCGGTCAACGTGCAGGGCGACGAGCCGTTGCTCGAACCCGCGCTTATCCGCGACGTCGCCGACGAATTGCGTGCGCATGCCGACGCCTCGATTGCAACGGCTTGCCACCCGATCGTGGACCCGGAAGAGGCATTCAATACCAACGTGGTCAAGGTCGTACTCGATCGCGCCGGCTATGCCCTTTACTTCAGCCGGGCGACGATGCCCTGGGCGCGCGACGCGTTCGCGAGGACGCACGCCGAGCTGCCGCTCGGTTTGCCGATGTACCGGCATTACGGGCTGTATGCCTACCGGGTGGCTTTTCTGCGCCACTACCCGGCGCTCGCACCGTCCCAGATCGAGCGCTTCGAAGCATTGGAGCAGCTGCGGGCGCTGTGGCATGGACACCGCATCGCCGTGCGTATCACCAAGGGCACGCCCGCACCGGGCGTCGACACGCAGGAAGATCTCGACCGGGTCCGCGCGCTCTACGCCGCGGGCAAGGTTTGACCGCGCGACGCAATGACGCGAGAATCCGTGCACAAGTAGTTAATTCTCTCCTTTTCAACCGTTTCCGATGCGACTCATCCTGCTTGGCCCGCCTGGCGCGGGCAAGGGCACGCAGGCCCGCTACATCTGCGACGCCTACGGGATCCCGCAGATCTCGACCGGGGACATGCTGCGGGCGGCGGTGAAGGCGGGATCTGATCTGGGCGTCGCAGCGCGCAAAGTGATGGATGCCGGCGGTCTGGTCTCCGACGAGATCATGATCGGTCTGGTGCGCGACCGGCTGCGCGAGCCCGATTGCCGCAACGGCTATCTATTCGACGGCTTTCCACGCACGATTCCGCAGGCCGACGCGCTGCGCGACGCTGGCGTGGCGCTCGACTATGTGCTCGAAATCGACGTTCCTGACTCAGTCATCGTCGAACGCATGAGCGGACGGCGCGTCCATGTTGCCTCGGGGCGAACCTACCACCTGATTTACAACCCGCCGAAGGTTGCCGGCTGCGACGACGTGACCGGCGAGGCATTGATTCAGCGCGAAGACGACAAGGAAGAAACCGTCAAGAAGCGCCTCGCGGTTTATCACCTGCAGACCAAGCCGCTCGTCGCCTATTACCAGCAGTGGGCGGCACGCGATCCCGCCGCGCCCAAGTACCGCAAGGTCGACGGCACTGGCACAGTCGACGCCGCCCGGACCGCTTGTCTGGCGGCGCTCAGAGCCTGCCCTTAGTCGCGTCCGTCCCATGCGCAAGCGCAATGCCTTCTATGCCCAGTCCGGCGGAGTGACTGCTGTCCTCAACGCCACGGCCTGCGGCGTGATCGAGACCGCGCGCCGACACCGCGATCGTATCGGCAAGCTCTACGCGGGACGCAACGGCATCATCGGCGCGCTTACCGAGGACCTGATCGATACCGGCCGCGAGCCGGCGCGATCAATTGCCGCACTCAGGCACACACCCGCGGGCGCGTTCGGCTCGTGTCGCTACCAGCTCGCAAGCATCGACAAGGACCGCGGTCAGTACCAGCGACTGATCGAGGTTTTCCAGGCGCACGACATTGGCTATTTCTTCTACAACGGCGGCAACGATTCCGCCGATACCTGTCTCAAGGTGTCGCAGATTTCGCAGCGCATGGGCTATCCGCTGATCGCGGTTCATGTACCGAAGACGGTCGACAACGACCTCGCCGTCACCGACTGCTGCCCCGGCTTCGGATCGGTCGCGAAATATGTCGCGACGTCGATGCGCGAAGCGGCGTTCGATGTGGCGTCGATGGCAAAGACTTCGACCCGGGTCTTCGTGCTGGAAGTGATGGGACGCCATGCCGGTTGGATCACGGCCGCGGTGGGCCTGGCCGACGACCTGCACACACCGATTCCGCTGCTGCTGTTGTTTCCCGAGATACCCTTCGACGAGTCGGTGTTCCTCGCCCAAGTCGATGCGAAGGTCAAGCGCTTCGGCTACTGCTGCATCGGTGTTTCCGAGGGCCTGCTCAACGCGGAAGGCAAACTGCTTGCCGAAGCCGGAACGCGCGACGCCTTCGGGCACGCCCAGCTGGGAGGCGTTGGACCGCTCATTGCAATGCTGATCAAGGATCGCCTCGGCCACAAGTACCACTGGGCGGTGGCCGACTACTTGCAGCGTGCGGCTCGACATCTCGCGTCGAAGACCGATCTCGAGCAGGCCTATGCCGTCGGCGTCGCCGCGGTGCGGGCCGCGCTCGCGGGCAGGAACGCGGTGATGCCCGCCATCGTACGCACCTCGGACAAGCCCTACCGCTGGAAAATCGAGGTCGCGCCGCTGGAGCGTGTGGCGAACGTCGAAAAGAAACTGCCGCGCGATTTCATCAGCGCCGACGGCTACGGCATCACCGCCAAGGCACGCCGCTACCTGTCGCCGCTGGTGCGCGGCGAGGATTACCCGCCGTTCAAGGATGGATTGCCGCACTACGTGCGGCTGAAGAATGTTGCCGTTGCGAAGAAGCTGGCCGCCGGGTTCGAGCTTTAGAGTGCGGTTTCGGCGCCGGCTATCTTGGCGGTTTTGGGGGGGATGCCATGTCAGGCCGGGCGTGGCCTTCGTTTCTGCGCTTCGCGCGGTGGGCCGTTTGATAGCGGGGCTAAGAATGCCCGAATGCTAGAATGACGCGTGAGATGGCCATTCCTTATTCTGGCAATTCCTGTGATGGCCTTGGCATCGATCGCGGCCCGCGCGCAGACCTACACGTTTGATCCGCTCCACGCGCAAGACGGGCAGCAAATTCAAGTCAATGCCACTTGGGCGCTTAGTGGCAATTTCGTCGCTACCAAGTCGGTGACCGTATCTGGAAGTTCGGTTGCGATTCAATTCGTTCAGGATGGTCTGAACCTTTCTCCGAATCCAGTGTTCATTACGTCGTCGATAGACACGCCACCGTTATCGGCCGGCATCTACACCTTCACCATTACCTGGACACCAGACCCGTCGGAGTACCCCGGACCTCCTCTGGTGCCGCAGGTGTTCACCATTGCGGTCCGCGGCCTAGCTTCCGGTCCAGCGACCGTGCCCGGCCTGTCCGTGGTCGGCGTCGCGTCGCTTGTGCTCTTGCTGACCGTCGCCGGGTGCGGCGCCCTTCGCCGCCGCTTAATCTGATGGCCGAGAAACGTCTCGAACATCCGCGCGGTGCCGTCCGGCTTGCCAAGCGGATCGGCGATATGGCAACGGTCCAAGACTGACCCAGCGCCGTTGAGGGGATCGGCTCGACTTTACCCACCGGGCACTGGCAAAATAGCGTGCTTTTCCGGTTCCGCGCCGCGGCTTCAACGCAGGCAGCGGATGCCAGGATGACCGGGCTCGTGCATTGGGGTCGAAAGCCGCCGCGCGCGGCCCGGATAAAAAATCTTTGCCACGTCTTTGAGGGGATGTCATGTCACACGCACTCGTATTCGCGCTCGTTTGCGCGGTCGCCGCACTGGTGTACGGCATCTGGTCGATTAGCTGGATCCTGGCCAAGCCAGCCGGCAACCCGCGGATGCAGGAGATTGCCGCAGCTATCCAGCAGGGGGCGCAGGCCTATCTCAACCGCCAATACACGACCATCGGCATCGTCGGCTTCATCCTGCTCGTGGTGATCTGGTTGTTCCTCGGCGGCGCCACGGCGGCCGGCTTCGCGATCGGAGCCGTGCTTTCCGGATTGACGGGCTACGTGGGCATGAATGTGTCGGTTCGCGCCAACGTGCGCACTGCGGAAGCGGCACGTACCGGTCTTAAGGAAGCGCTCACCATTGCCTTCCGCGGCGGCGCCATCACCGGCATGCTGGTCGTGGGCCTCGGCCTACTGGGTGTTGCCGGTTTCTACTGGTTCCTCACGCAGACCGGAACACCGGGTCCCGACGCGACGAACGAAGGGCTGCATACCGTCATTCAGCCGCTTGTCGGCCTTGCCTTCGGGGGTTCCTTGATCTCGATCTTCGCCCGCTTGGGCGGAGGCATCTTCACCAAGGGCGCCGATGTCGGCGCGGACCTGGTCGGCAAGGTGGAAGCCGGCATACCGGAAGACGATCCGCGTAATCCCGCGGTCATCGCCGACAACGTCGGCGACAACGTGGGCGACTGCGCCGGCATGGCCGCCGACTTGTTCGAGACCTATGCGGTGACCCTTGTCGCGACCATGCTGCTCGGCGCGCTGCTGCTCAAGGATAGCGCTGTCGCCGCGGTCACGTATCCGCTCGCTCTCGGCGGCTTCTCCATCCTGGCTTCGATCGTAGGCACGTTCTGCGTCCGGGCCCGGCCGGGGGGCAAAATCATGAATGCGCTCTATCGCGGGCTGTTGGTCGCCGCCGTGCTCTCCGCAATCGGGTTCTGGTTCATCACCGACGGGATGATGGGCGACCTGATCGTGGCGCACCCGGAATTCACGATCGTGAGGCTCTGGGGCGCGGGCCTGATCGGCCTGGCCCTGACGGCAGCGCTGGTCGTAATCACCGAGTACTACACCGCGACGGAGTACAAGCCCGTCCGCCACATCGCCGAAGCATCGACCACCGGACACGCGACCAATATCATTGCCGGCCTGGGCGTGTCGATGAAATCGACGGCGTGGCCGGTGCTCTCGGTGTGCGTCGCCATCCTCGCCTCGTACTGGCTCGCGGGCCTCTATGGCATTGCCATCGCCGCCACCGCTATGCTGTCGATGACCGGTATCATCGTCGCGCTCGATGCGTACGGACCCATCACCGACAATGCGGGCGGCATCGCCGAAATGGCGGGGTTGCCCGAATCGGTACGCGCGATCACCGATCCGCTCGACGCGGTCGGCAATACGACCAAGGCGGTGACCAAGGGTTACGCGATCGGCTCGGCGGGGCTCGCCGCGCTGGTACTGTTCGCAGACTATACGCACGCGCTCGACACGGCGAACCTCAGCGTGTCGTTCGATCTGTCCGACCGCATGGTGATCGTCGGACTGTTCATCGGCGGCTTGATCCCGTACCTGTTCGGCGCGATGGCGATGGAGGCCGTCGGCCGCGCCGCCGGCGCGGTAGTCGTCGAGGTACGCCGCCAATTCAAGGAAATCCCGGGCATCATGGCAGGCACTGCGAAACCGGCATACGGCGTCGCTGTCGACATGCTGACCAAGGCGGCGATCAAAGAGATGATTGTTCCGTCGCTGCTGCCCGTGCTCGTGCCGGTGGTCGTCGGACTGGCGCTCGGGCCGACCGCGCTGGGCGGTCTGCTGATGGGAACCATCGTGACCGGATTGTTCGTCGCGATTTCGATGACCACCGGGGGCGGCGCCTGGGACAATGCCAAGAAATACATTGAGGACGGCCACTTCGGCGGCAAAGGTTCCGACGCCCACAAGGCCGCGGTGACCGGTGACACGGTGGGTGACCCATACAAGGACACCGCCGGGCCCGCGGTCAATCCGCTGATCAAGATCATCAACATCGTCGCGTTGATGATCGTGCCGCTGCTCGCGCACGTGGGAAAGTAAGCGCTGCCGAGCACGACCGGACGGCGCGCTGCCAATAAAAAACGGCAGCGCGCCGATGTAAGGCGGCTGCCGTCGCTCCTCAGGCCCTGCCGTTTCCTAGCGCTTGCGCGCCAGCATCACGCCGTCACCCACGCTAAGCAGGCAGGCGTCGACACGGCGGTCGTCGCGAATTTTGGCGTTGAGCGCGCGCAGCGCGTCGGTGTCGGCATCGTGCACGCTGGGGTCCGCGACGGTGCCGCTCCAAAGCACGTTGTCGATCGCGATCAATCCACCCACCCGCAGCAAGCCGAGGCAGGCCTCGTAGTAGCCGTCGTAGGCTGACTTGTCGGCATCGATGAAAGCGAAGTCGAATGTGCCCTCGCCATGCTTGGCGCGCAACTCGGCGAGCGTCTTCAGTGCCGGCGCCAAGCGCAGTTCGATGCGATCGTCGATTCCCGCCAGTTTCCAGTAGCGGCGCGCGATCCCCGTCCATTCCTCGCTGATGTCGCAGCAGAAGAGCTTGCCGCCGGCAGGAAGGGCAGTTGCGACGCACAGTGCGCTGTAGCCGGTGAAGGTCCCGATCTCGATCGCCATCTTGGCGCCAATCGTGCGCGCCAGCAGTGCGAGCAGCGCGCCTTGATCGGCACCGATTTGCATGCCGGCCTGAGGCAGGCGCGCGGTTTCGGCGCGCAGTTGCTTCTGGATTTCTGTCTCGTGCGGAATGTCCTGAGTGACATAACGCTCGACTGCTGGGGGGAGTAGAGAGCGGCTCATGGTGCTTAGCATGCGATGGATCGACGCGCTTGGCAACCCCGCGCAAGCGAGACGCGCCGCTGCCTGCGGTACAATCGCTGTGTACCCATTGATCCAGGACGCCATGCGGCGAGCTCTCTATTTCGTTGCTCTCGTCTTCGGCAGCCCATTCGCACCGACGCAGGATCAGGCATGAGTGAGACGAGCCTGCCCGTGCAGCGACTCAGGGAGGCGTCGCGGCCTGCGCTGCGGCGCCATTTCTTGAGCCTCGACGGCGAGGACGTGCGGCTGCGGTTCGGCGCGAACATTCCGGCGGAGTCGATCGTCAATTACGTTGACCGCATCGATTTCGACACGGACGCCGTCTTCGCAGTCCATGATGAGGAACTCGAACTCGCCGGGGTCGCCCACGTGGGCTTCACCGGAGACCTGGCCGAACTCGGCGTGTCGGTACTTACCGCGCATCGCGGGCGGGGTATCGGCAGCGCGCTGGTCGCGCGTGCCGCCGACCATGTTCGCAACCGGTTTGTAACGCGCCTGTTCATGCACTGTCTGGCTGAGAATGCGACGATGCTGCATATCGCGCGCAAACTCGGCATGCAGATCTGCATCGATACCGGCGAGGCCGATGCCTTCCTCAAGTTGGCACCTGCCGATCACGTGTCCCTCGCCGGAGAGTTCGTTGGGCAGCGCATTGCACTGTTCGACTACGCGCTCAAGGCGCAGGCCATGCACATGCGCGAGTTCGGCGCGTCCGCGCGACCGGCCCGGGATTGACACGGATGAATTCGCCCCGGCCGGCGCGACATCGCATCATCATTGTCGGCGGCGGCGCCGGCGGTTTGCCGCTGGCGGTGCGATTGGGCGACAAGCTGGGGCAGAACCGCCACACCGAAATTACCCTGGTCGACCGTTTCGCTACCCATCTGTGGAAGCCGCTGCTGCACGAGGTCGCGGCGGGGCGAATGGACGCCGATGTGCACGGAGTCGATTACCTTGCGCTGGCCTATTGGCATCAGTTCCGCTTCCGTCAGGGCACGGTGGGCGCCCTCGATCGGGCGAAGCATGAACTGACGCTCGATCCGGTCTTCGACGACGACGGCCTGCTCATGCTGCC
>Ga0302326_10024142_pt1 | contig 12372 bp, 14 predicted proteins | sample Palsa_T0_3_FD_202264 | JGI IMG/M metagenome (GOLD analysis project Ga0302326, IMG submission 202264) | Peat permafrost microbial communities from Stordalen Mire near Abisko, Sweden - Palsa_T0_3 | ecosystem: Environmental > Terrestrial > Soil > Palsa > Peat permafrost | place: Sweden: Abisko...
AACAACCGTCCCTTCAGCGGGCCGAGGGCCGCCGGGGGCTCCGAGCAGTTCGGCCGGGCTGTCTGTCAGGTTCCTCGTCCGCGATCGCCATATCAGGCTGTAGCGGTTCGAGCGTCCGGGGCACGACGATCCATTTGCGGTCGAGACCAGACACGCCCAGCACCGCCACCCTACCAGCTATGAGGGCAGCGACGCGAAATATGACATAACTCCTGAATAATATCACAACAGTGCCCACGCGCCATTATGGAAAGGACGAACCGAGCTGATCCAGCGCGACTCGGCATCATGGAAGACCAATTCAATACATCTGGCGTGCTCATCAAACCACGATCGAATGACCGATCCTTTGACTGCGAGTCAGGGTACCAGCGTCGGCGAAGCTGGAGTTCTAATTGCTGTTCTGCACCTCGTTGGATCGTGGTCTGGGCAGTCGATGGCCTATAGAAAAACCATCAATCCATCGTTTTATTGACATAGATTAACTGAAAAGTTTACGGTTTGTTGAGTGTGGGTGCCGTTTTGCCTTTTAAGTCGGCTCATCCGGGAGGAGGGGTGATTCGGTGGCTTCTCCCAACTGATTTGTGTTGAAAAACTCCGCAAGCAGAATTCGTGAGCAATATTCAGCTGCGCCGCAGTTGAATTGCTCAGCAATGATTTATTGTAGATCGCTTGAATCATTGCAGCGCGAAGGTTGCCCGATGCCGTTGAGTCCGGAGTTTTCCAACACAATCGGGCGAGTTGAACCATGAGAATTCTTCACCTCGCAAATCATTGTGACGAGGTCGGCAACGGGATTATGAACGTCGCAGTCGACGTCTCTTGCAAGCAGGTCGAGCGTGGACATCAGGTGGCTTTTGCCAGCGGCGGCGGGGCCTACGTCGAGCTTCTTCAGCGACATCGTGTCGAGCATTTCACAGTGGTTCAGGCTTGGCACCGGCCGCTGACGCTGCCAACCACGATCATTATGCTCCGGAGCCTTATCCGCTCATTCCAGCCAGACATTGTCCATGCGCATATGATGACCGGGGCGTTACTTGCGCGCGCGCTGCGGCGACATAACTCTTTCAGACTGGTCACCACGGTTCATAATGAGTGGCAGCGCACCGCTGTCTTGATGGGGGTGGGCGACCGGGTGATCGCGGTCAGCGGAGCTGTGAAAGACCGAATGCAACGTCGCGGCTTGCCCCCGAGAAAGCTGCGCGTGGTCAGAAACGCGACACTCGGCTCGCCGCGACGGCCATGTACCGGCGCCTTCGACAGAATCGCTCTAAGCCATCCCGCTATCGTCACGATCGCGGGTATGTTCGAGCGCAAAGGGATCCGCGATTTGATCGCGGCATTTGGGCTGCTGGCACCAGAGCATCCCTGCGCGCACCTGTATCTCGTCGGCGACGGGCCGGATCGGCGCATCTTTGAGGGGCTAGCGCGATCGCTTCCGTGTCGCGACCGGGTCCATTTCGTTGGCTTTGTTCGCGATCCAAGACCCTATCTCGCGCAGGCTGATGTTTTTGTCCTGGCCTCACGTAATGATCCGTCGCCTCTAGTTATCCCGGAGGCGAGAGAGGCAGGTTGCGCCATCGTCGCAACCGAAGTCGGAGGAATACCAGAAGGTTTGAACGGCGGTGAGGCTGGTATTCTTATTCCGGCGCGCAGCCCAAGAAAACTCGCGACAATGGTCGGTCTGCTCTTAAGCGATCCGGTACAGCGTGCTCTGTGGCAGCAACGATCGCGAGCGAACCTGGACTGGCTCCGTTTGGATCGAGCAGTTGAAGAAACGCTCGCTGTGTATGGCGAGCTTTTGGTTGAAACGGCCTGACCCTAGCCCCTGGAATGTCCCGCTTAGGTGCTAGGATCCGTCGAGAGAAGACGGACGATGCGCAAGAGCCGGTTCGGCGAAGAGCAGATCATCAGGGTGTTGAGGGAGCATCAGGCAGGTATCCCGGTAGCTCACTCGCAGATCTCCGTCCTTTGAATGTAAACGAAACCCCACAACGACACCCAGCATTTGATAATCCAGCCCAGTGAGGGTTTCGTGCGGTCTGCAACATTTTCGCAAAAGTACTCCGAGGGCACTTCGATCAGGAGGCCGTCCCCGCCTAATTGGTGAAACAAGATCCGCCTCGAGCTAAAGTTTCACGGTAAACTGCAAGGGTCTCAGTGGAGGCCCTGCTAATGTCGAGCCATTGGATATTGGTCGTTGCCCGAGAACGCCACAACTGCCGGAGCTCGTAGTTTTCAAGAAGGTCTAGCATAACCTCGGCGAGAACGCGCGGCTGATGCGGTGGAACAAGTATACCTGCCGATCCGTGATCCAATACCTCGGGAATTCCGCCTACGTTACAGGCGACGATCGCACAACCGGCTTCCCGTGCTTCAGCGAGGACGAGCCCGAAAGCTTCCTCGTGTGACGGGAGAACGAACAGATCGCTATTTCTCAGATATGGTCTTGGGTCATCAATAAAGCCGCAGAAAGTAATCCTATCGGCACAATTCTTCCGACTTGCCTCGCGCTCAAACTTCGGTCGGTCGGTGCCATCGCCGAGGATGTAGAGCCTGGCGGTACGGTTTTGGGATGCCACGAAGGAGAACGCTTCGATCAGGTCAGAGATCCCTTTGTGAGAAAACAGGCCGGCGACCGTCACGATTGCCGGATGGCGCAGTAGACCCTCCCCCCCGACAACGTCATCCGACACCGCCCGGCGGGGAGAGCCGAGCGGTCCGTTCCGCACAACGCGAAGCTTGTGCCGTGGAATACCTCGCCGCTCCATGTCTTTAGCTGTGGCGTCACTCACCGTGATAACGAGGTCACCGACGCCCATTAGTGATGCGCGGAGGCGCATGCTGTTGTGGATGGTAGTGACCAGGCGGAATGGAAGCTGTCCCCGTAGCAAGCGAACGAGCAATGCGCCGGGAACCATGTGCGCATGCACGATATCCGGATTGAAGGTGCGGAGTAACCGCCTAAGGTTCCACAGGGCAGCAAAGAAATAAATAAATCGGTGATCTGGAAAGGTGAAACGTTCGATATTCTGTGAATCCAAAAGATCTGAAAATGACCCTCCAGAACTAGCAAAGAGAACGCGATGCCCTTCGCGCACCTGAGTACACGCAAGATCAATCGCTACATTCACTACACCATTACCCGTCGCATCGCAGTGTGGCGCCAGGTGGAGAATCTTCATCGGTCTACCATTCGGCCGATGTTTGAAGCCGGCTTCGTGAAGCTGGCCGTTCATCGAAGCCGACGATCGGGGAGAGCGACACAGCACAGCTTGACCCGAATCATAATTTTTCAATCTCCGCGGGGAGCCGATTGCGAGTTGGCGGTCTCCAATTGATTGCGACTTTAGGTGATCATATGGGCCGGCGGTACCACCTTGTCTACATGATCTGCACCAACCCTAAGGCATTATTCTGGTCAGTTTTGTTGAGCTGCATTTTCAGCGCAGCACGTGCGTGCCGCGCAGACGACCCCGAGATCACGCCCGCGCGGCTCACCAGCGTGGTGGAGGGATTTTCAGCGCAGCACGTGCGTGCCGCGCAGACGAACCCGAGATCACGCCCGCGCGGCTCACCAGCGTGGTGGAGGACTAGCATACTCAGACTAGGTTACAGATACTACGCGCCAAACCCTGCAACGGCTCGCATCGATGATACAAATCGCCGCTGTCTTCTTCTGACATACGTCCAAGCTGATATAGTGAGTTATTCATCTACCTCTGATGTCAAACCACTGGGTCACAGTGTCCGGACCCATGGCACTATCGACAAGATCGGCGACTAGCCGCGATTATTCGATGTCCACAGATACAGATGGAGAGCTGCCATTTTAGTCCGTGCGCCAGCCGCTTCTCGTTGCCAAAAACTGCCATTCGGCGGGCAGGCAGGCGTCAGTCCGACTCCAAGCGAACATCCCGTTCGACACGCTTCGGAGGAGTATGGCAAACTTCTCTGGTCGGTATTCAAGAATGCCGCTGTTTCTCCCTCAGTCCAGAGTTGTCGCTTCTGATGCGCTTGGTGTTGCTCAACCTTCGATACAGTCCCAATCTTGGTGACGTTCTCTTGTGCGAGTGCTTGGAGTTCGGACTGCGACAGGCGAGGGCAGGACTCCACGTGCTGCAGCTCGACATCACCGGCCGGCGGGACTTTGCGCGGGGAAAATCAAGGCGTTTAGCAGCGCTGGCCGTGTTGCAACGTTTGCCTCAGCCGGTAAGGCACCGCGTCGCACGGGTGGTGCTGGGTCGTTCGCTCCGCCGCACACTACCCTACTGGCAAACGGAACTGGCTCAGGCGGACGCTGCCGTTCTGGGTGGTGGCAACCTTCTGGCGGATGCCGACCTGAATTTTCCTCTGAAGGTTGCGGCGGTGTTGGGCGCCGTGACGGCCGCCGGACTGCCGGCCGCCGTTCATGCTGTAGGGGTGTCCGATAATTGGAGCCGAGACGGCGAGACTTTATTTAGAGACGCTCTGGCAGGCGTGCAGCTTGTCCATGCCGCGGTACGTGACGAACAATCCAGAGATATCTGGGCGCGCCGCCTTGGCCCAGCCGGTATTGTACCACCGCAGCTGGTGCGTGATCCGGGCTTACTCGCAGCCGAATGTTATCCTTCACGGGCACGTCCAGCATCGTCAGAAACGCGGGTCGGCATCTGCCTGACCCATCCGGTGGCGCTTCGCTATCATGCCGACGAACGAATGCCGAGTGCGTCTGCGCTGACAGCCTGGTTCGTCGCACTCGTGAGGGCTCTGACCCAAAAGGGCTTTGCAATCTTCCTGTTCACCACGGGCAGCCCCGAGGACGAGGCGTACTTAGACCGGGTTATGCCGACAATCCTTTCCGCTGCTGATCCCCTGGGGAAGGCGGAACGTCTTCCCAACTTGGCGAAGGCCGCAGACCTCGCCGATTTCGTGTCGACGCTCGATCTACTTATTGGCCACCGGCTGCACGCCTGCGTTGCGGCTTATGCCTATGGGGTACCGCACGTCGGTTTCACCTGGGATAAAAAAATTCAGAGCTTTTTCGACTCGGTCGACCGAAGCAGATACGTCTGCCCCGCTGTGTCGACCTCTGTGGCAGACGTCGTCAGCCTCGGCGAAGAAGCGATGCGAAGGGGTATAAGCGGGGAGGAGCGCGGCTCCATCATCGCGCAGACGCACGCAGACATTGCCTCCTTGCTCCGAAACCTGGAGCCTGCTTGATCGATCGCCTCGTCGTTCTTAATGATGTATCCGCGGCACGCGGGGGCGCGACCGGTTTAGCCTTGGCCTCCGTGCGCGCACTGCGCGCGCGGGGCGTGCCCGTGACATTTATTGCTGGGGATAGTGGCGAAAACCCCGAATTGCGCGATCTTGGCGTCGAGATTGTGCCGATGGGTCAGGCTCTGCTGCTCGAAGCCAGCATGGGCGAGGCCTTTTTTCGCGGCTTATATAATCGCCGAACGATTTCAGTGGCCGGTGACTGGATCACACGGAACGACACTCATCGCACCATATACCACGTCCATACTTGGGCGAAGATCCTCTCGCCCTCGCTCTTTCAAGTCCTTCGGCCGGTGGCGGACCGCCTCGCCGTCTCGGCACATGATTTCTTCCTAGTCTGCCCGAACGGCGGTTACGTGTTTTACCGTACGGGGCGCGTCTGTGAGCTGCGTCCGATGAGCCGCGCTTGCGTGTTTGCGGCCTGCGACCGCCGTACCTACGGACACAAACTGTGGCGGGTAGCTCGCCAAGCAATTAGATCGATTTTGTTTGACCTGCGCCGCACACCACCGCTCGTGTTGGCGATCCATGACGGTATGCGCGCGGGACTGGAGCGTGGCGGCATCCCAAGCCACGCGATTAAAGTTCTCCGCAATCCCATCGACGCGTTCACCCGTGACCGCATCAGTGCGGAGCGCAACAAAGAAGTCGTCTTCATCGGACGACTCAACTTGGAAAAAGGTGCCGATCTGGCCGCAAAAGCCGCGAGGCTCGCTGGCGCTAAACTGCGTATCATCGGCGATGGGCCGATGCTCGAGCGATTGAAGCGTGACTACCCGGAGGTCACTTTCGAGGGATGGCGGTCTCATGCGGAAATCGGCCGACTGGTCTCGTCAGCCCGCGCTCTCGTGATGCCGAGCCGCTATCCGGAGCCGTTTGGACTTGTCGCGGGAGAGGCGCTATGGAGCGGGTTGCCGGTCGTGCTCAGCGACACCGCTATGATGGCGGACGAAATAGTGAAGCGCGGGGCTGGCCTTGCGTGCGACATCCGGAGCGAAAACGCGCTTGTCGAGGTCCTACAGCAGGTTTTCGCCAACGATGCCGACACACGGCAGATGAGCACGAATGCCTTTGAGGCGACGCGCGATCTGGGTAACACACTTTCCGATTGGACCGATGCCTTGATCTCGATCTACGAAGGGCTTGCAGCCAAGATTACCTGACTGTCCGATGCAAATTGTCACAGGCTGCGAGGTTCCGCCTCGTCGATGGTGGAACCGCGGCTTGACTAGGCCGTTGACGTGACCAAACAATTGGAGAACTTCGGCGCGAGCGTCGAGCTTTGGATCATCGTGAACCTCATCAGACTCGTGTTCCACTGATGGACGTGCTGCAACTTTAGCCAATAATATCAATAACGTATCGAATCGGAATTAACGCCGGCCGATGGGCTGTTTCCTTAGCCTAATGCGGTCAAAATATTGACCGGTTACACAAGTGTGGTATGGTTAACAACGTAAGCCCATTGCCTCTCAGCTACAAAGCGATTGGAAGAGTCATGGATGTGGCTCCGATGCGTATTTACGCTGCTGCGCTGAATAAGGCGTCGGTGATCGAGCGCGTCAGAGCCCGCGCGCCCACCTACTGGTGTTATCTCCGCGATAAACCGTCATGGCTCGTCATGTTTCTGTTCGCCCGCATTTTGCTAGCGCGCCGGATCGAGCGCTGGCTTAATCGCGCCGCGTATCGCGAAGCTCTTCCGGCTCCAGAGTCACTACTGAGCGGGGTCGATCTGAACAGGGTTGTCGGCGAGATCATCACCCATGGAGTATCTGTGGGGCTGCAGCTACCGACCCCGATCGTCCGCGAAATCGTCGACTTCGCGCAATCGACACCTTGCTTTTCGCGCGACAGACAGCAGCAGGGTTTCCTTCCCACGGATGTGACCGAAGTCAACCGAACTCGCGACCGAGATGTCGTCGCGGGCTATTATTTCGACGCAGTAGAGAAGTCACCCGCGATAGTGCAGCTTAGTAAGGATGCCGTGCTGATCAATATTGCACGTGCGTATATCGGCAATGAACCAATCCTCATCCGTATCCGCCTTTGGTGGAACTTCCCAGCTATCCGAGTCTCTGATGCTGACTTACACGCCAACGCACAAGAAAGATTTCACTTCGACATGAATGGGTGGCGCACGTTAAAGTTTTTTTTCTATCTGACACCGACTAACGATAGAGGCGGCGCGCATCGATGCATAGTTGGTAGCCATAAGCGCCGACCCATTAGACATCAACTCACTCCGCTTGTGGGCAGGGCGACCGACGAACTTGAAGCTTCTTTCGGCAAGGACCGCTTTCTCACTATCATGGGCGACGCAGGTTTGGGGTTCGCGGAAGAGCCTTTCGTATTTCATACGGGATCGCTGTGCAAGGATCAGCCGCGCCTCATCCTCGAGTTAGAGTATGGGTCATCGACTGTAAGTCCAAATTACCGATACGGTCGTTTCGGCTAGCAAATGGGCGGGGTCACAGACCTGCGTGGATACGCCAACCGCTTGCGCGTGAGGCGCGCTCGATAAACGCAGCTTGGATGGGTGTCACGCAGTTTAGTTTACTTTTGGCCACTTGGCCTCTCTACCTGGCAGTGATCGACGTGTTTTGTACGAAATTCGCTGGTAACTCTGCCATGCGGGCAAGAATATCGGCTAGACTCGCAGTATCGGGGCAGCAATTGGCCTTGCTGCGACCGCTCCGGGGTGTTCCATGGAACCTGTTCAACAGCTTACCGGATCCGAGCCCGGTGAAAGCTGGGCAGCATTAAACACGAAATGGGAAAGGCGGGCCCAACTTGCAGCGGAATGGCTTCGAGGCGAGCGGGTTGTTGCGGATATTGGTTGCGGGCTGATGACCTTGGAGGGCTTCCTGCCGAAGTCATCGACGTATGTACCGATGGACGTGGTGCGCAGAGATGCCAGAACAATCTTAGTCGACTTGAATGAAGAAAAAATTCCTGTTGTTGCCTGTGATGCAGCCGTATTACTTGGAGTTTTGGAATACGTCGATGACCTTGAGTCGATATTTGCGCAACTTCGTCTATTTCCTAAGACATTATTTTCGTATAATCATATATCGTTCAATGATTTTCTTTGGATTGCTGGCTTGCGGCCAAAGCTTGTTACTTGGCGAAATCGGCACACGAAGAGCTCCCTGCGCCGTCTGTTGAGGTCATCTGGGCTTCAGATTATACGGGAGCGCCTGATACGCGTCGGAGAAAAGCTCTATGAAGTTCGCCCGGCGTTGGGCTGATCCAACATCGTGCAGTGAGTCTTTAAATTGCCGGAGTATCACTTTGCATCGTTCGGCTCGTCTCACTTTTTGTAATTGAGGAACTCTCGCAATTTTCGCCGAACCCGATTGTGGCAATCCGGCAGCTTCCACTTCCACGGCGATGTCCGTTTAGCATGCCTGAAAGCTGCTGTCCCAGTCCCTATCAAAGCACCGTAACCGGCGTGCCATGGCTTGAAACCGCCGCAGAAATGTAAATTGGCAGCCGTACTTAAAACCAAGGGCAATTCCTCGGGGTAGGGGGAGGTTATCATGACGTTCCATTTCCTGGGCAACTCAGTGATTTCGTTCCATAGAGTTCCATTTAGGACGTCTTGGTCCGTTAGGGCGTACTTGGTCTTTCTCGGCTGCGAGAAGTATTTCAGCAATCGACTGCCGACATTGCCCTGCCGCCATGCCGTTACGTTGAAGAGCAGAACACCAGCGTTGTAGTATGCAGCCTTAGCGGGCATTCCAAGACTAACCTTCTGCTCGCAATCCAGGTCAGTCCAAGTGTCGCGCACGGCTCCAAGAAGAGTCAGTCTTTCGCTCTCAGTCCATAAATCCCGCAAACGCGATACGCAGATTACATCACAATCCAAGTAAATTGCTTTTTGGACGCCCGCTGGCAGAATTTCAGGAATTAAAAGGCGCCCGAACGTTGTCCTGGTGAGATGCTGAATCCACTTGGGAATTCCAGGGAATGCGTCAAGCTTCTCCTTGATGTCGTAGCATGAAAACTGAGCCCCTGCTTCCCGTGCCATGGCTTCCATCCGCGCAACATCCCGGCGCGCGACTCCATCCGAAAAAAGATGTAGATGGATGTTGTCACCTTCGTTTGACATGAGAACGGATCGAAACGTGATCCCTGCGTAGGGACCGTAATTCACGTCAGCTACACAGATTATATGGATGGGCTGGCTAGCGACGTGCCCTGTGCTCATGATCATCCGGGCTAGTTGACGCGAAAAAGTAAACGCTTCGTCCCTATAAGCAACGGCCCGATAATACTATTCTTTGCTATGGCCTTAAGTTTTTGGTGTCGAACAGTATAAATGTCGACCTCATGGCCAAACACTCGACTAGTCTTAAGCAATTCGAAACGACGACTTATTGCTCCACGATAGAATTCTACGTTTCCCGGCTCAGTGAGATAGACTTTCCCGGGGCTGATAGCGAAGGGGTGCAAGCGCGAGTTCGGATTGCCTAGATACCGGGCCATGCCCGTCGCCACTTCGGGCTCCTCCTGATTAAAACAATCGTCAATGATGGCTATGCCCTGCGGTGACAACACCCGCTCCATCAAAAAAAGGTCGTTGATCGTGCACTCCTCGGAGTGTCCGCCGTCAATCGAAGCCAAGCGTACTGGACCGCACATATCGAGAATCTCTTCGGCATGCACACTGAGAGAGGAACGCTCTATAAGTGAGACGCGGGTGTGGCCGCCAACCCAATAATACACATTACGAAGAAAATTCTCTTTGTTTCTTGTGCCTAACTTATTACTCTTGTGATACTCTTCTGAAAAAATATCTATTGCAAAATTGCCATTTGGCTCGGTACTGGTTAATAGCAGGAGAATAAATAGCTTGCCTTGGTGGACGCCGATCTCGCCAATAGAGCCTCGATAACCGACATCTCTTTGGATCTCCGCGAGTGCCGAAATAAATCTGGCGCTAAGGGGATGGAGCCATCCCTCGACACGTCTTAAACCGAAAGTCAGATACCATCTGGGCCCGTCCATGACGGCACGTCGTCTGCTCGGCGGGCTTACAAGTACCATGCTACCGCGTAGGCCTGATGACGATTGATGCGGCAGCGCGACGCAAAAACTGGGCCGCGCGGCGTCTACGCGAGACACCGGATCATCACGTAGAGGATCCGAGACCGGAAAGGCGCCTTTCCCCCGACTCAACTATTATCCGAGAAGCCGCCGGGCAACCGAACGCGGGAAAGACCGAGATTCTTCGGGCTCGGTCTCGCGGCGCGTGGGACGATTGTTTGATTTCGGACCGGTCACCGCCGAACCGTTCCCCGTTTCGGCCCATACCTGGGCACGCTCGCGGCGCAGCTCGTCCATGCGGGCCCGGATCATCGCGAAATCGTCAGCGGCGCGCGGTCGGGTTGCGGGTCGCAACTCCTCCATACGCGCACGGATCGTCTCAAAATCGTCAGCAGCGCGGGGGCGTGAGGATTGGGGGATCATCGTTTGGAAACTCTACAAACAGGGGGACGCTGCGACAGATTGGAAAATTACGGTTAACGCGGCAAGCTACATTGTCCTGCCCCGGATCGAGGCGACTCGATGAACGGCCCTACAGCCTCATGACCCCGACGCCGATGACTTTTCGCACATATATTCGGCGCGGGAAAAGTGGCGTGATTTCAGTGGATTGGGTTTAGTGGGGATTGCTTGACCGAAAGCGGCATTCCCGTCCATCGCCTATGTCGGGTGCTTGGGGTCAGCCAAAGCGGCTATTTCGCCTGGAGGAGTCGGCCAGCCCGCCGCCGCCAATGCGACGACATGGTGCTGCTGGCACATGTCCGGCCGGCCTTGCCCTGTCGAACAGCACCTGTGGCAGTCCGCGCATGACGCGGGAACTGCGCGATGGCGGCTTAGTGGTCGGTCGTCGCCGGATCGACGACAACGGCCGCAGAAGCGGCGGTTCAAGCGGACCACGGACAGCCATCACGCCTGGCCGGCATCACGCTTGGCCGGTCACGCCGAACCTGCTCGACCAGGACTTCACGGCGACAGGGCCCGATAAGAAGTGGGGCGCCGACATCTCCTAGGCGGACCGTCTTCTGCACCCGCCAAGAAGCCGGCCAGGCCATTGGCCGCTACATCGACGCGTTCTCAATCCCGTCCGGCGCCATTCCGCCCTCGACTTCACAAACCCGGCTCAGTTGGAAAAATCAGCCGCCCAATGACCCAATGCCTCTCCACCAAAGCGGGGCAAGTCCAGCATGATCATCTCGGCACGGCAAACCTCACGCTCGGTAATACCGATCGCTATTCAGGCCGAAAGTTTTATCGCGGCCGGGCCGCTTGGGGGAATTTCTGCGATCTTGGTAACGACGTTCCCGAGCGATTCCAAGCGCGCCCCTTCGGCGACAGCCTGCGCCCGATCAGGGACGAATTTGACGCCGGCCTCGTCGGACCGAAGCAAATGACGATATGCGATGATCCAAGCCATCCGGCGACGCCTATCAAATGAGTTTTAGCAATATCCTGTGGATAACCCGGTGCACAAAAGTTTCGGAATCTACTCATTCATTTGGAGGATGTGCTGCGCGGTGAGCTGGACCGGTCAGGTTTTCCGCAATCCCCCATAGGTGTGCGCCGGCGCACGTCCGAAGCAGCGCGGCCAACTCCGCGGCCGGGCAGATTTTGTCTTACTTGACGATCAAATTGGGCCACGCTATTCGCCGCGGAATTGGAGGGACAGGTAGCCGGACGAGCGTAATGGCCTTGAAGATCGTTTACCGACATCCGAGACGTCCGGACGAGGTTGGCATGAAGATCGTCCCCGATGAGTTACGCGCTACGGCGGAGAAGAAGGCTCTCGAAGCCCTCGGTTTCATCGTGATCGAGATTACCATTGTTGCTTCCAACGGGCACGGTCCTCGGTCAGGTTGAAGGCCGCGCTTGGCCCAGCCGTCAACCTGCCATGATTTCGCCATTCTGCTCCAGAGAAGCATCCTCTCGAGGCCGCTTGCGGATTCCGCTGATGTCGCTCGGTCATTCCGAGATTATGTCGCTCGCTGTTCCGAGATGATCTCGCTCGCTGTTCCAACATGATGTCGCCCGGTTGAGGCGTCCTGCTGACGGCGGGTTTTTGAC
>Ga0302326_10024143_pt1 | contig 12372 bp, 8 predicted proteins | sample Palsa_T0_3_FD_202264 | JGI IMG/M metagenome (GOLD analysis project Ga0302326, IMG submission 202264) | Peat permafrost microbial communities from Stordalen Mire near Abisko, Sweden - Palsa_T0_3 | ecosystem: Environmental > Terrestrial > Soil > Palsa > Peat permafrost | place: Sweden: Abisko...
GAAACAAGCTACACGCGGTTCCTGCATGGCGAAGCCGTCGCCTGGGGAATGATCGCCGCTACCCGCCTCGCCGGGCTCCGCGGCACGCTTCGAGCCGGCGATGCCTCCGCCATCCTGCAAACCGTGCTCGCCTATGGCGCTCTGCCCGCGGCCTCCGGTCTGGATGCGCAAAACCTCATTTCGCGCCTCGCCAGCGACAAGAAAACGCGGCAGGGCAAAGTGCATTTCGTGCTGCCCAAAGCCATCGGGGAAGTCGAGGTGGTTTCAGGCATCGACCCGGAGTTGATCCGGCAGGCGATTGTCGCCACCCTCCACAATTCGCAGTGAAGCAATCCAACCTGAGCCCCGCCAATTCCGATCGTCTGAGCCTCGCCACGGGCACTACGCCGCCGGGCGCCCGCACCGAGCGCGAAGCTGCGGATTGGGTGCGAAGCATGTTTGCCGGTGTCGCGCCCCGCTACGATCTGTTGAATCATCTGCTCACCTTTAACATCGATCGCCTCTGGCGCAAGCTTCTCATTCAGCGCGTCAAGCCCATTCTCAGCCGCCCCGAGGCCCGCATTCTCGATCTATGCTGCGGCACCGGCGATGTTCTCATCGAATTGCAGAGAGCTGCGGCAAGACCGGTTCTGGGAGGCGATTTCTGCCATCCGATGCTCGTCGCCGCCAGGTCGAAGATTCAAGCGCACGGTTATTCTTCCGTGCTGTTTGAGGGCGACGCCATGCAGATGCCCTTTCGCGCCGGCTCCCTCGATTTAGTCACCATCGCCTTCGGCTTCCGTAATTTCGTCAACTACACAGCGGGCCTCGCCGAGCTCCATCGCGTGCTTCGGCCGGGCGGCCTGCTGGCCATTCTCGAGTGTTCGCATCCTCGGGGATGGTTCATGAAGACGGCGCACGGTCTTTATTCACGAATGCTGGTGCCGCTCATCGGCGGCCTGGTTTCCGGCTCGCCCGAAGCCTACCAGTACCTGCCCGACTCGGTGGAGAAATTCCCCCGCGCCGAGGAACTGCGCGATCTGATGCTCCAGGCCGGCTTCCGGAATGTTCGCTTCGAGCTGCTCACCTCGGGTGTCGCCGCGTTCCACTTCGGCGAGAAATAGCCTGGCCGCCCGCAGGCGGGGCGAGTCGTGGCAAACGAAAAAAAGGGAGCAAAAACCCTCCGTCGAGCCACCTTTTCTTAAGGACACTCTATCCATGCCAACCAAACCCATAAAAACAAAACTCAGGAAAACGAAACCCACGCCAACCAAATCCGCCCAGAGGCTGCTGATCCCCATTGAGGTCATCGAGAACAAGATCTTCATTCTGCGGGGACGCCGCGTGATGCTCGACCGCGATTTGGCCAAGCTATATGGTGTAGAAGTCAAGCGCCTCAGCGAGCAGGTCAAGCGTAACTGGCGGCGGTTTCCGGATGACTTCATGTTCCAGCTGACATTGGAGGAAGGGCAGGCAGTTTCCCTTTCAAGGTCGCAAATTGCGACCTTGAAGCGCGGCTCGAATATCAAGTATCGTCCGCACGTCTTCACGGAGCACGGAGCAGTGATGCTGGCTAACGTGCTCCGAAGCGCCATCGCGGTAAGGGCAAGTATCCAGGTAGTACGCGCCTTCGTACACTTGCGTCAGATGCTTTCTGCCAACCAGGATTTGGCCCGCAAGATCGAAGCGTTGGAGCGGAAAGTCGGCAAGCACGATACCGATCTCCAAGCTGTCCTGAATGTCCTGAAAAAGCTTTTCGAGCCGCCGGACGTGCCGCCGGTCTTGCCGGCGAAGCGTCCCATCGGCTTCCTCCTGCCAGAACGAAGAAAGAAATAGCCGGGACGTGCCTGCGGTTTACCGTGCCTTAATGCACGACTGTCCCAACGATAAGAACGGCTGGTGCCGGCGCCGCTGTGTGCGCTCCATCAAGAATCGCCCAGCGCCCTTTCGATTGCTTCCTCCAACGCTTCCTTTTCGAGCGTGGTGCTGATGAATAACTCCTGACGCGCGCCGGCGCTCAGTGCGATCGCCTTCCATCCGTTGGTTGTCGGGACGGTCACTCGAATGCGCGGTGGTCCCTTCGCGTCGCGAACGCGCCGGATCACGCCCGGCACAATCGATCGGATGGCGGAGTTATCGCGCAGCAGCTGTTCGAGCACGCGCCGCAATCCGTCAATGATGCTGTGCTCAACCTTGAGCTTCCCGTGTTCGGCGCGCAGTCTCACGGCATTTACCTGAACTGCTTCTTGTACACCAGATCCAGTCCGAAGTTGCCATTTTCATCCCGCAATCCCACGATCGAGTACTGTTTGCTGAGTGACCATTCGAACCGGAAGATCTGCTCCGCAGTGTGCGTGAGGTTGGTGATGTAGGTGATGGTGACGGACTTTGAGACCGGCTGTTCCATAGTGAGCCGCGCCTGAGTGGTGTTGTCCATACCCTGAACCATCGGATCGATCTTGATATGCGCTACGCCAAACAGGCGCTCGAGCCGGCCGCCCGAGCCCGGCGACAGCGCCTGGCCCAGCAGGGTATCGGTGCCCGTTGTGAAACCGCTAGAACTGTTGACCAACTGCGTATTCGAGAGACCGGAAACCGTTCCCGGCGTCCGGCCCACGGCCAGCAGCGCGACGATTTCGGACGGCTGCATGGGCGGGTCCGAGCGATAGTTTACGTTCAGTTTGCTCGGCGTCCCGGCAATCGTGATAGTGACCGTAATGCCGCGCGCCTCGGTTTCCAGGTCGACATCCAGCACTGGTTCGATCTTGGACGGATTGAGGAATGCAATATCGCCCCGGGTGATCGTATAACGGTTTCCAAACACTTGCACCTGGCCTTGGCGCACCGAGATCCTGCCCTCAACCGAAGGCAGTGCGGGCGAGCCGCGTAATCGCAGGTCGATGTCGGCTTCCACGCCCTGACTCAGCGAAGTGCTCAATTGAAAGTTGGGCCCGCTGACTACCTGCAGGTCCATCTGGACGCCGCGAAAAATATCCGTCTCCGACGTGGGTGAAGCAACCGGCGCGGCGGCGGCCGCAAACAGCGCGCCGATGTCGGCGGAAGCGTCGACGGCTGCCCTATCCACCGTCACGGTTCCCGACAACAAGCTGCTGTCGCTGGTTCCCGTGAAACGAACCGACGCCGTCGAGGTCACGCTCATTGAGGCGTAGCGCACGCGCACATTGGTCGCCCGGCCTTCCAGCCGGTAGACGATGGGTCCTCCCTGGCCAAAGGTGGCGAATCCATCTACCGACAGGCTCCCGCCTCCGCTCCGCGCCGTCAGCCGCTCGATCGTGGCGCGGTTCTCGTCAAACCGAATCACACCATTCGCGCGTTCCAAGCCAGTCGGAAATTGGTCCAGGTGAAATGCCGCGTCCTTCAATTCGAGGGTTCCGGTAATGGCCGGATCGTTCAGGGGCCCCTTCACATTGACTCTCACCGTCGAAATTCCCGAGGAGACCACGTTCGGGTCGAACAACTGAAAGACCTGCAAGTTGAGAGAACCCTCCACCGTGGCGTTCACCGTGTGGTCGCCGAACAAAGGAACCGACCCGGCGACGACGAGGCTGGTGTCGCGGGCCACGAACCTGGTTTGACTGATGCTCACGCTCCCGTTACGGTAATCCAGGCTGATCGGCTGGGTGCTGTGGAACGCTATTTCTTCCGGGCGCAGTACACTGCGCGCCGGGGCGGGGACGTTCGGGTCCACCTCCAGCGACTCAACGCTGGCGTGAGCCTCCATATCGCGGATGTGGGTCAGCGGCCCGTGGAACGTCACCACGGCGTTTTTCACTACGGCGTCAAACGGCAGCGGCTGCTGCACGGCTTTCGACATTTCGCGAAGGGATGAAAGCGTCAATTGCTCCAGGCGGGCGCTACCATCGATCGGGTAGTCTTTTGTCAATCCGACAGTGAACGACCCGGAAGCGTGCGATCCGCGCAGCACGGTAGTATCAAAATCCACGAGGATTTTTCCCTGGGATGTATGGGCCTTCACGGCCGCATTTCCAGCCTGGATGTTTTCGAGAGTCACATCCCGCAAGCTAGCCTGTCCGTCCGCGTCCCGGATCTCGATTTCGCCGTTCCGCACCTCAGCCTTCAGACTCGCGTTCGCATCCGCGACCACGCTCCATTCAGGCGCCAGCCTGACGCAGGCCCGGCAATCCGCCAGCCGGAAACCGGCGACGCGTAGAGTTGCTTCCATCTCGCCGTTCTTCCAGTCCGACGGGGGGTGGTCGAAGCGGCCGGTAAGCTCCAGGGTGGACTTGCCCTCGGTCGCCGTCAGTTTCGAGACTTCCAGCCGCCGCTCGGTTGCCGTGGCATCCACTGTCAGGTGCGCGGCTCGCTCGCCGAGGATGGCCAGTTGCCTGACGTCGCCGTGCACTTTCCCTTGGGGGGACGACAGGGTTCCATGCAATTCGAACGTCGCGCTGGCAGTGCCTTGCATCTCCGGCAGGCCCTCAACTTTCCCGAGACTCGCCAGATCCACGCCCTCAATCTGGCCGGCAAGTTCCAGCGCGCTCGATTTCCGCGGCGACCAATTGGCGAGGCCCAACGTGCCGCGCCACCTGCCGCGAACGGGCCCTTGCTCCACTGCCATGGACTTGACGCTTGCAAGGCTGGCATTCGCCCGAAAGTCGCTCGTTATCCGGTCAATCACTTGCCCTTCGATCCGCACATGTTCGGCGGTCAAGTGTCCTTCGAGCGCCGGCTGCCCTGCCGGTCCCGTCAAGCTTCCCGCAAAATGCGCGTGCGCCCCGCGCAGCATCTCAAACCCCAGCGCCGGCCGATTTGCGCCTGCCAGCGTAAACAGCGGCATCAGGTCTTCGACATCGGTCGTGTCCAGCATCACCGTCATGCGCTGGCCCAATGTCCCCGACACCACCGCCTCTGAATGCGGAAGCTTCAGCGACAGGTTGTCAAACGTCCACTGATGCGGCGGATAGCTATAGCGAATTCCGGCCAGGCCCTGTACAGGAATCCCGGTTGCGCCCGGCGCGATCTCCAGCAGCGTCTCAACGGTTGCCGAGCCATGGACCGCCGGCCCCAGGCCTGATATCCTCGCCTCCAGGTGCGCGGGGCCCGAAGCGGTTCCGCGCCAGCCCAGCGGCCCTGTTCCAAGCAGAGTCCCCAGCGAGGAAATATCCAGATTGGAAACCCGGCCGTCGATGCGCAGATCCCGATACTGGTCCAGCTCGGCTTCGCCGCCAAACGTGGCGCCCAGCGCGGTCGCTGCCAGCCGCTTCAGAGTTGCTTTTTGCGGCGTCAGCACCAGGTCGCCGCTGAGCCGGGCATCGGGAATCACAAAGCCCGTTTCCTGGTAGCGCACGTGTTCGGCCCTGGTTCTCCCGGACAAGACCAACCCTCCCTGCCCGTATTTCAGTGCGCCTTCAAACTCCAGCACGCCGCCGCGCAACTGCGGGAACCCGATCACTTTGCCCCCTTCGCCGACGTCGATTCGCGCCTTCCCCTTCAGATCGACGACCGGCTGAGGCAGGTGGCTGATGGTGCCGCTGGCGGTCACCAGCGATCGATCTATCTGATATGTGATATCCGAGAAGCGGATGGCATCCCGCTCGACGGTCGCTTGCGCGCTAAGACTGCCGCCGAACGGCAGCACGCCCGGCGTCATCAGGCGTAGCTTCTCGACTGCGATGCTGGTGATGTAGCGCGGCCCTTTGAAGTCATAATTCGCTGCCAGGCGCAGGTTGTCGCCTGCAACATCCAGCGGAACCTCCTTGAGGTTCAGCGCCACCTTCCCGCCGTTCCATTCGAAGTGCTTGACCTTCAGATTGATCAACTGTTGCAAAAGCGGATCGCGGCTCGCCGGCCGCTTCAGCTTAGGTTCCGGAATATTCGTCGAACCATCCAGGTTCACAATGAGGTGCAACTCGGGCTTGTCCATAACCAGCGACGACAAATCAATGTCGCGCCTCAGGATGGAGAGAATCCTGAGACCCACTTTCATCGAGGCGGCGCGGAACAAGGGCGCAGCGCCGGCCGGCTCCGTTCCGTGCAATACGAATCCGCGAGCCTCGGCCTTCAGCGACCACCAGTCGTAGGTTAAGGATTCCAGCTCTACCCGGCCGCCGGTTGCGTCCTCGATTGTGCTAATCAGCTCCTTCGCCACACGCTTCCGAAACCAGTCGCTCTGCATCACCGACAGGACAAAAAGCGACCCCACCGCGAGGCCTACCAGGATGCCAATGAGCAGCATGAAAAAGCGATGCCTTCTTCGCGGCTGCGGGGACACGCGGGGATTGGCCGGGGCCGGGCGCCTGTTGCCGCGCGTCAGCAGCGCTCTCAATCGGTTTATGGCGGGATTGTTCATCGTAGACCCGCGTCCAGGAAATTCACCGAAACCTGTTTTCGCGCCTCTTCCAGCCATCTCGAGAAGGCGCTGTTGATCCGCGCTTCGTAGATTTGCTTTTGAAGGCTCTCTCGCAGCGAGGAAAGCGCCGGCGGCGTCCCGGTATGGCTCCGTTTCCATTCCTCGATCTGCACCTGGTAGGCGTCTTCGACGTCCCGGTTGCTTACATCCACCTCCGGAAGAAAACGATAGTCGAGAAACCGCAACATCGTCAACTGCAGCAAAAGATGCGCATCCACGACGCCCGTATTCAATTCGTAGCGTTGCATTGCCGCCCGAAACGCGCCCTCGCTGCCGTATCGCTTCACGATTTCGGCCCGATAAGCTTCCACATCGTCCGGCTTTGGCAGCGGATACCTGCTCAGCTCCATTTCGCGGCGCACCAGCGCTTGCTCCACCAGGCGTTCGGCCGCCTGGCGTTGAGACGCAGCGGAATTGTCCATCGGCGCGCGGTTGATGAAGGCCGTAACTCTCAGTTCCTCGTTGAGCTGCGCTTGCGTAATCACTTCATGGCCCACCGTCGCCACAATCCGGTCAATGATCTCCGCGCCCAGAAGCCCGGCAGCCAGCAGCATCGCCAGTATTCGCGCGGTCGCCATCAGAATGCCTGCCCCAGTGAAAAGTGGAATTGAAATGAGTTGATCTTCTGAACCGTCGCAACCCCTTGTCCGTTGATTAACTGCTGTTCCGTTCCCGCAAAGCCAAAAAACCGCGGCGCGTCCGGACTAAACGACAGGTCCAATCGAATTGGCCCAATCGGCGTCCGGTAGCGGAACCCGATGCCCGCCGATTGAACCATGTAGTCGAAATCCTGCACGTCTCGCTGCCGAAAACGAAAGCCCACGTCGCCCAGGTTGTTATAGACGTTGCCGGAGTCCACAAACAGCACTCCGCCCAAGTTATCGCCGAAAAGCGGGAACCGCAGCTCGATGTTATTCATCAGAATGGCGCCGCCGCCCAATGGGAACCCCGTTTCCAGGTCGCGCGGACCGGCCTGGTTGTCCGGGAACGCTCGCATGGATTCCGCGCCGCCCGAGAAAAATCGCTCCGGGAGCGGAATTTCGGCGCCTTGCTGGACGGTTTCGATTACGCCAAACTGTGTGCTCCGCGCAAACACCAGAGAGCGGGTCAATTTGTAGTAAGTCGAATTTCGCGCCAGAAAGCGGCCGAATTGGGTCTCGGATCCCAGATACCTCGAAGCATAGAACATGTCGACGGTTGTGTAAGCGCCGCGGTGCGCATCGACGGGGTCGTCGCGGGTGTCTCGTATGAGCGAAATACCCAGGAGCCCGGTCCGGTCCGGCTGCGCGAGGATCGGCACCAACGTCGGTTCGATCTTGAGATCTGATTCGGTGACACGCCGGAACACCACTCGATACTGAATCGTGTAAATCTTCGAGAGCTTTTCACCTACCTGGGCGGACACCTCGCGCCGGTGCGAGGTGAACGTCCGGATGTCGCTTGCATTGTCGAACAGGGCGTTCAGCGTCAGGCTGAACTTGTTGCTGCCCGACAGGTGGGGGGCGTAATACGTCAGCGAAGCTCTCTGCTCGACGGTGGAAACGCTGGTGTTCAGCGCGACCGTCTCGCCCAGCCCCAGGAAATTGATCCGGCTGATACCGAACGTGCCCCGCGGCACAAAACCCGTTGCCCCGGCGGGGTCGTCGAAGGTCGTTACGCCGCCCCCGATTCGCCCCAATTGCGCTCCGCCGCCGAAGGTCATCGAGTAGCGGTGCGCTTCGTCGAGCTGGTACAGAACGTACTTGCTGTCCTCTTCTCCGTCCGGGTTCTGCAGAGCCGTATTCACACGCGCGAAGATTCCGAGGTCGTAAAGCGCTCGCTGCGAGTCGGTGTTTTTTTCGAGCGAAAACGGATCGCCCTGATGCAGTTGAATCCGGTCGTACACCAGGTGGCGCTTTGTCGTTCTCAGGCCGCTGACAAGCACCTGCCGAACATACCGCCTCTTCCCGGGTGTAAGCCGGAACCGCAGCTTCACCCGGTTCGGAAGATCGACAGTATCCATGTAGTAGTCGAATGTGGCATCAGTATAGCCTCGATTGTAGTAGTAATTCAGCATGTAATCCCGGTCGGCGGCAACGTTCACCGCGCTATACGGCTGGCCTTTCGAAGAAATCAGCGTCGAGTAGAAATAGTTCGCCTCCTCCTGCGGTACGCCTTCGATTGTTACTGAGGACACCAGCGATTGCGCACCTTCGTCGATGCTGATCGTAAGTTCCAGGTTGCCTGGCTTCCCTCCATAGTTATCGCGCGCAACATAATCCACCTTGACGTCCTGAAACCCGTTAGTCTGGTACAACTCGCGAATCGCCTGCAGGTCGGCGTTTACCGTCGCCTCGCTGTACCGCCCATGCGGATAGCGGGGGAACCGGGCGGGCAGCGTCAGCATCCGCTCCCGGATCGTCGATAGCGAGAAGTACGAGTTGCCGCGGATCACCAGGTGCACAAGGTAGTGCTTCGCTCCCAGGCTCACTTTGTACGTGATTGTCCGGCTTCCGTTCTCTTCCTTCGTGGAATAGTCCACGTTCACTTCGAAGTAGCCTTGCGACTGCAGGTAAGACTCAATGTTGTGCTGCCCTTCGATCAACAGGTCCGTATCCACCGCGCGTTCCAGGTAGACGGGCACCAGCTGCCGCAGTTTGCTGCGCGGGATCTTTACTCCCGTCACCTGAATCAATACCTCCGGGCCTGCTCCGATCTGCAGTGCCGGCTGCAAAGTATTGGTTGGCTCGTGGTATTCGAGGCCCCGCAACGAGACTCGCGCCAGCAGCAGATTCTGCTTTTCGTAATAAGCCCGCACATACTCGGGGCCCGACTGTGTCCTGCTATCCGTCACCGGTTGCCATCCCAGCCAGCCCCAGAGCCGCTGCCAGTGGGTCGCACGCACAATCTTGTCCAGCGGCCGCCGCGGGGTCCCCGCAATGATGGGCCGCTCGTAGTGCGCTCGTTTTCCCGTATCCACCAGGAACGTCACGTTCGCCTGTTCGGTGTCGTTTTCATATTCGATGTCCGAGCTCACACGGGCGTGGTAGAAGCCATTACGCCGCAGTAGATTCTCAATGGATTCGGTGGCCGAATTCCTCTCCTCCACATGAAACGGCGCACCCAGCTCGAGTTTGCTCGTGCTGGCCAGTTGCCCCGCGTTGGGCGGCCCTTTTACGCCCACTACCTCGACTCTGCCTACAAAATACGCGCGCTTTGTCACAAATTTCAGCACCACTCCTTCGCCGTCCGCCGCAAGCGTGCCGTCCACCGCGATATCGGCATAACGGCCGGTGGAAAACAGCCTCTGAATCGCCCGCTGCAGCGTCTGAGCATTGAACCGGTCGCCCGCCTTAATCGGCAAAATACTCTTCAAGACGTCCGTCGGGTAGGGCTGGTCGCTGGGTTCGAAGCGAACCTCGGTGATGATGCGCTGCTCGAATCGTGTTGACGCATCTTGCTGGGTGGCCGGGCCCGGCCCCTCTGGCGGCGTCTGAGCGGCCCCTGCCCCGAGCCCTACCCCCAGCCCTGCTCCGAAAACGAAAAGCAGCGCCGCCGCCCATCGGCACCCGCGAGAAGCGATTCGGTCCGCGAGGAGCCGAGCCCCCGACAACCCAGCCAATTCGCGAAGAGCCTTCACAGGAGTCCGCACGACCCCTTATCCGCGAAGCCACGCCTCCGGGTGCGACGCCGCAGGCGCCCCGGCTCGCTGGACAAGGCAGGCCTGCCAATCCACTCGCAGGTTGTGGATGCGGAGCCTCGGCGGATGGCGGCTGTTACCATCGTCGTTGTATGACTCCGGGTGAAATGTTGCGTTACTCCCGGCAGGTTCTCTTTCCCCCCATCGGCGACTCCGGACAAAACAGGATACGCGCGGCCTCCGTCGTCATCGTCGGCTGCGGCGCCTTGGGCAGTTTCCAGGCTGAGTCTCTTACCCGCGCCGGCATTGGGAAGCTCAGGATCATTGATCGAGATTACGTAGACTTCTCCAACCTGCAGAGGCAGATGCTGTACGTTGAGGCCGACGCCGAGAACGAAACGCCGAAGGCCATTGCCGCCGCCGCCCGTTTGGCGCAAGTGAATGCTCAGGTGCAAGTGGACCCGCGTGTCAGCGATCTCACTCCCTCCAACGCCGAGGATTTGCTGTCCGATTGCCACTTGATTCTCGACGGTACCGACAATTTCGAAACCCGCTATCTTATCAACGATATCAGCGTGAAGCACGGCATTCCGTGGGTATACGGCGCCGCTGTGGCTAGCCGCGGGCTGGTAATGCCGGTGATCCCGGGACTCGGGGCCTGTTTCGCCTGTGTCTACCCGGATCCTCCCTCCGGCCTTCAACCCACTTGCGACGTCGACGGCGTTCTGGGCGCGATCACCGCTGCCATCGCCGCCCGTCAAGTCGCGCTATGCCTTCGCTGGCTAGTTGGCTGGCCTGATTTCCGCTGCGCAATCGAAACTTATGACGTTTGGACTGGCCATTCCCGGTACATCGCTCCCTCCCCTGACCCGCATTGCGCCGTGTGTGGCCGCCGCCAATTCACGTACCTCGACGGTTTCCACCGCAAGCCCGTCAGCCTCTGCGGCCGCAACGCCGTGCAACTTCACGAAAACGCCCGCCCGCTGGACTTGCGCCAGCTAGCTGAGCGCCTGCGGCCCCTGGGCGGCGTGCGCGTGAATGACTTCGCTCTGCGCCTTACGCTGTCCCGGTTTGAGCTCACCGTTTTTCCGGACGGGCGCGCCATCGTGAAAGGGACTACCGACATTGGCGTGGCACGCAGTGTTTACGCCCGATACATCGGAACGTAACGCGCTGGGTGCGACCCTTTCGGCTCGGGATGCATCCAAATCATTGCTGCCCGACGCGGAATCGAGGGAATCATTGAACAATCGTGACGATGCCTCTGCCCAGGACTACCTGCCCATTCTTCCAACAGATCACGTTCGTGGACGCTCCGATGCTCCCTTGACTCTTTTCGAGTTTGGCGACTACGAATGCCCGGGTTGCAAGGTCGCCTATTTCGACATTCTAAAGCTGCAGACAGCATTCGGGGACCGGCTCCAATTCGCCTTTCGCCACTACCCTTACGCCAAGATTCATCCGCACGCTGAACTAGCCGCCCAGGCCGCCCAGGCCGCGGGCGCCCAGGGCAAGTTCTGGGAAATGCATGAACTCCTGTTCAGCGACCAAACACGCCTCAAGCTCCGCGACCTGCTGGATCGCGCCGAGGCCCTGGCCCTCGATCTGAAGCGCTTTAAAGCTGAGGTAAATGACGAGCTCTATCTCGAACAGATCCGCGCCGACTTCCGGTCGGGTGTGCAGAACGGCGTTTACAGCACGCCGGGAATCTTCATCAACGGGATTCGCCTGAATGGCGAAGCCGATTTCGAGAGTCTTCGGCGCGCTCTGGATACGGCCCTGGCAGAGGGCAGCGGCCAGCTTTCCGGAACGCGCTGAGGATTCCCCATCGGCTGAAGCTGCAGGCGTCAGCTTGGGGCTGGTGCCCCCTCGGTCCTCTCCTCACAGCACTCACAGCCCGTTTCTCCGTAGGGTCGCTATGTTAGCTTTGTATTTCGGGACAGATTTTCGACGAATCCCGGGTGTGACCTGGTTTGGGGAAGTCACGCTCGTCCTGAAGCTACCTCGGACGGTTTTCCATGGACCCGACTCTGCAAAAACTGGCTGAACTCCTGATCAAAGCAGTACCCACGATTCTCATTTTTGTGGCCCTCACTTTCTATTTGAGGGCCATTTTCTTCAAACCCTTGAAGGCGGTGATGGACGAGCGGCGCCGCCAGACAGAGGGCGCTCGCGAGCTGGCCCAGCAGGCTTTCGACGCCGCCGACCAGAAGACGGCTGCCTTTGAACGAGCGTTACAGACGGCGCGGCTGGAACTGCAAAAAGAACAGGAAGCCGCTCGCCAGCGCTGGCTTGCCGAACAGTCCGAAACCATAGCCAGCGCCCGAGCCGCCGCCGATGCGCGCCTCAAGCAAGCGCGGGCGGAAATTGCCGAGGAAACCGA
>Ga0302326_10024146_pt1 | contig 12370 bp, 10 predicted proteins | sample Palsa_T0_3_FD_202264 | JGI IMG/M metagenome (GOLD analysis project Ga0302326, IMG submission 202264) | Peat permafrost microbial communities from Stordalen Mire near Abisko, Sweden - Palsa_T0_3 | ecosystem: Environmental > Terrestrial > Soil > Palsa > Peat permafrost | place: Sweden: Abisko...
CGCTGCTGCGGCTGCACGAAACACTGAAAGACGCGCTCGATCCCAACGGCATTCTGGCGCCGGGCAAGAGCGGCATATGGCCGAAACATATGCGGAAGGCGCGCGCATGAGGAGAGCGTGGCTGATTCTGACTGTGCTCGTGCCGGTCGTCTGTCCTGTATTTGCGCAGGACCAGGCTCCAGCGGATCGGGGTCGTGAGGTTTATCAAAAGTGGTGCACTCCATGCCATGGAACCGGGCTGGGAAAGCCGGGGACGAGCGCCCTCGCCGCACACGGCGCGAAGCCCGCTGTGCTCGAACAACGTACGGACTTGACACCCAGGATGATCGAAACGGCCGTCCGCAAAGGAGTGTATTTCATGCCGCGATTCCGCAAGACCGAAATCTCGAATGCGGATCTCGCCGCGATCATCGCCTATCTGGCGCACAAGTAATTCAACAAGGAGAAGTACCCATGGAGATTCGATTTCCGGACATTCCGCTCTACAAAGGCTGGGGCCACCCTTACCGTGTTGAGGCCACCATTCGCGGCCTGGAGCTGGTGGAGGGCCATCTGCCTCCGGAGATCGAAGGAACGCTGCTGCGCTGCGGGCCGGACCGCCAGTATCCGCCGCAGAATGGTTCTGACGTTTTCATCGATGGCGAAGGCATGGTGCACACCTTTCGTTTCTCGGGCGGACAGGTGGATTACATGAGCCGGTGGGTGCGGACCGAACGGTTCGTGCTCCAGGAGGAGACCCGGCGCGCGTTGTTTGGACGGTATCGGAATCGCTTCACCAATGCCCCCGAGGCAGGCGGCGCTCGCATGGGCACCGCCAATACCAACCTGGTGTTTCATGCGGGCAAGCTACTCGCTCTTAAAGAGGACGACTTGCCGTACGAGCTTGATCCGCAGACGCTGGAAACGCGGGGACATTGCGACTTCGCCGGAGCAATCACCAGCGTGAGCTTGAGCGCCCACCCCAAACTCGACCTGGTTCACGACGAAATGCTCACCTTCTCGTATCAGGCAAAAGGCGATGGCACGAAAGACATCGTCTTCTACGCGCTCAATCGCGCCGGTCGGGTGGTGGATGAGATCTGGTTCGAAATGCCTTGGCCGGCAATGGTCCACGATTTTGCCGTGACGCCAAATTACGTGGTGTTCCCGTTTTTCCCCTTCATCACCGATATGGAAGTGGTCAAGCGCGGCGGCCCGTTCTATCAGTGGCATCCGGATGAGGAAACCCGGGTCGCCATTGTCCCGCGACACGGCACGGCGCGAGACGTCCGCTGGTTCCGTGGTCCCACTATGAGCGCGGGCCATATGATGAATGCGTATGAGGATGGTTCGAAGCTTCATCTCGACGTCTGTCTGTATGACGGTCCGTGCTTCGACTTTTTCCCCACCCCTTCCGGCGAGTCTCTTCCGACGCCTCCGCCCATCCTCACGCAATTCACCTTCGACCTCTCGGATGGCGACGGATACAAGCTGCGGCCGCTGGCGCGCATTCCCGGAGAACTGCCGCGAACAGACGATCGCTACCAGGGACATGGCTACCAGCACGGCTACATGGTGGCGGGGCGAGGCGCCGACGGCAGTTCTTCCGTCGGACACGTAGATCACAATACAGGAAAGATGGAGTGTTGGAGCCCCGGCCCGGCGAGCGCCGTTCAGGAATCGCAGTTTGTTCCGCGCCGGCTGGATTCCAAAGAAGGCGACGGCTACCTGCTGACCATCGTCAACCGCCTTGCGGAGAATCATAGCGACCTTGCCGTGCTCGATGCGCGCAACGTGAGCGCCGGCCCGGTGGCGCTCTTCCGCATGCCCGTCCGCGTCCGGATGGCCTTCCATGGAACTTGGGTTCCTGCCGAGACGTTCCGTACCCGCAGCTACGCCATGAAGATCGCCCCCAAGGTGATCGGCCGATGAGCGCCCCGGCCCTGAACGATCCATGGCCGCAGCTTCGGAGCCTCGGATTCGAGCTGACGCCCGATCAAATCCAAGCCACGATCACGCTGATGGCGCCACACGCTTCCCGGCCTGGTCCCGACGTCGAAGTACATCGCGATGTGGCCTACGGACCGGATCCACGGCATCGTCTGGACGTATTCATCCCGGCCGCCGGAGCCGATCGCGCCGCCGTGCTCGTCTTTGTTCACGGCGGTGGATTCGTTATGGGCGACAAGGGCGCGCCCGACGCGCCGTTCTACAATAATGTCGGGCTGTGGGCAGCCCGCTCAGGTTGTATCGGCGTCACCATGACGTACCGCTTGGCACCCGCCGCACCGTGGCCGGCCGGCAGCGAAGACGTAGGCGCCGCCGTTCAGTTTCTTCATGCCGCTGTTGAGCGGTGGGGCGGCGACCCGAAAAGCGTCTTTCTGATGGGCCAGTCCGCAGGTGCAGCCCACGTGGCAGGATATGTCGCGGAACCGCGGTTGCATGTGGTCCCCGAAGGTGGCATTGCGGGAGCCATGATGATTTCGGGCCTTTTCGATGTGGCTCGTGCCGACCGTAACCCGTTTCAGGCGGCCTACTACGGCGAAGATCCAATGCGCTGGCCCGAGCAGTCCACGTTGGCCAGACTGGCGGAGACTTCGCTTCGCTGCTTCTATAGCGTTTCCGAGTTCGATCCGCCCGACTTTCAACGCCAGGCCGCATGGCTGGTGGAAGCGTATGCCACGCGCCAGGGGCGGTGGCCGCGACTGTTACAGTTAACGGGCCATAACCATCTTTCGAGCGTCCTCCAAATCGGGAGTAGCATGGACACGCTGGGGCCCGAATTGCTGCGCTTTATCCACAGAGCTTGAAACGGACGCGCCGCACAATGCCATCCGGAACGCCCTTGGCAAACCGGCTTGAATGTGCATGGATCATTGCTCCCCAATCGGCATCAGAGGACCGTGGTCCCAAGCGCGGTCAATTAAAACTTACAACTGAGTTGTTAGAGGCAAGCGGCGCAGATGCAGCCCGGCCGTCCTGCCATCGAGGGCTCCCGGCTTGGCCTCAGAGCAGCACCCTTAAGTCCGTGAGGGCGCCGGCACTCAGTGGTCTAGTTCTTGATCTTTGCCGAATTTCGATGCGCTGAAACAAGGCGCTGTATTGCATGGGATTACTCCACGAGCCTATAAAGACGTTCGTCCAGAGGGCTGCCGAGGATTGGCCCAAGGCTGTTCCGGTATTCCTTCGTGTGAGTCGCAGCCGCATGCGTCTCGATTGCTTTCGCGGCCTGCCATTCTTCGATAACCGTGAAATGATTCGCCCGCAGGGCGTGCTGTAAGACATCGAACCGGAGATTGCCTTCTTCTTTCCGGCTGCCTTCGGCTAGCTTGCGAAGAAGGTCCGTGGCGTTCGTGCCCTGGCCGCCGATATCGACGTGTGTGATAACGTATGTGCTGCGGCTGCTTTTTTCATTGTGAGCGGTGCCCAACGACAGAGTCTTGTAAGGCCGCTGGTCGTAATCGCTCAGCCTCATCGAGTCGATCTTATTTCGGAAGTCCTTGGCATTCGCCGATGCGGCATGAGTATCAAGGTCTCGGCTGTGGGCCCACGTTTCAATAATGCAGAAGTGTGCGGGCCGTCCGGCCTGCTCGAAGAACTCGATCCGCTGGAATCCGTCGTCTTTTCGGCTTGCATCCCGGTACTGCTTGATAGTAGTGATCGCAGCGGTTCTGGATGCCGGTTGGATATCGACATAGGCGACAGAATAGGCGGCACTATCCGGCGGCGCCTGCGCGCAGAGAAGTACCGTGCTGATCAGTAATGGAAGCAGTCGTTGCATTTGCGCGTCTCCTTCCGGATGAGACTTGAAGAGTCAAAGTGAGAATTGATCAGATCAGAAAGCCAAATCTGACCAATTCTCAATTCTCCTCCGAACCGGACAGTCTCCTCCAATAGTGGTTCCTTCAGATTTAGCATAAACAACGGTATGATCCCCAATTACGGAGCCAAGACGCTGCCGACACTGCGAAACGTCGATACATTTTGCGATCATGTATGGTCGTGAAGCGACTCACCCTGGTATTGCTGCCATTCTGCGCACTGGCGCAGGATGCGGGCCTGACCGCCATTAGCAAAACCATTTTAGAGATGCGTAAGTACGCCAATCAACACCAGGAGATTCGCGGGGGCATACCGCAGGTCACGCTCGCCAAGCACGAGCTCCGCGACTGGATCGAAGCTCGCCTCGCAAGTTTTCCGCAGGACGGGGATGCCACAGCGCTGACTGAAACTTTAAATAGTAGCTTCAGCCAGGCGAAGCTGTTCTGCGATAAGGATTCCGATTGTTTTCCAACCGCGCTCGGTTTTCTAGATGAGATTCAGATCGAACGGCGGGAGGATTTCCTCATCTCACAGACTGCCGTAGGCATCGGAATTCGCTGTGGGTACGATTATTCTGCTTACATCTACCACTGGAGCGGTGGTAAGTGGCAGCACATCTGGAACAACGAACAAAACGACTACTCAGCCAGTGCCTATTTTCCTCAACTGCTCCATTCCGTTCAGATCTCCGATCCCGGTCCCGACGGCAAACGGCTTATCCTCACGCTAGGCACTCAGGCCGGATGTCTGACGTTCAAGGATGTCTACTACCGGGTGTGGCGGCTCGGCACGCTAGCACCTCTGCTCGATAAACGCGAGTTGCTGTACGACGAAGGCGATCCGCCGGTGCGGGGGACAATTCAACCCGGGGATTTGCGAATTGAATTCTCGGCTGGAGGCGGCGGCTACGGCTATCCGCACAAGGCAGTCCGTCACTTCCAGATCCACGGCACAACCTTTAAGCAGGTCGATCCGATTGCACCTACGCCCCGCGACTTTGTCGAGGAGTGGCTGGCGGCGCCTTGGCAGGAGAGCGCCGGACTGGCAGAAGCCCCCGCGCTCGAGGAGTGGCACCAAAAACTTCACCGCGATGATGATGAGGGGGATTTTCCCGACGATCCGATTACCTGCAGCAGTGACCCCGAGCTATGGCAGATCGGCACTCATTTGCAGGACAAACCCCGCCACTATTTTCTGGTCCGCTGGCATCGCCCCGACCGTTTCACAATGGTGCAGATTAGCGATCAGCCGCTGCAGGACTGCACGTAGTCCCTTTCAGCGCACGCTGAATGGCAGCGATACTGTTTTGGTATCGATGTGCTCGGTAACTTTGTTGAAGACATCGATGTCGAAAGGTTCACCTATGTGGTTACCGGCAAGATCTTCGAGGCCGGTGTCGACGAGGATACGGTAATTGCCTGTGGCCCATGGCTTCTCTGGCGCAAAACGCCATTCAGTTTCCCGCCGCGCAATGACAAGCGCGCCATAAATCACGCCACCCGCCGGGCCGGACACACTGATCATGCGCTGCAGTAGCGGATAGTTCATGGACGTGGGGAAATCGATCACGAGCGGCGCCAGGCCGCCGGCCTTCGGGACCGTGATGCTCCAGCGTTTGGGATCGGGCGGAACGCGCTGCGCGGGTCCCCCCCGAAAGGCCTTGCGGAACTCCTCGGCCATAGGCACGCCGCGGGCGTCGGGCCAGTCGGCATCGATAACGAGGATGTAGCGCTTCCCTTCAGTGATGGGCGGTCCGATCCTCTCATTCGAAGTGAGGCCCCGCTTAATGCGGCCCGGGTCAAAAGTCATCGTCAGACGCTTGAATGCAGGATCCCATAGCTCTTCACCAGGTAGAAAGACGCCGCGCGAGCCAGCCAACTCGTTGCCCTCCGAATCTAGTACGTGAAGATGGCGCGCGGCTTCCCCACGGCTCATGGGTTCCGAGAAGTAGATGTACAGTCGAAGCTGATTGCTGGGCCAGACGCTGTCCGAAGGGTAGACATGCTCGACGCGTGCAATGCGATTGCTGGGACGCGGAGGTCCATCGAAAGATTTCTCGATCGGCGCACCGCCGGATGGCGAATAGAAGATAGCCCGGTAATGAACGCCCGCCGCGATCGGGTAAGTGGGATGAAACACTAGAGAGCCGCCTTCGACCGCGTAGCTACCGAGCAGCGGAGGTATATCGCCACGCCCCGCGTACACAACGAAGACAGAAGCCCAACCTGTAGCCGGCGGCGTCGAGGGAGCGTGCCAGCCGGTGACCTCGAAGACGCCTCCCTGAAACTGAATAGAGATATTTTGTTCGGCGGTCATCCCCCACGGGAGAATGACCGCCAGTCCGGCAACAATGAATTTACACAAGGTGGCGTTGCTTAGGTACTGGAAGCTTCAGGGTAGAGCGACCGTCTGCAGATTGATCGGACCCACCGGCGGGCCCGGATTGTAAACCGGACCGGAACCGGGATGACCCGTCATGACGAGCACGTTCGAGGAATCGAGCGCCGTGAGGTGCTGAACGTTGTCAAACCCGCTGACCTTATCGTAGGGAACGCCAGCTACATCTGTCCGTTGCGGGGCGGAGATTGTCGGGTATGTCTCGATATTGTCGGCTTTCAACTTCACGACGCCGAAGCTGGTGTTGGCGATCAGGATATATTGATGGCCATCCTTCTTGTAGGGGACCATGTCAATCGGCTGGTTGCCGGCGCCCAGGTCGGCGATCTCAGCACCTTTCACCTGCGCGCCCGGCTTCAGTTCGCTGACCGGGATCTTCACCAGCGGAGTGCAGGTGTATGCAGCGAGCACATACTGCTGGCCGGAGATATCGTAAGGAACAAAGGTGCGGATAGGAGCCTGCGTTTCATAACGGCCATGCGAAGAGTGCCAGATTTGGAGCGTCGCGCCCTTCTCGGCGGACTTGAACGGGAACGGAATCGAACGCAGCGCCGAACTCCATTCTTCGTTCGAGAGACCCGCCACCATCAGATCGCCATTGACGTAGGTCATATCCGTGATGGTTTGCATGCGCGGATTTTGGCGGCCACTCGAATTGGCTTCAGGGGCATCGACCAGGCTTACCGCCTCATTCGGCGCGCTGTCGAGCGACAGCAAGGTGATTTTGCCGGCCGTATCGACTTTCGCGATGAGCGGAGCGGCGTCGGGTCCCTTACCGCGTGAGGCCGACAGATAAGAGTTTTTCGAAATCGGATTCACCACAACATGATTGATTACGATCTGGTCAGCGGGCACGCCGACCATCGCGGCGATCTTGCCGTCAACGCCTTCGACATTGATCGAGGCCTTCGCCACCGGCTTCGCGTCGTTTGTATCAATGGCCACAATTTTTGCACCGACGGAATCGGCCACAAAAAGGATCCCATCGGGTCCGAAGGCGAGCGACCCGGCGGAGGTCAGCGGCACTTTTCCGACCGGCAGATTCACCTTGGAAGGAGCAGTTCGGCTGACGAGGCTAAATGTTAACGCCAGGGCGGCAGCGGCGCAGACGCAAAAGGCGGTTCTGATTGTCGTTTTCAGACGCATGTTTGGATCTCCTCTGCTGCGTAGTTTATAACAACTCAACGCTGCATGCGGGTGTGCGGGCCGAGAGTTCGGCGTGTGCTCGGTAGAAAGCGTTCAACAGATCGGCTGGAACCACGCATTCCCGTTCGGTAGTACAGGTAACGCTCCCTTTCGATCTCGGCCACGAGCACAGACTCGCAGTGACCGTAATTTGAATTCACCTAGACGCTTTATGTCCGTTCGAGAACGGCTTTCCCGGAGGTGAGGTCCATTTGGTCGTATAACGCCCTACTCGGAAAAAGGTCATCTTTAGGACGAGTCGCGTGCGGCGCGGATTGGAAACGAGAAGCGCGCTTGCGTCCGTCATTGAAGCATCAGGCCTGATCATGAATCAGCGGCGGCATGGAGCCCGGATTCAGCGAGGCCGCCTGCAGCGGGTTCAACTCAGCGCGAGATGCGCGAAAGAACGGTTCATATTGCTAAGGAAGTATTCCGCCTCCCCGCTGGTGGGCAGGGGCGCGAAACTGGAGACTGTGGAACTTTTCTCACTCGGGGTCAGCGACTGCGGGCTCGCGTTAACCAATTCGTTGAGATCAATCTAGAGACGTAGAGAACAGGCGCTGGAATAGAGTGGAATTGAGGCCAAGTCGAGCGGCCGAACCGGGCAGGGCTCAACGGAGAGACGGACCGAGACTCGAAGTCTGTGGAAACACTGCACCAATGCTCAGTAGTCGGAGCGTTAACAAATGGCCCGGAAAATTAGTGGAGGGAACTAGTTTGGCTCCCCAAGTCACTCAGCCGTCTGTCTCAGAGAGCGGTGGTCCATGAGGAAGTAGAAGGCTCGGGCCGACTTTGCGTTAAACTAACGCAAGAAGATACTCTCTCGGGGTACGGGGGGCGCCTTGATTTTGGCCGGAGAATAAGCGCCATCCCGCCTAAGTCGCTAGGGCTTTGCTACTTATTCGAGGGCCCAAACTCTAGGCGCGTTCACCCCAGCCAATCAGACCCTGAATTTCTCGCGTTAAATTGCCGCGTTATTTCGCGTTAAAGGTGCGCTCATGCTGCGTTTTGCGCCGCGTCTCCCGACTTGCGTTCCATCCGCCCGGCGAGCGTTCATGAACAGTGACGTAAACACCGGGAGCCAGTTCACCCGGTTAAAACAGGAGAACTATGAACGACGAGCTTAGAAAAGAGATTGAACAGCTGCGCCGGGAGAAAACCAAGGCGTTAAAGCAAAGCAGGCCAACGCGCTCGCCAGAAAGTACGAATCGCAAATCGCGGCCTCAGATGCTCGCGCAAAAGAAGCGGATGCAGTTGGGGCCAGTGCGCGACTAGAACTGGCAAAATTGAAGCTACCACGGACACTATCAATCGCGCAGCAACAACATCTGATCGCAATATTCAAAAAACGCGGTAGCCAACATTTTTCCCTTGGCGTCAGTGGAGACACGGAAGCACTAGACCTGCTCGGAACATTAAGATCCGTATTCGTGGCTGCTGGTTGGATAAAGGTCGCGCCAATCGGCTTTGGCGACATAGCTATCGGAGATGCTGCCTCGCAATTTGGACGTGGAGTAATTCTACAGTATTCGCCCATAGCGAAGACCGACCTGCGCGACTTTTGCGAAGCGGCAGCGAAGGAACTGTACCAAGAGGGGATTGCAAGCAAAGCTGAAGCAGATTCCAGGGTAAACGACTCAGAACTACTGCACGTGCTTGTGGGCACTAAACCGCTAAACTGATCTTGGCCTGTCACGCCGCCCCAAGCTTAATCCAACCGCCGCCCAGCGCTTCGATCAACTGGACGGCAGCCAACAGTTGATAGTCTTGAAGCGGCGGACTAAACGGCCGCGCTTGCGCGGTTCCGACCGATTGTTCTGGGTTCTGTTGCGCCGAGTCTGGCCGAAGTGGTCGAATCCGCTTCTGATCGTGAAGCCGGATACAATCGTTCGATGGCACCGGAAAGGCTTCCGTCTTTACTGGCTAGCTTTTAGTGCGCCAGTCCACGCTGCGCGTCTGGGGACAAGCAGGCCCACGCCACCAAGGATCTCGAAACTGCCGCTCACCCGCACCAGCGCCACGTGCCAGGGAATGTAGGGAGGCATGATCTTCAGATAGGCATCGGGCTTGATGAAATGCAGCGTGCCTGCGGCGATGTAAAAGACGGCCGCTAAGATTATGCCGATGGTCTGCGCCCTGGACGGACTTCTCAGAAGGGCCACGGCTGATCGTAGCAGAAGGAGATTGCAACGACGTTAGTCAGTGAAGCCTCAGGACTGTCCTGGCAGGAGCTGTTACGCTGACGAGCTACCGGAATCAGCCGAAGCCGGCGTTCTCGATCAGCCGCAGGCTTTGTTGCCAGATGACTAGGCCGGAAGAGCCATCAAGCGTCCTGGATTTATCATCAAGGGATGGAGATGCGCTGGAGGTCGCTGTTAAGAGCATGATCGATCAGAGCCGAGTGCGGGCAGGCAGGTTACTGGTGTTTGGAGCCGCGATGCTTTGTGCATTCAGATGCGTCCAAGGTCAACTGATTTCAGACGAGGCGCAAAAGCCTTTTAACCCCCCCTCGGGCTTCGCTTCCAAACAGCGTGAGGCCGCCGAGCAGGACCGCCGCACGCGTATTGAGGCGGACCATTCGTACACTCTATCCGAGCTGGTAGATCTGGCCGAGCGTTACAATCCCTCTACCCGCGCTGCCTGGGAGAACACTCGTGCTGCAGCCGCACGGCTCGGTATTGCTCGCAGCGATCTGCTGCCGGCCGTGAACGCCGTTGCTTTGACCAACACAACTCGCGAAGGGATACTCTTCAACGACGTTTTCGTGCAGCAGACGCTGGGTATCTTCCAGCCAATGCTGCAGCTGAATTACCTCATCTTCGACTTTGGAGCTCGCTCGGCGCGCATTGAAGAAGCTCGACAACAACTACTCAGTGCGAACCTCACCTTCAACCATACGTTTCTGGACGTCCTCTTCGAGACTATGCGCCGGTACTATGAACTTCTCAACGCCATGGGCCAGAGGGATGCGGCGCAAGTGAACTTCGACAATGCGGAGACCGTGCGAAAGGCGGTCGATGCCCGTTTGAATGTCGGTCTCGCCACTCTGCCTGATGCTTTGGAGGCGCGGGCCGCGGCCGCGCAGGCCAACTTCACCCTGCAAGCAGCCATCGGCGACGTAGATATCCGGCGTGGTGACCTGCTCTCGCTTCTCGGAGCTGCTCCGTCAGAGCGCCTTCAAGTTCAAGCCCTCGCAGAGATTCCAACACCAGATCACTTGGACATTGACGTGCACCAAGCCACCGAGCGCAGCCTGTCACTTCGGCCCGAGATAGGGGAACAAACCGCGGAGCGCGAGGCCGCTCGCGCGGAGATCCGTGCCGCTCGTTCGGCCTTTTTTCCCACCCTTCAGTTCCAGGGCCAGGCAGGTGAGTTCCGTTCTTACGGAAAGCAGGATCTATTTCCAGCGACGTACATCGGTCCCCAAGGAGAGTGGAACGTCAATGTGACTCTGGAATGGGATCTCTTCGATGGAGGCCGCCGTTCCAACCAACTTGCCGAAGCACGCGCCGCTGAGAAAAGGGCACATGCGCAGATCGACCAGACCCGCGACGAAGTAGAGCAGCAGGTCTGGACCGCGTACGTAACTGTGCGCACCGCGTTTTACCAACGCGCCGCCGCAGCTGCACTCCTGGCCGCCTCCGAGACCTCCTACAATGCCGCTCTCAGATCCTATCAACTGGGTCTGCGCAGTACCGTCGACGTTGTCTCAGCGCAACGCACTCTGGCCCAGGCGCGCAGCAGTGATGTGGCCGCGCGAACAACGCTTTTGACGGGGCTCGCAGGCTTGGCCTATCGCACAGGCGATCTGCTGCAGTCGGCATCCAGAAAGTCGCATCCATGAACGGCCCAGAAAAGACCAGCCCGGAAAAGTATTGGTCGCGCCACACCGTTTCTGCGGGCCTCGCGCCGACGGTTGTCGCGTTGACCGGCTGTAGGCGGTCTCCCTCGTTCAACGTACTGGGTTCCTACTTCCCCGGCTGGATCGCCTGCATGGTCGCCGGCGTCTTGCTGACTGCTCTCGTTCGGTTCGTACTCAATCGATTGCAATGGGAGCAACGAGTACCGGCTCTCCCTTTGTTCTACTTCGCCATCGCACTTCTCATCGCCTGCTTAATCTGGCTGATCGCGTTCGAGTAAAACGGGAAAGGAGGTTTGCGTGACAGACGACAAGCGCAAGGACGGGGAACAAACACAGGTGGAGGCTGGCGTGCAGCAAGACCAACCCTCCGCGGCGCCTCCGCTGCACGAGCACGAAGAGAATCAGCACGACGAGTCACTCCGAAAGCCGAAACCGATGCTTGGATGGCTTCTCCTCTCCTGCGTCGTGCTGCTTGCTTTGATCGTCGTTCTGATGGCTGTGGGCCGCGCGGTCGAGAATCCCCGTACGGACGATGCCGAGGTCTTTGCGAACTTCATCGGCATGGCACCTCAGGTGGACGGGCCCATCATGCAGTTGCCCATTCGGGATAACCAATACGTCAAGGCTGGCGAGCTGCTCTTCGTTGTGGACGAGCGACCTTATCGTTACGCGCTGGAACGCGCACTCTCCGAGCAGGCGGCGCTCGAAGGCGAAATCGAAGATCGTCAGCGTTCGATCAACTCGCAGATCAGCGGCGTCCACGTGGCGCAGGCGAACATCGCCAGCAGCAGCTCCAACCGCGACGCCCTGAACGCGACCATCTCCGAAGCGGAGGCAAACTTGGCCGATTCGCGCGCTGCTTTGCTCCGCGCCGAGGCGGATCGCAAGTACGCCGCGGACAATCTGCACCGGCTTGAGCCTCTGCTGGACCAGCAATTTGTGACGGTCGATCAGGTCGAACAAGCACGAACTTTGCTGGAGACGCGCACGCGCGCCGTCGAGCAGGCTACAGCGCAGGTCACGCTCAGCGAAGCCCATGTGCGGACCACGCGCTCGCATTTTCAACAGTCCGGCGCAGAGGTCGAGCAGAGCGAAGCCCAGCGCGAGCAGGCAGCCAACGGAGTG
>Ga0302326_10024149_pt1 | contig 12370 bp, 14 predicted proteins | sample Palsa_T0_3_FD_202264 | JGI IMG/M metagenome (GOLD analysis project Ga0302326, IMG submission 202264) | Peat permafrost microbial communities from Stordalen Mire near Abisko, Sweden - Palsa_T0_3 | ecosystem: Environmental > Terrestrial > Soil > Palsa > Peat permafrost | place: Sweden: Abisko...
GTGGGCAGTGAGGGACTCGAACCCCCGACATCCTGCTTGTAAGGCAGGCGCTCTAACCAACTGAGCTAACCGCCCACGGCTGGCGGAAGGCCATTGCGGCCTGTGTCAATGATAGCAGCGGATGCGGAGATAGCAGCGAGCGCGGGCTGCGATTGATAGACTCAGCCGGTGGGCCGCCTCATTACCAACGCCGACGACTTCGGACTCACCGCCGGGGTGAACCGCGCCGTCACGGAACTGCACCGCGCCGGCCTGCTGACCAGCGCCACGCTGATGGCGCGGGCCGCAGCGACGGAGGAAGCCATCGAGCTGGCGCTGGCGACTTCGTCACTGAGCGTGGGCTGCCACGTGGTGCTGGTGGATGGCGAACCGGCACTGCAGGCTGCCGAGCTGCCGACGCTTACCGATGGGCGCACGGGACGTTTTCACGCCACGCTGGGCGGATTTGTGCGGAGGCTGCTGGCTGGCCGCATCAGGCCCGCGGAGATCGAAGCCGAAGCGGCGGCACAGATCGCGCTGCTGCAGGGCCGCGGCCTGCGCCTCACCCACATTGACACGCACAAGCACACGCACATGTTTCCCGCGGTGCTGCGGCCGGTGCTGCGGGCGGCGCGCGCCGCCGGCATTCGCGCGGTGCGCAATCCCTTTGAGCCTGCATGGAGCGTGCGCGCCACGCCGGGCGCGCCGTGGCTGCGCCGAATGCAGATCAACCTGCTGCGGCGTCTTGAGCCCGCCTTCCGCCGCATCGTGGCCGAGGAAGGCTTTGCCACCACCGACGGTTCCATCGGCGTACTGGCCACGGGAACACTCGATGCCGCCACCCTCGCTTCCCTGCTCCGCAATCTGCCTCCAGGCGCGTGGGAACTGGTGACGCATCCCGGCTACAACGACGCCGATCTTGGCCGCGTGCGCACACGGCTCACGGCCTCGCGCGACACCGAGCGCGGGGCACTGGGCGCGCTCCTCGACTTTCCCGAAATCGAGCGCATCTCCTTTGCCGATCTTTCGGGCGTGAATCCGCAGGGGGCGAATCTTCCCGGCACTCTAGAGCGTCCAAGCTAAAGCAGCATATTCCCGGCGGCTCAAGAGAAAGGCCCCATGCGCATCGGCATTACCTGTTATCCCACCTACGGCGGCTCGGGTGTGGTGGCTACGGAGCTGGGCATCGAGCTGGCCGCGATGGGCCACGAGGTCCATTTCATCTCCTATTCGCAGCCCTTCCGGTTGACGGGGCGAAATGACGGCATCTTCTATCACGAGGTGCCGGTGTCGAGCTATCCGCTGTTTGAGTTTCCCCCTTACGACCTGGCGCTCGCCTCGCGCATGGCTGAGGTGGCGGAGTTTTGCGGGCTCGACCTGCTGCATGTGCACTATGCCATTCCGCACTCGGTGAGCGCGCTGCTGGCGCGGCAGATGCTGGCCGAGCGCAAGCGCCGCCTGCCCTTTGTGACCACATTGCACGGCACCGACATCACGCTGGTGGGCCTCGATCGCAGTTATCTGCCTATCACGCGCTACTCCATTCAGCAGAGCGATGGCGTGACCAGCATCTCAAATTATCTGAAAGAGAAAACCGTCGGCGATTTTGACGTTACGCGGCCCATCGAGGTCATTCCCAACTTCGTCAACTGCGATGTCTACAAGCCGTTTGCCGATGAAGAGGCGCGGGCAGCCGCGCGGCAGCGATTTGCCGCTCCGGGCGATGCGATTCTAATGCACCTGTCGAACTTCAGGCCGGTCAAGCGCCTCGTCGATGTGGTCAAGGTGTTCGCAAAAGTGGCGGCGGAGATGCCCGCGCAACTGCTGCTAATTGGCGACGGGCCCGACCGTTCGGCTGCGGAGTGGCTGGCACACTCGCTCGGCATTCAGGCGCGCGTGCACTTCCTGGGCAAGCAGGAGCGGGTCCACGAACTGCTGCCGCTGGCCGACCTGATGATCATGCCCAGCGAGCTTGAATCGTTTGGCCTCGCGGCGCTTGAATCGATGGCGTGCAAGGTACCGGCCATTGCCACGCGCGTGGGCGGCGTGCCGGAGCTGATCGACGACGGCGAGACCGGGCTGCTCTATCCAGTGGGAGATGTGGAGGCGATGGCGGCCGGCGCGATCGGCCTGCTCAAAGACCGCGACCGGCTGGAAGCGATGCGAGAAGCTGGACGCAAAACGGCGCAGAAGCGGTTTTGCTCGACACTGGTGCTGCCGCAGTATGTTAAGTACTATGAGTCGGTGCTCGGCGCGGGCGCATAACTTGCGCGCCACGGTTATGATGCTGTCATCCTGAGCGAGCGCAGCGAGTCGAAGGACCTGCGTTTCATCCTTCCAATTCGCAAGACCTGTGAGTCCACGGACGAATGAATGACCAAAGCGAAGTTTCCACGGATCAGCAACGATGGCACGTTTTGCGTGGAAGTCGTTCTGGGCATCCCTGCAGATCACGATGACAATCTCGCCGTGCATGTGCAGCAATGGATCAATGCGGCGTGGGCTCCGACCCATTCAACATGGACGAGATTGTGGCGAACTGAAGCAGGTTCGGTTGTTATCGAAGAGATACTTCGTTACGAAGACGATTTTCTGGAGCCACCCGAAATCCTCTCCGGTGAGGGATCGGAGCTTCATATTCGGCTTCATGGGAAGGGCTCGTCAAGTTGGTGGCGCGACTGGTTCGTGTCCAGGCTGATTCCGGATCTGAAGGAGCGCTTTCCAGAAGTGGGCGGCTTGGTTCGTCTCGGGAACTGCGACCCTCCGCATTCTTGGTCCGATCGTCGCTCTTAGGCCTTTCCGGGTTCTTCCGGATCGCTCTCAAACCGCGGCGCAAATCCGACCCGCTCCCAGAAATCCCTGACCAGCGCGACGGTTTCGGCTGTCGTCCTGCTCGTGGTGCGCAGCAGGATTTCCGCACCATGCTCGCCTGCGATGCTCGACGCCTCTGCAACAATAGCGACGCACTGTCCGGCGCGGTAAGTACACGCTGCGAGGTCGGCAATGGAGAGCCGCGTGGTGGGTGTGGCCAGCACCGTGCGCGGAGGCGCCATGCGGTCGAGCAGGCAGAAGATTTCAAGCTTCGATTCGAGCTCGTCGGGAACGCAATCGATGGCCAGGTCGGCCTCGCGGACTGCGTCCTCAATGGTTGACACGAACGCCAAGTTGGGCAGCGCCAACGGCCCCAGTTCGCTCCGCAGAAACTCCTGCGCGTGGTGCAGCGTGGCCGGCATCACGTCTTCGAGCAGTACACGAAAGCCTGCGCGCGCGGCGGCGAGAGCCAGCCAGCGGCCCAGAGGACCCGCTCCGATGATGGCAATTGTCGTGGGCAAGCCGCTTATTCGGCCAGCAGCGCCTTGGCCACGTCGTCGGCGCTGGGCTTGGCCGCCAGCAGGTGTTCGCTCACGCGCGACCGCTCCTCGGCCGACAGCGTCGGAACGGTGGCCAGCACCCGGCGCAGCGTCACGGCAACGTCGTCAATGTAATTCATCAGGCGAATAGCTTCTCCAGAAAGCGGCATAGCTTGAGACCCCTCAATGTAATCTCTCGATTCATTGTAGGCGGTGCGGCTGGCAGCCGGAAAGCCGCAGCCAGCCGCACGCGCCGGCTGGGTACAATGTCGCCATGAACGAATCGGCGGAATCTATAGCGAAGGGATTTGTGGAGGCCATCAACCGGCACGATGTGGACGCGCTGGCGGAGTTGATGACCGAGGAGCACTGCTTCATCGATTCGCTGGGCAACCAGGTGCGCGGCCGCGAGAGGATGCGCGCCGGTTGGGCTGGCTACTTTCGCATGGTGCCGGACTACTCCATCGCCATCGACGAGGCTTACTCCGACGGCCCCATTGCGATCCTGATGGGAACGGCTCATGGCACGTATTCACCGGACGGGCAGCGGAAGGAAGAGAACCGCTGGAAGACGCCAGTCGCGATTCGTGCATCCATCCTAATGGGCGGAGTTGCGGAGGGCAAGGTTGCGGAATGGCGCGTTTATGCGGATAACGAGCCGATTCGCCGGTTGATGGCCAGGCCCCGCTAGGTCTGCGACCGTTTGAATTTGTACGTTGCTATTGAGTTTTGTGGCTTCCCAGGTCCCAAAATCGAGACCTGGGGCACCCAGCATTGGTACAACATCATGCGGTCAGCGACCTAGTGAGCTACGGCTCGCGCACCGTCACCGCAAAGAGGGGCTTATGATCGCCATTCAGTCTGGAAGGATTTTCAAGGGAGTTCTGACGCTGGCCGCGCTGACTCTGCCTCCGTTGCTGGCCGCGCAGACCGCGCCCGCACAAGAGCCCGCGATCACAGCCGCGCCGGGGACGCTGGTGCGCTGGAGGGTGCCGGGGGCGGCGCGCTGCACCATGAAAGGGCGCGCCTGGTCACCACTGGAGGGCACTTGCTACTACCCGATCGATCTGCTGGAGCGGCCGGGGCGCATCGCCATTTCGATTGCAGGCACAGGTCCGCGCCAGCTGGCGCACATCACGGTCGAAGCCATCGACTACGGCACCGAGGAGATCACGCTGCCCGACATTCCGCAGGCTCATCCCTCGGCCGAGGACTTGCGGCGCGATGAGGCTGACCGGGCGCAGCTGGTCAGGATCTGGCATGGCAAAGAGGCGCCGCCCGAGTTCACGCTGCCGCTGGGTCCGCCGGTGCGGCCGCTGCCAAAAGGAAAATCGTTCGGCGTCAAGCGCATCTTCAACGGCAAGGTGGCCGAGCATACGCATACGGGCAGCGATTACGATGCGCCCGAGGGATCGCCGATCCTGGCCGTCGCTAATGGAACTGTGGTTTTGGCGAAAGAAATGTTCTTCGAGGGCAATGCGGTTTTCATCGATCACGGCGACGGTCTGATCAGCGAGTACTTTCACCTCGCCGATATCAAAGTGCAGGAGGGACAGGTGGTGAGGAAGGGCGACACCCTGGGCCGCGAAGGATCGACCGGCCGCGCAACGGGCCCGCATCTGTGGTTTGGCGTGCGCTGGCATGATGCGCGCATCAATCCTGCCCTGCTGCTGGAAGAGCCCAGCCGGATTCCGTCGGTGAATCAAGCGCCATGAGCCAGACGCACGAAGGCGGCCCATCCTCCCACAAGGAATGGACCGCCTGTGTGCATTCCGGACTCATTTCCTTGCCGGCCGGAAATCTTTGTGTCGCCAAGCTTGCATTCGGTTGACATTCGAGGATTCCCAGGTCCGAGAATCCGGACCTGGGGCACCCATGCGAGTTCTAACTTCAGACGGAAACGCAGTTCCTTCGACTCCGCTGCGCTCCGCTCAGGATGACAGCTCTGTGGAAACTCAGAGATAAGAACAACTCAGAGCGTGCGTTTGAACAGCGGCGTGGCGATCAGCAGCGTGCCGATGCCAAATGCGAAAAGAAACAGCAGATCGTATTGGATCGACACCCAGCCACCGTCCTTGAGGAGGATGGATTTGAATCCGTGGATGGCGTAGGTAAACGGGTCGACCACGGCGATGGCGCGCAGCCACGGCGGAAACGCGACGATGGGATACACCGCGCCCGACGGGAAATACAACAGCGTGTTGAGAATGCCGAACATGGCGCGCGGCACGAGCGGATCGTCAACGCGCACCATCATCAAAAACATCATGCCGTTGAAGGCCAGCGACGTTCCGAGGATAAGCGCCAGCAACTCGATGAGTTGCATGGGATGAAAGATGGTGCCGAGCCCGGCCATGAGCGAGCCGATAATGGTGATGCAGATGCCCGAGAGCACGGCCTTGATGGCTCCGGCGATGTTGAGTCCCATCACCAATTCGAGCTTGGTGATGGGCGTGACAAGATAGCCCTCGTGCACGCCGCGCGCCTTGTCGTCGATATACAACATGCCGCCGCCGATCATGACCGAGACATACATGGCCAGCGCGATGCAGCCGGCGAGCAGAAACTTCATGTAGGACACGTACGGGTAGAGTTCGACAAACTGGAGCGCGATGTTGGTGATGACGCGCGGCTGAATGACGGGCGCGTTGAGGGCGTCGACCAGCGACTGCATCTCGCTCTCGATGCTGCCGCTGGTGAACTGATCGGAGTTATCGACGACCAGGCCGATGCGTGGAGCATCGTCTGCGTAAACGCGCCGTGAAAACTGCGCGGGAATGATCAACGCGCCGTCGATCTTGCCGGTCTTGACATCCTCACGCGCCTTGCGTTCGTCGGTGTAGTCGATGCTGGTAAAGGTGCCAATGTTGACGGCGATGGCCTGCAGCGCCTCGCGCACCTTTACCGCCTGAGGACCGTGATCGTAGTCCACCACGGCGACGCGCGCGCCGCGTATCTTGCCGCCGAATGCGTTGCCCAGAATCACCAACTGCACCAGCGGCAGCATCATGGACATGACCATGAGCACCGGCGAACGAAAGAACTTGCGCATTTCGCGCTCGACAATAGCCATCATTCTGTTCATGGCTGCATCCCCGGCCGCGGCGGCATCACGAAGTTCAAGGCCTTCACCGCTTCGTCGCGCAACTGGCGGCCTGTGTAGTGAACGAACACGTCGTCGAGCGTGGTGTTTTGCACGCTGAGCGAGGTCAGCGTCTCGCCCAGGCTGGCAGTCAGCTCCACCAGTTGCATCGTCGTCTGCGAGCCGGACGACGTAAGCACGCGATAGAAGCCCGCGCTCTCTGCCTGCACGCTGGTCACACCCGGGAGCCGCTCAAGCCGTCCCTGCCACTCCGGATCGTCGCGATCGAAATGCACTTCGACAACATTGGCGCCGGCCACGCTCCTTTTCAGCTCCACCGGCGTGCCCAGAGCAACGAGAGTACCGTGATCCACAATGGCGATGCGGTCGCAGAGCTTGTCGGCCTCTTCCATGTAGTGCGTGGTCAGCAGCATGGTGAGGTTGCGTGTCTTCTTGAGATTGTTGAGCATCTCCCACACCGCTATGCGCGACACAGGATCGAGGCCGGTGGTCGGCTCGTCGAGAAAAAAGATATGCGGATCGTGCACCAGGCCGCGCGCGATCTCAAGCCTGCGCCTCATGCCGCCCGACAGCGTCTTGGTCTGCGCGGTGCGCCACTTGGTGAGATCCACGGCTTCGAGGACTTCGGCAACGTTTTTTTCGCGTTGGGCGCGCGGCACGCTGTAAAGCTTGGCATAGATGTTGAGGTTTTCTTCCACGGTAAGATCCTGGTCGCTGGTCAGCGCCTGCGGGATCACGCCTATCACGCGCCGCACCGCGTCGTGGTCCTTGGTTACGTCGAAGCCGGCCACCAGCGCGCGCCCGCTGGTCACTGGAATGAGCGTGGTCATCATGCGGATGAGCGTGCTCTTGCCGGCTCCGTTGGGGCCGAGCAGGCCGAAGATTTCGCCCTCGGCGACGGAGAAGCTGACGCCTTTGACTGCCTCGAATGCACCGTAGCGCTTCACAATGTTTTCGACCGCGATGGCTGCCCCCGGCGCGGGCTTGCCATCGCCGTTGATGGCAGGACCGGCCTCGGCCAAACCATTTCCGCCCGGCCCGCTCATTGCTTCACCAGCTTGCTCTTGGGGACGTAGACTTCGGCGCTCATACCGGGAACAAACCGTTCGCCGGGATTGTCGATGAGCAGCTTGATCTGCACCGTCTTTACGTCGCGCTTGGGGCCGCCGTTGATGTCGCGCTGCGTGGCAAAGTCGGCCTCCGCTGCCTTGGCAATGACCTTGCCCTGCACCGTGGCGCCGCTCGGCATCTCCACGCGCAGGCTGTCGCCAAGCTGCACGCTGTCGGCCTGCGTCTCCGGCAGCGGCGCGTAAACCCAGGTCTGCGTCAGGTCCATGATGGTGACAATCGGCGCGCCCGCGCCCACCACTTCGCCCTGCCGCGCGGCGCGCACGTTGACCTGCCCGCTCACTGGAGCCAGCACCTGCGCATAACCCACCTGCACCTTGGCCTGGTCGGCCAGCGCATTGGCATTCTCAACGGCGTCGCGCGTGGAGTCCACGGTGCGCGCCGCTACCGTGGTAAGCAGCTCATGCGCGCGCGCCTGGCGCAGCGATGCCTGCGCCGCCGTTACGTTAGCCTTTGCCGTCTCCACCGCGGCCTGCGCGGCCTGCAGACTGGTGACCGCGTCATCGCTGGCCTGCGCGCTCATGATGCCCTGCTTGGCCAGCGCCACAATGCGCTCCGTGTCTGCTTTCTGGTGATCGTGCTGCGCCTGCGCCTGGGCCAGCGAGGCCTGCGCGGAGCCCACCAGCGCCTCGGCATTTACGGTGGCGCTGCCGGTTTCGCCCAGCGTCTCGCGCTCCGTCTCCACGGTCTCGCTCAGCTTGCCCTTCTGGCTGGCTGCATTGGCGTCGGCGGCCTTGCGCGCTGCGGCCAGGTCATCGCTCTCGATGACCGCGATGAGCTGGCCGGCGCTCACCTGCTGCCCCTCATCGACGGTGAGCGTCTGGATGCGCCCCGGAATCTTCGAGCTCACCAACACTTCGTTGGCGTCCACGGTGCCGATCAGCTCAAGATCGCTCGAACGGTGCGTGGAGAGCAGATACCATATCAGCGACCCCAACGTGAGCAGGCCAAGGATCATAAAAACTCGGTTACGTGCGTTCACTTCTGCCTCACTTTGCTGTTTGTGCCGGGTCGCGTCTCCAACAAGCCGGCGCCGGCCATTCCATATTGAACTGTCTGCGGCATGGGCGTTGAAGCCAGCACCCGCTCAGCCACCTTTGCCCCATAGGCGCGATCTATAAAGATCGATTGGCCGAGGAATTCGATTGCAAACCGGCGCCGCTGCTCAAGCGCCGCAGGTTCGAACGGATCTCTTTCGCTTACCAGCCGCATCATGGGAGCCGAAAGGAAATAGAAAACATTCGGCCCCATGGTGGCGTAAAGCACCTGTGTGCTCTCCACCTCGATCAGCTCGCCCGATGCAATGCCTTCCGCGATGATGGCGTGCATCTTTTCCCCCAGGGGCCGGAAGAGCCTGTCGACCAGCGGACTCTGCGCATGGGCATCGGCCTTGCGCAGCCGGATCATTTCCTGCTGCATCAGGTTTTGAAACACCGGCACGGAGTAGATGCGATCGAAGTGATTGAGCGTAGAGCGCAACACCCGCTCGCCCGGCGAACAATCGAGCGAGAGAACGCGCATTGTCGTCGTCGCCATTCGATCGGCTGTGGCTTCAAGAGCCGCAGTGTAGAGCGCCTCTTTGCCGCGGTAGTAGTAGTAGAGGAGCGCCTTGTTGACGCCGGCCTCATCGGCGATGCGGTCGGTGCGCGCTCCGGCCAGGCCGTAGGCTGCGAATTCGCGCGTGGCGGAGTCGAGAATGCGGGTGCGCGTCTGGTCGGCGCGTTCGGCCTGGGTGCGGGTTGGGGTTTCGGTCGGCATTATTAACTAACTGGTTAGTAAATTACACCACTTTCGCATGAAAAATCAACCCGGCCGCTGGGCTTGAATGGAACATCTTTATTTTCAGTTATTTGCGCGACACCTCAAAGACTTCAACGGGTGAGCCGCTCCCTCGCCTTTGTTGCCCCTGATCCGATCATGGTTCGTTTCAGACGCGTGAATTTCCCCCAACGGCGTCTCCTCGGCGCTCGCGCTGGCCTGTTGCCCGCGCTGCGTGGCATAGCGATCCTGAGCAAGACAGAACAGCAATCAATCTAGATCGGAGTACAATATAGCCATGAGGATCCATCACGAATGTCGGCTGATTTTGCACCGCGTGTCTTACTGGTTGATGACGAACCTATCCTGAATCAAACTCTTAGTTCGGTATTAAAAGGGTCCGGATTCGTCTGCAGATGAGCGGGAGATGGCTTCGAGGCATTGCGGTTGTTACGCGAGACGGCTCCTGAGATCATCATTTCCGACCTCAGAATGCCGAACATGTCAGGCTTCGAACTGCTCGCGATTGTTCGGCGGCGCTTCCCGCAGATAGCAGTGGTTGTCATCAGCGGCGAATTCATTGCGAACGTAGAACACTCTGGGCTGCTGATGAATGCTTTCTTCCAGAAAGGCCACTACCGGCCGCAACAACTCATCGATACACTGCGAGCGCTCTATAAGGAATGCCCGATTCGCCCACCGTTGGCAAAGCCGACGCACGCGCCTCTGTGGATCAATCGCCGCAAGAACGAGTACCTCCTCGCCACCTGTACCGAATGCCTGCGCTCCTTTCCCATCGATAAAGTCGACACGGCCGAGGGAGGATTGCAGTCGGCGGAGTGTCCTTCCTGCGGGACGACCATCACCTATGCAGTCGATAGCAATGTCCTCGAGATGCTGGCATCCTTCAAACCCACTTCGGTCAGTGCCTGATGGGCAACCCCGCACTGGTTTGGCTGACCTGGGGATGTCCCATCGGTTCGGACACGGCAAGTGCGTAGATCAGTACGAGTTTGTGTCGGTGACTGGCGAGATGGGCACCAAATCCCGACTCGTCTGATAAACTAAATTCGTTGTTGATTTTCACTGATTTGGTGTCTGGTTTGGTGTCAATCTGGTGTCCAAAACGGGCCGAAATCGAGTTAACACCACCGAAACGGTAGAAAAGAGCGAAAATAGCGAAAGCTGCGAAGCGCTTGATTCTATGTGACATATATCCAAGTTGTTGAAAAACAATCTGGGGACGTAGCTCAGTTGGTCAGAGCGCTGCCCTGTCACGGCAGAGGTCGCGGGTTCGAGCCCCGTCGTCCCCGCCACTAAACCTAATAAAATCAAGGGTTTGTGGCAGTATACCAAAGTGACAGTCACGAAAAAGGGTGCTGGCGAGAGTGCTGAACATTAACTTGCCTCCTCCGCGTGCCTTTCTGCAGTACTTCTTACCCCGACATTTTCCGCCTCAAGAAGCTTCGACGAACTGCGCGAGGGTGCTGGCGAGGGTGCTGAAATTGTCTTCTTTCCCACATCCAGAAACATCTGCATCACTCGGTCGTTGGCTTCCCGCTTGGTCGAAGAGATGGCCCTCGCGTATACCTCCAGCGTGATCCGCGAGTTGCGTCGCGCTTCAGTGCGGCCTATTCGGCCCTCTCGCTCGGGCGGGAATCGATTAAATGGCGGGCCAGAATGACGTTTAGTCGTTTTCGGGAAATTGATATCGGATGATGTCTATCCTCGCGCCGGACTCGTCCACTGTGACTTCCAGGATTTGATTGGTAAGGTCTGGCTGCTGGTCAAGTTCTTCGAGGACAGACCCGAAAAGAAGCCGCTGAAGTTCGAGATCCATTCCAGTCGGCCCATCGATGCAGATGAGGCCGGCATGGAGTGGGACATTGGCCAGCACCCCTTTTGAGCCAGGCGCATCCTTCGGTCCGCGGAAATCCTTGCAATTCCAGGTGACGAGGGCCCAGTCTTCATCAAGGAGAACCTGTTTCAATTCCCAATCCTTCCAGCCTGGCTTGCCAATCCAGACCACATGCGACGCGTCGAGATGGCCGCGTTCGCGCGCCATCGACGCAAGTTCGGCGCTGAGGCACTCGTCAATGAGGAGCTTGGTCATTGAGGCTTGGAGATTGTCCCCGTGCGTCTTGAGATGACTTTCGCATTCGGGGGTAGGGAGGTCTTCTGGCGCGGCCTGCCTCGCTGTGGATTCGCTTCGACATAAAGTGCCGCCAGTTCAACCTGTTTCCGCTTGAGACTCGGATAAGCAGCCAAGATTCGGTCCACTGGAATGCCGGAGCTGACAGACGCAGCCACATCATAGACTGGCACCCGCGTTCCCCGAATGACCGGGGTTCCGCTCAGGATTTCGGGGTCGGAAACCACAATCTCCTGAGCTGCCTGAAGGCGCTCCAGCCGTTCTTCCACTTCCTTGTGAAACGAGGTCAGGTCAATCGTCAGAAACTCATCTTGGATGGTTTGAGGCTCCGGGTTTGATTCGCTCGCCCGCGTGATCGTCCTTTGCCGTTCTTCTGAGGTCAGCCTATTGGCGGCGCGGAAGTAGAAGGAGATGAGTGCACAGGCCTGGCTTTTGAATGAACGGGTCTGCGTGGCTGTATACAGCGTTTCCGGCAGGATGTGTTCGTCAATCATGCGATGGACATCACGCACAGAGACACCGGCTACAACAGCGGCTTCCGATGGAGTCAGGCTTTCAATCATGGCAGTCAACCCTCTGTTGACCATTATAGCAAAAGTATCCGATGCTTCGGAAGATTATATGGCGTTTGGATTTGATGTTCAGCACCTTCGCCAGCACCCTCAAATGCGTTGAGATCCGCGAAATTCGCTCGATCTCAGGCACACCCTGACGACATTTGCCAGATCCGGACCTGGTCATCCGGCGCGACTGGCAGGATGATCTACCCTGCGACTGAATCGCTGCCTGGGAGAAGCTTTTGGCAAGAAGACGCTCTCGCTTTGAGCCTTCGCGCCAACCGCGTGATCGTGCCATGCAATAGCCCCGCTGTTTCGAGTTCATTCTGGATGGTCGCAGCAT
>Ga0302326_10024151_pt1 | contig 12369 bp, 9 predicted proteins | sample Palsa_T0_3_FD_202264 | JGI IMG/M metagenome (GOLD analysis project Ga0302326, IMG submission 202264) | Peat permafrost microbial communities from Stordalen Mire near Abisko, Sweden - Palsa_T0_3 | ecosystem: Environmental > Terrestrial > Soil > Palsa > Peat permafrost | place: Sweden: Abisko...
GGCGCGCATGAAGGCAAGGAGCTTATCAAGATCTCGCTCCGGCACTCGGTCGAGCTCGCGGGCAATGAGTTCGCGTTTCCCCACAGTCTATATGGTACTGCGGGCTCCAGCCTTCCCGCCGCTGTAGCGGCTCGGGTTCGCTCCATGGCCAAGACTCGCCGTCTCAGCGCAAACCGGATGCTCGTCGAACTGATCGAGGACGGGATGGAGGCGCAAACGAGAAAGCAGTAGCAGTTCTTCGAATTGGCCGAACGCTTTCGCGGCGCTTCGGACCCCGAAGAGGCGAGGCGCTTGGGGGACGAACTGGGTCGCATGGTATTTGGCGGCTAGTGCCCAGGATTCAGACTTGGGAGAACCTGCCCCTTGGAGTTCGCCACCATCTCATCGAACGAATGCGTGATCGGTCAATCAGTCTGGAAGACCTCAATCAGCTTCGTCTTTGGGTGGAATCCAAACCCGAGGTGCCGGACGGTGACTGATACAAGGGTTTCGGTTCCTTCAAAATTTGCGGCCAAGGGCCATTTCCCAAGACCTTTTTGCTTCGGGGACAGGCCGCCAAAGGGTCATCGATTTAATGCCTCGCGGGGGGCCGATGGCGCGGCCGAACTTCAATCGGGGCACCATTCACCAATTCTCGGAGCGTTTCGACCCCCTTCAACCACTCCATGAGCTGGTTCCAACTCTGAGTGATTGGGGACGCCACATCTCGTCTGCTATGAAGAATCAGATTTTGCGAGGATGTCGTACCCTGGCGTGTTGTCCGCGTGAGCGCGCCACTCCTTTAGGAAGCCGCTTTCGACCACCGCCAGCCATGCCGCGGGGGTGCTCCATTTGTTCTCCGGCGCAAGGTTGCCTTTCGTAGTGATGGTTCCGCATCGCTCACGAAATTGCATACGCCTTGATTTACGATCTGAACTGCGCGCCGCCACGAGAAGATCCGGGAGCGCTTCAGACGATTGTTGAGGCCGGGGGAAGGGAACCTCCTAAGAGGCTCGAAGGTTTCTGCCAGATTTCGGCCGGGATGATTCTTACTCCGACGTCGGCTGCCATTGTGGATTCTTTACCTAGGAAAATGGGATGTGATTGTTCGAGGTCGCGTACTTCAGGTAAAGAAAACTCCGCACCATCAAACGTCCTATTTTGTCGAGTTCACCTTCACGTAGCTGAGGCATCGCACACAAACAGCGTGCTAACGTCGCCTCCCGATCGCCGCGCGCGCCTCCGCCTCCATTTCGCGCTTGCGCTCGCTTTCGCGCTTGTCGTGCAGCTTCTTGCCCTTGGCTACCGCGAACTCCACCTTTACCCGCCCATTCTTCAGATACATTTTGGTCGGGATGAGCGTGAGTCCCTTTTCGCGCGTTTTCCCAAGCAGCTTATCGATTTCTTCGCGATGCAAAAGCAGCTTGCGGCGGCGCGTGGGTTCGTGATTCTCCCGATTGCCGTGCGAATAGTGGCTGATGTGGGTATTCAGCAGCCAGGCTTCATTGTCTTGAACCTCTACGAAGCTGTCCTTGAGCTGAATCCGGGCGTCTTTTGCGGCCTTCACTTCCGTCCCGGTCAGGGCCAGCCCCGCCTCGAAACGTTCCAGCAGATAATAATCATGCCCGGCGTGCCGGTTGTCGCTCAGGATTTTTATCTTGGGTTCCCCAGACTTTGTGCTTCTATGATCTTGCAATGGAGCCGCGCTCCCTCTATGCTTTTAGTACTCAACGCTAGGAAAGTACAGAGCGTCAACCGTTTATGTGGCTGGCTGCGTCCGATGCTGGTTCATTCTAGCACACGCAGTAGATATTTAATAAGATGATTGTTTGCAATAAATTACGCGGATTCATGGCGCTGTTGATGGTATTCCTCCTGCTGTCCGGCGGGAGCCTCGAAGCCAAGAACAGGCAGGCCGACAAGTTCTACAAGGAAGGGCAGGCAGCCGAAGCCAGGAAAGATTGGGACAAGGCGCTGACTCTTTACGAGAAGGCAATCAACTTAGACCCGAATGATCCCACTTATCAGTTGGGAGCCCGCCGCGTGCGGTTTCAAGCCGGCCAAGCCCATGTGGATAAAGGAATAAAGCTTCGAAAGGACGAAAAGCTCGAAGATGCGCTGGTGGAGTTCCAGAAGGCGTTTGCCGTCGATCCTGGATCGGCTGTCGCCATCCAGGAGATCAAGCAGACCATGGAGGTCATGGAAGAAAAGAAGGCCCATCCTGGGGAGAAACCGCTGACTTCCGCCGAGAAGGAGCGCAAGCAAAGCATCGAGATGATCGAGTCGCTGCTTCCGGTCCCGGAGCTGAAGCCCGTCACCAACCAGATCAGCCAGCTCAAAATGAACAACCAGCCGCCCAAGGTGCTGTATGAGACGGTCGGCAAGCTGGCGGGCATCAACGTTCTATTCGATCCGCAGATCCAACCGGGCAAGAACGCCAACCTGGATCTCAGCAACGTCACGCTGCAAGAAGCGCTGGATTACGTCGCGCTGCTGACGAAGACTTTCTGGAAGCCGGTGAGCGCGAATGCCATCTTCGTTACCGAAGACAACGTCACCAAGCGGCGCGATTACGAAGACGAAGTGGTGAAGGTGTTCTACCTAAAGAATCCCACCTCGGTGCAGGAGTTTCAGGAGATCGTCACGGCGGTGCGCTCGGTATCCGACGTTCGCAAAATGTTCACATTCAACGCGCAGAACGCGATCCTGGTGCGGGATACGGTGGACAAAGTCGCGCTGGTGGAAAAGCTTTTGCACGACGTGGACAAATCCAAAGCGGAAGTTGTGGTGGACGTGATCGTGATGGATGTGGCCAGCGACAAGAGCCGCAGCATTGCCGCCGGAATTGTTTCGAACGGCACCACCGGACTCGCCATCCCGATCGGTTTCAGCCCCACCAATCCGATTGCGACGTCGACGACAGGCACCACCGGCACCACGACGACCGGCACTACCACCAGCACCACGGGAACAACCACGACCACCGGCAGCACGACTACTGGATCCACCGCCATCGGGCTGAACCAGTTGGGACATCTCAGCACCTCGGATTTTTCCACGACGTTGCCGGGAGCGCTGCTGCAGGCGGTGATGTCGGATTCCAGCACCAAGGTGATGTATTCGCCCGAAGTTCGCGCGTCCGATGGGCAGAAGGTGGTTTTGAAGATCGGTCAAAAGTATCCATACGCGACGGGTAGTTTCCAGCCCGGCGTCGGAACGGTGGGCGTGAGTCCGCTGGTCAGCACGCAGTTCCAATTCGTCGATACCGGCGTGAATCTCGAAATGACGCCGCACGTCCATGGACACGAAGAGGTCACTTTGCACGTGAGCGTCGACATTTCGAACGTGGCCAGCACGCTGGATCTCGGAGGGTTGTCACAGCCGGTGATCTCGCAAAAGAAAAACGAAGCCGACATTCGTCTGCGCGACGGAGAGGTCAGCCTTTTGGGCGGCCTGATGTCCACCCAAGACACCAGCACCATCAACGGTATTCCCGGACTGGTGAATATACCCATCATCGGCAAATATCTATTCGGCGGGACGTCCAAAGACAAGCAGAAAGAAGAACTGATGATCGCGCTGATCCCGCACATCGTCAGGACGCCGGACATCACCGGCCTCGATCTTCGAACCATCGCCGCGGGGACCGACGCGATCGTGAAGTTGAGTTACGCTCCGGCGAAGGAGGAACCGCCTGTGGCGCCCGCGCCTGCTGCTCCAGCCGCGCCGGCATCCACCACACCGGCCGGTACTTCAGCCGTGGCCCCAGCCGGCTCGGCCAAGCTGTCCTTCAACCCATCGGCCATGCTCGTCAAGTTGTCTGCGCCCGTGGTGGTCGCTCTTCAGATTGACAACGCTTCGGACCTCGCGGCGGTGCCCGTCAAGATCAAATGGGATCCGATGATCCTGCGATTGAATCAGGTTGTTCCCTCCGGTCTGCTTGGCCAGAGCGGCAGCGTGAATCCGCCTAGCCTGGACATTCGGAATGACACCGGCGAAGCGACCATCGACATCAGCCGTACCGCTTTGACGGCCGGCGTGAACGGCTCCGGTGCGCTCATGCAGCTTACCTTTACGGCCGTCGGCAAGGGCGAAACCAACGTGAGCGTGACCGATGTGAATCTGCGCAATTCCAAGCAGCAGCCCATCACCGTGGTCGCTCCCTCGCTGCCCGTTTCCGTGCAATAGATCTATGCGGCGGGCATTATGAGACGCGCTCGGCAACGCGGTTTGACATTGGTGGAGCTGATCGTTGCGGTCACCATTCTTACGCTGTTGACCAGCATGGCCGTCCCGTTGGCGCGCTATAAAGTGCAGCGCGACAAGGAACGCGATCTGGTGAACGCGCTGCGAGCGATCCACAACGCGATCGACAAGTTCAAGGACGACATGGACGCCGGAAAAATCGGACCCGCTAAATTGGATTCCGACAATTACCCCGAAAGCCTGAAGCAATTGGTGGACGGCATCAAGGCCACTGGCGCAGTGGACAAGAAGGTCAGGTATCTGCGCCGCATCCCCAAAGATCCCATGACGAACTCCTTCGATTGGGGCCTGCGGAGCACCAAAGACGATCTGGACGCGAAAAGCTGGGGCGGCCAGAACGTTTTCGAGGTCTACACCAAGAGCACGGAAAAAGCGCGCGACGGGACGCCGTACTCGGAATGGTGAAAACTCTCGCGCGTCTCCAAAATCGGCGGCGCTTCGGCTTCACGTTCGTCGAATTGATGATCGTGATGGCGATCATCGCCATTCTGCTCGCGGTCGCGCTCCCGATCTACAACCGCTCAATCACCCGCGCCAAAGAGAGCGTGTTGAAGAACAATCTGTTCACCATGCGGACCGTCATCGACGAGTACACCTACGACAAACAGAAGGCGCCGCAAACTCTGAACGATCTGGTAAGCGACGGATATCTCCGGCAGGTTCCGGTGGATCCCATGACGAATAGCTCCGATTCGTGGAAGATCATCATGGAGGATGCCAGCAACACGGTGAACCAATCCGAACCCGGCATCTTCGACGTTCGGAGCGGTTCGGATAAGACTAGTCTCGAAGGTACGCCGTATTCGGACTGGTAGTCTTAGCGCGCTGCGCCCGCGGCGAGGGTTTGAGCCAGACCATCGCGCGATAGAGCATCAGAACCGCCAGAATTCCCCCGTACATCAGCGGCAGCCGCACATCGGATTTCACCAGCCAATAGTAGTGGATCACGCCAGCTAACGCGCTGAAGTAGATCAGGCGGTGCAGCCGCTGCCAGCGCTCGAAGCCGAGGCGGCGCACCCAACGATCGGTCGAAGTAATCGCGAGCGGCGCCATTAGAGCGAACGCGGTCATGCCCATGGTGATGAAGCGCCTCTTCTCGACGTCCTTGAGCATTTCCCGAACGTCGAAGAACTTGTCGAGCCACACCCAGGTCATCAAGTGGAGCGATCCGTAAAAGAAAGCGAACAACCCGAGCATGCGCCGGTAGCGCGCCAGCTTCGGCAGCCCGAACAGCCTCCGAAACGGTGTGACCGAGAGCGTGATGAGGAGGAAACGGATGGTCCAATCGCCGGTGTAGTGCGTGATGTAGGCAATCGGGTCGGCGGTCAACGCCGGATCGTAACCTTGGCCCCCGGCCCTGGCGAACTCCAGCAGGCGCCAGCAGAGGATCAGGATCGGAACCAGGCACAGCAGGAAGCCGACTGGCTTGGTCCAGCGGCTGGAAAGAAGCCGATTCATGCGGCTCAGTAATTCTTGCGGAGATCCATCCCGGCGTATAGGCTGGCCACTTGATCGCCGTAGCCATTGAACTTGATGGTGTTGCGTTTGCTGAACTCGCCAATGCGTCGTTCCTTGGCCTGGCTCCAGCGCGGATGGTCCACTTCCGGGTTCACGTTGGAGTAAAAACCGTATTCGTTCGCGGCCGCGATGTTCCAGGTGGTGGGCGGCTGCTTTTCCACCAGGCGGATCTTCACGATCGCCTTGATGTTCTTGAACCCGTACTTCCAGGGCACCACCAGGCGGATGGGAGCACCGTCCTGATTGGGCAAGGTGTCTCCATATAGACCCACGGCGAGCAGCGCCAGCGGGTTCATGGCTTCATCCAAACGCAATCCTTCCACGTAGGGAAACGGGATTCCGCCCCAGGCGCCTTGCGGCATCTGCTTCCGGTCGTAGTAGCTTTCAAAGGCCACGTATTTCGCTTTGGCGGTCGGCTGTACCTGCTTCAACAGGGCGTTCAGCGGGAATCCGATCCACGGAATCACCATGGACCATGCCTCCACGCAGCGATGCCTGTAGATCCGTTCTTCGAGCGGCGCAATCTTGAAGATGGCATCGAGATCGAGGGTGGTGGGTTTGGCGACCTCTCCATCGATCTTCACCTGCCAAGGCGACGTTTGGAAGTGCTGCGCGTTCCGGGACGGATCTTCCTTGTCGGTGCCGAACTCGTAGTAGTTGTTGTAGTGTGTGATGGCGTCGAGGGGAGTGGGCTTTTCGTCGGTGCTGAAAGGACTCTTGGCGACGCCATTGAGCTTGGTGGTGGCTCGGGCGGCGGGGGCGGCGGCGAGCGCTCCCAGCGCCATCGATCCGGCCAGGAATCGCCGCCGGTTCAGGTAATGCTGTTTGGGCGTGACTTGCGAATACTGAAGATCGGGCTTTTTTCGGATGACCATGACTATACCTATGTTAACGCTTAAATCTGAGATTTCGGATCACCGGCGCTCAGTAGAGGGTTCGTTGTCAGGCCAAAAGAGCTACGCTGCTAATTGAAGTCATCCGGAATGCGCCAAATTCGTTGTACGTGAGCACAGGTGCATCCGTTCGTTGCAGGGAAAGGCCCCAATCGCCGCGTCTACCAGCCGTATTCTCGCGTAAAGCGAACTTTGGGCTGCCCCCGCCCTTGCCCGTCCGGATTCTCGCAGAATTGCTAGCATCCGCTTCTCGATCTCGTTGACTCGGCAGTTCGCCCAATGTCATCGCTCCTAGCTCGGACGGTGGCAGCGTCGATCAGAAAGCGACAGTTTTTTCACTTCGGCTTGGCTGCCGCCCCGGCAGCCTCTTCGGCGCGCGCCCCCTTGAGTACATCTTCCATCGAGTAATTGCCTTCGTGGCAGGCGTACTCGTAGATTTTATCTTCGATCCTGGTCATCGGTACCGCGACCGTCCACGGCCGCGTGTAGGTGGATGGATCCTCCACCGTATACCGGAAGTCGATCGTATTTTCGTCAACGCGCCGGAAGCGTTCTACGATATGCAAGCCTTCGCCCGCGGGGCCGCAGCAGTTGAAAGAGGCGTACCGGACATCGTCGTTGTAATTGGTTGTGTCGACGACTAAAGTATCGCCTTCCCAATGCCCGGTGGAGTCCCCCACCCATTGGCGGACGTTGGGCGGCAGATGCGAACGCCCATCCAGGTGAATCACACGGACTTCGTGCAGCATCTCCTGCACGATCATGACCGCGTCGCTGGTTTGCACAATCTGCATGTTGTTGTTATAGCCGCCCGGCAGCTTGGGAGATCCCCGCGTCAAGCAACGCTCCGCCAGGTTCAAATCCAACCACGAATCGGCCGGCCCGCGTTTGCTCCGCGCCTGCTGTCGGGCCGCCTCTCGTTTCTGTGCCTCGGGCGTGAGCGAAGGGATTCTGCCGTCGGGCGGGTCGATGATCAGCGAAGTTAGCCCTCGCCCGTCGAGCCGGGCCAGCTTGGTTCCCGCATCCCAGAAGGCGTAGTTATAGCCGAGTCCGGTGCCCGGCTGTTGGGGCGCACCGGGCCGGTCCCAATTGCCCTGTTCGGCGAGCTTATTTTCCAGCTCGACTGTTTCCTTTTCGGCCAGAAATTGTTTATTGGCAAACGCGCGCGACCGCTCAAGCGGGGTGAGGGTGGAGTTGTTCCAAATGCCCTGGATGTCCGGCTGGCCGTCCGGTGTTCGGGGCTGGGTCCAGGTCTTGACCTGAGCTGGGAGTGACGCGCTCAGGAAAACGAGCGCGATTGCAACAAACGAAAAAAAGCGGGACATTGGAACACTCCTTTCCGCGCGGCCTTCAGGCGTAGTATAGCTGAGCTACAGGTGACATTCACGGTTCGGCGACGAATCCGCTGCCGAGAACGATGGGATAGTCCGGCTTCGATACTTTCGGCGATCGCAGGTAGGCATCGAGCGAATTGCGGCCGCCCGCGTCCACCCACAGACTAACCACTGCCAGTCCGCTCGCTTCGTACGTCTTCTGCTCGCAAACGAGTAGGTTGATCCACCCCGGCTCTGATTCAGTATTCCCGATATTGAGGAGGAGCAGCCTACCCTTGTCATCGGATAATCGGAAGGGCTGTCGTTGGAGTCTCTGAATACTAAATCCGAAGCTTGCTTTCTTGATTTGATCGGTTTCGTGGTTAAGACTAGCGCGTCTATGCAGCCAAAATCCGCTGCGATTGTCTCGGGCACCTTGAGCTTTTCGATTAGTTTGTCGATCGCTATTTCGCGCCCATCATCTTCGACCGTCTCCTGAAGCGAGCGCAGCAAGGAAATCGCAGCGCGTGGTTCCCGGTCCGAGTTTCAGCGCAGTTTGTCCAGCGAAATCTCAAAATACAAGATGTCTTCGCCCGTCGACGCTTTTTTGATGCCGGTCAAGTAGAACTTCGACCCCGGCCGGTGACTGGTCTGAAAGTAAAAAAAACCGTTTGCGGATTCGTGCGCGGGCAGCAGTTTGGCCGCGAAGCTGCGCCCTTCGATCTCCCAGACATCCAGCGGATTCTTGTGCTTCTTGGGCAACGGTATCGGAGTGGCAACCGGTACGCGGGGCCGCGAAGTGCCGCCCAAGGTCTGCACGTCGGAAGCCGGCGTATTTTCCAGGTGCCTTCCATTCAGGCCGGTGTATTCCACCTCGATATGGTCTAACTTGAGCGCCTGGTCCGTGTCATTCTGGATGATGACCAAAACGGGCAGTACGCCGTACTGGTTCGGATCCAATTTCCCAAATGCCGTGTGAGCCAGTGCTTCGGAATCGTAAGCAACCGCCGCGATGGTTACCTTGTCGTTGGTCTGCTTGGCCGGATACGAGGAGGCCGGCCCGGGCGAAAACTTGCTCTCGCTCTTTTTGTCGGCGAAAAGCAGGGCCTCGGCCATGAACACGATCAGGCAAATCCAAAACGCTTTCATCGAAATCCTCTATTGGGTGTGCCGCGTTATCGCGTTCCCGCTGCTTGTATTCTATTTCGTTTACCGCTCGGCCCGCGATGCAGGCTACTTGCGGCGTTTCACCGAACGGCTCGGATCGGGCCCCGGTTCCTTTCAGGCGACGCCGCCCGGCTCCATTTGGTTGCATGCCGTTTCGGTGGGCGAAGTGATCTCCGCCGCCGGGCTCATTGCGCAGTTACGCGAGCACAGCCCCAGCGTGCCGTTGTATGTTTCGGTCGGCACGGTGGCCGGACGCGGGGTCGCGCGGGAAAAGCTCGGCCCGATAGTTGATGGAATTTTCTACGCGCCTATCGACTACGCATTCGCGGTGCGGCGGGTACTCCGCCGAATTCGGCCAAGCGCGGTCGTGATTCTCGAAACCGAAATCTGGCCAGTGCTTTATCGCGAGGCGAAACGCGCGGGCTGCGCGCTGCTGATCGTCAACGGACGGATTTCCGACCGCGCCTTTCCCAGCTATCGCCGCTGGCGTTTCTTCTTCAGGCATGTGCTCGAGCGGCCGGATTCGATCATGGCCCAGAGCGAGCAGGACCGCAAGCGTTACGTCGAACTAGGCGCGCCGGAAGCGAGGGTGCGTGCGCTCGGCAATCTGAAATACGACGCCGCGCCGATTCGCGGCGAGGTTCCGAAGTTGATTCGAAAAGTGCTCGACGAACTCGATCCGAGCGCCGTCTGGATCGCCGCCAGCACTATGCCCGCCGCGGAACCAGGTGATCCAGACGAAGACGATGTCGTGTTGCGGGCGTTCGAGGAACTGGCGCCATCGCATCCGGGTTTGCTTCTGATCCTGGCTCCGCGCCGGCCGGAGCGGTTCGATACCGCGGAGGAAAAGCTGCGGGCCGCCGGCCTGCGCTACGCGCGGCGATCGCGGAATAAGTTGAAATCGGATCTGGCTCTACCGTGCGTGGTGTTGCTCGATTCGATCGGCGAACTGGCCGGTCTGTTTCCCGTGGCCGATGTAGTTTTCATGGGCGGCACGCTGGCGCGGCGCGGCGGACATAATTTGCTCGAGCCGGCGGCGTGCGGCCGCGCAATCGTCACCGGTCCGCATCTGGAGAATTTCGCGGCCATCGCGGCCGAATTTCGTGAACGCCATGCGGTCCGCGAAATCGCCGACGCCGTCGAATTGGCGGACGCGGTCGGCCGGCTCATCGATAATCCCAAAACCCGCCAGGATCTTGGCGCGCGCGCCGCCGAACTCGCCGTTCGGCATCGCGGAGTCACCCGCGCCGCGGCTGCGGAGATTCTGAAGTGGCACGATCAGGTGGTTCCGTCAGGCCACCCTCGAGGCTTGGCCATGCCGCTGCTGTGGTGCTTGGCGCAAATCTGGAAGTTGGCGGGCAAAATCGGCCAGCGCTGGGATCTCGCGCATGCGCACCGTCTTCAAACTCCAGTGGTCAGCATCGGCGGAATCAGCATGGGCGGCGCCGGGAAAACGCCGATGGTGGAGTACCTGGCGGAACGCATGTATGAGCGCGGGCGCCAGGCCGCGATTCTAACGCGCGGTTATCGCCGCCGATCCATCGAACCCACCATCATCGTCGAAGCCGGCGAGACGGTGCCGGCTAGCGTCACCGGCGACGAGGCGCAGATCTACATTCGCGACGGCCACGCGCACGCAGGCATCGGCGCCGACCGCTGGTCCACGGGGCGAATGGTGGAAGAGATTTATCGCCCCGATGTCTTTTTTCTGGATGATGGATTTCAACACCGGCAGCTCGATCGCGACTTAGACGTCGTGCTGATCGACGCCTTGAACCCCTTCGCCGGACACGCGGTGTTTCCGTTAGGAAGGTTGCGCGAGCCGCCTCGAGCGCTGGCCCGCGCGGATGCGCTGGTGCTGATGCGCGCGGCCGTGGAGCGCGAATACGCCGGACTGCTTCGCGAGCTGAGCTCGCTCAATCCGCGCGCCCCCATATTCCGGGCCAGATTCGATCCGCGCTATTGGGTGAATCATCGGACCGGCCAGCCGGCCCATCCTCCCGAAGGCGGGGCGGCGGCGTTCTGCGGCCTTGGGAACCCGGCCAGCTTCTGGGGAATTCTGAAAGGACTGCGTATCCAGCCGGTGTTCACCTGGACCTTCGACGATCATCACAGCTACAGTTGCACCGAACTGCAACGCCTGGCAGCGCAGGCGCGAATGCACGGGACCAGCGTTTTGCTGTGCACGGAAAAAGACGCGATGAACCTTCCGGAGCGAGCCGCGGAGCTGCTGTTGGACGAGTCGGCGGAACTGTACTGGCTGAAGATCGGTGTCCATGTCGAGGAGGAAGAAGCACTGTTGGCTCTGATCGAGTCGAAACTCGCTATCGGGCCCAGGGTCACCGGTTGACCGTCGACATGGTTGCCGCGGGGTAGCGCTCGCCCGCTACCGCGCCTCGGGGGATCGCGTCTTGAATGAGATCGAGATCGGCCTTCGAAAGCCTGATGCCGGTCGCTGCGACGTTTTCATCCAGATAGTTGCGGCGCTTCGTTCCAATAATCGGTACGATGTCGCTTCCTTGCGCCAGCACCCACGCCAGTGCGAGCTGCGGCGACGTAACATTCCTCTCTGCAGCCAGTTGCTTCAGTTTGTCGAATACCTTCAGGTTGGACGCCAGGTTTTCGCCCTGAAACCGGGGAAAGTGTTGGCGGAAATCGCGCTGCGCGAATTGATGAGCGGTCGAGAAGTCTCCGCCGAACAAACCTCGCGACAACGCCCCGTACGCCACCAGACCGATTCCTAGCTCGCGCAATGTCGGAATCACCTCATCTTCGGGATCGCGCGACCACAGCGAGTACTCGATCTGCAGAGCGCTGATCGGATGCGCCGCATGAGCACGTCGAACGCTGTTCGCCGAGGCCTCCGACAGCCCCGCATACCGGACCTTGCCCTCCCGAATCATGTCGCTGACAGCGCCGATGGTGTCTTCGATAGGGACGTTCGGGTCGACGCGCGCAGGGTAGTACAGGTCCACGTAATCCACGCCCAACCGGCGCAATGTGTAGGCCAGCGAAGTCTTCGCGAAAGCCGGCCGGCCATCGAAACCGAGGAACGCGCCGTTCGGGTCGCGTAGCGCGCCGAACTTCACCGACAGTATGGCCTGCTCGCGCCGCCCCTGAATGGCTTGGCGGATCAGCATTTCGTTATGGCCCATGCCGTAGAAATCGCCGGTGTCGAGCAACGTGATTCCCAGGTCCAGTGCGCGTTGGATGGTGGCGATGCTTTCGAGTTC
>Ga0302326_10024154_pt1 | contig 12368 bp, 22 predicted proteins | sample Palsa_T0_3_FD_202264 | JGI IMG/M metagenome (GOLD analysis project Ga0302326, IMG submission 202264) | Peat permafrost microbial communities from Stordalen Mire near Abisko, Sweden - Palsa_T0_3 | ecosystem: Environmental > Terrestrial > Soil > Palsa > Peat permafrost | place: Sweden: Abisko...
TCCTCTACCAACGTTAGTTGAATGACTTTGAATGCCACTAGAACATTACCTCCGTTGGGTGATCCTTTGGCGTTACACGTCGAGCTACGAATGCCCGTAGTCGGCGTATCGGTCGATCAGGTGGTTGGGGAGTGAACGCCCGAGTGAGAACGTGGTAGATGCAATCGCACGGGTCACTGGCGTATGGCGTACCGGTACACGTTAGTGTACTCCCGGCGAATGGACCTTCGAGCGAGGGCTTCGGACGCACGGCGGGCACCGGGTCAGGGTGTCACGATGCGGGGCTCTGCGCCAGTCTCAGCGGACGGCGGGCTCAGGCTGGCCGGATGGACCCGCCAGGGGCGAGAGCGGCGATCAGGGCCTCGGCCCGTTTCCGACCGATCCCCGGCACGAGGGCCAGTTCGCCCGCATTCACTGCCCATGTGATCGGCACCCCGTTAAAGTAGTCGTAGATGGCTTCTGCTACCTTTGGTCCTATACCCGGGAAAGACTGTAGTAGGAATAAGCCATAGCTCTTAGAGTCCGTTTGTCCCCAACCATTAGATACTTCCTTTGTTCTCTGGATGCTACTGGCTCGTCCAGTCGAGAGATACTTAGCCACCCCCACGGCAGCGGTAATAGTGTCCCTCGGAGTAAGCGTCGGTATATATCCAACTCCGAAATGATGGAACTTGGCAATAATGGACCGGAGAGTAGCAACTGGTAACTTGGCTTCCGTGTACTCCGCATTGTCAATAGTAGTATGGAAGTTCGATTCCACCATGAGATATGCCACGGAAACTGTTGCGCTCGCATTAAGTTGATTAAGCTCGTAATAGAGGCGTCCGTCCTGGATGGAAGAAACAAGATCGGGTAGCGTCTTACGCTGAAACCCAACGATACCCTGCTTAGTAGGTATGAGAATATCACACCCATGCTTCTCAGGTAGAGAGGACGTGCGCCACGGTAGGGTTTGTGTGGTCGATCCGGCATCGTCCAATGAGATAAGGTACTCACGTATCTGCCCTTCAGTAGGTGCAAGCCAGATCATTCGAGAAAGGTGCGAGCTACCGCCGCATAGAGGTTTGGATCGGGGTCGTCTGAGAGCGACCGGAGTGCGGAGAGCACGTTAGCGTTAAGAGCCACGAATGCTTCCTTCCACTCTTTGACTTGGAGCTTTAGCACGGTGTTCTCGTGGCGTAGGTCCTGAATACCGTTGCTATCGTGTGCAGCTTGTAGTTGCTGCTCTAGCTCCATGTTGCGACGTTGCAGGAAGTTAACGTCGGGCTCAGGCTTCGATTGGGCTTGTGAGAAGTTGCCCCACGGGTCTGCCTCGTCGGGTCGAGGTATCTTGTACCTGCCTGAGTCCAGTAGTGCCTTAGTACACGTCCGATAAGTCTCGTCCACTCGTGATAGTGGACCCTTTAACGTTATCGTCGCACCAGGCAGGCGAATGATCCGCTCTACAAATGGATCGTTGTCGGCGCTCGTTATGGTCGTCATATATCTCCTGTAGAGCCTGCATCAGTTCTGCACGTTCTTCTATGCCACGGAGGTCGTGGTCGAGTCGCTTAAACAAGGGACCACCCCGCTATCGGGACAAGGTAGTCGGTCACAAAGTTATTGACGACTAGCCCGTTGGCTTCGGGACGCTCACGATCTTTAACGGCGGAAATGGTGCGTTGGGTGGGTTGTCCTGCTTGGTCTACACGGCCATTAAGTAGTACCGTGTGGAACTGGAATGGCAGGTCCTTCTGGCCTACGGGCTTAACACCGTACTTGAGAAAGAGTGAACGGGTTTGTGCGTCCTCGGTTGGTTTCTTCTCTGAGGATAGGTTGTCGGACTTCGCAGTGCAGTACACGTTATAGCGCCCACGGAATAGGAGCTTGTTAACCCAGGACTTGTAGATAGGGTTAATCACCTGCCAGTCGATCCACCCTTCGAGCGGGTTAAAAGACTTGGCATCCTTGGATAGCTCTTTACGTGCCTTGAGGAAATACTGTGCGACATCCTGGTGGAATACCTCTTGCACGTAATGGTCCTGCACCGCCGACCAGGCGTTAGAGATGAAGTCAACGCTAACCCAATCGAACGGTGTTGCCATGCGCTGAATGTAGCCCAAGGCAGCTTCGTACTCCCGCCACTCGAATACCGGATAAACGATAATGCGGGATTCGTTGGAGATGGGGAAGTTTGGGTCATTCCAGATGCCGAATGGAATGTCGGGGTACCCTGAGAGCATGCGATCCATTGCAAAGTCCGAGTCAATAATGTGGAACTTAGCGGGGGACTTTGTGAGATTGGAAAACTTCGCAATGTTCAATAGGTTGGTTGTCTTACCGGTACCTGCTGGTCCGAACGACAGGATGCGTTCAGGTGCCGGTAGTAGCGGCCTCAATGGCACGTTGTTCCTCTTCTCTGCGTTGGATTTCCCTGGCGACGTACCATTGGGCTTTGCGGAGGTCGTCTATCGGAGCACCCTTCTCTTCGTGACGCCACAGGTACTTGATAGCGTTACCGACATTGAAGTTATAGTGTTCTACAATGTCGATGCACTCGACGCCAGATGGGTGGCCGGTGTAGTGGGGTGGATGGTTAATCAGATCAGGCATGAATCTCCCGCTGCGCACGAGTGAGCCCACCACACTTGTTACAGAGGTCCAGACCGGTAGCGCCACGGTCCATGTCGTATGAGCCGCAGTGTGGGCAGTTGGGGTACTCTTCTCGGTATTGGGCTAGGTTTACCTTGGCGAGCCAGTCACGGTAAGCCTCGGCTTGGCAGAGCCGGAGTTCGGCTTTAAACTCTTCCTCGGCTCTGTTGGCGTCGGCCCAGGTGGGGTACCACCCTAACCATCGGGTAGTACCCCGCAACCGGACCCGGGCACCCCATGGGTATTGCCCGCTTTGCTCGCCTCTGGTTGGTCGACGGCTAGGCACTTCGCCTCCTGGACTTGTCAGACACCTTGCGGCGACCGGTGGGAGTCTTTTGCGCCCGCTCGATGTACTCCTGGATGAACGGCTTGCGCCCCACGCCCCTGCCGAGCCCGATAATCCTGTTAGCCGCAGGTGGCCGAGAGTAACCGGTAACCCAGCGTCCATCCTGGGTGTAGGTGCCCATCTTGACGGACCCGCATCCACGCACGCACCGGAAGTAGAAACGGTAAGTGTGGATGTACTCGAACCGTGGCGTGTGCCAGTCGGCTCCTGGGTCCTCTTCCCACTGGTGACCGAACGCTTTGCACTTTAGTGCTGCTTCGGTCAGGTCGTGGATTGCTTTCTGGGCACTGCGCTTACGTTGTGCTGCATTCATGGCTGGTCCCTTCGTTGTTGTTCTTCTATCTGCTTTACAGACAGACCTAGACAGATACCGGAGAAGAGCTTGTCGGGAGGTATCTCCATTGCTTCCGATACTGTGCGAATGATGGATTCGATCAGAGAGACACTAGAGATGAAGAGGGGGAGGATCGTGCCGTGCTTAGACTCGAACTCAGCTACGATCATGCTGGCAACATCCATACTACCGTTACGTGCTGCCGTAACGACCTGTAGGAGTTGGTTCTGAGCGTCGTTGTGGTCGGGAACGCTAAATGGGGCCATCTTCGTACTCCCCGCATTCCTCGTCACCGGTGTCTTTGTGAAACCAGGCATCGTAGAGATGGTTGAACTCGATTGGCTTGCCGCAATCGGGGCAGTCTATGATATCGGGACCGCCTTTGCTCCCTTTGACCGTCACTTGTTCGCCTTCCCTCGGGGCTTAGTGACCCGGAGTTGCGTTCCCTCCCCAGGCACAATGAAGTCAGGATCATTCTGCCAGTCAACCTCGGCTGCTGTCAAGAGGGCCTTGGCAGCATTAGTGTTAAACTTATCGGGGTTGGCGATTACCGTTACCGTGTAGGTGATGTTGTCTGTGGCGAGATGGTAGGTTACGTTGGGGGTGAGCTTTTCCTTGATGGCGTCGTTTAGTGTGTCCTTGGCGTTGCTGAGCGTCTTGATCTTGTCGTCAAGGTTAATGCGAGCTACCAGTAGTAAGCGTGCCGCTTCGGGGAGATGGTCGACTGGCTTCTGGTCGTGGAGATAAGGGTACCGGCATCCGAACTCTGCTGGGCAGTCGTCGGGCATAGTACCGTTAGCGATGTGTTCCTCCACCGCCATAATGCGTTCACGTATCTGCTCGAACCCGATGGGGACTCGAATGGGCTCCAATGACCAGGGCTCTATCAGGCCAGTGTCTTTGTTGTAGATGGGCATGTAGAAGTATTCTTTTCCATACCCGTGGCCGTATGCTGACTGCTGCCAAGCATAATGTTCGATGCCGAGAATACCCTTAGCGTGGTACTCGTCCACAAGACGTTGGCCGAACGCCTTAACGTCGATGGTTAGGGGACCGTACTGTGGCTTGCTGGCAGGGTTGCCTATTTCGTCCACCTTGCCACGGACAACCACTCGAATACCGTTAAAGGTTCCGAGGTCTAGTTCGATCTGGAACTGTTGACCCTGGTATCCGAACGTGAAGTCGTGGTCGGTGTAGAGCTTTTCTAGGATGATGGGCTCAAGCTCCGTACCCTCGTCCATTGCCTTACGAATGGGCGGTGGTATGGGGCGAGCATCCATTCCAGAACGTGCGGCCCATAACATGCGTGTGCAGTGACCTATAGCACTAGCACGGTAGATTGCCGTATTGCCTTCGAGGTACACGGCTGGCCGGTTGTCTTGTTCTGGCATGGTCCCTTTCGATATGCGGGGATGCTACTAAGGTACTTTGCGGTATCGGACTGGTCGGACGACTGTGCAGCCAGTCACGCTATTACCGCTACTTCCCCTTTCGCTTAACGGTGTCCCCGAACTGCCGCCCGTGTCTAGCACGAGACAGTTGGACCATCTGGAATCCGGTTCCTCCGCTTCGCATACGTTAGAACGAATGATTACGAACCCCAGATAGTCCAGTGAGGCCAACGGTGAGGCGTGTCGGACACCTACCGTTGACCTCACAAGACCACCCCCACCGGGGATGGGACCGGTGGGGGTGGGACTTGTTGCGTGCCAGGGAAACTCAGGCAGTCGCCTTCGCTCGTGCCTGGGCCACACGCTCTTTGGCCGTGGGCTCGGGAGTACCGGGCTCAGTGGCCGTGTCCCCGACGGGCTCGGCAGTGTCGGTGGTGGTGGGCTCAGTGGCGTTGGCCGCTGTGGCCGCACGGGCTGCCTTGACCCGCTCGGAACGCTCCTGGTGCTTGCGAGCGTTCTCCGTGATCTGCTCCGGGGTGAACTGACCGGCGTAGGACACGTAGACACCGAACTGCTCGGGCTCGGCGTTGGGGACCGGGCGAACTGCCAGCTGCCAGTTCTCCTGAGGGACTGCCTTCGTCAGACGGTCCCGAACCGAGGACATGCGAGAGACAGCGGATGCCCGCTTCTCGTAGGTCCAGACTCGGAACGACTTGCCCGCACGGTCGTCTGCCTTGAGTGGGGCGATGTGATCCTCCCACTTTTCGGGCTCCCGGCCAGCGCCCCCGACTCGGGCGATCTTGGGAATGTCCTCTTCGATGAAGTCCAGTTCCATTTCGTGTCCTGCCTTTCGTGTTCGTTATGCGGGATGGGCTACCACCCACACGCCGCCTGCGCCCTGGTTGGCGCACTGCTCTGCAAGCTCGTCGTCGGCAAGAATCTCCGCATCCTGGAATGCCTGCCCCAGGAAGGTGGCGAAATCTGGCGCACTTGCTGCCAGCGTCACTGCCTTCTGGAAGAGCGGGCTTCCGTTCTGCACAGATGGTGCCGATGTTGCTTGTGCTGCTCTGGCCGCCGCCAGCGCCGCCTGCGGGTCGAACACCTGATCCGGTGGAGCGGCCTGTGCGGGTGGTGCCGCTGGGGCCGGTGCCGAAACTGGCGCTGTTGCCACTGGTGGTGCTGGCGTTGCCGTTGGAGCAAGTATGGGCTCTCCCGCTGCGTTTGTCAAGCCGACCAGTGCAGTTGGCATGAGCCGGTCCTGGTCCCGAATGTCTCCACCCCAATGCAGGGTACGCAGATTCAGTTGCAGGATAAGGCCGATCCAGATGCGGGCGTCGATGGGCGCACCACGGGAGATAAGCTCCCGCTTGAGGTCAGGAAGCTCGAACGCATACTCGATCCAGTGACCAAAGATGCAGGACTTGTTAATGTGCTGCTTGCGTTTGGTCGGATGGACGATGGTGTTGCCGCCGTCTGGCGTCTGCCAGTCGCTACCGATGGACATTCGGATTTCGGCGGGCTCGTTGTTCTCGTCGGTGCCCAGAAGCCACAGCATGAGTTGCTTGCCCTCCTGGTATTCAGCATGTGGAGCGAAGTATCCGCTATGAATGCTGAACGTCATGTCGTCCCGTAGGCCGGAGTCAAGCTCCCATGCCTCTGGGACTGCGCTGGTATCGGTCATTTTGCGTGTACTGCCTTTCTTATTAGGGGATTTACTCGGGCGGGATTGGGGATTTCAGGAGTTGGCGCACACGCTTTGCGAACGTGTCGCATATCTCCCGTTCACCGAACCAGAACGTTACCGCTGAACGGTCGTCGTCCTCATCGGTAGCGTGTAGCTCTGGCGCCGACTTCATGTAGAAGCGAACACCGTAATAGGTTATTCCGGTGTTCTGGGCAAGGGTCGAGACTACCGTTACCTCGTCGGTCAGTTCCTCTTCGTAGATGTTGATTCTCATTTAGTCCCTTTCGTAGATCAGATTGAACTCGTCGGTCGCAATAGGGTATGGATAACCTCGTGCGTCCATCGCAAGCCAACCATCTTCACAACGTAGTTCACCTTCCGATGTTTGAACAATGAAGGGACCGTCGATGTAGATAGCTGCCGTTGTCACTTTCTTACGAAAGCGATCCCATTCTTCTGGATCGGACGGAAGATAGTTACGGCTGAATACAGGAATGCTCACTGGTGCCTCGCAATCCCGGCGTTGGACCACATAAGGCCCTCTTCCAATGCCGTCAGAGCAAGCGACTGCTCCCGGCCCTCTGGCACCCACGCAACAACGTGTGAGGCAAGCTCTTTGAAAGCCTCACGCATTATCTCGTGGGTTTTGGCGACATCGTTATTCGACGGCGGGTGATGGTCGAACCTCTTGTCGAGGTCTGCTTTCGTTACTGGCATGGCTGGTCCCTCTCTGTTCCATAGTCGCTGTTTGTGTCGTAGGTCACGGATGAAGTTGAACGGCGGGTCTGGTTTAAACGTCAGGCGGGACGGAATGTAGACGTCACGGTTGCCGGTGCGAACGACGTTCATGGTCATAGTGTTCCCCTATTCCACACAAGTGCATCCGACCACCATTTAGGTAGCAGGTTCTTGTGCCGTCGCCAGATTGATTCAAGAAACATCTTGTCGAGCATGTACGACTCGCAAAAGTCATCTGCTGATCGCATGCCCCGCCCTGTCATCTGCACCAGCGAGCGAATGGTTTTCACGGCGTACCATTGCTGACCACCCTTAGCGTGCATACGAGCCGATATCTGCTTATCGCCAAGCGAAGGAAATGGTACCTTACACACCACAATGACCCGGCAATCATCTTGGGGGAGGTCAATCCCTCGGTCCAGAGATGGAGCGAGGAACAGTGAACCCGGCTGAGAAAGATACCGGTCGATAGCTCTCTGTTTCTCGGCAGCTGCGTTGTAGCTGACCACCCTAAACAAGTGGTCGCTCTGTCGAAGCGAGCTTTCGATATAACGGTTAAGAGCGTAGCTAACGGTGTGAACAAGGATTTTGTCGTTCGGATGCTTTTCTGCGACCCGTGCGATAGCGTTGGCAATAAGCGGTCGGGCATTGTCCTCGTTCTTCCGTGTCATCTCCGCAATGGGATGAACGTAAATGGGCCGTCGAGCCGGATCGAAAGTGGATGGAACGCTAATACCGGCCCAGGTGTGTGTCAAGGCCCGTGTTGTGCCTGGGCTCAATGGAAGTGCCCCAATCTTTGCCATGCCGTCACAAGGTCCAGCATGTCGGGTTCCTCCACTACTGGTGTAACGACCTCTTCGTATCCACAGTAAGTGCAGATACCGAGATAGTCGTTGCCAGGGAACCGTGGAAGCATGAATCCAACCTCGGGATGTCCCTCACAAGTAACGGTTATTGAGCCAGCCATCACAGTCCTAGCGAGGCCATCATTACGTCGAATGAGATGGTGGTGGCTGACATGAGTAGCCACTTGGGGGAGTGTCGCCAGAGATACTGGTGAGCTAACGTGTCAACGGATATTGGCTTAAAGGAGATGTCTCCTTTGTCATATCCGGTGTAAACCCAACCACCCGACGAAAGCCCCGTATCCGGCGCATTAAGTCGTTTGACATCTCCAATAAGATTATCGAGTGATCTGCGCTGTCTAATAGCTGCGACACTCTCTCCGTTAAATCGTCCACTTGCACGCACCCTCTTTAGTTGCTGCTCGGCTTCCAGTGACCATTCGATCCATGCTGACTCTACCGTTTTCTTCGTTGGAGCTTCGATCTGTAGTTCGGTCGATCGGCGCTTGCTGATATGAACCTCCACGAACGATAGAAGGTTCTCTTCGAGCAGGTCGGCCTCGTCCACGATGATGAGATCACGGGCTAACGTTAAGTTGCCAACGTAGTTAGCCTCGTGAAGGAAGTAGCTCGTGTTGGTGCAGACAAGGTTGGACCGAATGGCTTTAGCTTTGGCTTTCTCGTATGGGCAGGAAGTAACGGGGTGACACCATTTACAGTGCTGCGTGTCCATGTCGATGATATCGGGGTCGCAGTCGAAACAGGCGGGAAGGTCGGTACGTTCCTTTTGACAGTCGCCAGCATTGAGGTCCGGGAAACGAGAGGGGGAGTCGGCGGTGGCGTAGTTAGATCGACCCTTGAGAATGACGGATGCCGGAAAGTCTCGGGCGAACTGTTCTTGCAGTGAGATGCTACTACAGATATAAAGTGAGCGGACGCCCAGGGTTTGTCTAACAAGATCACCGATAAGCGTCTTGCCAGCACCGGTGGGAGCGTCCAGCACTGCGATGCTGTTTCCGGCGCTGTATTGGGCCAGTACATCTTGCACCGCTTTCATTTGTGTTGGTCGAACCTCGTCGGCCCAACGGGGCAGTTCAATCGTGGGCATCCGGTACCTCTTGATATTTCTTACACTGGCACCCTGAGACAGTGCAGTGAATCTCCTGCCCGTTGTGTGCAGGCCAACCGTGCCCACAAGTACAAGGTCGCCTATCAGTCTGCATACGATCCCCAACAGATTGGGCACAGTAGTTGGTCCTGTAGTTCGAGCCGCCATCCGGCAGGGATACCATTACCCTTGGCGGTTGCACCGATTCGGTTGCACTTGGAACAGTGGACTAGCTGAGGGTCAGTGTGCATCTGGTGGCTCTTTCCATGTATGGCCGCACGCACACTCGTGGGGCTCGGTGCGAGGATGGCGCTTTTTAATGCACTTGTGTCCCCATGCGCCTGGTGCCCAATCAGCATCGTTACACTGATTGGGAGCATCGGGTTGCCTAGATTGTGTCGCTGGCATCTATCATGCGCTTTGCGTTCGTCCTTAGTTCGTCTATCTTGCGGAGGTAGACTGCTGGTGCGTCTGTACGGAAGTCCTTTAACGATAGGTCAATGGCTTCGATGAACTGGTAGAGCCCGGTAATGTCACCCTCTTCTCGTAGGCCGTCCAGTTCGTGCTTCGCCAGTTCATAGAACTCGTTACGTGCTGCCCTTCGTCGTCCCATCTTCTCGACGTGTAGCTGGTGGGATAGTGCCGTGGCTGTGTCTGGGTGTTCGTCCTCCCACCGTTCGAGCCATAGGACGATGGCATCTTGGATTATGTCTGATCGTGTCTTGTAATCAGGCCATCCCTTTGCTGACGCCAGTATCTCATCTAGTCGACGCACCACTAATGCGTCTGCTCGACACGCTACTGGTATCGACTCACCCTTTCTTTCCTTTACTCGCTTATATGGTGTCCTTTTGGTTCCGTCTGGTTCGAGGTTCCAGGCTTCCATAGCGTTGGAGATTTCGTCATCGGAGATTGACACGTCGGTCTGCGATCCATTGGCTCGGGGGGCAGGGCTCTCTCTTCTTAGTATTTGCATTCTGTTTACGTGTTATCGCTATTCGAGGCGGAAACACGTAAACAGAAGTAGTAGGAAACCCCTATTTCAGGGAGGTAAACACGTAAACAGCAGGGCTAGAGCGGCACTGGTAGAAGGGGAGATGGAAAGGTGCCATCACGATATCTCTACCGTTACATTGCCAATGAGGTCGTCGGGCTCGCACTCGAACAGCCTGCACAGTGATACCAGGTGCTTGGCTGAGATGGGCTGCTTACCTCTGGCGTAAAGAGATAACGTTGTTGGGTGGATGCCACATGCTGCGCCGACTATATAGTTCGGCTGGTCTGTGGTTTGGAGCTTTAGCATGAGCTTAGTTATTACCACACGGTCACCCGTTTTGTGGTCTGATACCTTTAGCTCATGCTCGGTACCCATTAGAACATACCCTCGTCGTACTTGATTTCGCCGCCAAGGGTTTCGATCACATCACCAGGCTCTACGAACTGGAACCCCATTGCTTCGAGGGACATACTAGAGTTCCGAATGCGGATATAACGTTCGGCTTTCTCCTGGTTGGCCTGCTCCCATTCTAGTGCTTGTTGTTTCCGAACTTCATCCTTTACCTCATCGTCAGGACGTGGGTGATACTCACCAGTGTCTCGAATACTGCCGACTCGAAAAGCACCCTGACGTTGTTCGTTGCTTTGGTAAAGTGGCTCTTCCGAAACGATGGTGGCCTTAATCAATGGGGGATCTAGCGTTGGGTCAACCAACCGCTCAAGCTCTTCCCAGAGAGGTCCGCTCGGGTCAGGCACCCGGCGAGCGTACATAAACAGGGCTGGGGATGCCAGGGGACAACCTGGGGAAAATAAAGAACCATCTGACCTGGGCTTTTGCTGTACGCTTCGTTCTCCCGGTTCCCCGCACCCACAGGTACCGCCGATCGGTTTGCGGGGCTGGAAACCCCTATTTCCGGGGGAGCTTTTCACGCTCGAACCCCCTACAACGGGACGCTTGGCGGCGGCTGCGTAGTCTCGTAGAATGGGAGCCCGGTGCGTTCCTCTGACTCCTGAGTCATAGCCGAAATGTACTCTGGGGTAATGTTATACTCGGTGTTCAGAGGGTCCGGTAGTTCAGCCGTACTTGGGTAACCAGCGATGTAGGACAAGTCGCCGGTAGTGCTGGCCTCGTAGGCAGCATTCTCGGCAATCGAGTATCGGTCAAGCTCGTTAGTGGCCGCAATCTGTCGGAGGTTAATGTGCTGGATATTGAAGAAGGGGATATTGAGGGACTCCGCTATTTTCTGACTGAAGGCACTAGGGTTAGCGGTTTTCAGATAGGCGTATTGACCCGAGAGGTTGAACGCTTCGTCCAGAGCTTGCACCTGCGGAACAAACTGCTCAATGGCGTTGTAAGCATTGCCCTGTGGTCCTGCTTCCTTAACACCATACAGCTGGGAATAGCTTACGTTAGGATAGAGTTCATTACCGCCAAAACTGATCTGAGGGTCGACCGTTGCAAGTGGTGCGGAAAAGATCGGATTCAAGGATTGGAAGAGCCCCGTGAGGCTGGCGTAGTTAGCGGTGTCTCGCAAGGGGTCCATGAACCGAGCGTCTACTGCCGACACGTTACCCTCTGCGTCGGGCTGGCCCAGGAACATGAGAAGCTGAATCCTCGTTGGCAGTCCACTAGCTACATCGGCACTGTTCTGGGTAGCAAGCTGGCTCAGAAAGGTAGCTCTGACCGGGTGGTCGATGGGATACGAAAGTACATAAGTGAGTATGTGCTTAGTCCATCCGTAGAATGGAAATACTCTGGTCAGTATGGACCTTTCTAGCGGCGTCATGTGACGTAGCTCACCCATTACTTCGGCAACGGCTTGCATGCCCTCCTGGTGGGCACGCTCAGGCGTCATGGTGGACTTTCTGGTATCGGAGTCGAAGAGCGCCTTACCGGTTAGTGGGTGCTTGACAATCTCGCCATCTGGACCGATACGTGGGGTTAGTACCTCTTCGTTAAAAGAGCCGTCTTTGACTGCTCGTGCAGCACCATCGAGGTAGACCACTGCACGTTGGGCACGGGTGATGGCACGAGTGAACCGGAAGTTAATGTTACCGGCTGCTCGTGCCCAATCCATAGCGGTTCCGGCGTACTTATGGTTCGCCATGAACTCGTTAATGATCTTGTTGCCCATCGTGTATCCGGCTGCCTTGTGCCACAGGATATCCTCTTGGCCCTCCTGTGCTGCTGAGGTTGTCATGTGCTGTTGCGCAAGTGGGTATTTCGCCAGCACATCCTCAGGTAGCTCTCCCGTAGTTGCAACGTGCCATCCAGCACGCAGTTGGGAGAACATG
>Ga0302326_10024158_pt1 | contig 12368 bp, 12 predicted proteins | sample Palsa_T0_3_FD_202264 | JGI IMG/M metagenome (GOLD analysis project Ga0302326, IMG submission 202264) | Peat permafrost microbial communities from Stordalen Mire near Abisko, Sweden - Palsa_T0_3 | ecosystem: Environmental > Terrestrial > Soil > Palsa > Peat permafrost | place: Sweden: Abisko...
TGGCCGATCCGGCCGGTGCGGTGAAGGCGCTCGCAGAAGCCGCCGCGGACTGCCGCACTGCGCACGGCTCGCTGGATGTGCCATGGGGCGAGGTGTATCGATTCGCGAGCGGCAAAGCGGAGCTTCCCGGCAATGGCGGCTCGGGCTTGGTGGGAATTTTTCGCACCATTACGTTTGGCCGCAAACAAGGCGCCCAGGCGTACGCAACGGCCGGAGAGTCATTCGTCTGCGCGATCGAGTTCGCTTCCGCTCAGCGCGCCGAATGCGCCCTGAGCTACGGCAATTCGAGCGAGCCGGGCTCGATCCATTCGGAAGATCAGTTGCCGCTGATTGCCGAGAAGAAGCTGCACCCGGTTTGGCGCAACCGCAGTGAAGTGGAAAAGCACCTCGAGATGGTCGAAAGCTTTTGAAAGGCCGCGCCCTGCTGCCTGTGACTCCTTCCCCTGGAGCCAGTCTAAACCGCGCACCGAGCCGCGACCAAAGGGAGCGGTCGTTCCGTGGAACTACCCGGTGACTCTTTTGTCTCGAAGAGTCACACTCCGTTCCTTCCGGCCCCGCCGGAGGCCGCGCTGACCCCAAGCCTCTGACCCCTGACCCCTGACCCCTGATCCCCGGCCCCTGATCCCCGACGCCTGACCCCTGGCCCCTACTTCGGCTGGTTCGCCGCCGGTTTAGCTGATTCCTGAGCGCGCCAGATTATGTAAGCCTGAATCGCCCGCACCTCGGTGGCGTTGAGAATCTTTTGGAACGACGGCATGCCTGCCGCAGCCCTACTCCCGCCCAGCACGATTTTCTCGATCCCCTCGAGAGTTTCTTTGTTCGAGTAGCGCAGATCGGGCAAGGGACCAGCCACTGCGTTCAATCCATGACAAATCATGCAGTGCTCGGCGAAAAGGAGCCCTCCCGCATGCACCACTTGAGGTGAAGCATTGGTGGTGAGAGCAGGCACAGGCGGATCCCGGTGGCCGATGGCAGGTGCTTTCAGCGTCGCCGCGGCGCCGAGAGTGAATGTGAGAATCCGCCCAAACCCCGGCTTCACGGGACCGGATCCGGGGAAATTGAACAACCCGGCAGCTCCTCCCCAACCCGCCATCACCGACACATACTGAACGCCGTCGACCGTGTAGGTTACTGGAGGTGCCATGATTCCGGTGCCGGCATCGAATGCCCACAGTTGCTTACCGTCGGTGGCCCGATAGGCGGCCAACACGCCATCCGCCCCGCCCTGAAACACCAGGTTGCCGCCTGTAGCAAGAACACCTCCGCCTTCCACTACCGGGGACTTCACCCGCCAAGCCGCCTTCTGCGCGACCGGGTCCCAGGCCAGCAGCTCTCCGGTTGCCTCAGGCATGGACTCCAGTTTGGCGTTGAGCGGCCCATCGTACATCGAGTCGTAGCCTAGGTTGCCGCGGTTGGGATCGTATTTCCATTTCGGATCGGGTGCATGAAGCATCTGCGTGCCGGCCTTCGCCGCCAGATAGACAAGGCCTGTCGAGGGGCTGAATGCCATCGGGTTCCAGTTGTGCGCGCCGGCTGGGGCGGGCGAGACAATCACGGGCTTGAGACCCGCATAGCCGGTTGGCGATTCGATGGGGCGGCCGGTTTTGGGGTCGAGGCCAGCGGCCCAGGTGATGCCGCTGACAAATGGCGCACCCGAGAGGAACTCCCCGGTCTGACGATCGAGAACGTAAAAGAACCCGTTCTTGTTCGCCTGCATAATCACCTTACGCACGCGGCCGCCGATGTTTAGATCTGCCTGGATCATTGGTTGCGTTGCGTCGTAATCCCAGTTTTCCCCAGGCGTGGTTTGGAAATACCAGGCGAGTTCGCCGCTGCCCGCATGCACAGCCAGGATCGACGCAGTGTACAGACTGTCGCCTCCACCACGGAGTGCGCGGTACCAGGCAGTAGCGTTGCCCGTTCCGAAGTAGATCAAGTCCAGCCCGGGATCGTAGCTCGTGCTGTCCCACGGTGTGCCTCCTCCGCCCGTCTCCCACCATTTCCCCTTCCAGGTCTTGGCGGCATTCGCCATGGCCTTCGATTCGAAGCCCTTCGAGGGATCTCCAGGTACGGTGTATGTGCGCCAGACCAGCTTGCCTGTCTCGGAGTCGTACGCCGAGATATACCCGCGCACACCATACTCCGCGCCTGCGTTGCCGATAACCACTAGTCCCTTGGCGATCCGCGGAGCGCTGGTGATCGAATAAGCCTTCGTCATATCGGTCGTCGCTACGTTCCACACAGGATCGCCGGTGCCTTCGTCGAGAGCGATCAGGCGGCCGTCAAGCGTGCCCACATACACTTTGCCGCGGTAGAGAGCGACTCCGCGATTCACCACGTCGCAGCAAATGAAGTAAGCTCGTTCGCGAGATACCTTGGGATCGTAAGTCCACTTCAGCTTGCCCGTCTTCGCATCGATGGCGAACACCACGCTCCAGGAGCCTGTGGTGTAGAGAATGCCGTCTTCGACAAGCGGCGTCCCTTCCAGGCCGCGCGTGGTGCCGAGTTCGCGGCTCCATGCCAGCCCCAGCTTGGAAATGGTTTGCTCGTTGATCTGGTTTAGCGGGCTGAACCGGTGGTCGTCGTAGGTTCGTCCATACATGAGCCAGTTCGCGGGATCCTGGTCGGCGCTTTGGAGCCGCGCGTCGTCAAGAGTTTTCGGGGCTTCGGCGGAAGCGAGGTCCGAGGAAACTAAGTTAAGTAACAAGAGGGCGAGTAAGGCCGGCAATATCGCCCAGTGGGTTACGCGAAGCTTCAACATGGAACGGACCTCCAAAGGCTCGTGGTTCAGGGTTCAATGTAGCACCGTCTTTAAATGCTGCTTGTGGCGCGGCCACTCGTGGCCGCAGCGCCGAGACTCGTCTCGGCGCTCCGTGACGCCGCGGGACATCCCCGCGGACTTGCTTTGAAACCCGCAGCCTCCTCCACTTCGAAGGTCTTGAACATGCGGCGTGCAGAATGGAAGTAGGCGCCGAGATCAATGGAGCCGCTGCGCCTTAAGGATGACCAGCACACGATCCATCGAATTAGTCATTGAAGGCATGAGCTGCGGCGGGTGCGTGACGCGCTTGACCGCCATGCTCAAGCAAGTGCCCGGCGTGGATGTGGAGAATGTGGCCGTGGGTTCAGCGCAGGTGCACGCCGGCGATGCCGTTACCACTGAAATGCTCGCGCACGCCGTCGCGAAGGCGGGTTTCAAGATGCTCGAGGCGCACACGCGCAATGCGTAACAGCCAAAATTCACTTCGCAGAAACATGTGGGGCAGGTTGCCAACCTGCTCGTCCGTTGTCAAGCGGCCTTCCGGCATCATGCGCGCTCTCGCAATCCAAAGTGAACCCTACTGGAGGTAGATGGACGCCACCCAAACTGAAACCGCGAAAGTCACCTTCCCGGTCGCCGGCATGACCTGCGCTTCCTGCCAGGCCTTTGTGCAGCGCACGCTCGAACACGAACCGGGCGTGCAATCCGCCGCCGTGAATCTGATGCTGAACGAGGCCACGGTCTGGTACTCGCCCGCCAAGACCGGTGTCGAGCGATTGGTCGAGGCAGTTCGCGGCACCGGCTACGGCGCGGAAGCACCGCGCGCGGCCGAACATCTGATCGCCGAGCAAAATGAGCGCGACCGTGAACTCTCGCAGGAGTATCACAAACTGCGTTTCCAGGCCGTCGTGACGCTCGCCCTGGGTTTGGCGGCCATGCTGCTCTCGATGCCGCTCATGCAAATGGCCGGCGCGGAGGGTGGTATGGGCGCCGTGCATGTCGACCCTTTTATGGCCGCGATTTCCACTTGGGCCGATGCCTTGCTGCGCCCCATGCTCCCATCGCTCTACAGCGTTCCGGCAGCGGTGCTTCGCGTCGCCCTCTTCGCCTTGTCCCTATTTGTCCTGCTCTGGTCCGGACGCCAGTTTTTTGTGAAAGCGTGGTCGGCCCTGCGCCACGGCGCCAGTGACATGAATGTGCTGATTGCCATGGGCACAGGCTCGGCGTTTGTCTATTCCTCAGTCGCAACCTGGGCGCCGCGGTGGCTCGAATCGCACGGCGTGGCGCCCGACGTCTACTTCGAAGCCGTAATCCTCATCATTGGGCTGATTCTGACGGGCAACATGCTCGAGAGCGGCGCGAAGAGGCGAACCACCACGGCCCTGATGACGCTGGCCCGGCTGCAGGCGCCAACGGCGAGAGTGGAGCACAGCGGCGGTGTGGAGGAGGTTCCGCTCGACCAGGTCCAGCCTGGCGATGTGGTGGTGGTGCGGGCAAGCGAACGGCTGCCGGTGGATGGCGAAGTGATGGAAGCCAGCTCGGGCGTGGATGAATCCATGCTGACTGGCGAGAGCATGCCGGTGGAGAAAAAACCCGGCGACCGTGTCATGGGCGGCACGCTGAACGGCCCTGGCTTGCTGCGTTACCGGGCCACGCATTTGGGCGGCGATTCCGTGCTCGCGCAAATGGTGCGCTTGCTGCGCGACGCACAGTCCTCACGGGCGCCCATTCAGCGGCTGGCCGATCAAGTGAGCGCCGTGTTCGTGCCCTGCGTGATTGCGATCGCGCTCCTGGTGCTCGCCGCATGGTGGCTGGCCGCCCCGAGTAGTGGCCTGGCGCGCGGCATTTCCTGCGCAGTGGCCGTATTGATCATCGCTTGTCCTTGCGCCATGGGCCTGGCCGTGCCGGCGGCCGTGATGGCGGCGACCGGCCGCGCCGCCAGCCAGGGGATTCTCATCAAGGGCGGGGAACCGCTGCAACGGCTGGCGTCGATCACCACTGTGATTCTCGACAAAACCGGCACAATCACCCAAGGCCGTCCGCAGGTCGTGCGTCTCGAGACCTGCGATGCCGCAGCCTTTCCCGAAAGAAGGATCATCGAGTTGGCCGCTGCAGTCGAAGCCGGTTCGGAGCATCCGCTCGCCGCGGCATTAGTCCGTTACGCGCGCGAAAAAGCAATCGAGGTTCCCAAAGTGCAAGCGTTTCGCGCCCTGCCAGGAATGGGCGCCGAAGGCGTATGCGGCGGAACGAAGGTGACAGTGGGCAGCGCGCGCCTGTTCGCGGAGCGCGGCATTGCTGCGGAAAAGCTAAACAAAATCGCGGACCAATTTGCCGCGGATGGCATCACGCCGTTGCTGATGGCATGGGACAATCAGGCGGCCGCGGTGATTGGCGTCGCTGATCCAATCAAACCGACCTCGGCCCCGGCGATTGCCCGGCTGCAGCGCCTGGGGCTTCGCGTGGTCATGCTGACCGGCGATCGAGAGGCCGTCGCTCGCGCGGTAGCCCGCGAAGTAGGTATCAAAGACGTGGAGGCCGAGACGCTGCCCGAAGGCAAAGTGGAAGCGGTCGAGCGCTGGCGAAAACTCGGGCCCGTGGCGATGGTGGGCGATGGGGTCAACGACGCTGCCGCAATGGCGCACTCTGATGCGGGTATCGCGATGGCCGCCGGCTCAGACGTCGCCATGGATGCGGGCGACGTAGTGATCATGCGCAGTGACCTGAGCGGCGTAGTGGACGCGATCGAAACCGCGCGGCGCGCGATGCGCGTGATGAAACAGAACCTGTTCTGGGCCTTCCTCTATAACGTAATCGCCGTGCCAATAGCCGCCGGCGCCCTATTCCCCAAATTCGGCATCCTGTTGAGCCCAGTGCTGGCAAGCGCGGCCATGTCCGTGAGTTCCGTATCCGTAGTGACCAACAGCCTGCGCCTCGCAAGGCCGCCCAGGTAGTGAGCCCGTCTGTGGCGCGGGCTGTCCAGCCTGCAGAGCCGAGATTCATCTCGGCTTTTTCCGCACAACGGCGCGGCTTGGTCCAGCGATGCGTTTCAATCCACGCGTCCACCTCACTCCACAAGGAGCTGTGGCGCGGATTGCTCGTCGTAGTGCATCCGGACATGCTTTTCGATATGTCCCTCCGGTGTTTGTTCGGCCCACTCCTCTGCGTCGAGAACATGGACAAACGTAAACCAACCGGCAGGACGGCAAAGGAACTCGATTCGATCTCCAAGGAGCTGCCTGACGCGTCGCTTTGCCTTGACATTGGTCACGCCAGGCAATGGGATCCGGCCACGACGGAGACCTACCTGATCCTCAAGGAATTCAGCTCAAAGCTACGGCAGATCCATGTCAGCGAGGTGAATAAGAAAAGCAAGCATGATCCGCTCTCCTATAGGTGGTGGGGTGGTGGGGCAGGCGGTTTCGCCTGCCTGTCTCCCGGCATGCCTGACTACGCTTCGATCAAGGCGTTCCAAGGTGTCGTCGCGCACCCGATCCCGCCCCCCAGCGCTCTTTCAAGCGCGCTCCGGCCCACAAATGCGGTTCCGCTGATCCCCGAGACCCCAGTCGGGATCACGGACGTCAAGGCAGAGATCGCAAAACCGCGCGAGGCACTCGCCGCTCAACCGAAAGATAATGGTTGCCTGAAGGTCATGAAGAGGCCCTGCGAGAGACCGCCCGCAGGGCCACCGCGCTGCCGCAGGCCATCCGCGCATGTCCGCCGAGGACGGCGCGTCCGGAATCGCCGCGCGCGACCTGGCAACCCGGGCCTCTACCTACGCCTGCGGTCAAGCAACTCGCGTAGCGACGCCGCGCGCTCTTGTTCCAAAAGCGTATCCAGCCTCATATCCGAGCGCCTGCCACCGGCGAAGTCCTCGCCGTAGGTTTCGCGAAGGGTTCCAACGAGAGTATCGCCACGCTTCTGACGGATGCTGCCATCCCGGTCGCGGCAGCGATCATCCAGTCCTGTATTGCAATGCTTCTGTGGCATATTGCCTCCTTAGTTGATACATTCCGGTAAAGCCAGAAGGTTGTCCGTCCAGACGCGATCAGCAAACGTTTGAACGAATTTTGTCCCGAGCGAATTCTCGCGAGGATACAAATAAGCCTTGTTGCCAAAGCGGTCCAACACATACGCCGTGTTGGACGAACTCTGCTTAAGCCAGTCATAGACCTCGAGCCGCGTCGACTTGCCGGACTTGCCGGTGGACTCGTTGGTCCAGCCGAGGTTTGTGATAGCCGTGTGCGGATCGTAGTGCTGGCCGCCGGCTTTGTTGATACACGTGATGCGAATCGACATCGAAATCCTCCAATGAAAACGTCGACGCCCTCGGAGTCTGGCGTTCGACTTGTACAACACTGTTCGTTATTCAGTATACCGAAGGGATTGCAAAAGTCAAACACTACCTGTAAAGTCAAACAGAGGAGAATTGATGCCCGAAACGACGGTCGATGTGGAAGCGCTGTACTCGGCACTTGACCGGAAGCGGCAAAACGCAAAACTGAGTTGGCGGTCACTCGCCTTGAAGCTCGAGATCACGCCGTCAACCTTCAGCCGCATGGCACAAGGGCTTAAGCCGGACGTCGACACCTTCGCTACTCTGATTCGCTGGCTGGGCATGCCCCAGGAGGAATTTCTTCTTCCGGCAAGGAAAACGGCGAAAAACACGGACCCGGTCGCGATGATCTCGACATACCTGCGCGGAGCCAAGAATGTTAGCCACGAACAGGCTGAGGCGCTCGAAGACATCATTGCCGCGGCCTACCGTCATCTGGTAAAGGAGCAGAAGTAATAGGATGAGCGGGAATCTGCCGCGTGGCTTTAAATCCGCTGCAGAACGCTTAGCCGTTGCGGTCCGTGCGGAGCTCGGACTTCACCCGCTTGCCGCGATTGACTGCGTGCGGATCTGTGGGGAGTTCGGCATACCGATTATCACAGCTCCGGAGCTTGTGTCCTCGGGCGCGTCTGCCAAGAGCGTCCACCGCATCCTGGCGCCCGATTCGCGATTTTCAGCTATGACCGTCGCGGCCGGAACCCGACGCTTAATTGTCTACAACCCCAATCACCCTGCCGGCCGACGCGCAAACTCGCTCGCGCACGAGCTGTCCCACATCCTGCTCGAACATCCGATGTCGCCCGCCCTGGGCGATGGGGGGTGTCGCCTTTGGGATTCCAGACTTGAGGCCGAGGCGGACTGGCAGGCCGGAACATTGCTTGTTCCCCGTGACGCTGCGCTAGCGTGGATGCGCTCGAACGGGCGGATCGACGAGGGCGCGAGGCATTTCGGCGTCAGCGCCGCGCTCATGCAGTGGCGAGTGAATCAAACGGGTATCGTGCGCCAGCTCGCCGCTTCTTCCATCCCGCCTACGCGAAGGCGTACCGCGTAACACTCGAGAACGTCGCGGAGGTCGGCAACAGGACACGCGTTTACGGGCTTCCGTTGCGCGGCCGCCCGCCAGTCCTAATCCCAGAAGGTTCCGCGCGCAGAATGCAGGAAATCGGTCTCAGGAAATCGGTCTCAGGAAATCGGTCTCAAGGAAATCGGTCTCAGAGACCTCAAAACCCGATTCTCCGTTGCCAGACGCCAGTCCGACTGACGCAGTTTTGCTTCGTAATTACGCCCTTTCGTTTCGCGCCTAGTCCCAAGAGTCTTTCCTGTAAGTAATTAATTAAAGGGAGGTTAGGCCAGCCTTCCCTTGGAGAACAACAGGCGAAACAATTCGTTCCGTTGTTAGGCAGCGTCACACTGCGGGAGTTCGTTTCGTACGACTCCACTTCCCCAGGCCAGCCCGTTTCGTTTCGCAAAAAACGCCTTTCCTTCGCCTTTGTCGTCTGCCAAAAGCAGTTTCAATCCACGCCCCCCGCGCGGGTCGGCCCGATTTTTCCGATGCGCCACACGCAATCCTGTCATATTGAAAACAGCGCTGCTCCTGCAAACCCCAGCGCCACGCGATCGCCACGCGATCGCGGGCCATAAAGCTACCCAGGCTCATCGCTCGGAGGCAAAATAAGAACAAGGATCCACGGCATGATGCCGACCAACGAATACGTCGAAGCCCGCAATGGCGGCTACGACGTGGCCGGCACGCGGATTGGTCCTGGACGTTGTGGTCCACGACTTTCGACGCGGTCGGTCCGCGGAAGCGATCTTCGAGGCTTACCCGTCCATTGGATCGCTGGCGAAGGTTTACGGCGCCATCAACTTCGTATTGGAGCACCCGGCCGAGGTGGAAGCCTACCTGAAAGATCAGGATCGCGCTTTTGAACAGATCAAGGCGCAATATCCCATGCCTCAGGAGATGATCCACCGCTTTGAGCGAGCCAGGAGAGAAGCGGGCGCCAGGCTCGCTTGAAGATTCGCTTTCTTGAAGATTCGCTTTCAAGCTGACGCTGGCATCGACCCCGACATACGGAAAGGACTGCTCCAAAGAGAGCCCTCGATCGACTTCCAGCTGGCTGCAAGCACAATCCTCCATTGGAGTCGCGATCGAAGGGTTACTTTTCGTTTGGCTGAACTGGACGCCTGCCGACTTGCGCAACCGGATCCGGTGGCTCCCCTAGGCATCCGAAATCAAGAATCCGCTTTGCAAAACTGGCATCGCCTTCATGAACGATTCGTTTCGCAAAAAACGCCTTTTCTTCGCCCTTTCCTGCCAGCGAGCAAGATTGGCTTTGAACCGTAAAATGCCTCAAAGTCGCTGTAACGACAATACTTCAGCCCAAGCCGCCTTGCGCGCCCCCACTTCGTTTCGTAATTCCCATGGTCTCTCGATGCAGGGAAACCGCAGCTGGCGTCGTAAATCAAAAACCCCTTTCCGAAAACACCCCCAACTCAGCGGCCTTGCCAAAGCCCGAAGGGCGAAAATCCTAGCCCACGGCGCAAGCCGTCGGGACCCATCATGCCTGACCGCCCCGCCCCGGAACGGGGCGTAAGATTCGGGCTCGCCACAGCCGAAGCCTCTCACGTTTTCATAAGCGTGGGCGAGGGCTCACAGCGTCCTCATGGTCGATTCGTTTCGTAAAACGCTCGCCGCGCCGGCCCATCCTCGGCGCGTCACAAGAAATAGAGCCAATCTTGCATATGCGTATCAATAAGTTGCAGAGCGCCCCCCTGCGCCCCCTCCCCCTGTCGCAGTTACTCTTACGAAGCGGTAGGCGAAGGAAAGAGATAGCCGGCCAGAAGCAGCTTTGACTGTTCCACGACCAGAGCGCGCTCGTCGGGCGTCGGTTGCTCGTAAGCGAACACCAGCAAACGTTCACCGGCCTCAATCGCAACGCGGAGCTTTAGACTCAATTCCGCGGTATCCGCCATGCCGAGGTAGTGCACCATGAACTGCTTCAGCAGCGCGGCGGCGCCGGTATCGGGCTGCGATTCGCGGCGCCGGGTCTCGGGACTGATCTGCCGGTGAAATACGAGCGTGCGGAAGTCGGGGTGATGGTCGAGGAAATCGACGTACGCGTCAATCATGCGGCCGAAAAACACACGCCCATCCCGGGGCAGATCTTCGAGGAAACTGGCAGCGATGTGCTCTTCGAATTCCTTCTGGCGGGCAACCGCGATCGCGTCCAGGATCGCCTGCTTGTCAGGGAAGAATCGATACAGACCTCCAATCGACACGTCAGATTCGGCAGCAATGCGGCTGGTGGTGAGGTCGTCGAGTGGGACCTTCTCGAGCAGGCGCGAGGCGGCCTCGAGGATCCGTTGGACGGTTTCCTGGCTGCGGCCTTGGAGTGGAACCCGGCGGCCATGCCCGCCCGGCTGAGCCGCGACCGGAACCCGCGAAGCGGAAGGGAGCGGTCGTTCGTTGGTCCCGTCCGGCGGAGCCGTGACCAAACTTCGCGAAGCGCCAGGGGGCGGTTGTTCGGTGGTCGGCAAGTTCACGGCCTCGTCTGGATTGACAATAGCACAGCGAAATGGTAAAAGCGAAAGAGAGCTCGCGTTCGTGATTCTGGTTCCCGGTCGTTTGCGCCGCCTGGAAAAACGAATGTGCTCGGGTACTCGAGTCTCCAAAACTTATGCCTGTTCCTGTTTCGCAGATGTGGACCGTCGCCAGCTATGTGCTCAAACAGCGCTGGAATGGACGAAAAAAATACCCGCTGGTGCTGATGCTCGAGCCCCTCTTCCGCTGCAACCTGGCGTGTGCGGGCTGCGGCAAAATCCAGTATCCGGCGCACATTTTGAAGACCGATCTGACGCCCGAGGAGTGCTTCCGCGCTGTCGAGGAATGCGGCGCGCCGATGGTCTCCATACCGGGCGGGGAGCCGCTGATGCATCCCCAGATCGGCGAGATTGTAGCAGGCTTGGTCGCGCGCAAAAAGTACATTTATTTGTGTACGAACGCGCTCTTATTGAAAGAAAAACTTCACCTGTTCCAGCCAAGCAAATACCTCACCTTTTCGGTGCACGTGGATGGAGAACGCCAGCATCACGATTTCTCCGTGTGCCGCGAAGGTGGGTATGAGTTGGCGATTGACGGAATCAAGGCGGCGCTGGCTCGCGGTTTTCGCGTGACGACGAACACCACCTTATTTGACGGCGCCGAGCCGAAGAGCGTCCGCGCATTCTTCGACGAAATGATGGAGCTCGGCGTGGAAGGCATGATGCTCTCGCCCGGCTACTCCTACGACAAGGCGCCTGACCAGAAGCACTTTCTGGGACGGGCTCGGACGCGGCGGCTGTTCCGGGCAATTCTTTCGAATCGGAAGAAGACCTGGCGGTTCAACCAGTCATTCCTGTTCCTCGAATTCCTGATGGGCAAGCGCGATTACCCCTGCACGGCCTGGGGAATGCCGACATTCAACATCTTCGGCTGGCAGAAGCCTTGTTACCTGCTGCAGGATGGCTATGCCGAGACGTTCGCGGAGTTGATGGAATCGACCGAGTGGTCCAAGTACGGCACCGAATCGGGCAACCCGCGCTGCGCGAATTGCATGGTTCACAGCGGATATGAGGCTTCCGCCGTGAATGACACGTTCGGTTCATTCGCCGGATTGCTGCGTACCGCGCGGTCGATGCTATTCGCCAAACACAATGACGCGGAAGCTCTGAAAATGCTCGAGGAAGAGGTCAGGCCGATCCATAGCTACGACCCGTTTGTACAAATCAGCGGTCAGGGCTCCGAGGTCAGTGATCAGTTTGAGGAGACCCACGCTTGAGCGAGACCACGAGCGCCGCGGCCGAAAACGCCGTGAACCCGGAAACGCTCGAAGTGGTCCCCGGCGCGGCACGGCGAGCATTGGAAGGCTGGGCTCCGGAGCTTGCCGGCGCCCTCGATCTGTTCAACGCGTTAGAGGCGGCGTTTGATTATCGGGGCGATATCACGCTTACGCTGAAGAACGGCAGCACGATCGAGGGGTATCTCTTCGATCGGCGCAGCGGCGGCGCTTTGGAGAACTCATTGGTGCGCGTGATACCCAAAGACTCGCACGAGAAACTCAGCATCCGCTATAGCGAGATTGCGGCGATCTCCTTTACCGGGCGCGACACGGCGGCGGGGAAGAGCTGGGAAGCGTGGGTCAAGAAATACTGGCAGAAGCGGGCTGCAGGAGAACACGCTGAGATTCAGCCGGAATCGCTTGAAGGGTGAGGGCGATTTCTTTAGCACGAGCG
>Ga0302326_10024161_pt1 | contig 12366 bp, 10 predicted proteins | sample Palsa_T0_3_FD_202264 | JGI IMG/M metagenome (GOLD analysis project Ga0302326, IMG submission 202264) | Peat permafrost microbial communities from Stordalen Mire near Abisko, Sweden - Palsa_T0_3 | ecosystem: Environmental > Terrestrial > Soil > Palsa > Peat permafrost | place: Sweden: Abisko...
CTGGACCCCTCGGTGCTCCTCGCTGCCCTGGCGACGCACACCCGCCACATCGGTCTGGTCTCGACGGTGCCGGCCCTGTACGGCAACCCGGCCACCGTAGCGCGGCAGATCGCGAGTCTCGATCACGTCAGCAAGGGCCGGGCCGCGTGGAACATCATCACCAGCCAGCACGACCACACCCTGAGGATCTTCGGCCTGGACAGCGACCTGTCGCAGTCGGCCAAGTACGACAAGGCCGAGGAGTTCGTGACCATCGTCACGCAGCTGTGGGAGTCGCTGCCTGCCGAGGCGATCGTCGCCGACGCGGCGCGCTCCACCTACATCGGCGAGGACCTGCTCCGGCCCATCGATTTCCAGGGTGACTACTACCGTGCGGCCGGCGTCCTCGGCGTCACGGGCGGGTACCGCGGTCGCCCCGTGCTGCTGCAGGCCGGCATGTCTGAGCTGAGCAAGCAGTTCGGCTCCAAGTGGGCTGATGCGCTGTTCACCAGCCACTGGATGAAGGCGTCCGCGCAGGAGTTCTACCGGGACGTGAAGCAGTTCGCGGCGGATAAGTGGAGCCGCGACCCCGAGAAACTGCTCGTCGTGCCCGGCGTCTACCCTGTCCTCGGCGCAACCGAGACGCAGGCGCGGCAGCGCAAGGCGGATCTCGATGACCAGCTCGATTTCGAATACCTGAAAGGCTCGCTGGCCAGCGTACTGGGCGTCGATGCCGACGACCTGGATCTGAGCCGTCCGCTGCCCTACGACAAGATCCCGCTGGCGAACCCGGGCCACGAGACCGGGCTCGTCCGGCGCGCGAAACTCGTCGAGGACGCGCGGGCGCGCGCAGTGACGACCAGGCAGGTGCTGCTGGACTACATCACCGGCGGTCACCGGATCGTTGTCGGGACCCCGGAGCAGGTGGCCGACGACCTGATCGACTGGATCGACACCGACGCGTGCGACGGCTTCAACTTCAACATCGACCGGTACACCGACGGGCTGGACCACCTCGTGGACTGGCTCGTTCCCGAGCTGCAAGCCCGCGGCCGGTTCCGCACGGAGTACGAGAGCACCACGTTCCGGGGAAACCTCGGCCTGCAGGACGACGCGGCCTGATGCTGCCGCGCCTGCATGCCCTGTCTCAGGCCCCGCCGAGCGGTGGCCAGGGATGGATCTCATGGCATCCCCGGTAACCGAGCAGCTCGGGTTCGCTGATCTCGTCAGCCGCCTGTCGAGCGAAGCACCGCGGCGCGACAGGGAACGACTGCTGTTCAGCGACCTCCGGCCGGAACTGCGCGCGAGGAAGATCGGGGCGATCCGGCTGCCGCGCGCCGACGGAAGCCGGCTCAGACTGACGGAGTTCTTCCAGTTCATCCTCGACCTGGCGATCGCCGACTCGAACCTCGCGCACAGCCTGCGCAACCACTACGTGACGATCGAGAACGCCATCCTGGAACCAACGCCGAGCTCACCGCGCCTCCTGGCGCTGGCCGCGCAGGGCCTGCTGTTCGGGGGTGCGGCCCAGGAGCGGACCGGAAGCTCGGCAAGCGAGCCGCCAGAGACAAAGGTCGAGCAGGTGAGCGAGGACGAGTACCTGGTGAGCTGCCGCCGGTACTACAGCACGGGCAGCGTGTACGCCGACTGGCTCATCCTGTCGGTCACGCTGGGCGACGTCCAGCGAACTGTGCTCGTAGAGTCCGACCGGCCGGGCGTCGAGCTCCCGGACGACTGGGACGGCTTCGGGCAGCGGCTCACCGGATCCGGTTCGATCGTGCTCGACAGAGTCCGGATCACGAGCGCGGACGCTATCGAACGCCCAGGCGCCGGCAAGGAGCGGCCCAGATATCCGTTCACGTTCAACCAGGTTCACCTGACCACGGTGGTCGCCGGGATCGCGAACCGGGCGCTCCTGGACGCCATCGAGCTTGTGCGGGGCCGGACGCGCAACTACTACCACGGAATGGCGGGCCAGGTTCAGGACGAGCCAGTCATCCAGGCGGTGATCGGAGTCGCCTCCGCGAAAGCGTTCGCCGCGACCGCGACCATCAGCGCCGCGGCGGCCCTCCTCGAGCAGTCGTGGGACGCACCGCAGGACTTCGGGCTGTCCCTTGAGGCGACGCTTGCCGCCAGCAGAGCCAAGATCACCGTCGAGTCGCTGGCCCTGGACGTCATCGACGCGCTGACCCAGGTGGCGAGCGGCAGCACCCTGAGCACCGAGCGGGCGCTCGACCGACACTGGCGCAACCTTAAGGTCCTTGCGGCTCACAATCCCTCGATCTACAAGCACCAGGTCCTGGGCGCTTATGAGCTCCACGGAACGCAGCCGCCGCTCGGCGTCTACTTCTAACGGGGCTTCGCCCCAGCCCGACGAGCCCTGGGTTGGCTGCTGGGCTCAATTGACATGGCTGCGGTCGGCGACAGAGGGTGACAGGTGTTGCGCTATTGACCGCCTGGCCGGTTCCTTACCGCAAGCCAGCGGAGGACGACAGAGAGGTGCCTCAGATGATGAAGAGGTGCAGGTAACGGCTGATCGCTGTCAGCGTTTGGCTGGTGACCCTGCCCAGCTGGCGCCCGGCTCGCTGATCGGATATGGCACGAATTTGTTCTGTCATGGCATACGACACCTGCTTCAGCCCGGTGTCAGCATCCGCAGGAACCTCTATGTGATGGTCGAGGTCGCGATTTCGGGTAGTAAGCGGCACCGCGAGGAACAGCCCGGGGATCGCCGAGTAGCGACGGTGCGACACCACGACGACCGGGCGAACGCCGCCCTGCTCCCGGCCGGCCACCGGATTGAGGTCACAGAGCAGCACGTCACCGCTGGTCAAGAGTTGTACTCCGGGTACTCCTCAGCGGCAGTGGCGGCTAGGTCGCCGAGGCCAGCCGATGTCCATTCGACGGCCTCGGCCTCATACGCCGCCATCTCCTCCCGATGCGTCGCGAGCCTCCGATACCCGGCCTCAATGCCCTGCCACATCATCTCGTCCAGCATGGCCCGCAGTTCCGCGCCGAGGCTATGGCCGTGCGCTTCTGCCCGGGCGGCGAGCCGATCCCGCACCTCGGCTTCCACGCGTATCGTTGTCATAGCCATCTATAAAGTATACGTGAATAGCGCATACGCCGATAGAGCAGACGAGCATGTTGGCTGCTACGGCTTCGCCGGACCTGCAGGCATCCAGTGCTAGCCGCAGCTGATCCGCTCGGCTTGCCCGCAGAGCCCCTCGCCAGATGTCCCAGGCGGTCGGTTCGTCGATGAGGCTAGCCGTGGTCACCCTCCGGATGTCGGCCTGCCCGCCGACCCGCTGACCTATGTGCGTGTCCGCCCGCATTGGCTGTCCCGTGCTGTCGGCCAGCTCTAGGGCGATCGTCGAGAGGACGTCGTACCGCGGCGCGAGCCTGATCGTCGGGCTGTCTGGCTCGTGCAGCACGGAGAAGTTCTTGGCGTGCGCGTCCGCGTTTGCCGACGGCCATGTTGAACGGCCCGGGCCGCCAGCAGCGTGTCGCGCTGGAGTCCCGGCTCCTCAGCGGGCCAGCGGCCGTCTCCGGCTGGCCGGTCTGCGGGCCCCTGCCCGGAGGCAGTGCCTGAGTGCACGGTCACTTACGATCAAAATGTGACCGAGCCCACCGCAAGGCCGGCAGCCGCACCTCGGGACGATCAGATTCCGGCACCGGGCATGCATCTGCGCGGGGTGATCGTGGACTGGGGCGGGGTAATGACCAGCCCCATCCTGGATACCGTGAACGTCTGGCTGGAGACCGACGGTATCGACCGGTCGAGCTACCTGGCTGTCATGCGGCCCTGGGTCATGCAGGCATACGCCGCGGATCAGGACGAGAGCCCGATCCACGCGCTGGAGCGCGGCGAGTGCGAGGACGAGGAGTTCGAGCGACTGCTCGCAGCGCGCCTCGTCCGGCTCGACGGCGGGCCGGTCGAACCCGCCGGCCTGCTGACCAGGATGTTCGCTGCCTCGGTCCTCGATACGGGGATGCAGGACCTGCTGCGTCGGCTGCGTCGCGCCGGATTTGCTACCGCGCTGCTGTCGAATTCCTGGGGGCGCGACGGCTACCCGCGCCACCTGTTCGCCGAGCTGTTCGATGTTGTCGTGATCTCAGCCGAGGTCGGGATGCGCAAGCCAGAAGGGCGGATCTTCCAGCACGCGGCGGAGCTACTGGGCCTCCAGCCTGGCGAGTGCGTGTTCATCGACGACATCGAGGCCAATGTGATCGCGGCGGAGGCTGCGGGCCTTGTCGGGGTGCACCACCGTGAATCGGCGCTGACGACGCAGCGCCTGTCGGACCTGCTTGGGATCTCGCTCGGCTGAGGCTAGTGACTGCGGGGGCGCCGCTGCCCTAGCCTTGGACGCCGTGGCTGATTACCCACACCCCTCCAGTGCAGGCCGGTCAGCCAACATGCGCGCCAACCGGCGCGCCGACACCGGGCCCGAACTGGCCTTGCGACGTGCTCTGCACAGCAGGGGCTTGCGCTACCGCAAGGATTACCGGCTGGATCTCGCGCCTGGCGCCAGGGTGCGGCCGGACATTGCGTTCACCGCACGCAGGGTTGCGGTGTTCGTGGACGGCTGCTTCTGGCACGTGTGCCCTGAGCACGGCACCCAGCCGGCGGCCAATACCTGGTACTGGGGACCCAAGCTCAAACGCAACGTCGAACGCGACCGCGCCGCCGACGCCGCGCTGGCCGCAGCCGGCTGGGAAGTTGTCCGGATCTGGGAGCACGAGACGCTGGAGACAGCCGTGGCATTCGTGACCGAGGCGCTGTCCCGGTCCCGCGCGCTGCCGCGGGCCGCCGCTAAACTACAAAGGCGGGCGTAAGCAGCACAGCGATTCTGCGGCCGCCAGGCAGGCGGGACTGGCAGACTCCTGATTACCCTCTGCTGTCGCGGGGAGCCCCATGCGCGTTTATCTGCCCAGCACGCTGTCGGCCCTGACCGGGCTGCTGCGCCATACCACCATCGGCCCGTCCGGAGTCCGCGGCTTTGCCGTGACCCCCGCGTTGCGCGAGTGGTACTCCAGCGGGGACATCGAGGAGCTGGAGTACGTTGCGATGATGCAGGCGGCGCGGGCGTCGCTGCGGCTGCTGCTGGCCGACCCTGACGCCCCGCGGCGCCGAGTAGTCCTCGCGGCCGAAGTGGCGGACGACAAAATAATCAGTGTCGCCGGATTCGACGAGCCTGCGCTGGTCGAGATCAAGGTGGCGATCACGCTGCGGGACGTGGTGTCTGGTCATATCGATGACCCGCTGGCAGCAACCGACATCGCTGCCGCGGTGGCGGCGCTGCCTGCCGCCGACAGCGGGGACGACGACGCTCAATTCACCGTCGACGGTGCCGAGGGCTACGAGCTGATGTGGTACGCGACCCAGGAGCTTAATCGCTTGGGGGGATGAAAGCCCCTGCCGCGCGTACCTTAGTACCGTGATTGTCCTGGATATCAATCAGCTGGAGTACGCTCAGCCGCCGGACGGTCCGCTGCTGACTATGCTCCAGGCCGTCGCCAGGCAGGCCCGCCATCGGCTCTGGCTGCCGGAGATGGCATTCGAAGAGCACCTTTCCCGCTACCGCTATCAAGTGGCGGAAGCTGACCGCGAGCGAGCAGCGGCGACACAGAAGCTGCGCAGCCTGGTCCGCGACCTGCCCGCGGAGCTGCCGGAGTTCCAGGTCGACCAGGCTGTCAGCGATCACGCCGCGCGGCTGCAGCGGGTATTCCTCATCCTGCGAGCACCGGACGCGGTCGGGCGGGAAGCTCTGCTGCGCGCGGCCCGGCGGCAGCTGCCCGCCAGGACCGCGCTCGACGGACCGGGTGCGGGCGCCGATGACGTCGCGGTCTGGCTCACGGCTGTCATCGCCTGCCGGGACACCGGCGAGGAGACCTATTTCGTCTCGGCAGACAACCCCGCATTCGGCGCGGAGATTCTCCGGCCGGAACTGGCCGACGAGCTCTCGGCAACTCTGGGCGAGCATGTCGGCAGGTTCCACTTCTGCGCTGGCTTCGAAGGGCTGCTCGGCCAGTTCGCCACCAGGCTTGAGCAGGCTCCTGGCCGGACTGAGATCGCCCGTGCCGATCCCGTCCGCCAGGCGGTGCGAGCGGCGCTGGCCGCACCTGCGTTGTCCTATCAGCTGGCTGTCGGCGCGGGACTGACGGGCGGATTCAACCAGAGCATGCCGGGCTGCCAGGACCTGACGTGCGTGGCGGAAGGTCGCTCGGCGGCTTATACGATCAACGACGCCCGCTGGGTGTGCGCTCAGCTGACATGGCTGGCCAGCAAGGATTTCAGCGTGGCGTACGGAGGGGACGTGTCGCGGCAGGTCCGCGTCACCTTCAAGTTGCCGACCTCGATCGTGATGCAGCTCGGCGAGGAAGGCAACATCGTCGCTGCCGAGGTGAGCGGGCGGAGCCAGGCATTCGACGTACGCAGAACAGCGCCCGGTGACCCAGCGCCACTGGTCGGCTGAGCCCAGTTCCCGGCGCTCGTGCGACGATGAACGACGATGCAGCTGCTGCGGTAACTGACAGTGAGACTGCTGCCATGGATGGTGTCGGGCTATTGCAGGGAGCACCGCGATGGATGCTGTAACCAACGTTCCTGTTCCAGCGAACGAGCCGATCAAGGCCTATGCGCCGGGAAGCCCGGAGCGCGCCGTGCTCGAGGCCAAGATCAAGGAGATGGCCGGCGAGCGAGCCGAGCTGACCATGACCATCGGCGGCAAGCAGCAGCTCGGCGGTGGCGAGCGCATCGAGATCGTGCAGCCGCACAACCACCGGCACGTGCTGGGCCAGCTGGCCAACGCCACTGAGGACGAGGTGGCGGCGGCGATCGAGGCGGCCAGGCAGGCAGCTCCGCTCTGGCGCGCGCTGTCCTTCGATGACCGCGCGGCGATCTTCTTGAAGGCCGCCGATCTGCTTGCCGGGCCCTGGCGCGCGGCCGTCAACGCCGCGACCATTCTCGGCCAGTCCAAGTCGGTCTACCAGGCGGAGATCGATGCCGCCTGCGAGCTCATTGACTTCTGGCGTTACAACGTGCACTACGCCAGGAGGCTGCTCGCTGAGCAGCCGACGTCGGCACCTGGCTCGTGGAACCGGCTGGAGTACCGGCCGCTTGAGGGTTTCGTGCTGGCCATCACGCCGTTCAACTTCACTTCCATCGCCGGCAACCTGCCAACCGCGCCTGCCCTGCTCGGCAATGTGGTGGTGTGGAAGCCGTCCCATACCCAGCAGCTGTCCGCGCACTACCTGATGCGCGTGCTGGAGGCGGCCGGGCTGCCGCCCGGCGTGATCAACATGGTGACCGGGAGCGGCCGGCCCGTGTCCAGGGTCGCGCTACCGCACCGGGACCTGGCCGGCATTCACTTCACCGGCTCGACCGGCACCTTCCAGCACCTGTGGCGGACCGTCGGCGAGAACATCTCCGGTTACCGCAGCTACCCGCGGCTCGTCGGCGAGACTGGCGGCAAGGACTTCGTGATCGCGCATCCCTCCGCCGACCCCGGTGTCCTGACCACCGCGCTGGTGCGCGGGGCGTTCGAGTACCAGGGGCAGAAATGCTCGGCGGCGTCGCGGGCCTACGTCCCCCGCAGCGTCTGGGATCGGATCCGGGACGATTTCGTCGGCGGCGTGGAGTCACTGACGATGGGCGATGTGGGGTCGGACCTGTCGCTGTTCCTGGGCGCCGTTATCGACAGCCAGGCCTTCGCCACCCACAAGGACGCGCTGGACCGGGCCAGGACCCGACCGGCCATCAGGGTGCTCACGGGAGGCACAGCCGACGACACCGACGGGTACTTCGTCTCCCCGACAGTGCTGGAGTGCTCCGATCCGACCGACGAGATATTCAGCACCGAGTACTTCGGCCCGATACTCGCTCTGCATGTGTTCGATGACCGCCAGTACGACGCCGTCGTCGCCCAGGCCGCCGACATCGCGCCGTACGCGCTCACCGGCTCGATCATCGCTCAGGACCGGCAGGCGATCGCAGCGGCGACGGACACGCTGCGGTTCTCGGCAGGCAACTTCTACATCAACGACAAGCCCACCGGCGCAGTCGTCGGCCAGCAGCCGTTCGGCGGTGCCAGGGCAAGCGGCACCAACGACAAGGCCGGCTCGGTCTTCAACCTGATCCGCTGGGTCAACGCCAGGACCATCAAGGAGCTGTTTGTCCCGCCGGTCGACTATCACTACCCGCATATGGGCTGACCCGTCGGCCGTCACCCGCCGGCCGTCACCCGCCGGCCGTCACCCGCCGGCCGTCACCCGCCGGCCGTCACCCGCCGGCCCGGCACCCGGCCGGTGACGAAGGCGAGGCCGTAAAGTACGGCCACCATGACCAGCAGCCACCGGTACCCGAAGATCAGCGAGGTGTACTCAAGCAGCCCGCCGACCATCGCCCCGAGCAGGTTGGCCCCGAAGGCCACGGTGGAGTCCGCGTCGCGGAATCGCTGGGCGAACACCATGTTGGCGATGAAGATCGGGGCGAAGGCGATCAGGACCGCCAGCGAGAAACGCGGCACTGTCGGCAGCGAGAGCAGTGCGTCAGGGGGTACCGCCCACGCCACGACGAGCGCCGCGAGCAGGGCCAGGTACAGCGGGACTCGCCGCCGGACCACCACCCGGCGAGAGATCTCCACTGCGGCGAGCACCGCCACCAGGACCCCGGCGGACACCAGCGCGTTGACGAACCACGTGGTTCCGAACAGCAGCGCGAACTGCACGATGTTCTTGGTTTCCAGCAAGAGGAACGCAGCGCCCATGAAGAACAGGTCGGTGTATCTGGTCATTCTGCGCAGCGGCCCGGATGCCACCCGGACCGACAGCAGCGAGGCCAGCAGGATCAGGCCCAGGGTCACCAGGTAGTAACCCGGGATCGAGTTGCCGTCCAGGTAGACGAACGGGTGATCGTCGGTGGCCGGAGCCAGCACGGACTTCGGCCGGCGCCATACCTGGCGGCACTGCACGGCGGCCGGACTTGCGCTGATGGTGAGCATCGACAGCGTGCCCGCGGCAGTGCTCGAGCATGGGGCGTGCCCGTACACCAGTTCCAGGGTGTTGGCCAGGCGGTTCTTCAGCCACGTCGTCCGGTAGTAGTTATACATGGCAAAGACTCCGTCGCTGGCGAGGTGGGCCTTCGCGACCTGCATGGCCTGCAGCGTGAACAGGTAGCTCTCCAGCCGCAGCGAGGACTGCCCGGCCACCAGGGTCAGCGAATCGGGCAGGGCGAACAGGATCATGTCGTACTTGGTCGTGGACTGCTGCAGGAAGGCCCTGCCATCGTTGATGTAGACCGAGACCCGCGGATTCTGATAGGGGTGGCTCGGGTTGAGTCGCACTCCCAGCTGGTAGATCTCCGGATCGATCTCCACGGCGTCGACGTGCTTGGCGCCCTCCGCCAGTGCGGTCGCCACGTCGTTGCCGGTTCCGGCACCGATGACCAGGACGTTGCTGAGGCGGTTGGCCGGCGCCTGCTCATAAGGCAGGAAGTAGAACGGCGACCGGCTGGTCTCCGGCTGGATGATCTGATGCGGCACGCCATTGGCATCGATGATGTAGTTGGCGTGGTGCCGGACCACCGAGATGCGGTAATAGGGCGACCACAGGTCAGCGGAGGCGAGGGATTCCCCGGCCAGCATGCCCACCAGGCTCAGCAGCGCCACGATCTGAACCACCCCGATGCGCTTGCCGTACAGCAGGGCCAGGAGCAGCGCGACGACGACTCCCCACACCAGCGGCTTGGCGTCGACAAACGACAGGACGCTGAACGCGGCGATGCCGGCCAGACTGCCCAGGATGTCCAGCCGGTAGGCCTCCAGCGGCCGGAACCGGACGAAGGTGCGGGCGACGCCCTCGCCGATCGTCATCATCACGGTGGCGACAGCCAGGAATACCACGGGCAGAGTCACCCAGCTGGGCAGGCCGGTTGTCTTCAGGGTCGAGGTGAAGAACAGCAGCTGGTTCCCGGCCCGGTTGATCTGAACCGGAAATACAAGCACAAAAAGAACAAGAATCGCTAATGCTACCGACGCCCACGGGAAGAGGTTCACTCGCGATCCGGCCCGCAGGAACCCGATGCCGATGCCGAGGAAACTCCCGAGCAGCACGAAGTTGGAGAAGTAGGAAAGGTAGACCACGTTTGCGCCGGTCCACCGGATCAGCGCGAGCTCGACGAACAGCATCAGGAAGCTGAGAGCGAAGAGCCGGATCTTCGGCGGGAGCGCCCCCTCGACTGGCGAAGGCAGGGGTGACGCTGAGGCACCCGGCGGCGGGACACCCGGTGGCGGGACACTCGGCGGGCAGGCATCCGGGGCGTTGGTCATCAGCAGGCGCCTTACCTCATCGTTGGCTGCTGCGGAAAGTCCGAAAGCATACCCCGCGCGCCGCGCCAGCCCCGGTGACGACAGTGCGCTGGCGAGAAGGACGACAGTGCGCTCGCAATGAAGGACGACGGTGCGCTCGCGGGAAGGACGACGGTACGCGGGCCGGAAAGCTGTAGGCTCATAACAACTTGCGTACGAGCCTGCACGGATCCGCGCTGTCTCCGGAGGCCCTCATTCACCGCCTGGTCTTGTGGAATATCGACCTGACCCTGATGGATGTGGCCAGGATCTCGCGGGAAGCCTATGCCGAGGCTTTCCGGCAGGTGACGGGCCGCCCCCTCGTCGCGCTGCCGCAGATGGCGGGCAAGACCGACTCAGAGATCTTTTTTGAGGCGCTGGCTCTTAATGCGGCGTCCTCCCACGCTGCGTCCTCCCACGCAGTGTCATCCAAGGCGGCGTCTGCGGGCTCAGCCGGCAGCCAGGTAACCGGCGGCCACGCGCTCCTCCCCGATCCGGCCGCTGCCGACCTCGAACTCCTCAGCCGGTACACCTGGCAGCTCGCCGAGGCCTTCGAGTCCAGGCGCAAGCTGCTCACGCAGCACGGACGTGCACTGCCGGGCGCCGTCGCCGCGGTCATCGCCGCCGCCGGGCTGCCGGGCGTCGTGCAGTCAGTCCTGACCGGGACGATCAGGCCGAACGCGGCGGTCAAGCTCGACGCGTTCGGCATCTGCCGGTTCTTCGATCTCGACATCGGGGGCTACGGGTCGGAGATCTACCCAAAGGGCGCTCAGCTGCTGCGAGTCCGAAGCCGGGCCGCGGAAAAATACGGCACCGAGTTCGACGAGCACAACACCGTCTACGTCGCCGACTCAGGCCGGGACGTCGAGGCGGCCAGGGTCGGCGGCGTGCACTGCGTCGCCGTCGCCAGCGGCCGGTCGACCGTCGGCGACCTGCGCAACGCCGGCGCGGATCTGGTACTCACCGACCTGGTGGACACCGCGGCGGTTATCCGCGCCATCGACCGGCTGACTTCTGCCGTGCCCGGCTCAGCGTGCATACTGGGCGGATAACAGTCGAGTCAAAGGCGACGGACGCTGTAGGAGTAGGGCGAAACCGGTGACGACGGGAAGTTCGGGCGGCGCGGCAGCACCGGCCGGGCCGGATTACGGGGCCCTCCTGTGGCAGCCGGACGAGGCATCGGTCGCCTTGGCCAGGATCACCGGCTATGCGCGCTGGCTGGCCAGCGAGCGCGGCCTGGAGCTGGCGGGTTACGACGCGGCGAGCTATGACGCAGCGGGTTATGACGCAGCGGGCTATGACGCAGCGGGTTATGACGCAGCGGGCTATGACGCACTGTGGCGCTGGTCAGTAACCGAGCCAGGCCAGTTCTGGGCGTCGGTATGGGATTACTTCGGCGTGCTCGGCCAGCGCGGCGACGGCCCGGTGCTGGCTGGCGGGCCGATGCCCGAGGTCACCTGGTTCGCCGGGAGCACGCTGAACTACGCGCGCAACGCCCTCGCGGCCGGCGTCGCCGAGCCTGGCCGGACCGCGGTGATCTACCGCTCTGAGGCCGGTCATCGCGGCACGCTGAGCTACGGCGAGCTGGACCTGGCGGTCGCGCGGCTCCGCGCGGCGCTGCGCAGCCTGGGCGTCGGCAAAGGCGACCGGGTCGCCGGCTACCTGCCGAACGCTCCGCAGGCGCTGATCGCGCTGCTGGCCACCGCGAGCCTGGGCGCGATCTGGACGTCCTGCTCTCCGGACTTCGGCCCGGCCAGCGTGATCGACAGGTTCGCGCAGATCGCGCCGAAGGTGCTCATCGCCGTCGACGGCTATGTCTACGGCGGGAAGACCTACGACCGGCGCGACCAGGTCGCGACCATCGCGGCCGCACTGCCCGGCCTCGGCGCCGTGATCATGATCAATTACGCCGGTACCGGCGCGGTCAGCGCGCCCTCCAGCGCCGCGGTGCTCGACTGGGATGCACTCCCGGCGGCCGACCAGGGCGGCAGGCCGGCCGGACAGGTGACGCAGTTCGAGGAGGTCGGTTTTAGCGATCCGC
>Ga0302326_10024162_pt1 | contig 12365 bp, 15 predicted proteins | sample Palsa_T0_3_FD_202264 | JGI IMG/M metagenome (GOLD analysis project Ga0302326, IMG submission 202264) | Peat permafrost microbial communities from Stordalen Mire near Abisko, Sweden - Palsa_T0_3 | ecosystem: Environmental > Terrestrial > Soil > Palsa > Peat permafrost | place: Sweden: Abisko...
GCGCGCAATTTCGCCGCACTGGCTCCCGGCGTCTGGCGTGCGAATTCCTGCAAGTCGAACCGTTTCCACGGTTTCTTGCTGAGCTGTGCTTCCAGAATCTTCACTCGCGTGGCTTCATCCGGAAGATCGATCCGCACTCTTACGTCAAATCTCCCTTCGCGAATTAACGCTTCATCGAGGCCGTCCAGGCGGTTGGTCGCGGCCATCAGTACAAATCCGCTGATTCCATGGTATTGGTCGATCGCGCTCATCAGGGCCATGGTGATGTTATTGAACTCACGCCCCGCCCCGCCCGGGTCGCTGATGGCGTCCTGACGGCCACCTCCAAGTGAGTCGATCTCATCGATAAAGAAAAGCACAGGCTTGCGGGCTGCTGCTTGAGCGAATACTCCCTGTATGTTCTCGCCAGTCGCTCCGATCCAGCGGGTAAGCAATTTTGGAGCGGATACGTATTCAAAGTTCAGCCCGAACTCGCCAGCGGTCGCTCTCGCGAGGAAGGTTTTTCCGGTGCCACGCGGGCCGTACAAGAGGATTCCATTTCTCACCAGCCCGTAACGTTCGTATTTTCCAGGATTCAAGTGTCCTTGCACGACCTGGCGGATTTGCTCCTTTGCCTCTTCCATGCCGCCGAGATCGGCGAACCGCTCCGCTGGCACATTACGAATCGCCTCGACCGGTCGGGGTACCGGTCGCTGAACCGGGCTGCCGACGGTCGCGAGAGTCCTCTTTTGATTGGGCTTGGACAACAGAATCTTCAGAAACGAAACAATCAAACCGATAGGAGCCAGTCCTAGAAGCAGAATCCACAGTGCGGTAAAGGCTGGAGATGCCTTGCTGACCTTGATGAGCGGTTCCCACACAAGTGCGGCTAGCAAGCCAAGCGCGATTAGGCTTGCCACTGCAAGACTCAGCAGCTTCTTGATGAACATTGGGGCGTTGCGAAGAGGGCCCCGTATGGTACTTATCAACACGAGTGCTCCCAGCCACAGCACGGGCGTGTTGAGGAACCATTCTTGAGGCAAGCGCGCCACTTCATCACCAATCGGCATGGAGACCAGCGTCAAGCGGAATTGTGTCTCCGGCCGTCCTGACAGAGCTTTAATTTAGCTCATCTCAAGGCTTGGCCGCTGGATTATGAAGTCGATGTTGGAAGGGGCTGGGTGATCCAAATACAGCAAATCGCGAGCGCGAAAAGCCTTAGCTGACTCTTCAGTGAATGTTTATGTCGAGAGCCTGGACCTCGATCGTCAGAAGCGAAATCCCTTGTTGCCGCAATGCATTACGCTTCCGAACAATAAACTCCTCGGCATACGGGGTGGCCAGGCTGGAATCCAGCCTGGCGAGGCAAGCCTCCATCTTGCCGAGTTCGACACCCCAGTTTCCCGGAACAAAACCTCCTTTCTCTTCCTTCAGGTAACAATTGCCCGCGTCATCCAAGTACAAGTAAGTGCGGGTGATCCCGTGCTTGTAGTGGTTAATCCCGTTGACTCGACCCATGAACATGAAGCCCATGCATCTTGCCCTGCCCAGCCGGTTTTCCAAAGGAGCCCAATTCGGTTCCACTTTGCATCGCCTTTCATTGCTGCGGCTGGGGTTGGATCGCCGCTTGACTACTGGCTTGGGTATAGAGATCGTTGACCTCGCTTCTTAACTGCATCAACTGGCGAAGCTCTTCCAGAGTCGGCACCCCGCCCGTGAAGCCGGCGGTACTGGTTCCAGCGGTTCGGGTTCCAGATGTCGTGCTCCCATGGTCCGAAGATGGTTTCTGGACCACGATGTAAAACCGCGTGTTGCCCGGCAGGGTAACTACCAGATTCTGATTGAACGCCAGGCCGTCTAACTCTTCTTGTCCTGCGGTCGCGACATTGTCGGCCAGGCGCTCTCGCATCAGGGTGTTGGGGGAAATCAGGAAGCCGGAGCTGGAACCTTGCGGACCGACCAGATACGACGCCATTGTCCCCATCCCGGTCAGGGTACGCACCAGAAACTTTGTGCCAGTCTTTTTACCGGAGACGTCGCCCTTGAGCGGCCCGAAATTCAAGCTCATGGCCGAGGCATCGATCTTCTCGGTCGTCCCGTCGGGCATCTCCACTTGGCTGAATTGAATGCCCACATAGCCCGACGGATTCACCTGCGCTAGCCGGCCAAAGACCTTCGCCCCTGCCGCCAGCACGATCTGTCCGTTGCGCTCGTAGTTGTATTCAACAACCGCCACGACGGGGGCGGCGACTGCTGAACTCACCGGCGTTTGCAGTCGCGCCACCAGTCGCGTGCCGGCCGCAAGCGCCAGGGCTTCCTCCGTGTCCTCAGGCGAGTTCGACCGGAGCGTCGGTTTGATTTCCGTTGAACGCACGAATACCAGCGAGGGCTTTTTCAGGTCGGAAGATGAGTCCGATGACGATGGGGGCGGCGGAGTGGGCGTGGTGGTGCCCGCTCCCACGGAAGGGTCAGAGAAATCGACCTTGCTCAGCGCGTAGTCCTGCCGGGAGTTTGGCTTGGTCGCGGCGGTAGTTGGCCTGGGCGCCATGGCGGTTCGCGAGGTCCGGTCGATATCTTCCGGCGTCAATTGGCCGGCCAGCGCTGGATCTGTGGAACGCACATCCGCGCTCAGCATCGGAGTTGCCGATTTCGTCGGATCGATGTTCTCCTGTCCCGGTGTAACTTTGCGGCCCAGACTGGCATCGCCACGCGGGTTCTCTCCGGGCAGGGCAACCTTGCTTTTCGGGTGGGAGAAGACCCCGAAGAAAAGCAGCAGAACTGCCACGCAAACTCCGATCAGCAAGAACAGCGATTTGCTCTTGTCCCGGCCGAGTTCCTGTCGGCTCTCTGTCGGCTTCTGCTGCCGTCGTGCTTTGTCGAAAGCAGTCCGGAAAGCTTCGCGCCAGTTTCCTTTGCGAGTTTCCTCCGGCGTAGACTCCTCGTTGGCTATTTCTGCCTCCGGAGGTGTTGGAGCTGTATTCAGTTTCTTGTTCGTTTCCTCACTGAGCATGGTTAGCTGCCTCCCGCAGTGTGCTGACTCCAAAACCGATGGGCGCCAAGGCCGGTTTGTCGACCGCGCCGGACTCCGCCATTTGCAGGAACAACGTTTCCGTCGCCCGCTTGTAGGGAGGACGCTCGAACATCACCACGCCGTCGGCGCGTTCCCCAGGTCCGATCCGCCGCCGGCTCAGACGGTAATCGATTACCGCCAACTGCTCCGCCGTGGACCAGCGCTCGTGCTTGATCAGCTTTCCCGATTTTTGTTGGCCGCCTAGCTGGACCTGCGGCGGCATCAACAGGATGGCGTGCTTGCTGGTGTTTACCACCGAGAACAGAACAGTCACTTGCTGGCCGCCATCGAGAACTTCGCTGATGCCCGCCCGCAGACGGTCACCCTTCACCTCGTCGCCCTCCATCCGCTCGCCGTAAAGCACAGGCATGGGAGCCTGTTGTTGGCGCTCCAGCAAGCTGTCGAGAGACTCTGGTTTGGGTTGGCCCGGCACTGTTTCCGCCGGAGAGTTGGCCGTGGTAAGTGACGCGGGTACCAAGGCAGCACCCAATTCCGCAGACCCTAAGGCCGTCGGAGTGGCTGCAGCCTGCGCGTTCGATACGCTGGCGGTCTGTGCAACGAGCGCGAAAGGAACGGCGTCGGGCTCGACCAGAAAGCCTCCGGACGGCTGGTATCGCAGCAGGAAATCAACGTTGGCAGAGTTCGTGCCTTCGCCACGGCTGACCAGGAGAAAGCTGATCTGGCGACCTCTCGCCGTGGAAATCAGCAAGTTACTCTCGGCATGTTCGTTGGTCAGGGCTTTGACGAACACCAGGTCTGGTTCGTGTTCGGAATGCTCCACCTGAAACAGTGCCGGGTCTCCCACCACGACTGAGTTAACCGCCTCGGGGACCCGGATTGCAGTTACGAAATGTGCCGCAAGCTCGATCACGGTTATCTTGTTGTCCGCCGTGGGCTTGGTACGAACCTGTGGAACTATGGGTGTTTGTTGTGCTCCTGCCGTTGCGGCCAGTACCAACAACGCCAGCCTGCCGAAAACCAAAGCGCTTCTCATCTGTCACCTCAACTTTTTCCTCTGCCGCGCCAACTCTAGCTGTGCCTTCAACGCTCGTCGCACGCGATACCGTTGCGCGACCCGTTTGACGTATCCCTGAACATCGGGCGAGGAATACTCCAGTCCCTGCGCAGAGATTGCGTATTCGCCGACGTAATAGGCTGCGGTTATCAATCGCAGATCCCCGTTGAACTTCTGTTTGAGCCAGGCAAGATATGCAACTCCACCGCGAATGTTTTCTTGCACCAGAAACCGGTTGCGCACTCCGAACCGCACCGCCGTTGCCGGCATCAACTGCATAATCCCGGCTGCGCCCTTGTTCGATACCGCATACGGATTCCATCCCGATTCTTCGTCGATGATCGCGGCCACCAGTTCAACCGGCACATGGTACTGAGCGGCGTAATACTCAGCCCACTGCGCTGATATCTCCTGCAGTGGGTAAGCATCGGCCACGTGCGCCCCCGCTGTTCCCATCAGCAGCACGAGAAAACACGCCCTGGCCCACTTCACGCTGTAGCCTCCACAGCCGCCGGCGAGCTCTCTTCCGCCACGGCCATAAGTTCGTCGCGATAACGTTTCGAGTCGGCGACCAAGCCTTCGAACCCGGCACGCAGCAACAAGCGCTTGCGGTCAGATTCAGTCTTGGCCAGCAATGGCAGCAGCAAGTCCCGTTGCTCGTGCGAGATCTCCTCGACCCCCAGGATTTCCAGCGCCTGAGCGAGGTCTAGCATTTCCGCGATCGATGGCGGTTTTTCCATGTTCCAGCCGCGCAGAGCGTGTGCCAGCCCGGCCAGTTGCCCTCGCAACCGTAGGCTTTCGCTACTGCTTCGAATCGCGAGAATTTCTCTTTCACGCTCGACCGATGGGTATTCAAAGCGTAGATAGAAACAACGTCGCCGCAGAGGATCACCCAGACGTCGTTCCTCGTTCGAACTTAGAACAACAAAGGGAATGGTCGATGCTCCAATCGTTCCCAGCTTGGGCACCGTGATCTGCCAGGCGCTCAGAATCTCAAGCAGCAAGGCTTCGATGTTGTGGTCGACTTTGTCGAGTTCGTCGACCAGAAGCACGCATGATTGCGCTTCATAGCGCAGTGCACGCAACAGTGGCCCTTCCGCAAAGAAGTCCAGCGAGTGCAGCCGGTTCCTTATCCGGTCCCAGTCCTGGCCGAGGTTGTCAGCTTGAGTGTCCAGGAAGAGCTTCTGCAGCGCCTCATCAAATTTCCCGATCACCTTTTCTTCGGTGATGCCCACGTAGCACTGGAGGCGCTCAACCACCGTATTAGCAGCCGCGGCCACCGCATAGGCCAGTTCGGTCTTGCCACATCCTGGCGGACCTTCCACCAGCAGTGGTTTCCGCATACGGGCAGCCAGATACACCACCTCCAGCGTGACAGGATCGATGATGTAACGTGCCGCACGCAGCTTCGTGGCGAGTTCGTTTGCAGACGAGAACACGTCGGCTTCCTTTCGTCGTGAAAACTACAACGAAAGCTTTGCTTTTGCATTTGTGAGTGCGCGGACTTTGCGGTAATCCGGCAGACTTGTACGGTGATTCGGTTTCGCGTCGGAAGCGCGAGTTCGAAGTGGCGACTACGTTTCCTGGGATCTAAGATCATGATTCTGTTCACCCGCCGTTTCATGGCAGCAGGGCTGTAGCTCTAATTGGACCGTGAAACGTAGAAGTCAGAGATTTATTTCACCAATCACACTTTGACTGGGAACCCGAATGATTTTCCGTGGCTGGTTCGGACACTGCCAGGAGATTCCGCGGGCCGTACGGTGCTCGCCATCTTTATTTCACCAATTGCACTTTGACTGGGAAGCAACGCTTTCCCGTTCCAAGGGTCAGAATCAGGACGAGTGCCCGAGTCGGGCTGTTGGTGAAGCTTTTCTTCGCGAGGTGCCTGCCATCTTTATTTCACTAATCGCGCTTTGACTGGGAACGAGAGTCTCTCTCCGCTTTTGACTCCAGAAGCCGACCGCGTTGCCACTTGTCCGTCGCAGCTCCATCGCCAAACTTTTTTCACCGATCACACTTTGACTGGGAGCCCGACGTTTTTCCGTTGCAGCGTTTGGATACCGCCAAGCGATTCCGCAGGCCGAGCTGTCGGCAACGCCCCATTCAAACCGTGCTCGCCATCTTTATTTCACCAATCGCACTTTGGCTGGGAGCAGAGTCCTCCGACTCCCAAACGGGGCTTTGCTTGGACTTGCAGCTCAAGAATCCCCGTCGTCGCGGGATTTTTTGACAGCAAGGAAATTCCGCACTACAAAGTGCCCACTGTGACGACCGATCCCATTGTGCTCAGCGACCTCTTAGCCGAACTTGCCCTACGTCAGCTCCCGTGTGGAGGTTGGGCTGCTCTTGCCTCGTCTTCGCAGCCAGCAATTGAGCCAACGTGCTACTCCGCGCTCGCACTCGACTCGGTGCCTGTAGGCGACCTCGCACATGCTCAGGACTTTCTGCTTCGCACGCAGAACCCTAATGGCAGTTGGCCAGTCTTCCCCGGAGATGATCAACGGGGCGGCTGGATCACTTCGCTGGTGGTGATGGCTCTTCGCGATCTGGTGCCGGCGATACCCGCAAGGTTGCAGGGACTCCACTGGCTGCTGAACTGTGCAGGCAAGGAAGCGAATTGGTTCTGGAAATGGAAGTTTCGTACTGCCGATCGCCACGTTCGTTTCAACCCAGACAAGTATGGCTGGCCATGGTTCCCGGATACGGTCAGCTGGGTGGTTCCCACCTCATTCGCGATACTTGCCCTAAACCAGATCCCTTGCGCTTGCGGTGGTCTGGAACAAATCCCTTTCCGGGTCAATCGTGGTGTTGAGATGCTCATGGATCGCGTATGCCCTGGCGGAGGGTGGAATGCCGGTAACGGCGTTGTCTATGGGGTCGCCCTTGCACCGCACGCCGATGATACGGCGATCGCGCTGTTGGCACTGCGTGATCGGGCGGAGGACCCAGTTGTGCAAGGCTCCGTCGACTACTTGGAGCGCACTGCCCCCGCCCTTACGGCGCCTTGCAGTCTCGCATGGGCGATCCTGGCTCTCGCCGCTCACCGTCGGCCGATTGCTTCGCTTCGCAGTTCGCTGGTTGCTCTTCCTGATCTTTCAGGTATCGAAGATACCAGCACGTTAGCGTTGGCCTGCCTTGCGATCGACTACCGCCGCGCTTTGTCAGCTTTTGGAGTGACCGTATGAGCGTTACTCGTCGGGACTTTCTTATCGGGAGCGCCGCTCTGGCGGCTGGCGCGACGGTTACAACGCCGTTTCTTCTGCCCAAGTATCATTCCGATCAGCGCCCGAAGCGATCCCGAGTTGCGATCGTGGATGCACAGCAATACTCCCAACAGCTTGACCAAATACTCGCCGCAGGTCTTCGCCTCTTTCCGATCGACGTCCTCGGCAAGACGGTAGTCCTCAAGCCCAATCTGGTTGATTACATTCCTGGGAATGCCATCAATACCCATCCATTGCTGGTCCTCGCCGCAGCCGAATCGTTCCGCCGCCTGGGCGCCAAGTCCGTGCTGGTAGCCGAAGGACCTGGACATCAGCGGGACACTCAACTGGTGCTCTCACAGAGTGGTTATGAGCAAAGTCTCAGAGACGAAAAGATCCGATTCGTAGATCTGAATCGCGACGAACTGATCCGCACTCCACTCCGCGCGGGCTATACGGGCATGAAACACCTCTGGCTCCCCCGGACTGTGCTGGAAGCGGATTTCCTGGTTTCCATGCCGAAGATCAAGACTCATCACTGGTCCGGCGTCACCCTCAGTATGAAAAACATGTTCGGCGTTGTACCAGGCACGAGATACGGATGGCCAAAGAACATTCTCCACTGGAAGGGCATCCAGGAGAGCATCCTCGATCTCTGCGCCACCGTTCCGATCCACTTCGTTATCGCGGATGGCATCGTGGCGATGGAAGGAAACGGTCCCCTTAACGGCACGCCTCGTCCTCTCGGAACGATTGTGCTTGCGGATGATCCGGTGGCTGCCGATGCAACCTGTGCGCGTTTGATGGGATTCGAATCCGGCCGAATCGTGCACATTCGCGAGGGCGCAAGATTCATCGGCAACGCTTCTTCGGCGCTCATCGACCAGGCTGCAGAAACCGTCGATGTCCCGGCTACTCCCTTCCAAGTGGTTCCGGAGTTTCGGTTTCTTCGGGCTCCGTTAAAATGCGATGCCACTGCCTCGAACGCACAAGAATCACAAGCCAGTAAAACTCCTTATGCACGATGAAGTGAAAGAAGGGTTGAAGTCGGTCGAGAATGGCGAGTATTTCTTCTGGTTGGGGCTGGGTAATCCGAAGTCGTGCGTGGGAGATTGGCAACGGAGCTTGCGGCGGCTCCGTGAGATCGCTGGTGTTCACATTCACGCGCATCGTTGGCGTCATACGTTCGCTACGGATTTGCTTTCGAAAGGTGTGCCGGTCTCGAGGTTGCGGCGATTTTAGGAAACAGCCCGGCGATCGTCGAGAAGCACTATTCGCAGCGGATTCAGTCGCGGCAAGATCGGTTGAATGAGGCAGTGAAAGCTACCTGGGACTGATATAGTGTGCCCGGCGGGGTCTCCTGGCGGGGGACCGGATGAGCCGAAACGTTCGGTGTAATGCCCTCTGACAATGGGCTAGACACTTCAGGCTCTCATGGCGGATCAGACCGTCACCCCCACCATTTTCACCTCGGCTCATCCTGGCCGTCTGGCTGATACCACGCCTTTTTCGCCTGTGGAAAGAGTGAGGGATTCCGGGCGACGAGTTTCGCGAGAACGCGGCCGGGGAGATGCGCTGCGTGGTCGATCTCGTTTTCAAGATCCATATTGCTCGCGGTGTTGTCCGATCGTGCGGCCCATCGTGCCGTCCTGATTGCCAGGATGAGGGAGGTCGCGATGAGGAGTGACGGCCCCATCTTGGGCCAATCGGGTTTATCTTCGAAACCGCCGATTTTCAGTCCCACGATTTGCCTCGTCGGGTGTATTATAGGCGAAGAAAAGACGAACCAGTATGTCGATTCGCAAAATGACGAAAGTTGATGGACTGCCTCCGAATAAGTGGACGGTCGTGAAGGTAGCGGACATCGGCGCGAACGAGGAGTTCGTTAGTGACATGCTTGAGATTGACCGGCTGGTTGGAGCTACCATGATCTTCGACCAGCAACGGAAGGACTTGACAGAGGCGGTCACGGCGATTCTTATCGAGGGTTTGTGCCCGGCGTTCTTGGAACTTCAGCAAATACGGGCTTCGGTTGGGCGTGATATGCCGCTCATGAACCGACAACAACTCTATGAGGATCTCGCGCGCAAGTTGTGGAAGAGCTACAAAGAACTCCTTGAGAAGGCCGCTCGCTGCTTGGATTTCAAGATCGGATTTCTATTCGACAACGATAAGAAATTTGAAGAGGGTCTCGCGGATTTTCGAAAGCAGAATCCTACGTTAAGAGAACCGTGGGAAGGGTTTCTGAGAGCCACGCGAGAGAACTGGCAGAATGATCTCGCGACCTTTCGAAACAAGTGGCTTGAGCATCCGGTCGGTGATCGGCGAAAATTCGAAAAGTTCTATACGCCTCAATATGCGGAATCGCTCTTCGACGCCGTTTGGAGGACGATCATAGATATTTTGGTTCCGCTGTTGGAACTTAGAATGAGCGAATGGGTTCACGTCGTCGAGCAGCATCCCGATGATCCGGAACCGAAATGGGATTACCGATTTAGATTCGAACATACGGCTTTCATGAAGTCGGAATAGTTCTTTTCTTCTTAAAATCCTTTTGCTGTTCCCGAGAGCAAGCGACTTCTCCCCGGTCATTTTTTGATCGGTCGGGCGAAGTCGCAATCCTTTCGTGTTCCCTTTTCGCGATTGCGATGAAACGGCGTAAAAGTAATGCTCTGAGTGCTGGGGAAAGCCGTTAGCCTGCAGGTCAACGTGTATGTGCTGGTAGGGGACGAGATGCCGAACGATGATGCTGAATTAGTGAAGGCCGGAGTGCAAGGGATGGTCGAGGGATCGTTAAAGCCCTTTAGCGATCTCATTGCAGCTCTCTTTGGACCGGCCGCTTCTGAGGCTGGACTGATGCTTGAAGATCATGTGAGGTACTTTCGACTCAGGCGGCAGGTTCGGCTGTGTGAAAAGACCGGGGAGTTCTTGACGGATTGCCGGCGTCACTCCACGCGCTGTTCCTCTGAAACTACTGATTCCGATAATTGAGAATGCGTCACTGGAGGAGGATGATGACCTCCAGGACATGTGGGCTAGGCTTTTGGCAACCGCGGCTGACCCCAGTAGTAAGGCCATCGAAGCGATGCCTTCATACTTGGCCGTACTGCGGGAATTAAGTTCAAATGAAGTGAGGTTCTTGAATGCGTGGTACGAAACATTTGTCGGTAATACACCGGGCGTGACGGAGTTCTCCCGAGCCTACATCACGGATCGTCGCTTCATCTTGGCCGAGCTTCTACCGATTTACAACAGTTCGGTTGTCGTGACATATCAAGGCGTGGGCAGCTCTCATATGGAGATAACCGTCGAGAATCTGGCAGCAATGTTGGCGATGCTCGTACGCCATTCTCTCGTCGCGAAGTTCGTAGACGATGAGTCTATCGTTCGCATAGAGCCCTTCGCGTCTTCTGTGAGCGACCTTACGACTTACACGCTTACTGATTTTGGAGCGATGTTCATCGCCGCGTGTAGGGGCTCACAAACTGTAGCTTGAGGTGATATTTTAGTCGATGGGAGGAAGTATGGCAGTCGTTTTGGTCGATCAGGACATGCCCGGATGGGCGTATTGGCGGTGTACCGATTGTGGTTGGGAATCGGATAAGTTTCGGCCGCGCGATCAGGGTCCGGAGCCGGGTCACGAATGTCCCAAGAGGTCAGTGGGTTCATCGAGGGATGAGAACATTTATTTCGACGACATAGATAAGCCCTGACATAGTTCGGCGTACAGCTGCAGATATGCAAGACATCCGAGCTTCGCCGCGCTCCGCAACTGTTCGAGTTCTCGGACATCCCAGTTCTTTTCCTGCCGCGATAATCGTTCTATGAGAGCCGCGGTGCCTTTGCCCCATATCTCATCCAGCTTCAAGCCGAACTCATATGCTCGGCGAACGATAACGTCCGCTGGACTCTCGACCCATTACATTTGCATTTACACTCCCTATCGTATTCATTCCAAATTCTCCCGCTCGATTCTGCCCAGGCAGTCTTTATGATTTCCTTTTCGACATTCTGGGGGAGCGAGTGGGTTTCATTGTTTACGTCGGAGTTATCTATTTTCGGTGCAGCGGGGGTGTGCATTAGCACAGAAAATGCAACTGGTGTGGTGCAAGTGAAAATATTTATGGCACACGCATGGTGCAATGTGTAACCTATTCTACATACTTGGCATTAGCGGCAGCTTTTCCACAATTGAACCAGCTTTTCCTCAGCATTCGCACACTTTTCCACGACACTTCCACTGGCGGAGGCATAACTTTGTGGTTATATGAACGTATATGCACTTCGACATATTGGTTCAGCTAAAGATGTGGGCCGTCGAGATTGCGAGCACAGCCGTCTTTCTCGTTTTTGTTTATGTCGTCGCCCGGCGCGAGATCAAGCATCTGCTGAGGAAGGTGAAATGATTGTTGAACCTGTTTGCGGATGCGGCGCGGTATGGCGACTAAGCCACCAGGTACATTTTGCCGAAGGCCTTGTAGACCAGGACCTAGCCGTGTCGGAGGGAGTGAGCATCCAAGCTCTCGCAGTTCGGGGTTGAGTTTGGTCTTTAAGGAAAAAGGGATGTCTCCGATAGAAGCGTGACGGCAACTCGCAGGGTTGTGCAGTGGAACCCAATGCTTACTTTCGCTAGAATCTTCCCAACACCATGTTTGAGCCACCCAAATCAGAGGACATGCGCGTCATAGTGGACGCCACAAATCGGATCTATGGCTATAATTTCGACCGGGAGAGCGACAAATCAAAGCCAGAGCCGCCGTCACGTACCCTTTTCCAGTGCGGACAATTGCTTGTTGAGCCACCAAGCTATTCGTTGCAAATAGAACGACTAGACAGAAAAGAATTGGCGCATGTCTCTTCTTTATTGGCGCAGCTCCCCTTCGATAAACTGGGCTTCATCTGGCCTGCCCGATATCTTGTACCAGTTAGGGAGTTAGTGTTTATGCTGTGCACCGCATAATCACCCCGTAATGCGGAGTCCGCTGTTATGCGGACTCCACACCATGGAATGCTGGGTTGGCGTCATGGAATGGCTCCCTTACTTCGCATAATTGTGGGAGCCTTCAGCAAAGCGATAAGCTGGTCTGTGGCCTTG
>Ga0302326_10024163_pt1 | contig 12365 bp, 14 predicted proteins | sample Palsa_T0_3_FD_202264 | JGI IMG/M metagenome (GOLD analysis project Ga0302326, IMG submission 202264) | Peat permafrost microbial communities from Stordalen Mire near Abisko, Sweden - Palsa_T0_3 | ecosystem: Environmental > Terrestrial > Soil > Palsa > Peat permafrost | place: Sweden: Abisko...
GAAACCCACGGGCTACCGGATCCGATGGGCCCTTGGCGAGTTGCCGATCAACCGGCAACTCAAAACCAACGCCCCCGAGCAAATTTCTGCACAAAATTACTGGCTTTCAACCGCCGAATAGAAGAATCGGGGTTTCGCAACACGCTTTAGCTAAGGAACAGAATCCAATCAGTCTAAGGGTACCTTGTGCAGAACGATGCACTTACAATTTTTCGCGTTCCCAAATTTAAGGAACTGAGAAAGTCAGGGCATTCGGCGTCCCCAAGAAAACCTTGGGTCGCCGCCGCGTTGGGCTTGCCGGCTGAGCCCAGGATGAGATGGCTTCGGATTGCGATGATCCTGGGGTCTTCTATGCTTGTGAGTTTTTGCTGCGTTGCGGCCGCCGCGCAGCAACCTCAGGCTGCCGCCTCGGCACCGGTAGCTCGAACCTCGAAGGCGGCCGAATCGCTCCTCAATGCCGACCGCGCCCTTGCGGCCGAAAGCCATGCGATCGGATTCAAAGCGGCCTATGCAAAGGCTATGGCGCCCGACGCGCGCAAGCTCGATGGCGGTCAACAACCGACGATCGGCCGCGACTCGATCCTGGCTCTCATGGCCCGATATCCCGCCGGCCTCTCCATCGACTGGACCCCGGAAGAAGCAGTGGTCGCGGAAAGCGGGGAACTTGGATTCACCTGGGGACGTTACGTTGCCAGTGTCCGCGACAGCAACGGCAAGCTCGTCGTTCAATACGGAAAATACTTGGATGTCTGGAAACGTCAAAGCGACGGCGTCTGGCGTTGGATTGCCGACATAGGCAATGACAATCCTCCCCCTCCTTGATCGAGTTTGTGCGAAGTCAATAAGACACAAGCCTCCATAACCGGTTTAGAAGGGCAGGACAAATGAAAACACTTCGGTTCGCAATGTCTCTCGCATTCATCGCCGGTCTAACCGTTATCAATGCGAAGGCGCAGACGGCTGAAGAGACGCTCGCAAAGATTGAAAAAGATTTTGCAGCAGCACAAATCACCAAGAATCCAAAGGCATTCGAAGCTATAGCGGCAGTTATGTCGGATGACTTTTATTCTTTTGATCCGACAAGCGGTGTCAGGCTCACAAAGAAAGAATTGATTGCCGCCCTCCAATCCTCGCAATACCTCGCCAGCAAAATGGAATTCCCTACGTTTTTTATCAGGATCTTTGGTTCCACTGCCGTGGTGCAAGGAACCAATTACGAATTGGGCAGCATAAACGGGAAGGAATTCAGCGGCACGTACGCGTGGTTCGATGTGTTTGAAAAGCGAGATGCACGCTGGGTGTGGATTGTCAGCCAGAGCGGTAAGGTCGATGACAAGATCACTGCGAAGGCCGTCTGCCTCACGGGCTCGTGGTGCGCCGGAACCCAGCAAGGATTTTCGCTGCACAAGCCCTGATCGGGCATGCGTCATGCTGCCGTTGGCTTGGAAGACAACTTGAACGAAGCCGCTTTGCGGCGGACGCTATCGCGTGCTTGAAGCAAGAGGCATCGGAGATTCGAGACGTGCATACGAATAGATCACAGCGTCAGCGCCTCTCGGCAGACGAGGCCTGGATCATTGCAGTTACCCTTAGGAACAACATCCAGCAATCTGTTCGCCAACGCGTGCCTTAGGGTTCGTGATCGCGCCGGGGTTTATAACCGGGTGCAGGTCCGCACCGCGGGGGGGTATTCCCAACCCAGGCGATTGGTCCTTGCATGCAGAGTACTCAGTTGCGGAAGTTTGCCGCCGCAACGATTGCGGCGTTCCGCTCGGCTTCTAGCCGCTGACCAGCGTGAACAAAAGAGTCACGAAAGGAGAATCATTGCCGATCTCAAGCTGGTACGACTACGATGCCTTTCCGCCGGTTCTACTGGTTGGAGCTGATGCGCCTATCGTTAATCTTTAGTTGACCCAAAGTTGTCTGCACGAATCTGCTTAAGTCTTCCGAGGCTTGCAGTGGGGCCTGATCGCCGTCCGAGGCTTGGCGCCGGATGCATTGCAGATCTCCGCTGGTCTTGCCCGCATACGTAATCTGAGTGCGGGTTCCGAAGGAGGCCGATTTCGCGCAGCCTCCGCTCGGGATTTTGCTGACATCGCCAATGTCCGCCAGCAGGCGCCGCAGGGTTTTGGTATCGATGGTTCCAGGAGGGAATTGTTGCGATCGCGGTGGGTCAACGCGAAAAGCAACGGTGGCGCCACTAATTTCTGCCGTAGCGCTGCCGTCCTGGTGTATCACCAGTTCATAGCCGCGGGTGTTGGTGGAGCGCGATTTAACGATGGTAGCCAGATCCCCTTCGACGCCGTGCTTCATTTCCTGTCCCGGCGTCGCGGTGGATTGGCCCTCCGACGGGGTGGCCTGGGGAGCGGCCGCACAACTGCTTTGGAGCAAGCCTGCGACCGCGAGCGCCCAGGAAAAAGTCCTGACTAAACCGGCAAGCACAGGGAAATTATAAAACATCCGGTGAGTCCGGTTGCCGCCGCGTGTTCCCATCCCTCGGAAGGGAACCGCGCGACGGCGGCCTGAACTATATAAGACATCACCTCACCACTGGGACCTAGTTCAACCGATGGCGCGGCCGACTAATTGACTGTGACTGAAATAGTCCCCGTGGTGCCTGACGTAGCGCCTGTCGCCGAGCCAGTCGCGGTCACGCTATAGGTTTTGCTGGTTGGCGTTGGGGTCGGTGTTGGTGTCGGGGTTGAGCTCGATCCGCCGCCGCCGCACCCCAACCATCCAAGCATCAGCAGCAATACCAGACCACACCAGAGCGGGCTCTTGCCCCTTCGGATTGCCGCCGCAACAGCGGGCAGCAGCAGAATGCCGGGCAGCACGAAGCCAAGCATCAGCCATGACGATCCGCGGGCGGGCCGGATCAGCTTGGCATCGGCGGCGGTGGTGTGGATGGTCATCGTCACACTCGTCGACGACGGTAGGCTGTTAACTGATGTAAATGTGCAGGTTGCGTCGGATGGTAGACCGGCACAAGTAAAAGTGACTGGGGTGGAGATCGCGGTGTTCGCGGAGACCGTAAGTGTCACTGTCCCCGACTGGCCTCCTACGATTGTGACCGGAGTGGCCGGGGCCGACACCGTAAGCGCGGTCTGAGTTACAGTTACGCTCGCGGTTGTCGATGAGGTTGCGTCGTTGGCGCCGTCGCCGCTGAAGCAGGCAGCCACAGTGGTAGTTCCCGCGCCAATTTGGGCGCCTGTAACGCCCGACGCGGAGGCAGTGGCGTTGCAACTCGTGGTGCAGTTGCTGGCCGGAACCAGGTTCGCCGATGCGAACGCAGTGCCGGTACAGGCGGTTCCGGCATAAAAGCTGACTGTTCCCATCGGCGGAGCGATGCCACCCCGGCCTGTGGCGGTTACGGTCGCCGTAAGGTCGGCAGTGGTAGTTGTGTAAAGCGAAGACGGGCTCAAGGAAAGCGTGGTGGTGCTGGCGAACGGGAGAGGGGAAATCATCCAGTTCGCCACCAGGTTGGCTATGTTGACGCTGCCGAGACCAGTGGCGGCGTTGTATCCCGCGCTTTGGTTATAGGCCGACTCGAATGTGGTCTTCGACAAGGAGAGGATGCCATACGTGTCGCCCGTGGTGCCGGTATAGCAGTCAGGAGTGCCGGCAGCGCAGGCTCCCCCGTTGTTGTCAACCAGGCAGCCCGTATTGGTCGCGCCCAGGCAGGACGTGGATCCATGCTGCGAAGTGCGGGCGACGTTATTGAAGTTGCAAGTCTGGAACACGCTACCGTAGGTATTGATGGCATTGATGTTGGACCCTTCGCAGGTGTACAAGCTGGGCGCGCTAGTCGAGGTGTTGGGGGAGCCGGGCGCGCCGTACTCGGCGCCGGCGAGGGCGTAGAAGGTGTAATCCGCTTGGCCCTGGCGCGTGGGCTGGCCGTTGCCGGAAGGATTCGCCTGGTTGATCAGCGCGATGATCCCGCTCAACATGGGCGCGACGGCCGAGGTGCCGCCCACACCCTGAGCAAACGCGTCGTTGCCGTTAGAGTAGTCGCACGGGCCCACACTGGAGACGCAAAATAGCAGGAAATGTGGCCATGGTGTGGCGATGGCGGCGTACATCGAAACATCGGGCAGGTTGCGATGCGTAGTCGAGGTGAAGTTGCCGTTCAGGCCGACGCCGTACACGCTTTGCCAGGTTGGCAAGGCGGTGTACTCACTGACGCCGCCGGTACCGCCGCCAATGGTGGTGAACGGATAGTTCTCGCCGAATGTGGCGCTGTTGGTGTCGTCGTTACACAGCCCGAGTGCCCCGCTGGGATAGGTGATGCCCAAGTCATATCCCACAAAATCCAATATGAGGGTGTCAGAGCAGGTCTCGTTCCAAGCCATCTCGGGGATATAGGAGATGGCGGAAGAGAGCCCTGTGCCGTTGGTGGCATGCCAATAGGTGCTGATGTTGCCCTGGTACGCGTCGCTGAAATCGGTGCCCCCAGCAGCCACAGCGTACTGTGTCGACGATTGGGTTTGCACCGAGGCGCCGGTTTCGCCCAGATCTTGGCCGGAATTAGGCCCATCGGCATCGCCGCGATCACAGGCATCGCTGCCGCTATCGCCGGCGGCGACAACGACAGTTTGGCCTTCGGCTACCGCCTGTTCAAACAGAGTGCTATAGTCGGCTTCGAGCGCGCTCCCGCCGCTGGGCTCGCAACCGCCGTAGCTTGAGCTAATCGCAGAAACGGTGTCGGCCAGGGTAGTGATTGCGTAAATTAACGAGAGATCGATTCCGTCGGTCGTGTTGCTCGCCGCACAGCTCACGAAGTCGATGGTGGCAGCGGGCGCAGTTACACCGATCCACTCGACGTCGAGAGAGGCCTCCCCTACATCATCACTCGAGACACCGGGATTCGTGCAATAACCGGTGATCCCGTCCATAAAATTGACACCACCGCGGGTGGCATTCGGGGTGGTTGGGTAGGTTGGCAGTCCAAATGCCGTGCGGAACGTGGCCACGTCCGACTGGGTGATGGTGGTGCGCTCGATGACGGCCAGCGTCTGCCCAGCGCCATTGATCGGCGTGGTAGCGGTGAGCAGCGGGGTCTCGTCGTAAATGGTGTAAAGGTCTTGCGGCCCGACCGCGTAATAGGTATTGCCGCCACTGCCAAAGGTAAAGTCGGGGTTTCCCCCTTGTCCGTTCGGCTGAGCTTTCTTCCCCAAAAAGCGGTCACCAGCTTCGAGCGGCTGCCATGTTCCCGTCTTCTGGTCCCGCTTCACCGTGCCGATGCTGCGTATCGCTGGCTTGGAGAAAAAATTGTGCAGCGAGTGGAAGCCGGTGATGACGGGCGCCAGCGCCGCCGGGATCTGGGGCTCGCTCATGTTGGCGATGTGCTGCTCGCCGCGAACATACAGATTGTGAATCTCGGTGTGGAAAGTATTGCGGACCTGCCCCGCGGTGCCGCTGAACAGGATCAGCATCTTACCCGCCGGAACCGTGTCGATTTTGAAGCCATGGCTTTCGAGCCAAGCGGTGACCACGGCGATGTCCGAGTCGGCGACTCCGTAACATTCGCCGACATCTTGCGCTTTGAGCCACTGGTGGTAGTAAGGCGAGCGGCGGTTATGCATCTGGTCGATGCGGGTGGCCAGCGCTGACTCCTGCTCGGGGCTGCGCCGGAGCATCAGGATGATGTGCTCGAGCGGCAGGCTGTCGTCTACCCTGCCCTGGTCATACTGGGCCCGCGCCAAGGGGTGGAGGTTGCCCTGCAGGCTCATGAGCGCGTTATCGTCCACGCGGCTGATGATGCGCGGGGACGCCAGGGAAGAGCACTTGGAATACGGGGAGGTCTCGGCGAACCCTGGCAAAGTGAAAAGAACCACGGCGCACAAGCACGCGACAACAGCGACAATAAGGCGAAAACATCTCATGGTACAATCCCCCACCAAAAAGATTTGAGAGTGCTCAGAATGCGTTCGCCCCGGGGAACGCTGCCCGCACGATTCGACATTGAACACGCCTGCAAGGTGTAGTAAACGGCGCGAATGTAACCTCCCCGCCACCACTTGTCAATCATTTCTTGCCTTTGTGTACACGATTCGCCACTGGATTGGCCCGATATGGGCCAGTTTCCTCGTGTCTTACGGCATATATATCCGTAAGACGATTGCATGACCACTCCTGCTGATGTTTCATCTCGCGTGGTTGTCCCTCAGGGCAGGAACCCAAGGCACAATCTCAGCCCCGCAGGAAGACAAATCCGGGCATGCCATCGCCCCTCCACAAGTGAGGTGTTTGTGCTCGTACATCGCCCAAGGACCGCCGTTGCTCTCCACGTGGTATCGAACCTCCCATGTTTCCTCGTTGGGGAGATTTCCGTATCGTTTCATCTTGGCACTTTCCGCAGTTCCTTCTGGTTCTTGAGCGACCGTTCTGCTTCGAGGAGGTTCGTCCCAATCCCGAAGCAGAAATCTGCCCCCGCGATAGTCGTAATACGACCGTCGAGAGCAACCGCCGCAAATGGTTGCTGGCTTAAAATGCGTTGTGCCTGAGAGAGTTTTTGATTAAGGTCCTGAAAAGACTTTCCCTTGCAGAGAAACTCATCGCCTTTGTCGTGGTAGGCGTCCAATCCGACGCCGATCAGTGTCTCGGCAAGTCTCTTTATCAGCACGTCCCCAGCGGTGTACCCATATTGATCATTCAGCGTCTTCAGTCCGTTCACGTCGCACATCGCAACAAACGGGCTAGCTCCGCCCTCTTCGAAGGCACGCGTGTTGGGCAAATCAGTTTTCTCGGAGACTAGCAGGGCGCGTCTCATCTCCTCTGCGGACATTTCCGCTACCCGTTTGCGGGTGACATGGTCGGTCCGGCGATCCTTCCATATCTTCATCGAGGGCTCCCATGATTCTCAACGTGAGACGACTGAGCTCGTCACGCTCAAATCTAGCGGATTTAGTCGATGAAAGAAGCCAATTTGGGTCAATCGGGGTAACCAAGGTAACCAGAGCTCTCGGAGTGCGATTGGCGCACACACTGTCGCCAGCTTCATGGTCAAAGCACAAATCCCTAGTCATCTTTGGTAACCAATAAAAAAACCCGCCATTGATGCGGGTCCGATGGGGTTTGAATTTGGAGGCGCGGGTCGGAATCGAACCGACGCATAAAGGTTTTGCAGACCTCTCCCTTACCACTTGGGTACCGCGCCCTCTTCTCGAGCAAAAACCTTCAACGCTACGTCATTGTACTGGCAACTGCTTAGCTGCTTCAACCTCAGGCGATCTGGGCAAACTTGGGCAAAGAATCTCGCCGCTTTCGTCAGCAACTCCTCGATCATCTCCACCGACTGCATGACTATAGCCAGCCGAGGGTCGTCTCACTTTCTCGTGACCGAGGCGATCCTGACGCACGCGCATCGGAGCATTCAGTCCGTCCATGATCGTTGCATTGCCATGGCGGAATGCGTGCAAGCCCGTTCGGGTTATCCCCAGACGCTCAAGGATCGGGTGGTAGAAGCTGATCCACGATGTCCCGGTTCGGAAGCCGCATTCTGAACGCGTCGACAGTCAAGTACTAGCAATGTCTGCACAAAAAGTTGGGTCAGCAGATGGCTCTTTCAGGCGAGGAAGATCGCGGATCACGACCACGGTCGGAGCGCGGGTCGCGAGTGGGACCGGGACGGGCGGCAGTAATTCAATTCATTACAATCGACCAGGAAAGAGTGACAGCGGCGCAACGAACAGTCGCCTGCAACGACAATGAAGTAATCGGAATTGCACTGCCTAGTACAGCCGACACCGGGATATTAATGCTTTCGTTGGAAAATGCCACCAGGTCGAGACTAACGATCGCGTTCCCCGCCTGGTCCCGCAGTTGGGTGAGAATAGTGGAACGGGCGCATGTCGATCCGGGCCATACACTCAGGGCGACGTTGCCATGGACTGCGTGCACTGTACTTGGACCTGGAATCGTTACCGGCATATGGATTGGGGTCGACGACCCATGCGACACCCCGAGTTCCGACTGTAGAGTGGTGGTCACGTTTCCTTGGTCGACCTGCCATATGCTGTATCCGTAAGATTCTCGTACGGTTTGGCTCTCTGCCGAGCCACTGCGGGTCGATTTCTGGGCATAGAGTTCATTACAGAGGAGTATGGAGAAGGCCAAAACCGCAAGAAGCGTCACGGAATGCCGCCTGACCGGTCGAGTCATACTGATCTCCTTGAAACAGTAGGTAGGCACGACGCTATCGATGGCGCCTGCGCGCCCTAACCTAACTCATAACGAGCGATACTGTCACAATCTGAGTTCCGGGCTCGTCAACGAAAAACTGCAATTGCAGCGATGTGACTGGCAATCCGTTCGGGAAGGTACCCGTGATTGGAACGTTGGTCGCCGAGGGACCAAATTGTTCCAGTTTTACCGCAACAAGGGCATTGCCGCTCTGGTCTCTGACTTCTTCAAGAATGGAGCCGTTTCCCTTAGAACCTCCCTGCGGAACAGCCAGGGAACAATTGCCGTGTACTTCGTGCACGGTCATTGGACCCGGAATCGGCACCGTGATCTGCACCAGTCCTGGCGGGGTGTTAAACGTGGCTTCAGCAGTTATGGTCGTCGTTTTTGTTCCTTGATCAACCTGCCAGTTGTAGGCACCCCACGGCTTCGTCGCCGAGCCACTGGTTGGTTTTTGAGCGTCGGCCCCGGTGCAGAGCAGCGCCACCGCAGCGAGCGTCAGAAAAAGAATTCTTGTTCGCAACTTTGTCAGCTTCATCATTCCGTCCTTCGTGGGGAGAGCAGGCGATACGTCAAAGAAATCATGGAATTTCCCCTCGTCACTTCCGGGTTTTGCATTAGAGACTTGGGGAAAGAAGGTAGCATACGGATCAGAGGCGGCTCAATCCGCGACCTCGGTGTAATCTGATCTACGGGGTCGACGCCTTACGTCTCAGGCAAAGAATCGGCCCACAAGCTTGTGAACATCATGAGCAAGATGAGCCGGTTGGTTAACAAGGGCAAAGCAATGTTGGTGTCAAAGCAAGCAACTCAGTTCGGCACGAAAAAGGAGCGCATGATGGAGGGCAAAATCAAACGGCTGAACCAAATCACAAGATGGAACTTCATCGGCCTCTCGTACCCGAAATGGAAGCTCCGGCCCCGGCTCGCCACTGATTGCCTGCACTATTGCGCTTGGACTGCCACGGAGAGGGAAGTCGACCTGAAGAGGAGTACAAGAAACACAGCAGGCGAGTCGGCCCACTTCAGGCCAGGAGCTTCCAGATAGAACTGAGCTGATCACACACCCAAATTGGCGCGAAATCCAGCGCTGTTGGCCTCAGGTAGGGCGCGCGCGAGTCATGCGTCGGAAAAGCACGACCGAAGGCATTACAACATTCCTTCGCGCTTCCAGGCGCGGCTCGCTGAGGGGTCTTTCTGGGCGCCCAGAAGAGAGCGGTAAAGCCTTTCGTGCTCGAGAACCACATGTTGCCAACTATAGTGCGTCTTCGCATGTTCTCGCGCCTTTTGCCGTGCCTCGACTACAAGCGACGGCGTATCTAACAGGCGCTGGAGCTGGCGGCGAAGGTCCAGTTCGTTCTCTGAACCTCGATAGCTGTAGCCCGCGTCGGCCACGACTTCGAGGTTGGAGGGCGTATCGTTCACGAGAACGCAGTTACCAAATCCCATCGCTTCCACGAGGGCTGGATGTGTGCCTCCCACTTCGTCCGGGAGTACGAACATGTGGGCATTTTTCTGCAAGGCAACATAGCCGTCCCCGTATATTCCTCCGGTGAAGATGATCCGGGGGTCACGTGTCGCCTTCAGACGAGAAATGTATTCCTTACCCCAGGGGTCATCGCCCACGATAACCAGCTTCTTGTCGGTGCGAACCTGTTCGAACGCGGCAACCAGGTGATGCACGCAATTTTCCGGGACCAGCCGGCCAACAAAGAGCACGTAGTCTTGAGGACTCAAATGGAGCCGCTCCAGCCATCCTCCCCCAACGCCGTTGGATTCGCGTATGCCGTAGGTGATGAGCTTAGTTTCCGAATGATATTTCTCGCGGTAATATTCCTGGACCTCACGAGAATCAGCGATTAGGGCGTTGCAGAACCAAACCGCGATGCGTTCCGACAGGCGGAGGTAGGCGCGCGCCGGCCAACTCCACTTGGCGCGCTGCCAATCAGTACCGTCAACCGAGCAGACGACTTTCATGCCAGCGAGGCGGGGAAGAAACGCGAACAGCGTTGTGCCGGTGATGAAATAGTGCACGACATCCACGGGGTGAAACAGAACGTGTAGGGTCGCGAGGAAGGAATGTACGATCGTACTAAGGTTCTTGGTCTGAATGGTCGGCAGGGTGACGAGTCGTACTCCGTGATAATCGTCGCCGCGATGAGTGCTTAGACCCTTGCGGTTATAGAAGACCACCTGGTGGCCGAGTTCCACCAATCGGCGCGAAATCTCGTCGGCCGCGGTTTCAAATCCACTATATCGCGGCGGAAGCGCCTTAAGACCGATCATGTTAATGCGCATGTGCGTCCATTTTCTCCTAAACTCGGGTCCTTACCTATAAGAAAGCAACCGGGACCTGGAACACATCAATTTCGAGACCAAGACGAACGCACCGTTCGAAAAAAAGTACCCGGGGCATGGGCTAACCGTGTTTTCCGGGTTCTTGTTTTCCAATCGGCCGAAGCTGTTCGAAGTAATAGCCGCGAATCATTTTTTCCAGACTGCGCCGGCTTCGTGCAGCAACTTGAAGGCTTTTCAGCACCAACCATTGTAGTGCTCTTGGATGCAATCCCCGCAAAAGGGGAGAATCATTGATGGCAATGGCATCGTGCAGTTCGAAAACTCTTCCCCGCTCCGCGAAGGACTTGCTTCGGGGGTGGAGGCGCAAATCGGCCCACAGTCGAGGAACATGTTGAAAGCGGTATCCCTTTCGGGCGAGCCGCAGATAGTACTCATAGTCCATGGTGTTGTCGAGGCTGAGGTCGAACCAATTCCCGTCCCGAAATATCCGTTGCCGGAAGAAGCTGGTAGTCGTTGGGATGTAAAGGATATGCAGATAGGAGAGCATAAAGCGACTAAACTCGAGCTCGCGACGAATTCGTAGGGGCCGGCCAGCCTGGTCGATCATGACGTAATCGCCATACAGCACATCTGCGTGTTCGTTCCTTTGGAATGTCGCTACGACCTCCTGAAAGCACCCGGGCCGATACCGATCGTCGGAATTGAGCCAGCCCGCTATATCACCAGTCACGGTTTTGAATCCCTTGTTCAACCCGTCGCTCTGCCCGCGATCAGGCTCGGAAGTCCAGCGCAGATATTCCCATCCCGGCTGGGAACAGAATTTCCGGAGTATGTCGACGGTGCCGTCCGTGGAAGCTGCGTCTACGACGATGTGCTCAAGATTCGGATAGTTCTGATTCTTCACGCTGAGAAGCGTATCCTCGATGAAGGCTGCTTGATTGAAAGTTGGAGTGACAATAGAGATCTTCGGGATAGTAGGCAAGGACATTCAAGTTTCGGTCTAATTGTTTTTTGTCCGCAGGATCATTTCCCCGAGCCCGTAACGCGCCTGCTCTGCGGGAGCCTGAAGGGCGACGTCGTAGGTGACGCTGTGCCACGGTCCCCAGGGCTCCTTGACCAGATATCGCGACTGAACCACTTCGAAGCCGTGCAGGAGCGACTTTAAGCGTTTTTCGCCATATACCCTGTGCCAAGGCCGAAATACCATGTCGGCGCCGACGGGAATGGTAAGGAAAAGGAGGCCCGTAGGCTTCAACAGGGTGGCGATTTTCTGCATCGCTTTCAGATCACCATCCTCATCCTCGGAGGAACCGTAGCGGCCCGACAAGCCGAAGTGTTCAATCGCCGAGCAAGCAACGATCACATCGAATCCATCGCTCAACTTGACCTGATTGAAATCACCCTGGATGAAGGAAAACCCGGAGATTTCCCGGACAACGGTTGCATCCAAGTCGACACCCACCACTTCATAATTGAGGGCCAGCATAGTGGGCAGAACGGGAGAATTTCCGCATCCGATTTCCAAAGCTCTCTGACTTGCCCGAGGCAAATTGGCACAGATCCAACCCCAGTCAATGAGCTTTTCTCCGGCCAGATCAAAGCCGCCTCGAGGCTCGCCTCTCAGCCAAGGCCTAATTCCAAGCCGTCGGTCGAGATTCTTGGCAATTGCTCTGATAGCGGTGCGAGTTCCCATTCGGAAGGACTCCTTAATCCCCTTCAGCATTCATAGCGTTGCTGGCGCCGGGCTGCGCTTCTGAACTTCGGGTATGTGGAAATGCAGCGGTGGTTTCGCAAGAGTCACCTGTGCAGCGCTGTAAGCAGCACCAGTATGTTACCAAACTCCAGAAAATAAATCCGAATCGGCTGCGAGCTGAATCTACGGGCTA
>Ga0302326_10024164_pt1 | contig 12365 bp, 13 predicted proteins | sample Palsa_T0_3_FD_202264 | JGI IMG/M metagenome (GOLD analysis project Ga0302326, IMG submission 202264) | Peat permafrost microbial communities from Stordalen Mire near Abisko, Sweden - Palsa_T0_3 | ecosystem: Environmental > Terrestrial > Soil > Palsa > Peat permafrost | place: Sweden: Abisko...
CGCTTGGTGCCACCACCAGCGGCTCGCACGTCATTTTCACGCAGGGCAAGCTCGCGCAGAGTGGAGGTCCGTTCGATCTCGCGATCGATGGAGAAGGCTTCTTTATTCTGCAACGTCGCGACGGTACGGCGGCCTACACGCGGGACGGCCGTTTCGCGCGCGCGGCGGATGGGACGATGCGCAACGCCGACGGCGCCCGGCTCGCCGGCGTAACGATTCCGAGCGACGCAGTCGCCGTATCGGTCGATCGAACCGGAACGATCTTTGCGGATACCGAGAAGGCCAAGCACACCCAGATCGGCCACGTGAAAATCGCGACCTTTGCGGCTCCCGAGGCGCTCGCATCGCTCGGCGGGACGGTCTTTGAGGCGACGACAGCTTCGGGTGCACCGCGCGTCGGCGTACCGGGGAGCCACGGAGGCGGAAGCATCGCCTTCGGCATGGTCGAGAGATCCAACGTCTCGATAATGCAATCGATGATGGAAATTCTCGACGCGCAACGCGCGTTCGAAGCGAACGCAAAAGGAGCGCAGGCTGCCGATGAAATGCAACGGATCGCAAACAACATCAACCGCAGCTGAGGGCACGTCGGCGGCAGGCGGGAGCAAATGCGCGCGTGCGGCCGCGGACGGCGACACAGAGGTGGCGGCCTTCCAGGCGTTGCTCATGTCGTCGCTGATGAAGCCGCTTTCGGACGCGCTCGGCCCGATGGGTTCGCTCGTCCTCGATAGCGTCGCCCGAACCGCGATCCTCAAGCCTGCGACACCGCACGATGACGAGTAGCCTGCCCGACTGCGACGCACCCTCCTGCTCGTACGAAGGGCTCTTACCGCTTGCGGCCCGTCTCGCGCGCGGCATGTGGCGCGTTTATCGCGCTTGCGAGTATCAAGACGTCTATCAGGATGCATGCGTGGGACTCGTCCGCGCCGTTCAAAGCTTCGATCCCTCGCGCGGAGTGCCGCTCGAGGCGTATGCCCGGCGCATCATCGCGGGCGCAATCCTCAACGGGGTCCGAGCCCGCGATCCGCTTTCAGAACACGCGCGAAAATTGCTGCGGGACGCGGAACGCGATCGCTCGCGAATGCTTGCTGAAGGACGCGACGAACCCACGCTGCGCGAGCTTTCGACGCGCATTTCCGGGCTCGGTGCGGCGCTGCTGATGGCGCATCGTGCGGCGACCGTCTCGCTGGATGCGCCGCTGCCCGACGGCGAACGGGTGCCGGCCGATCACTCGAGCGACCCGGCCCAGTTGTTCGAGCATCGCGAGCGCGCCGAGCGCGTGCGGCGCGCCATCGGCTCGCTCACGGACCGGCAGCGGGCCGTCGTCGAGATGGCCTACTACGCCGACGAAACGGTCGCATCCGTGGGCGAAAAACTCAACATCTCCGCGCAGCGCGTCGCTCAGTTGCGCGACCGCGCGCTCGTCAAAATGCGCAAGGCATTGGTTGGAGCATAACGATGAAAAGGACGTCGCGCGCGCTGCCTCCGCCCGATCAGCGGTCGGCGACCGGGAGCAATCGCGTCGACGAGACGACGCGACCGTCGCTGCTGGGCGACAAACGCGGCAATCGCGTGGCACTGCCGGGGAGCATCCCGGAATGGACCCGCGACCGAGTGTCGCTTTCGAAACGCGCGCTGGCGTTGCTCGCGAAACTCAAGCCCTATGCGATCGGGGTCTTAACCTTTTGGGACCACCGCGTCACGTCTGCCGAACTCGATGAGCTGCGGCTCGAAATCGACGCCAGCGGCTCGTACCACACGCTCTAGACAACTATGTCCGGTTAACTTCTGTGAATCTCACGGACTTTCGGGATTGTCCGGAAGCGCAGCCTGAGGTACATTTCCAGTCAGCCCCCCTTGCCCCTTCGTTCTGATAATTCATTGGTGACTCGTGAAGCGGATACTCGTGGCCGAAGACGACCAAGTAAACCGCGAGGTCGTCGTCCATTACTTACTGACAGAAGGCTACCAGACGGTGGAAGCGCGCGACGGCGTCGCGGCACTACGTCAAGCGCGAGAGGGTGCCGACCTCGCGGTTCTCGACCTCGGATTGCCGGTCATCGACGGACTCAACGTGATTCGCTCGCTGCGCAGCGAACGGAACGCGCTTCCGATTATCGTGCTGAGCGCGCGCGTGGAAGAAGTCGATCGCGTCGTTGCCTTCGAGGCCGGAGCGGACGACTACGTTCCTAAGCCCTTCCTACCGCGCGAGGTCGTATGCCGCGTGCGATCGCTCTTGCGCAGAGCGGCCCCCGAAGCGCTGCGATGCGACCGCACGAGCCGCGTCGGTCCCCTCGAGATCGATGAAGCGGCGCTCGAACTCCGGATCGGAGGTGTGCGCGTCGACCTGCGGCCGCGCGAGTTTGCGCTCGTTGCATTACTCGCGACGCATCCCGGCATCGCGATGCCGCGACACCAGCTGATCGACGCCGTCTGGGGCGCGGATTACGATGGAGACGAGCGCACGGTCGATGGTCACATCGCGCGCATTCGCCGGCAACTCTCGCGTTTTCCGGACGTTACGTGCCGCATCGAGTCGATTTACGGCTATGGTTACAAGTTCGCGGTCGCCTGAGTCGTTCGTAGTGACGTCGCTCGCGTCGCGCATCGAAGTCACCGCGACGCGGCCGATCACCTTGCTCGTGCTGCACACCGACGACTTCGCTCGGGTTGCATGGCGCCACGGACGGAGAGCGGCGCAACTTCTCGAGCGGAAGACGTCGCAGGACTTCGCGGCCATCGCGCGCCGGGTGCTTCAGAGCGCGGACACTCTCCTGCACACTCCGGCGAGCGACGTCTACGTGGTGGCACTCACAAACGCGGAACCCGGCGCGAGCGGTTCGCGGGCCGCTATCGAGCGCGCCTTTTTAAATGCCGCGTGCGTCGAAATGATTGCGAGTTGGGCGATTCTGCGGCCCGGTGAAGACATCGCGCGCGCCATCGACGCCGCGATCGCCCAAGGCAACCGTCAACGCGAGCGGCGCGCCTACGCGGAACTGCTGCACGACTTGACGACGATGGTGTCCGCCATCCGCGGGTCGCTAGCGACGGCCTTGGACGAGCGCATCGACCAGGGGACCGTTCATCGTTTCCTCGAGAGCGCACTGGTCGAATCGTCGCGCCTCGGGCGGCTGTTGCGCCACTTCTTGAGCGCCGAACAGAATGGGGTGCCGGCCGCCGCGACCGATCTCGCGGTCGTGCTCGAACGCGCCCTCGGATTTGTCGAACCCCTGGCGTTCGAACGCGGAATGACAATACAACTCTCGACATCCGCGCGAACTCCGGTCTTCGCACAACTCGACGAAGACGAGGCGACCCTGCTATTTGCCGGCTTGCTCGAAAACGCGATCAAGTATGGGCGCGCGGGTGGCACGATCGAAGCCGGTATCCGGCTGCAGAGCTCGGTGTGCGAGGTCGACATCGATGACGACGGCCCGGGCGTCGCGGAAACCGATCGGGCGCGAATCTTTGAATTCGGTCAGCGCGCCGCGAGCGACGTTCCCGGATGGGGTATCGGTCTCTCCCGCGCGCGCTCGATGCTCGAAGCCCATGGCGGCGAAATTTGTGTCGAGCGCTCGCCGCGCGGAGGAGCCCGCTTTACGGTGCGCTTGCCGCGCGCGGCACGGGAACTCCCGTGCGAGCTTCCACGCGACGCACGGACGGACGCGATCGCGAACTAAATCAAACCCCCGGGACAGCCCCAACTAGGAACCTCTGCTGCTTAGCCGCCGTATCAACGCGGCGAGCGGTGCTTGGCCGAGGATCGGAGCGTTCGATTGCGCGGTTAGCCACGCTTCGATTTTCTCGGGCTCGATGTCGCACAGGAGCGCGATGTGGCCGCCGCTCCGTGCGACGACGACATAGCGATCGGCGATCTTCACCACGTGGAGCGAGGCCGCATTCGGGAGAAACGTGGTTTCGACGACGTGTACCAGGCGCCGGTCGCCGCCGGCAGCGAGCCGCGAGCGCAAGGCAACACGCGCAAACGCCTGTACGCCGAAGAGCACGACGACGATGATGGCCAACGCCGAGAGCATCCGGGTCGCGAGTCCGAAGTCCATGGCGAGTGATTCTCCGGGGCTCGCCGTTCACCCATGCGCGGAACGCACTCGTCGAGCGCCACCGCCTGCGCCGCTGCCGCACGAGGGGAAACCTCGAGATGCGTCTGAAACTTCCGCGCATCGCGAAGATGTCGAAGATCGCGCTCTTGTTGCGGCTGCTGGCGGCCATCGACGAGGGCCGGCACAATTTCGAAGACCTCAAGGAACGGGTCGACCCGGAGCAACCTCCGAGCACGCGGACCTTGCGACGTTATCTCGCGACGCTCTCGGACGCTGGGTTCCCATGGTTTTTCGACCGCGAAAGCGGCGCGTACGTCTTCGAGGACGGCTACTCGCTGCGGCGCATGGAGCTTTCGAACAACGAACTTTTCGGGTTCCTCGCGCTGCGCGGGATCGCGAATTCGCTCGGCGGCAATATCGGCGCGTCGATGGACGAGGTCGCCGAGAAACTAACCCACGTGGCCGGAGGTTCGACGGCGCGCGCCGCGGGCAGGCCGGCCGTGCGCGTGCACTTGGCCGATCCGCAGCTCGATGGCGAACGCAGTGCGTATTTCGAGGTGCTGCAGAAAGGGCAGCGCGAGCGTCAGAGCGTGCGCTTCGCTTACGTCGATAAAGCGGGAAAGCGATCGCAGCGGCACGTCGACGTGTACGGCTTCGTGGTCTCGGGAGGTCGCGTCTACGTGGTGGCGCACGATCGCGGGCGTGCGGCGAAACGCGTGTTCGCACTCGACAACGTGAGCGAGGTCAAGATCGCGCCGCAGCGCTATTCGATTCCCGACGACTTCGACATCGAGGGCTTCGCCGCGAGGTCGGTGAGCGGCATCATGCACTCGGACACGGTCACGATGGTGACGGTCGCCTATTCGCCCGTGGTCGCGCGCGCAGCGCGCGCCGATCGCGTCGTGCGCGAACGGACCATTCGCGACGCGCCCGGCGATGCGGTCGAAATCGATTACGCCGTCGACGATCCGACCGAATTCTTACGTTGGGTGCTCAAGTGGGGCGCCGAAGCGGAAGTGATCGCGCCGCCGGAGGTTCGCGCTTCGGCGCTAGCGCTCGCGCGAGCGGTCGTCGCACGCTACGAACGAACGCCCGGGAAGAAGAAGTAGTTGTCCGAGGCGCGACCCCTGGGGGCTTGCGCCCGGTTGTCCGGCCACGCCACTCGACGCCGCGCACCTCGACCGTACGGTAACGCCATAAAAAAGATCCGAGCCTCGTGATTGCTCGCGAGGCTCGGACTACGTGTTTCTGTCGCGCGTACCGGCTCCCGCCGCGAAGCGGTGTACCGAAACTTTTGCGATGCGTCTCACGCTCGACGCGCTTCGTACGTCGGCTGCCTTGCGGCTGCGTTTCTGAAGTGAGCTCATTATAAATGACGACATTTTCGAGGGCAACTGCGTTACGGCGTTACTCGCAATCAATCCACAAGAAATTGCAGTTATTCGCCGAATTCACCGCAATTCGCAGCTTGGAGAGCGTTTTGTTGACCCGATTTTCCACAGCGCGGCTCGCGCTCGTTTTCATGGCCGGCGCGGCCGTTCTCGTCACGTCGGCCGCCGCGCTCGCCGAGATGCCGGCCGGCCAAACGGTGGACGGTATCCGCTGCGATAGCTCCGAAGGCGCCGTCTTTCACATCCACCAGCACCTGACGATCCTCGATCACGGGAAGCCGATCGATATTCCGAGCGATGTCGGGCGGCCGGAGGCGGGCGCGTGCTTCTATTGGATGCACACGCATACGTCCGACGGGATCGTACACGTGGAATCGCCCGTGATGCGCACGTTCACGCTCGGAAACTTCTTCGATATCTGGGGGGAGCCGCTTTCGACGACGCACGTCGCCGTGATCGTCCTCAAGAAGGGGCAGCTCCACGTCTTCTTGGATGGCGAGCCGTACCACGGCGACCCGCGCTCGATCGAAATGTCGCTGCATGCCGACATCGTCCTCGAAGCGGGAGCACCATTCGTGAAGCCGACGCCGTTCACGGATTGGCAGGGTAACTAGGTACCGAGATACGGCCGCAGCGCCCGTGCGAATGCCCCGAATCGCAGATCGGTCTCTGGGTTCGCGGGAAGAGCGGTGTAGACGACGATGATGAAACGGCGGCCGTCCGCGAGGGTTAAGATGCCGCCGTCGTGTGAGACTTCGTCGGTGTCGCCGGTCTTGTGCGCGAAGCGGTCGGTAGACCAGAAGCCGCGCGACAGTTTGTCGTTCCAGATCTGCTGCTCGAGCGCGGCGGCTACGAGATCGAGTCCCGGCTCGGAACGGGCCTCGATCGCCGCGAAGAGGCGGGCGGCGTCACCCGCCGGGTGGGAATTCCGTCCGGTGGCGGCGGGGTCGTCGATCAGCGGCAGACCTCCCGAAAGCTTGCGCCGGACGGCGGTCCCTCGCAACCCCAGGTGCTCGCAGCTCGGGCCGATGCTTGCCCGGCCCAAAACGTCGATCAACACGTTGGTCGCCACGTTGTCGCTCGCGCCGACCATTCCGTGGAGAAGGTCGCCGAGAGATGCTTCGTAGCCGGCCACAAACGGCGAGGGAGCGTCGTTCGTCGTGAGGTTCGCAGCGTCGATCGTGATCCGTTCGTTCAGCGCGAAGTCGCCGGCCGCGCAACGCAGCGCGAGAGCCGCGGCAATCGGAACTTTGATCATGCTCGCCGGATAGAGCGGACGGTCGGGTTCCACGGCGACCCCCGTCATTGCGAGCCCCGCGGGCGCGAGCACGATCGAAGCGCCCGAGAGCCCACTGTCGGCGGCAAGGCGCGCCAGCGACGCGGCATCGATCGGGCTCTCATTCACCGCCAAGCTTCAGGCCTTACGATGAACGAACGGCGACTTGACACACGCTACGTCGCGATATATCGTGTTATATGCCATGACATCGTTCCAGTGAGGAACTCCTCGTGCAAATGCAAGCGGGTGCTTGCATTGGAAACTCGTGTATGCTACATTTTGCGTGCAAGTACCCACTTGGGTGGAAAGGCTGCCTCGTGTCCGTCCCCTCCGAACAGCTCAAATTCTCTCTTTCTAAGCCCGTCTCGCCCGAAGCTCTTGCCGATCTTCGGGCCCGCGTTTCGCAAGCCGCCGCCGGTGGCGTCGAAACCGTCGCGATCGATGTCGACGACATCGGCGTGCTCGATTCGCCGGTCATCGGCGCGTTGATCTCGATCTTGCGTGACACCCGCGAGCATGGCGGCTCAGTCACCCTTCGCGCGACGCGCAAGAGTATCTTGGATACGTTGCGCATTACGGCGCTCGATAAGGTGTTCACGATCGTTTCGAGCGATGCGACGCCGCACGTCCCGGCACCGCCGTTGCCGATCGGAGCCCGAAGCAGGAGCCGCGGCCGCGCGGTCGCTGCCGTCCTTGGGGCAATGTTCGTCGCGGCGTCGGTGTTCGGCCCGTGTCCGGGCGTCGCGAGCGACCTCACCCCGGGCGACATCGTGCACAACGTGGTCGCCGTGAACGCCGACATGCGCTCGTATCGCGCCGCGGTGAGCGTCGATTTCGCCTTGCGCAGTTTCCCCTACGTGTCGCAGCATCTCCAAGGCACCTCGTACTACGAGCGTCCCGGGAACTACGAGATCGTTTTCGACAACGTGCCGAGCTATGCCAAAGGCTTCGATAAGCTCTACACGGATATCGGCGACCCCGGCAGCTGGCCGCGACGTTTCGATATGTCCCTTGCAGGGGACAGCCCTTTCGGCGGCCACCGGGATCTGGTCGTGCGCTTGGTGCAGAAAGTTCGCGGAATGATCGATCACGAGGACGTCCTGATCGATCCGGCCACGTGGCACGTCGACGAAATGGATTGGCACTATTATAACGGCGGAGAGATCTCGATGTCGCAGGAGTACGAACGGGTGGGCGGGTTCGACGTGCTCGCGAAACAGCATGCGACGATCCGCATTCCCTTCGTTCATGCCGGCGCCGAAGCCGTGTACAACGATTATCAAACGAACGTCTCCATAGACGAGAGCGTTTTCACGAGGACGAAGCACCAGTAGATGATACGGGAACCCGAAGTCACCGGAAAAACGGGCGTCGAGGAGACGCGGCTGCGAATATTTGCCGCGACGCGAACGCTCTATGCTTCCAAAGGCTCTCGCGGCACGACGACGCGCGAAGTCGCCGATCTCGCGGGCGTCAACGAGGCCACGCTCTTCCGGCATTTCGGGACGAAGCAACAGTTGCTCGCGGAGATGCTCGATTACTATACGACCTCTTCGCAGTTTCCCGAGGTGCTCGAGCGCGTGCGACACCTCGCCACGATCGAAGAGCAACTGCACGAGCTCGCGCATGCGGCCGTCGACGCTTTGAAGAAAAAAGAAGATCTCATCAAGATTTCCATGGCCGAAGAAATCGCGAATCCCGAGGGCAGCACGTGCGCGTGGCGCGCCCCGACGGAAGCGCGCCGCCGCCTTACCGAGTTCTTCGCAGCGAAAGTAGCCTCGAACGAGCTGCGCGGTGAAGCGCAGTGGCTGGCCCGTACGTTCATGTCCCTCTTTTTTTCTCTCGTCCTGGCGCGCGGTATTTGGGGTGAGGAAGCCTCGTCTCCAAACGTCGCCATAGACGCTATGGTCGACCTTTTTCTAAACGGAGCGCGAGCAAAGTAATGGCAACGACACATCCTGGCGTGGTTTCCGGAGATGGACAAGACGCCGCGCGCAGTGGGCCCGCGCCCGCGGTGCGCGTCGCGATGATCGTGGTTGGAGCCATCGTACTCGTCATCGCGCTCGTCTATGGTATCAAGTTCTTAGCATACGCGACCGCGCACGAGACGACGGACGACGCGACGATCGACGCGGACGTCGTGCAAGTCACGAGCAAGATCAGCGAGCGGGTGAACCACATCTACGTGGATACGAACGTGCACGTCAAGAAGGGCCAGCTTCTGATGACCCTCGATGACTCGAACGAACGCGACGCCTACAATCAGGCAACCGCGGCACTCGGCGCGCAAGAGGCGCAGGCGCGTGCCGCCCAAGAGAACGTCAGCCTCACCCGCGATACGCAGGCCGCGCAAGATCTCGAAGCGCAGGGCAGCATCGCGCAGGCCAAAGCCAACATTTCGAGCGCTTCCGAGCAGGCGCAATCGGCGGGGCAGCAGATCGCCGTGGCGCAGGCCGGCGTCGCTGCCGCCGGGGCCCAGCTGCAGGCGGCGCGCGACGCCGTACCAGGCGCGCTGCAAAACCTTCGCAAGGCGCAGGCCGATTTGGACCGCACGCGGGCGCTCGTGCATTCCGGCGACCTCGCCGTGCAAGCACTCGATGCCGACCGCGCGTCCTACGCGGCGGCCCAGTCGCAATACTCGCAGGCGACCGCGAACGTCAGCGCAGCCCAAGCCGAGTATGCGCAGGCCGAACAGAAGCTTTCCTCCCAGCGATTCGCAACCGATAGTACGCAGTCGCTGATCGGCGTACAACAGGGTCAGCTCACGACAGCCCAGGGCCATCTCAACGAGAGCGACGCGCCAAGCCGCGTGGCGGCGCAGCAAGCTCAGGCCGAGGCCGCGCAGGCGCAGACGGGAGCGCTGCGCGCGCAGGTCGCAACGTCGAGCGACAACCTTTCGTATACGCGCATCGTCGCGCCGATCGACGGCTACGTCGGCCAAAAGAACGTCGAGATCGGCCAGACCGTGGCGCCCGGTGAATCGCTCATGACGCTGATTCCCTCGGGCAACGTCTACGTGACGGCGAACTACAAAGAGACGCAAGTCGGCCACATGAAGGTCGGCCAAGAGACCGATATCAGCGTCGATGCCTATAAGGGCGTCGCGTTCGTCGGGCACGTCGACAATCTGTCGCCCGCCTCACAGAACACCTTCAGCTTGGTTCCCGCGCAGAACGCCACGGGCAACTTCGTTAAGGTGACCCAGCGGCTCCCCGTGCGCATCCTGTTCGATCGCGTCGACGGCGGCAACCTCTCCGATTACGCGCTGCGCCCCGGCATGTCGGTCGAGACCTCGGTCAAGGTGAAGTAGCGCGAGCGCCATGGCTTCTGCGGTAGCACGTTCGGCCGGCGGGTCGGGCGCCCGTCCCACGCCCGCGGCCTTCGCCGTCGGCAACGTCGTCGAATACGGTTGGCGGCGCACCCTGATCACGATCGCGATCGTCACGGCGACCTTGCTCGAAATCGTCGACGTCACGATCGTCAACGTGGCGTTGCCGAATATCCAAGGCAACTTCGGTGCGAGCGTCGACGAGGCAGCGTGGATCGGCACGGGATACATCATCGCCAACGTGATCGTCATTCCGATCACGCCGTGGCTGCAAATGCGCTTCGGGCGGCGCCAATATTATGTCGCGTCGATCGGGATTTTTCTGGTCGCCTCGGTCGCGTGCGGGCTTTCCTCGAACCTCGAAGAGCTGATCTTCTGGCGCGTTATCCAGGGCCTCGGCGGGGGCGGACTCGTCTCCACGTCGCAGGCAATCCTGCGCGAGACGTTCCTGCCGAGCGAGCAGGGAAAAGCGGCCGGTCTCTTCACGATGGGCGTGATCGTCGGCCCGACGCTCGGGCCGACGCTCGGCGGAATCATTACCGATCAACTCTCGTGGCGCTGGGCGTTCTTCATCAACGTGCTGCCCGGCCTCATAGCGATCGTCATCGTGCTGCTGCTGCTGCGCAACCCGCAGCGCCCGACGAAGGCTCCGCTCGATTACGTGGGTCTCGGCTTGCTCGCGGTCGGCGTCGGCGGTATGCAGTACGTCCTCGATCAGGGGCAGCGCAAGGATTGGTTCGACGACGCGGGCATCGTCGCGTGCACCGTCGCCGCGGTGGTGGGCCTCTTCTCGTTCGTCGTGTGGGAACTGCGCCAGGCGCGTCCGATCGTAAACCTGCTCGTGCTGCGCCACCGGTCGGTCGCGGCCGGCAGCATCCTCGGCATGGTCCTCGGCATCAGCTTGTACGGCAGCGTGCTCATCCTGCCGCAGTACGTGCAGGGGCTGCTCGGATTTACTGCCACGCAATCAGGCGAGCTGCTCGTGTTCCGAGCGGGGACGATCATGCTGTTCACACCGTTCGTCGCGATGCTTAGCGCCAAGGGGATCGTCGACACGCGCCTTTTCGTCGTCTGCGGATTCACGCTCGTCGGCATTTCAAATTTCTGGCTCGCCGGCGTCACGACGACGGGCTCCGATTTCTGGTCGTTCTTTTGGCCGCTCGCGCTCAGCGGCCTCGGGCTCGCGCAATTGTTCGTTCCGCTCACCCTTTCCGTGATGAGCGGCCTCGAGCCGCGCGACATCCCCGGTGCTGCGGCCTTCTTCAATCTCGCGCGCCAGGTGGGCGGCAGCATCGCGATCGCCGTGCTCGTCACGATCCTCGCGCGCTCGGCTGCGATCCACCAGACCGAACTCGGCTCGCAGGTCGCGCTGCACCGCCCTTCCGTATCGAACTTCCTCGCGGGCGACGGCGGAGAGAACTCGCCCAAAGCCATCGCCGATCTCAATCGGCTGGTTGCGAATCAGGCGCTCGTCCTATCGTATGCCGACACCGCGCGCGTCGTGGCGATCATCTCGCTGTGCCTCGCTCCGCTCGCACTCATCTTGAAGCGACCGGTGATGTTTAGCGCGGTCCCGGCCGGAGAATAAAGGAGAAACTTCGTTGTTATACCTCATGGCTTTGCTGGTCGCGTCTGCAGCACCGTCGGCGGCCGCGGCCGCGCCGAGCCCGATACCGGTCGCGACCGCCGAGCCCTTCCTCACGCCGGCGACGGCGGCTCCGTTTGCGCAGCCGACGATCGTCGTACCGCCGGTGCCGGCCGTTCCCCTTGGCTATCCCGAGCCGGCACAGACACTTCCGCCCGGCGACATCGCGGGCGTCGACGCGCCGTTCGTCGGCATCGGGCTCGACGATGCCATCTCGATGGCGCTCTCGCGCAACACGGATCTTGCGATTTCGCAATCGAACCGGCGCATCGCCGGCTATCAGATCGTGGCTGCCAAAGGTGCGTACGACGTCGCTTTCACGCTGCAGCCGATGTACGCGGTCGCCGTGCAGCCTGCGACCTCCTCGTTCCAAGCGGGGCCCGGCGGCGGCGCGATCACGCAGGTTACGGCCGGCGCGACGGGCGCCTTCTCGGGACACACCGTCGGCGGCGGAAGTTATCAAGTCTTCTCCTCGGCCTCTCGCATCGATAACAACTTCGTCTACGGCGGATACGATCCGTACTACGAGACCTCGCTCGGATTCACGTTCACGCAACCGCTGGCGCGCAACTTCGGCATGGACGATCGCGCCCGGCAACTCCAGATCGCAGCGATCTCACGCGACCTCTCGGACCAGAGCGCGCTCCTGACGGCGTCGACG